>Ga0164241_10001717_pt1 | contig 25965 bp, 22 predicted proteins | sample OricomyardsoilBY_FD_108780 | JGI IMG/M metagenome (GOLD analysis project Ga0164241, IMG submission 108780) | Backyard soil microbial communities from Emeryville, California, USA - Original compost - Back yard soil (BY) | ecosystem: Environmental > Terrestrial > Soil > Unclassified | place: USA... | reverse complement strand
TCCTGGAACAGCTTCTTCAGACCGTAGGCTTTGGTGACGTCTTGAACCTGAATCTGGGACATGGGCGGGCCGCTCTTAGCAGGTAATGGCGCCGGGCACCCGTGCCGGTTGCACAAGTGCCCGAGACTCCAAGATTTTTTGGCCCAAGGCCGGCTCCGCGGCGCCTCAGCGCACCGTGACTTGCCGCTCAGCCCAGCTCACGCCGCCGCGGTCGTCGCGGGCCACGAACCATAAGCGGAGGGTCTGGCCCGAGGCGCGCTTGCGCGCGACCCAGCCGTTCTTGGGTGATTCGCCGGTGCGCACCTCGTACTGGAAGATGCCCTCGGTTGCGTAGTGCTGAATCACGACCTGCTCGTCGAAGGCGCGGCCCAGCTCGTCGGTGCCCTTCTCGAAGCTGGAGGCCGAAAGCTGCACGGCCAGCTGGTGCTTCTCTTTGCTGGCGCAGGTGTCGTAAACGAAGTCGGTCGCGTTGCAGAAGCCGACGGTCTTGATCTCGTCCTCGGGCCAATCGGCGCCGTCGAAGGTGACGCCGGTGATGACCGGGTTTCGATTGCGCTCGGCCTCGCGCACGGTGATGCGCTTGAAGCCGACGACGAACTCGTCGAGCTCCAGGTCGCGCCCGCCGCCCGCTTCTTGGCAGCGGAACGGCAACCCGCCGGGGCCAGCGCCCATGCTCAAGTCGCCGGGGCAGGCGACCGAGACCACGCCGACCGTCGCCGCGGCGCGCGCTACGGCGGGCAGGCTCGAGATGGCGTCGGCTGGAACGGTGAGCGCGGCCGAGTCCACGTCCGCCCCCATGGCGAACACCGCGCTGGCAGGGTCCGCGCTCTCGGCGATCTGGGCCAAGCAACCGTACAGATCGCTGCTGTCGGGGTTCACGCAGCTCGCCCACGCCCAGGTGACCTGCCGCCCGTCAGGATCGAAGCTGAGCGAGCTGAGCTGCACCGTCTCGCCCGGCTGAGCGTAGGGCTGATCGACCTGCTCGGCGAGCACCCGAAACGAGTCGACCTTGGTGCCCGGCTCGAGCGCTTCATCGCAACCGAGAAGGAGCAGAGGCAAGGCGGCAATCAGGCCGATTTGGGGGAACATCTGCGGATTTTTCATAGCTCACCTCGGAGGCCGACGATCGGCAGTAGCGGGAGACCGTGCGTGGCGGTCGTTTGCGAGTAGTCGAAATTGTAACCAATGCTCTCGGTGTTCTGGTGGTTGTAGGCGTTCTGCACGTCCAGGTACGCGCTGAGGGCCCACGACCGAAACTGCCAGGTCTTGTCGACGCGCACGTCGAGCTGGTGGAAGGCGGGCAGGCGCCTGGAGTTCTGGGCCAGCGACGTGACCGGCGCGTAGGTGCCGGCGTCGTAGTCGACGGTGCCGCCCAGCTCGGGCGTGTAGGGGCTGCCGGTGACGTAGCGGAAGCGGCCGCCGATTTGCCAGCCGCGACCGAGCTTGTAGCTGGCGAGCGCGGTCAAGATGTGGGTCTGGTCGTAGTCGTAGCGGTAGAGGTCGCCGTCGTCCGCGTCCTTGCGCTCGCTGCGTGACAACGTGTACGCAATCCAACCGAAGAAGCGCCCGCCGTTGCCAGGCTTGTAGCGCAGCAAGAGCTCGCTGCCGTAGCTGCGACCGGAGCCCACGTTTTGGTAGCTGAGCCCGTTCTCGCTGCCATTTTGGTTGACGGTCGCCAGGACGAGGCCGTTCAAATCCTTGTAAAAACCCTCAAAAGACAGCTCCAGGGGCGGGGCCAGCTCTTGTTCGAAGCCCAGGCTGTAGTGCGTGGCGCTCTCGCTGCTGAGCCCCGTGCTACCGAAGGGCACGATGCTTTCGTACGCTTCGGGCGGTTGGTGGAAGAGCCCCGCGCCGCCTTTGATGGTCGTGCGGGGGTAGCCAGAGTGCACGTCCCAGCGCGCGGCCATGCGCGGATCGGCCGTCCATTTTTTTGTGCCTTCGTCGTAGTCGGCGCGCACGCCGGGCAAGAGCTTGAGCGAAGGGAAGGGGCTGAGCTCGAGCATGGCGTAGCCGGCAGGCCGGGCGAGCGCGCCCTTACCCTTGAGGGTGGTCAGCGGTTTGCCGAAGGTGGGGCCCGTGTCCTGCGCGCTCTCGAAGCTCGTAGCCGGCAAGCGGTAGCTGGCGTCGAAGCTGTCGCGTATCACGTCGATGCCGGCGATGGCGGTGACCGAGGGCAAGAGCTTCGCTCGCACGTCGGAGCGCGCCTCCAGGCTGAGGTCTTGGAGGTCCAGATACATGCCGCCAATCTTCGTGTTCTCGGTGGTTTGCCCGACCGAGAAGGTGGTAGTCCAGCGCACTTTGTCGGTCGGGCGGGTGTCGACACGGCCCTGAATCCGCCAAAAGCCTTGGTGTAAGCCGGCGTCGCCGCCGAACGCCGGATCCTTCGCGTCGGGCGAGTTGAGCGTGAGCTCCATGCGGTCGTCGGAGCCGAACGCGAACAAGCGGAGCGTGGTGCGACGAGTCAGGTCGTGCTCCAGCATGGCCTGGTAGTCGTAGTAGACGGGCGCGGTGCTGACGCCAACGCCGCTGCTCTTCAGCGCGGGTCCGAGCCAAGCGTCGAGCCACGAGCGGCGGCCCCCGAGCATGAAGCGCGTCGAATCGTTGATGGGCGCTTCGACCAAGACGCGCGCGTCGACCAGGTCGACCTGCAAGAGGCCGTGCAGCTTGTCCTTCTTCGGCGAACGAACGCCCACGTCGACGATGCCGCCGGTGGCTCGCCCGTACTGCGGCCCGAAGTTACCGGGGTAGAAGTCGATGCGCTCGAGCATCTCGCTCGGCATGACCGAAGACAGGCCGCCGAAGTGATACACGAGCGGCACGCTCGTACCGTCGACGAACACTCGAGTGTCACGCGGTGACGAGCCACGCACGATGAGCAGGCCGTCGAAAGCGCCTACGCGCGCCACGCCCGGCATGTTGCCGATGGAGCGCAGCGCGTCGCCGTTGGTGCCGGGGATTTTGCGGATTTCCTCGGCCGCCAGCGTGCGCTGGGTGGGCTCGCGCGCCGGGCGCTCTCCTTCCACGTCGATGTCGAGCGCCTCGCTGGTGGTCGGGCTCGGGGGCGCCGCCGAGACCGCCGGAGCTGGTGTGGCGGGCGCAGGGGCGGGCGCCGGCACGGGCTCGGCTGCTGACGGCGGAGCCTGAGCCTCGAACTGGATGCGGAACGGGATCTTCGCCGGCACGGGCTGGCCGTCGCGCTCGGCGGGCGTGAACTCGAGCTGCCGCGCCGCTTCGATGGCGGCTTGGTCGAAGTCTTCGCCGGCGGAGCTGGCGACGGCCACGTCGGTGACCTTGCCGGTTTCGTCGAGCGTGAGCACCAACGCGACGCTGGCGTTCACGCCGCTCTCGAGCTTGGCCGGAGGGTACGCAGGCTGGGCAGCTTTCACGAGCTTGGGCGGCGTGAGCGCAGGTGAAGTGCTGGAAGCTCCAGCGTCTTGGGCGTAGGCCGCGTTCGTGGCGAGCAGCGCGAGCGCGGTGACGGCGATGAATCCAATTCGTTGCATGATGTCCCTCGGTGTGTGGGGGACCTCAGCAAGCTCCGCGCCAATGTGTGCTGTTCACCGCTCCCTCGTCTGTGACTAGAGAGTGATTGTTTGGCGCTCGCCGCCCGCCGGCGTCGGCGAGCCGCTCGGGCCGGACGCCTGTCGTGGCCGAGGCCGGACACCTGTCCTCTCCCGCCGGCGAGCGCGCCGGACAAACCGATTATCTGCGCTAATCGCCTGGGATTTTCCGGGGTTGGGGCAGGTGGGCGGCTTGGCACGCGCCGTGCTGAAGGGCCCGTGCTCGCCCCGAGGCCCGCGGTTGGGCGGGACGAGCCCGAGGAGAAATCAAGTCATGAACATCGTCGAACGCACCAAGCTCATCCTGCTCGATATCGGCGCTTCACCCATCATGTATCTGATGATCGCGCTCAGCGTGATCAGCGTCGCTATCATGGTCGAGCGCGCGTTGTTCTTCTTCCGGGTTCGGGAAAACCTGCAGCGGCTCGCCTCCGAGCTCGGCGCAGCGCTCGGTCGCGCTGACATCGCGGCGGCTCGCGAGCTGGTGGCGGACGCACGCTCGGCCGAAGCGGCGATCGTCTCGGCCGGCCTGGCGCGCATCACTCAGGGCCCGGCCGCCGTCGAGGAGGCGATGGCCGGCGCCAGCGCGGTGCAGCGCATGCGCCTCGAACGGCGCTTGGGCTTCTTGGGTACGCTGGGCTCGAACGCGCCCTTCGTCGGGCTGCTGGGCACCGTCATCGGCATCGTGCAGGCGTTCGATCAACTCCAGGTGGCCGGCGCGGGCAGCGGCGGCGGCGCCATGAACGGCGTGATGGGCGCGATCGCCGAAGCGCTCGTGGCCACGGCGATTGGTCTGGTGGTGGCCATCCCGGCGGTGGCCGCTTTCAACGCCTTTCAGCGGCGGATCAAGGGAATTTTAGGCAACGCCGAGGCGCTGCGTCACATCGTGCTGTCGTACGTGAAGGCGTCGCCGCAAGGCTCGCAGGGGCCGGCCGGTGTGCGCGCGAAGTCGGAAGACTCACAGGTCGTGCGCTTCGAGCAACTCAGCGCGGGCGCTCACTGAGCGAAGCGCGGTCACCTTCCGAGAAGCGAGCAACCATGGCAAGCATCCAAAATACCGACGAAGAGATCTCCGGCATCAACGTGACGCCGCTCGTCGACGTGACGCTCGTGCTCTTGATCATCTTCATGGTCACAGCCAAGCTGATCAGCGGGCAAGGCATCCCGCTGGATCTGCCGAAGGCCAAGACGGCGGGCGCCACTCAAACGGTGCTCAGCGTATCGATTGACGCGCAAGGCGCCGTCATGGCCAACGGCAAGCCGGTCAGCAGCGACGCCGAGCTGCGCGGGCGCGCCAGTCGAGCGCTCCAAGACGACCCCGAGCTCCGTACGGTGATCGCCGCTTCCTCCAACGCCAGCCACGGCAAGGTCATGCACGTGCTCGACACCGTACGCGACGCCGGGATCACGAAAGTGGCGTTCGCCGCGGACAAAATTGCCGCCTCTGCCCCGTGAAAGAGCCCGCTATGTCAACCGCCGCCGCCCAAGCACCCCTCGGTGACTTCGTGTCCCAGCTGTTCGAGCGGACGCCTCGGCGCCGAGCCGCGAGCGTGCTCGGCTGGACTGCCGCCATCGCCGGTCACTTGCTGCTCGCCGGCTTCGCGCTGGGCGAGCACCGCCCTACGCCACCAGCCCGAGCGCCGCTGGAGGTCGATCTAGCGCCGCCCGAGCCGCCAGCCCCAACCCCGGTGGAGACGCCGCCCGCGCCCGAGCCGCCCGCGCCCGAGCCTGCCGCTCCGGCTCGGGCCGCGGCTGCGCCACCGGCGCCCGCTCACGTGGGCGCGCTGATCACCGCCAAGGCCGACCCCACGCCGTCACCTGCTCACGACGAGCCGGTCGACTTTACCAACGACCCCGGGGCCCTCGGCTTCGGGTCCGGTGTCGTCGCCATCGGCGGCAAGGCCGAGGTCGGCGTGAAGCAAGCGGCGCTCGCCCCGGTGGCCGGTGTTGGCCGCAGCGGCGCGGTCAAGGGCCCGGTGGGCGACGCGCTCACGCCCGTCTCCGACCTGAGCCGCAAACCGAGCTTGGGCGAGAGCGATCCGTGCCGCGGCTACTTTCCGCGCGCTGCCTCTGACGATGTGGCAACGGCCGCGGTGATGGTCACCATCGGCAAAAACGGCGCGGTTTCCGCGGTCCAGCTGCTGTCCGAGTCGCCCCCCAAGCAGGGCTTCGGCGCCGCCGCCCGGTCCTGCATGGCCAGCAAGCACTTCAGCCCGGGGCTCACTCGAGATGGCAAGCCGGCCGCTACCGCGATCCGCGTCAACATCCGCTTCAGCCGCTAGCTCGAGCCGGGTGTCGTCGGCTCGAAGCGACGTGTTATCGTCGCGCGCGACCACGATGCCTGGCTCCCCGTCGAACCGCGCCCAACGCTCCAGCGACAGCGGCGGGCGCATGGCGGGCGAGTACCGCCTCTTGCGCAAGCTGGGCGAGGGCGGCTTCGGCGCGGTGTACGAGGCCGAGCACCCGCTGCTCAAGCGCCGCGCCGCCGTCAAGGTGCTCCACCGCGTGGCGGACAAAGACTCGGACGCGGTTCTGCGCTTCATCTCCGAAGCGCAGGCCGTCAATCAGATCCGCAACCGTCACATCATCGACGTGTTCTCGTTTGGCAAGCTGAACGACGGTCGTCACTTCTACGTGATGGACTTGCTCGACGGCGAGCCGCTCGACCGCTGGTTGAAGCATCAGGGCCGCGTCGACGTTTCGACGGCGCTGCAGCTGCTCACGCCCATCGCCAACGCGCTCGATTTGGCCCACGCGGCCGGCATCGTTCATCGCGACCTCAAGCCGCAGAACATCTTTCTGTCCTGGGACGCCAGCGGTGAGACCATCCCCAAGCTGCTCGATTTCGGCATGGCCAAGCTGCTGGGCGAGTCACCCGTGCACACGGTGAGCGGCACGCCCATCGGAACTCCGCTGTACATGTCGCCCGAGCAAGCGCGGGGCGAAAAGGTCGATCAGCGCTCCGACGTCTATGCCCTCGGAGTTTTGTGCCACGAAATGCTGACGGGCCACCTGCCGTTCGTCGGAGACACGACCGTCGCGGTGCTGATGGCCCACATCATCCAAACGGCGCCGCGCGCGTCCGAGGTGTGCGACGACCTGTCACCGCTCTTGGACGCGCCCGTACAGCGCATGCTCGAGAAGAAGCCAGACGAGCGCCCCTCGAGCGCGGGCGAGGCCATCAACGCGCTACGCCGAGCAGCCGAAGAGGCGGGCATCGAGCTCGCTTCCGGTCCGCCGCGCCTGCCGCGCCCCGCCCCCATGGTGTCCGGCGAGCACGCTCGCGGCGAGCCCGACACGCTGCTCGACGACGGCGTGTCTACGGAGCGCGACGCCGCGCCGCCCGCGGGCGTTGCGCGGCCCTTGTGGCCGTTCGGCGTCGGTTTGCTGGTGCTGGGCGCTCTGCTGGGCTTCGTCGTGTTGCGCCCGCCTGCCGCGGCCCCAATCGCCGAGAGCAGCAACCTGCCGGTGGCGAGCACGGAGCCGCCCGCCCCCGCTCCCAGCGAGAGCCCCGCGCCGGCCGTGCCCGCGCCCGAGGCCTCCACCGCGCCGGCGCCTTCGGTCAGCGCCGCCCCGCCCAGCAGCGTGGAAAAGAAGCCGAAAGCGGCAGCTCGGCCCGGCCAGCCCGAGCGCATTCCCACCGACTTGGAGAATCCGTTTTGAGCGCCCGCAAGTGCGGCGCCGCGCTCGGGCTGGCGCTAACGGCCTTGGGCTGCACCACCTTCCCGGTGATCGAAGCCAACGTGTGCGGCAACGCCGTGATCGAAAGGCCCGAAGAAGACTGCGACACCTTCGCCCGGGCTCCCTACAGCTGCCGGCCGCCCGGCATCGTGGGTGAATGTCACTTCGACTGTCGCTTGAACGCCGACGGCACTCGCGCCACGTGTCCCGACGGCACGGGCTGCGCCGCCGACGGCATCTGCCGCGCGCCCACGGGCAGTTTCGAGCCCGGGCTCAAGCTCAGCTCCGACGTGGCCTCCTGGCTCTCCACCGCCGACTTCGACGGCGATCATCGGCTCGACGTCATCAGCTCCGAGCCTGCCGATCAGCTGCAGCAGGCTCGTTTTCGCATTCACTACTTCAACGCCGACGCCGATCTGGTCGAGACACGGACGTTCCCGCGCGTCACCACGCGGCCGCTCCCGCGCGAGCTCAACGGCGACGCGGCCACCGATTTGATCTTCAGCAACGATTTGATCGGCATGCTGCCCGGGCGCGCCGATCGCGATTGGGTGCCCGCTACCTTCAGCTCGTACGTGTTACCAGGATCCGGAGTGCGGGCGGTCGGCGTGCGGCGCGGCGGCGTGGGCGACGCGCTGGGTCTGGTCGTCTTCGCCGACTTGACGGAGGGCATCGGCGCCTACGTGCCCTCGCTCGAGAGCGGCAAGCTGTCGTTGCGGGCCAAGCTAGCGCGTCCCTTCAACCAGCTCGCGGGGCCGCCTTTGGCCGCTGATTTGGTGACCGGAGAAGACTCGCCCTGCGCCGAGGTCATCTACGCGTTCCTGGGGGACGCCGCCTTCCACGTACTCGACGTGTGCGCGGTCGGCACCAGCGCGAGCGGGCCCGAGGTCGACTGGCGCGACAAAGCGCGCGAGCAGCTCGTGCACTTGCCCGCTGGCCAGAGCATCGGCTCCGCCCCCATCGTCGGTGACGTCGACGGCGACGGCAACCTCGACGTGCTGATCGGCGGGCGCCAAGGTGAGACGTACGTCGCCCTCAGTGACGGCGTGAACATCGAAGCAGAGGCGAAGCGGCTCGAGCTAGCTATCCCAGGCGAAACCCAGCCCTTTCAGATCCCCATGCCGCTCGCCGCCGGCGATCTCACGGGCGACGGCCTCGCAGATTTCGTGCTGCCGCTCGGCGTCGTCGCGTCGCACCAGTCTCTCGTCGACGGCAGCGTCGGCTACTTCGTCTCGTACAACAACAACGCCGAGCCGTGGTCGGTAGCCATCATCACCGACTTGAACGCCAACGAGTTGCCGGACGTCATCGCGGGAGCCGTGGGCGCTCCTGGGTTGTCGTTTCTGAACGGCACCGGCGGGCCCTTTCAAATCGGCGCTCGCATCACCACCCAGGGGCCGTTGCGCTTCTTGACGACGGGAGATTTCGACGGCGACTTGATCGCCGACGTCGCCTTCTTGCAAGGCGGACCCCCGCCCGGCGCCAAAGATTCGTTGATGGTCGCCTTCGGCAAGCGCGACGGCGTCGCGCCGGCGGGGAGCCGCATTGCCGAGCTCGAGGGCGTGCAGCAATTGGGCAGCACCGGGCAAGGCGCCATCGATACGCTGTTCGCCACGTCGACGGAGAAGGTCGACGGCGTGCTCAACAGCACCTTCACCCTCTTCGACGGCAACCCCGATCGCCTGCCGTTCGCGCCTTATTCGCTGGTTACTTTCTCGGTCGACGGCAGTCTCTCGGATTCGCTGGCTCGCGCGCTGATGGCCGGCGCGTTCACCGCTCCGGGCGCCAACGACGTGGTGGCCGTTGGCGGCCGTAACTCCCCCGCCGACTGGAGCTTGTGGCTCGTGCCGGATCTCGGCGGCGGAAAGCAGCCGCCACAGCTGCTGGAGATGGACGACGTTCCGAAGGGCGCGGTGCCGGTCACGCTGCAAGACCAAGGGGGCCGCATGAGCATCGCCGCGGTCGCCGCCGACCTCGAGGGCGACGGCTTCGACGAAGCCCTGCTGCTCATGCCCCAGGCCAACGAGAGCGACCCGCAGGCGCCGGGCTGCGTGCTCTTGAGCTACGACGTCGACAGCGTGGCCAGCCGCGCGCTCTCGCACGGCGCGGTCTTCTTCGACGAGCCTTGTCCAGCCCCCGAGCTCGCCGTCGCCGACGTCAACGGCGACGCCGCCCTCGATTTGCTGGTGCTGATCGGCGACGGCCGGCGCGCTCCGCGCAAGCTCCGGCTCTTGTACAACGACAAAAACGGCGGATTTTCCACGGAAAATAGCGGAATTTTGCAGGTCGAGGGCCACGATATCCGAGCGTTCAGCATGTTTGCGAGCGCCGCCGCCCGCGAAGGCGGGGCGCCTTCGACCCGGCTGCAGCGGCTGGCGTTCGTCACCGAAGAAGGGCTGTACGTAGCTCGCGGAAACGCGCTCGACGACGTGACCAAGCTAGAAGGTTTCGACGACGCGCGCGCCGTCACCGTGACCGACCCGAACGGGGACAAGATCGAAGACATCGCCGTGGCCGACGCGGCGGGTCTTTGGCTCGTGGAGGCTCAGCTTCGATGAAGCGCGCTCTCCGTTCGCTGCTGCTGCTGTCGCTGCTCGCGCTGGCGACACCGAGCCAGGCCCAGACGCCGCCCGACCTCGAGCGAGCCAAGGCGTCGTTCAAGGCCGGGGCCAACGCCTACGCGGCAGGAGACTACCTGGCCGCCATTCAGGCGCTCGAAGACGCGTACGCCATCTCGCCGCTTCCCGCGATCGCCTTTTCGCTCGCGCAGGCCGAGCGAAAGCAGTACTTCGTCGACGAGCAGCGCCCGCACTTGGAGCGCGCCATCGCCTTGTTTCGCAGCTATTTGGAGCAAGAGCCGCGCGGCGCGCGCCGTGAAGACGCGCGGCTGGCCATCAGCCAGCTCGAGCCGCTCCTGGGGATCAAATCCGCCCCCGCCGAAGCAGCGGTCAAGGCGCCGACGCGGCCCACCCGGCTGATGATCGTGAGCGACGCCCCGGGCGCGCGCATCGCCCTCGACGACGGCGCGGCCCAGCCCTCGCCGCTGATCCGCGAGGTGACGCCGGGCACGCACCGCGCGCGCGTGCAGGCGCCCGGCTACCTGGACGCCGAGCGCGACGTCACGGCGCTCGCGGGCGAGCTGCTGCTCACCGAAATGCGCCTGAACGAGCGCCCCGGCTCGCTCCACGTTTGGGCGCCGACGGCCGCCGAGGTCTACGTCGACGGCGTCTACGTGGGTCGAGGCGGAGAGCAGGTCACGGTGCCGCTCGCCCCCGGCGCGCACCAGCTCACCGTGGCGCAGTCCGGCCGGCGGCTGGTGCGCCGAGATCTGCGCATCGAACGGGGCCAAGCGCACAACGAGCTGGTGACGCTCGAGCCTACGATGCAGCGCACCGTGTCCGAGCTCTTGTTCATCGGCGGCGGCGTCTCGCTGAGCGCGGGCTTGATGTTGAGCGCGTTCGCGGTCCGCTCTCAGAACCGCGCCGAAGATTTCCTGCAAAAGCAGACGCGGCACAACGTGAGCCCGGCGCAGCTGGTGGCCTACAACGCCTCGCTGGTCGAGCGCGACCGCTACCGCACGGCGGCGGGCGTCGCGGTCGCCGGCTCGCTCGGCATGCTCATCACCGGCTTGTTCCTGCACGAGCTGGATCGCCCGGACGCCACCGCTGTCCGCCTGCGCGACGAGCGTCGCCGGCCGTCCGAGGCTACCCACACCGTCCCCCGCTTCTCGTTCGCTTCGGGGGCTCCGGCCGCCGACCTGGGCGCGTCAGTCCAGGTGAATTTCTAGGTTGGCTCGACTCATGCTTAGTCCCCCCTTCATGCATTTCGAACGGCGGCTTCTTGCGGGCTTGTGCTGCGCGGGCTCGCTCCTTACCGCCCAGGCTCGAGCCCAGCCGGCCGCTCCCGCGGAGCCCGCGGTCGCCCCTTCCGCCCCCGTCGCCGCCCCCGCCGCCCCGCTTTTGCCCGCGCCGGCCGCAGCCGCGCCCGCCCCCGCGTCGCCCGACACGCTGGAGACGCCTTATGCAGAGGCGCCGTTGCCCGCAACTCCGGCCCCCGCCGCGTTGCCCACCAAGCCCCAAAAGATCGAGCTCGCCGTACCGCCCAAGCCGGACACTCGTCCGCAGCCAGCCATTCGGGCTCGCCGCAAGCTGGCCCTACTCGGAGAGATCGCGTGGAACGGCCTCGCCGGGTTCGGTCCGATTTTGACGTACAACGCCCACCCGCACGTGTCGTTCGACTTCGGCGCGGGTTTCTCGCTGTTGGGCGGCAAGGTCGGCGTGCGGGGTCGCTACAACTTCCTCAAGGACTCGTTCACGCCGTTCTTGGGCGTCGGCTACAATTATGGCTCGGGCTTCGGCCAATTCACGACAGATCCTTCGAGCGATCCGGACAGCGACCCCGCGCGCGAGCCAGTGACGATTGATCACGGGCCCTCGCACCTGATTCAGACCGTGCTCGGCTTCGACTTCATCCACCGGCGCGGCTTCACCATGCTCGGAACCCTCGGTTATGCCTGGCTCTTGAACAAGGACAACTACCGAGTGCTGGCCGGCAGATTGACCCACGAGGAAGAGCAGGGCTTCAACATTGCCTTCAAGGGCGGCCTCGTGCTCGGCCTCGCCATGGGTTACTCGTTCGAAACGCTGTGACAACGCGCAGCGACGGCGGACAAGTGTCCGGACAGCTGTTACGCGCGGGTGAGGGTGAGGCGCCCGGTTCGCGGCGCGATCACGGTGGCTCTGCCCGGCAACCAACAGGTGATTTCCATTCCTCCGCCGGCCCGGCGTGCCAGCCGCAGCTTGCCCCGGTGCGCCTCCACAATCTCGCGGCACAGCGCCAGGCCCAGCCCCGTACCCTTCTCCTTCGTCGAAAAAAACGGCACGAGCGCGTTTCGCAGCACCTCGTCGGTCATGCCGCTACCGCGATCGGCCACCGTAAAGATCGAAGCGCCGTCGCTGGTGACGTCGACGCTCAGCTCCACGTGCGGCTCGTCGGGGCCGGCCTCGCTCGCGTTCTTCAGCAGGTTGATGAGCGTCTGCTGCATTTGCGCGGCGTCGAACCAGCCCTCGGCTTGGGGCGCGCTGCCCACGCGTACGCGCGGGTACAGAGCCTGCAAGTTGTCCAAGAATGGCTGCCACTCCACGCGCTCCTGTCGCGGCTTCGGTAAGCGGGCAAAGCGCGCGTAGCCTTCGAGGAAGCTAGTGAGGTGGGTCGTGCGCTCTTCGATGGTATCGAAGACTCGGCCCAGCTTCGGCAATTGCTCCGGGTTCTGCGCGATGAGCCGCGCCGAGTGCACCATCGAAGAAATGGGCGCGAGCGAGTTGTTGAGCTCGTGATTGATGATGCGAATCACGTTCTTCCAAACGTCGATCTCTTGGCGGCCCAGCTCGGGTGTCAGCTCCTTCACCATCAACAACGTGTGGCGCTCTCCGCCGAGGTCGAAGAAGCGCCGGCTCAGGCTGTAAGTCTCCGCTTGGCCGCTCTGCTCCACCGTGAACAGCGCGTCGCCTTCGCGCACCAAGGCCTGCTTCAAGCTGTCGGGCGCGTTCTGAACCAGCCGTAAAAAATTCTGGTCTTCCAGCGGCTCTTCTTCGGCGAACAGCGCTCGCGCCTCCGCGTTGCAGTAGGCAATTTTGCCGGTGTCGCCGTACACCACGATGGCCATCGGGGCGCTCTCGACCACCGCCGTCAGCAGCCTTCCTTGCTCGCTGCGCTCTGCGCGCTCGGTGGCCGCCACCAGCTTCAAGCTTCGGCGTTCGCCGGCCAGGGCCCGGCGCTGCAGCCACATGGCCCCGCCCGCGGCCAAACCCACGGCAATGCTCGCCGACAGCGGCGCCTGCAACAGCCGCGTCACCAGCGCCAGCCCCACGGCTGAGGCGGCCACGGCCAGCGGAGCACCAAACAGCGAAGAGCGCGACATGCTACGGCTCGGCTCTCACCCTTTGGGGCGGCGCTCCAGCTCGACGCCCAAGCGATCCATTCGCCGGTAGAGCGCCTGGCGGCTCACCCCCAACATGGCTGCGGCCGTCGCCACCACGCCGCCGCTCGCCACCAAAATCCGTTCCAGCTCCGCGCGCTCCGGGTCGGTGCCGCCCGACTTCGACGCGGGCGGCGCTTCGCGTGCGGCGCCAACCGCCGCCGTGGCAGGCGCGGACACGGCGCCGCTTGCGAGCCCCAGATCGGCGGCCGTCACGCGCGGCGCCTGACACACCAGCGTCGCGCGCTGCAGCCGATTTTCCAGCTCCCGCACGTTGCCCGGCCATTCGTGGTCCACCAGCGCTTGTCGCGCGTCCGCCGTCAGCTCGTACACTTGTCCGCCTTCTGTCCGGTAACCCGTGAGCAGATGCTCGGCCAGCGGCAACACGTCATCGGCGCGATCGCGCAGGGCCGGAATGCTCAGCTCGATGACGTTCAAGCGAAAGTACAAGTCTTCGCGGAACGACCCTTGGGCGATGGCGCGCGGCAGGTCGGCGTTGGTCGCGCTGATCAGCCTTACGTCCACCTTGCGCGTCGTGTTGCTGCCCAGGCGCTGGAACTCGCCCGTTTGCAGCACGCGCAGCAGCTTCATCTGCCCCATCATCGAAAGGTTGCCGATCTCGTCCAAAAACAGCGTGCCTCCGTCGGCTTCCTCGAACCGGCCAATGCGCAGCTTCTTGGCGCCCGTGTAGGCCCCCGCCTCGGCGCCGAACAGCTCGGCCTCCAGCAGCTCATCGGGCAGGCCGCCGGCGTTTACTTTGACGAACGGCTTGTTTTTGCGGCGCGAGTTGGCCTGAACAATCTGCGCAATCCGCTCTTTGCCCGAGCCGTTCGGCCCCGTCACCAGCACCGCCGCTTCCGAAGGCGCGACCTTGGCCGCCAAGCGCACCACCTCGTGCATGGCCGCGCTCTCGTACACCAAGCCGCACAAATCGTGCTCGCTCGCCAAGCCGGCGCGCGAGCGGTTCGAGCTGGCGCGCAGCCGCAGGTTCTCTTGCGACAGCTGACGCAAGCGAATCAGGTTCTTCACCGTGGCAACGAGCTTGTCGTCGTTCCACGGCTTGGCAATGTAGTCGCTGGCCCCCGCGCGCACCAGCCGCACCGCCGCCTCCAGCGACTGGAACGCGGTCATCAACACCACCGGCAGCCCCGGATCCAACTTGCGGATGGCGTGCAGCAGCGCCTCGCCCTCTTCGCCGCTGGTCGCGTCGCGATGAAAGTTCATATCCTGCAGCACCACGCCCAGGTCTTCCGAACGGATCAGCGCCAACGCTTGCTCGGGCGTGCGCGCGGCCAGGGTCTCGAACCCGTGCACGTCGAACAGCACCTCCAGCGCGGCCAAAACCGCCGGCTGGTCGTCCACGATCAGAACCTTCAAACCGCTCATGCTCCGCCTCTCAAAAGCAATTACGGTGCCAGTCACCACGCGGGGTCAAGCGCTCCAGCTCGTCGCTCGGCACGGGCTCACCATCTCGGGCCGGAGGGTAGGCCCAGTCGCGTTCGTGCCGACGCCGCCCAGCTGGGCGGCGAGCCCGGCTTTGCATGAACGCTTTGGCGTGCTCAGCGGACCCTCCAGAAACAGCCGACGTTGACGCGTTGGAGACACGACCAGCTCAGCTTCGAAGCTTGAGCGGCCGCCGCCCTCGTCATTGGTCCGCGTCCAAAAAGGCGCGCCCGGCGTCGAGCAAAAATGCCGGAGGCTCGTCGCCCCCGACCACGAACAAGCGGTCTTGCTCGGCTTCAGCGCGAAGGCCGCCGGCGTCGGCAAGGCGCTGCAACGTCTCGGCGGTCGCCGCGTCGGCTACTTGAACCTGCCACAACCAGCTCGATTCGTCGTTGGGGCCGGCATAGGTCGAGAGCTGGTCACCCCGCCAAGCAAGAAGCAAAGGCAGCGGGTCGGGGCTGTCATCGCCCAGGCGATGCGCCGACAGCGAGAGCAGGAAGGCCCCCAACACCACGTCTTGGGTGGCGCTGTAGTCGTCGCTGACCTCGGGAGTCTGAAATGGCGGCGGGTCGAAGCGCGGGGGGTCTTGCTGGGCGTTCTGGGCCAAGATTTCGAGCGTCGTCAAGGGCGGGCGGTCGAACTGGGCGGCCCGATAGGGCGCTCCATCGGTCGCCCACGCCAGGTTCGCAAGGGGGGAGCCAAAGCCAGAAGGGAAGGTCTCCGCGGCCGCGAAATACGGTGACTCGTCCGCGCGCGCCCGCGCGAACAGCCGGTTACGAAGCCGCAAGAACGTGCTCTCCCAGTCGATGGAATTGGCATCGTCTCCCGTCATGGCGGCCCACACGCGGTGCTGCACGAGCGTGGCCTGACCTTCCGTCACCGAACGCAGCGCCAGCTCGATGTCAGGATTTTGCGGGTACTGCGCGCGCCAGTCAGCGAGCCCGAACTTCGCGTCTTGCAGGACGTGCACCAGCTCGTGAACGAGCGAAGCGTTGGCGGTAGCCGTATCCAGGGCATCGCCCCGATCGACCAAGACGACGCCACGCTCCGCGTCGCGATAGAGGCCACTGATTCGCGTCACCCGATCCGCGTTCACGCCGCCATCCGTGAGAGCTCCCTCCTTCAGAAGTTGGAGCTCCACCAGCGCCCGCTCTAGCTGAGGCAGCCCCGCGGCGTCCCCGTCGTTCGTGTCGCCTTCGAGCTCGTCGAGCAGCTCTTGCTCGGTCAAAACTCGCACCGGCACGTCCGCCGGCGGGCTCACCCCGTAGACGCAAGCCGTGAGCTCCAGAAGCTGCTGCTGGCAAGCCGCTTCTCGAACGTCACACGTCGAATAATCGCCGTCTGGACACTCATCCAAAGCGTTCGGCACCACAACGCCGCTCGACCCCGAGCACGCGACCAAACCAGCACCAATGAGCGCGAAGGCGCCCAACCTGGACCAAAGCATGGCCCAGCCTAGCAGGCGGGACGCCGGCGGGGGTGCCGGGTCCAACACCTCGGGGCGCATCGGCTTCGTCTTCTTGCGCCAGCCACTGGACTCTATCGCTGGACGACAGGACGCCGCTCATGGCGCGCCGCTGGTCGACGCGTTCGTGCCCTACCTGGCTGCGGCGCCCACGCGCGTTACGCGCTCCTCATCGTCCCGACTCCAACGTTTGACATTCAGTATTCTGTTGCTAGTTTCAATAGATGCGGCTCGCGGCCTTCCTTCGGCGCGGCGGCCGCAGCATCGAACCCTGGCAATGGTCGCCAGTGCCGCTCGCCGCGTGCCTGGTCCACTGCTCATCAAGCAACGCCCGGCTCACTCGTGCCGGCCGAGAAGGGACAATGCCATGAAGCTGGTGATCGAAGGGCGCGCCGGTAAGCGCATTTGCGATTGGGAGAGCTTCGCGTTGTTGCGCGACAACGTGCAGCACTACATCGAAGGAGGTGCGCCGAGCGCGCGCTTCTCCGCCATGCACGAGATTGAGCAGGCGGTGGACGAAGGCGAGCGCATCGTCGACGCGTCCCGTCTCCGCGGCGAAGTCTTGCGCGCCTGGACCGCGTTGTGGAAAGTGCCGCTCGAAGAGGCTGCCATCAGCCTACGCACGCGAGCGCTCATGACCGGCAGCGCCGAGCCAGCGCCTTGCCGCGGCACCGCGCCTGCGCAGCAAGTCGGTTGGGCGTTGCCCGTGCAAGGCCCTTCCGCCTGCCCCGTGCCCCGCGCGGCCCAGAGCTTCATCCGAGCGATCTTGGCGCTCACGACGGCCGTCGTCGATGGTGAGCAGCTGCGCATCAAGTGCCTCATGCGCGGTGAGGTGCTCAAGCGGAAGCGCGCGGAGTTGCAGGGGCCCCCCGTGGGGTAAATGGCTGGCGGAGCGGCGGAGCGTAACGGCGTCGACAGCTGCGGCGGCCGCATGTACTCCCACGGCAAGAGGCGCTCGCGTCCCGACCCTTCCTCGAGTTGACGGACCCGCGCCGCCCGGCAATGAAGGCGGGCCCCGCCTCGTGTGCCGCTGTGGTCGGTGAGCTGTTCGGTCAGAGAGGGCGGAGGGGGGTGAGGTCTGCCAGCCGCTGCCGAGAGTAGCGCTCGCGCTTCAACGACTTCTTGATGGCGCGCTCGGCGCGCGACAGCGCCAGATCGCTGACGGCATAGAAGTTGTCACCCCGAGCTTCGCTGACCAGGATACCAAAGCTCCCCGTCAGCTCGACGCTACAACGCTTGTCGACGCCGCCGCGGGGACCATTGGTGTCTTCGAAGCGGACGGTGACCGTTCGAACCTGCTCTTCGAAGCCGCGCAGGGCGAAGCGGAGGCGATTTTGCACGTGGTCGACGACGGATTGGGACTTGGTCAGGCCTTTCCAACGAATATCTACATGCATGCTGGGTAGACACGCGGTCCCCCGCATCGATTCCCAAAGGGCCGCCGGTAACTGCGGCGGGCGCCTCCGCGTCATCGCGCTCATCACCGAGCCGGAAGTCGTCGCCGCGATTCTCACCTGGCTCCATCGTCCCACCGCGCCGCCCCCGATCGCCAGGGCCCGCTCGCCGACTACGACCCTCGGCCGGACTGACCCCAGCCTCCGGCGTGCCGCTCCAGCCGGAACCCACGCGCCTCCAGCGGCGACAAGGCCGACCCCTTGCTTTGGAATAGCTCAGCGGCTCCGGAACGGAGCGCCTTTCGGTCCCGAATTGGCGTGTAATTTCTCTTATGTTAGCAAACACTTAGCGAGATTCGCGAAGTGAGAAACGTCGCATGACGTTGTGGGCAGGGCCAACGGCAGCGCGGCGAGCTCTCAGGTGCCCGATGGCATTCAGGTTTCCTAGTCTCTTAGGTTTCCTTCCAAAAGCGTAAAGACTTATCAAGCTCGACGCGTGTCGCCGGATCGACTTTGTCGGCGCTGCGCTCGTAGATTGCCTCCAACGCGAGACGAAGAGCGTTGGCTTCGGCGTCCATCCCGAATAGCCGCAAAGAACCGAGGATGCGACTGAGACGCTTGAAGTTGTGGGGACGATGCAGCCAGAGAGCGCTGCGCTCGTCGTACGAGCTCGAACGCGTCACCATGACTTGGTCGCCTTGAGATTCGAGGCTAAGGCCGTAGAAACCAAGCATCTTGCGCAGTGCAGTCTTGTAACGCCGCAGAAATTGCGGATGCGCCAGCATGAGCCCGACTTCGTCGTCGCATGTCACCGGCGACGAGGGGACGGCTTTGCTCTCCTCCTTCGACGGAAACAACCATTGTATGTACTCATGCTCGACTTCGAGCTGCTCGACCGTGAAAGCCAAGACGTCGTCGATGGTTCGGCCCGAGGGGCCCTTCGCCCCGTCGCAGTAGAACTCGAAGACTGGGTGGGACGTACTAGGTCCGTTCATGTCTCGACCATGCCGACTCCGGTCGCCAAGATGCGTCGGACGCGTGCCGAGGCAATCTCCGGGGGCTTGTCTTTCGGCTTGAAGACGACGATCTTTACCGTCTTGATGTGTTGCCCACCCGGTCGGCGTATTGCGTCCGCGAAGGCCGTTACGAGCGTCATTAGTGCCAGCTCACGCCCCAGACCACCCTTGCCGGTGCCAAACACCGGCAAGGCGATAGAATCGATGCGCTTGTCGGCCATGATGCGAACACAACTTGTTACTGCCAAGAAAAGCGACGCCATCTCGGAATGAATTCCGACGTCGGCCCGCTTCGTCGAAACAGAAACGAATATCCGGCACGGCTCCTCAGAAGAATTGGCAACTATCGGTACCGCAATACCCACTCCGAAAGCTGGTCTTTTTGGCGTGCCATTTTCGGCCACGACCATCCGTGGATTTGTCACCTGCGCCTGAACGCCCGCTTGAATTTTTTGGATGATTGGGTTGCGGTGAGCGCCGTTGAAGTGCCTGGCGATGTAGGCACCCGTCACGGTTTTTTCATCCGTGAAGCACTCATCCTCGAACAAGTCGTTGACCGGAAGCGCGACTACTCCCGGTCCCGCATTGATTTCTTCGAGGCGGCCAAAGACTACGGCGATCTGCGAGCCGCTGCGGTCGCCAGAGAATTCGACGACGAATCCATCTTCACATTTTTTCACCTTGGTACGCGTGATCCAAACACCGGAGTATTGCTCCCACCACCAGCCGGAGAAGCCGACTATCGTCACGCCGAGGGCGGACCCAAAGAGCCAAAGATTTGGACGACCCAGCATCGCCAGCGTCCAGCCGTCTTTCGCGTGCCCAACGTCGACGAATGATCCGGCGAGCAGGACCAAGCCAACCACCAGTAGCAGCCTCGGCGGCGTCGCACGGGTGATCCAATCCAACAACTCTTTCATTCGCTTGCCCCGAGTAGTCCGCTGACCAACCTGGGAACAGCCACGGCCGCCCGTTCGCGAAGCGCATGGGCTCGAGTGGAGAGCGCGGTTTCTTCCGGATTAATCTCAATCAGCTTGGTTGCGGGTCCCACGACTGCGTCGACCCAATCGACGATCTCTTTGAACGGCAAACTAGTGCCCACCACCACCACTAGCTCGCAATATCCGCGCCCTAAAAACTCGCGAACCCGGGCGAAGTCTTCCTCGTAAAACTCCTCGTCGAACAGGACGACTCCCGGCCCAAGCACACCCGCGCAGCGAGGGCACAGCGGGACCGATTCGGCATGCTCCGTGCCTTCCCTACTCTTGAATCTGCAATTTCGGCAGTATTCCGAAAACAGGTCACCGTGAATCTGAACCATGGCCAAAGGGGGCATGCCTGCTCGCCCATCGAGTCCGTCGACGTTCTGCGTGATCAGCATAAAGTCGGTACAATTCTTTTGCAGCTCCACCAGCGCCCGATGCGCAGCGTTTGGCTGGACCGCGCGAATCGAGCGCCGTCTCTCCGAATACCAGCGCCAAACATCCAGGGGTCGCTCGTGAAGCCCTTTCTGCGTGGCGAGTGATGCGTAGTCGAACTTCGGGGCATCGATTCCGCGAAAAGTTGGAACTCCGCTGTCTGCCGAGATTCCGGCCCCGGTTATGACGAGCACTCTACCCAGCAATTGAGCCACTGAAGTGCAACCTAGGAAATGCAGCCGCACATTTCAACGGTCGCAACCAGCGTTGTCGAAACAACTACTAACCGTCAGATTCGCCGCGGCATGCATGTGCCGTCTTGATGTGCACCTAGTAGACTTGGTGTTCCTTATCCCCTGCTTCCTAGTTTTTTGTCTTGACGCAGGAAGCATGCGCCTCCTCCCCTAAAGAAAGCCAAGCTTTTCGAGCCTCCCCTCCACGCGGCGGATCCGCCCATTTCGACGGACTGGTGTTTCACACCAGCCTCCTAGGAGCGTCATGCAGATTTGCGACGACAACGGGGCGACCGCGCACTTACTGAACGACGGTGTCGGCGTCATCGGCACCGATACCGTATACTGCCTCGTGGCTCGCGTTGCGTCCGTCGCGGCGGTCGAACGCCTGTATCGCTTGAAGGGGCGACGAGCGAAGCCGGGCCCCATACTCGCCGGCAGTATCGATCAATTGCTGAATCTTGGTGTTGACCCGTTGCATGTCACGAAAGCTGCATCGTATTGGGGGGTCGAACCGGCCGACCGCCGCGGCGTTGTCGTCCGCGCCCCAATACGTGTTTTCGCCTTCTATGCCCAGATGGTCATAGTGCGCGCCAACCACAACGTAGCGCGGGTCGTCTCAAGGAATGACCGTCAAGACGTTTGCACCGCCGCAACCGGAGAGCCCCCCCAAAGCCGAGCTGACGGGCATGACCGGCTGCTCGAAAAGATCGAGCCCCGCGGCGCGCAGCGCTTCGCGAAACCATCATGACATTGTGCGCGCCCGCCTGCGCGGGACGCAAGCCCGGCAACCCCGCAAGGCAAAGCGGCGCGCGCCGCCGTAGAGCAATGTGCACATCTGGAATTTAGGTCTATAGATGCGATGGCCGCCAACGCGCGCGAAACGGCGAGGAGCTTGCCATTTCGACTGAGCGCGAACACGAAGCCTGCGGCGTCACGGGCTTGACTTTTCAGCCGTTCCTCGGCCCAAGCGATATTGCTCTTCGGCATGCGCGAGAGGTACATGGCCTCTCGTTCGGATTCGAGCTGCACGAGCTCCGCCTCGTCTTGGACTTCGCGCAAAGCAAAGTGGTGCTTCGGGCACCGTGTCGGCGTGGTTGCTCATGGCCACCTCGCTGGATCGAGCGCCAGGAGCGCGTCTCGGCGGTCGAGATGGTGCGCCGCCAGAAGCAGGCTTCCTATCAGCGGCTGCGGCTCGAGCCAGGTCAGCGTGTCCTCGACGCGGGCTGCGGAAACGGGGCCGACGTGCTCGAGCTGTCGCAGCTCGCCGGCCCTACGGGGTGCCTCGTGGGGGGCGACACTTCGACCAAGTTCGTGACGACCCGAACGCCAAACGGCAACCCGGCGTCGAGGCGCGGATGGCAAACATCACCGAACTCCCGTTCGCCGATCGCGAGTTCGACGCGGTCCGCGCCGACCGGGCTCTGCAGCACGTGGGCAATGTCCAGCTGGCCGTGCACGAGCTCTGTCGAGTGACGAAACCGGGTGGCGTGGTCTACCTGGGTGACTCCGACGGGGGCGGTCTGATGATCGATGCGGGATCTGCGACGCACCTGGGGGACCTGGTGCGCGCAGATCTGCGAAGCTGGAGTGAAGAGCCCGCGCGTGGGTCGGCAACTGTAGCGGTTGGCCAAGCAGGCGGGCCTGCAGGAACCGGCCCTCGACCTGCTCGCCTACCCGGTGCAAAGCAAGCAGCTCGCCGACAGCCGAGTCTGCTTCCCGCTCGAGCTCGAGCTGCGTGGCTTTGCGAATGAAGGCGGTGGCGAAATGTTACGGGCCGTAGGGGGAGGGTACGCCGACCGTTGGAGCGTGGACGTCGACATTTTCTTGCTCCAAAGCTCGGCGCCTCCCAGAAGCGGGCTCGACCCACCCCGATCCATCACCTGGATGCTCTGCGAATGTGGTAGCTTCGGAAACCTTCGGTGGACGCCAAGCTGAAGAGAAGAGTAACCGAGCTGAGGGATGGGCTTAAGCACCTTCAGCTCCGCGACCACGACGAGCTGACGCCACACTTGCTGGAGCTCCGCGAGCTGCTCCAGGCTCAGAACGTGCTCATCTACAATCCCTCCTGTGATGAGCGCGGGTGGGATCTCGAGCTCTGCAGCTGGGTCGGTGATGAGGCTGAGTCGCGCAAGGCCAGACACCTGAGGCATGTCAGAGCCTCCGACCGCGACAACCCGACCTTTGCCGCCTATGATCCGTTCGCCGTCCAAGCGGCTCAGCGCAATCGCGCTCTCACGGTGGAGGGTCTGGTGGCGTTGGAACCGCTGGCCTCTCAGTCGCATCGGCAGGTGTGGGCGGCTATCCGAGCAGGACAGCAGGACCAGGTCAGGGCCCTGATTTGTCACGGGCCGCGCCTACTTGCCTGGGTCGGCGCCGTACGAGACGAGCCGTTCCGTTCCGAAGACGCGGACATTCTGCAATCGCTCGTCGAGCCCCTACGAGCCAGGCTTCTGGCACGCCGCGTCACGAGCGCCGGCCCCCTTTACACGGGACTATTGGACGGGCTGATCGAGGCGATCTCGGAGCCCGCGCTGCTGCTCGACGGGCGGGGACGCATCGAAGCCGCGAATAGCGCGGGTGGCGAGCTCGTCGAAAGGGAGCGGGGACGAGGCACCTGGGATGCTCTCCGGTCGGCGCTGGGAGCGCAGCGAGCACCGCCCGGCTTCTCCCTCACGCAGGTGAATCCCCCAGGGTGCCCAAGCTATTGGCTCGTCCTCTACGCTGCAAGCAGCGAGCAACGCGCCCAGAAAGTGGCCTTGGCCGGACGTCGTTGGAAGTTGAGCGGTGTGCGCATGGCCGTTCTAGAGCTTCTGTTGATCGGGAACAGCAACAAGCAGATTGCACTGGCGATGCGGTGCGCGGAGATCACGATCGAGCGGCACGTGACCGCCCTGTTCAGAGCGTCGGGTGCGCGTTCTCGGACCGAGCTGGTGACGAAATTGTTCGAGCTTGCCGACGTGCGGGTGAGGCGCTCGTGAGCACGGCCACGAGCAGCGACGGAGTAGCGATTCAGTTCGATGTCCACGGGGCCGGGCCGCCGCTGGTTCTGGTGCACGGCTTAGGGGACGATCGGCGCTTGTTTCGTCCTCTGCGTGAGCGCTTGGCTCATCGATTCACCACCGTAGCGCTGGATTTGCGAGGGCACGGCGACAGCTCCGCGGCCCGCGATTACGATCCGTTTGCGCTGTATCGGGACGTGCACGCGGTGATGACGACGTGTGGCATCGACCGGCCGGTTCTCATCGGCCACTCCCTGGGGGGTGTCGCCGTGTCTACGGCCGCCTCGCGGCTCTCTGTCGCCGGCGTCATCAACATCGATCAGCCCCTGGACCTTCGCCTCCTGGCCGCCAAAGTACGCGGACTGGGCCGTACGCTCTTCGAGCGCCCGGCATCGGAAATCACGCTCGACATCCTGAACACCATTGGGCTCGGCACGCTCGACTCCGCGGTCATCGAGCAGCTGAGGGCCTCGCGGACGCGACTCTCCAGCGAAGCCCTGCAAGGCGTGTGGGCCCCACTCTTGACCTCAGATGATGACGTGCTGCGTTCGACCATCCAGGCCATCCAGGGGATTCGTGCACCGTATCTCGCCGTGCACGGCGCTGCTCTGCCTACCTCCACCTATGCCCAATGGCTTGCGGGCGTCATTCCCGGCGCGATCGTGGAAGAGTGGCAAGGCGCGGGGCACTTCCCCCACCTGACTGAGCCGGAACGCTTCGCAGCGCGGGTCGAGCGGTTTTGCGTGGCCATCCGCAGCGGCGAGCTCGGACCTGAGGGTTCTCCCTCATTGTGAACGTCGGCGCGCCAAGGCAAGCATGACGCCGGATGCAAATTCATCGTCAAACCGTGCTGGTGACCGCGGCGCTCGTTTCATTCTACGCGTGCAAAGACGGCAGCTCAGGCTCCCCCTCCGTCGAGAGCGCAGCTGGCCAATCATCGAGCGCAGGACACCCGGGCAGTGCCGGCGACACGGCATCGGCTGGGGCCAGCGGCGGGGAAACGTCTAGCCGCGGTGGCGAACCCACGGGTGCGACGGGCGGAGCAAATGACGGCGGGCAGCCTCCGCGGGGGAGCGGGGGAGAATCGCGTCAAGCCGGCGAGTCTAGCGGCGGAATCGACGGAATCGGCGGAATCGACGGAATCGACGGAATCGACGGAATCGACGGAATCGGCGAGCCACCTCGCGGCCACCTAGCGGATTTGCAGGGCCCCGCGACAGACGACGAAGAGGCCATCGTCATCACGAAGGCTCACGTGGTTGGTACCAGCGGCGCATTCGTGGCCGACTTGGACAGCGATGAGCAAGGAAATATCTACGTGGCATTCGGCCGAGCCCACAACACGGCTGCCATTGGCGGCATCGCGCGAATCGCGAAGTACGATACCGAGCTGGAGCAAGCTTGGCTGTGCGAGCTGTATGTGAATCCCGACGCGCAGCTACTCGGCGCCGAAATCGTGGCCATTGCGACGAGCCCCTCGGGTGGGGTCTCCTACACAGGCACTGATGGCTATGACGCGGTGGTGGGGAAGGTAAGCGCGGCGGGCGAAATTGCCTGGGAGCACAAGTGGGAATCCAGCGGCAAAGAGATAGGGCGCGGCGTCGCCATTTCCGGGAACGGCAGCATCTACGCCGCCGGTACCACCACCGGGCAGGCACCTGGCAATCCGCCCACGAATACGGCCGGACCATGGCTCGCTCGGTACGACGACGAGGGGACGCGCATTTGGCTGAAGCAGTTCCCCGTGATCCAAGGAGAACAGCCCTTGAGGCAGCAGCTCTTCCTCGACGGGGCTGGCGGCATCTATTACGTGCTCGGCACCTCTGCTATCAAGTGGTCCGAAGCCGGGGCTGAAGAATTTCGCACTGTTCTGCCCGACGTCACGTCGCGCGAGGGCTATCATTTCTCGTACGGTCGGCTCGGCTTCGAGCGCTCTCATGAGCAGCTGTTTGGCTGGGGGCCCTTCCGTCCTGAGGATCCGACACAGAGCACGCTGGCTCACCGGCTCACTCTCAGCGTCTACGACGCCAACCTCGCGTTGCTTTGGACACGCTCGGGTGAGCTCCCCCGTTCGGCGATCGTGGAGCCGGTCGAGGGAGTGACGTGGACCGGTTCATACGGAGGAAAGGGCGACGCGCTATGGGCGGGTGGACAACAGGCCATGGTCGTAGGCAGCGATGCGGTCTACGTGGTGGGCGTCTACCGCAACGACTACGCGAACGGGGCCGTTCCCCGGCCATCGACCAACCCTACCTTCGTGGCTCGCTACGATCTAACCGGCGAGCGGGTTTGGTTCCGTCAATTTCGCTTCGAAGGATCCAACGGCGAAGTGACCGACCCGATGAACTCCATTTTGGAACGCGCCGATATGGTGCTCGATGCCGATGGCAATCCGGTAATCGGCATCAACACGGACAAACAATCCTTCCTGTTCCGACTGAACGCCGCCGACGGAACGGTCCTCTGAGGCTCCGAGGACCGCAGCTCACCGGTCGAAAAATTAGCTATCGCGACAGCGCCAGATCGCTGACGGCATAGAAGTTGTCACCCCGAGCTTCGCTGACCAGGATACCAAAGCTGCCCGTCAGCTCGACGCTACAACGCTTGTCGATGCCGCCGCGGGGACCATTGGTGTCTTCGAAGCGGACGGTGACCGTTCGAGCCTGCTCTTCGAAGCCGCGCAGGGCGAAGCGGAGGCGATTTTGCACGTGGTCGACGACGGATTGGGACTTGGTCAGGCCTTTCCAACGAATATCTACATGCATGCTGGGTAGAC
>Ga0164241_10001716_pt1 | contig 25966 bp, 21 predicted proteins | sample OricomyardsoilBY_FD_108780 | JGI IMG/M metagenome (GOLD analysis project Ga0164241, IMG submission 108780) | Backyard soil microbial communities from Emeryville, California, USA - Original compost - Back yard soil (BY) | ecosystem: Environmental > Terrestrial > Soil > Unclassified | place: USA... | reverse complement strand
TCGGCCTACCTGCTGATCTCGGGCAGCTTGGGTATCTGCATCTACAACGGCATCAAGGGCTACCGCGACGCCGACTACGGCAGCGAAGCAGTGCTCGATCCCGAGCGCCGCTCGTACTTGCGGCTGCGCGCGTTGATGGTGCTGTCGATCAGCCTGCTGATCGCCGGCGGCTTCGCGGCCGCGGTCGTCACCAGCAGCTGACGCGAAGCGCTCACGGCCGCGTGGCGCGGTCGCCGTTGTCGGGCAGCTCCGGCTGAGCTTCGAGGTTGTGCGCGCGGGCGGCGGCACGGCGCGCCCGCGCTTCGAGCGCGTCGAGCGACGCCGCGCCGAGATGGGCCACTGCCGCTTCCGCTTCCGTGTCGATGTCCTCGCTCCGCACGTTGACCTCTTCGACGTCGACGGGCCCTTCGTTCGGCGTATCTTCGAAGGTGAGCACGTGGTCGAACAGGTTGTCGGGGTTGGCGAACTCGGCCACCAGCGGCCCGATGTCGCCGCCCTTCAACGAGCGCACCCCGACCCGCATGGCTTCGTTCAACGTCGACCGCACGCCGTCACCCTTGGCGGCGTTGGCGGCGATCATCGGCACCGAGCCGTCGAGCCGCAGCTTGCGGCGCAGCGCAGCGGGGCTGAGCGCGCCCTCGACGTCTTGTTTGTTGGCCTGCACGATCAAGCTGACCGGCTCGGTCCGTCGCTTGATCGAAGAACGAAGCCTCGCGAACGTCCGCTGCGTGTCGGGGATCGCGGCTGGGCTCGAGTCGCAGACGAACACCACCACGTCCGCCATCGCGACCAGCGGGCGGCGCCGGTAGTTGCGCTCGATCTGGCCTGGCACCGTGATCAGCTGAAAGTACAGGCCCACCCCGTCGTGCTTCGGCCCTTCGATCTCGAGCCAGTCGAAGAACATGGTCCGCCCCTTGAGCTCGGCCGGGGTCACGATCTCACTGCGTCGGTTCGGCGGAATGATCTCGTGGACGCGCTTGAGGTTCGTCGTCTTGCCAGCGAACCCCGGCCCGTCGTAGACGATGCGCACGACGTGGCACTTCCGCTCGGAGTCGAAGGACGCCATTGCCCTTGGTAACGCGGGGGCGGTATCGACCGCAAGGGCGCTCCGCCGTACGGCAGACGAGCGAGGTCGATCTATCTAGTGATTGCGGTAATTTACAGCCTGATCTTGGTTTGATACGTTGAACCATGGCTTATGGACCGCCGCCGGGCCCCGGGGGGTATGGCTCGCCGCCGGGAGGTCATGGCCCGCCCACCTTTGGTTACGGCCCGAGCCCCGGCGCCGGCAACTGGGGTTACGGCCCGAACCCGTACGCCCCGCCCGGCTTCGATGCGTCGCTCACGGTGCAGTCGGAGAAGTCGCGCAGCACCGCGTTCCTGCTCGCGTACTTCTTGGGCTGGCTGGGAGCGGATCGCTTCTACTTGGGGCAAATCGGTCTCGGCATCCTCAAGCTCGTCACCCTCGGCGGCTTTTTCGTGTGGCACTTCGTCGACTTGATCCTGCACGCGCTCGGCGAGATGAAAGACAGCGAGGGCAAGCCGCTGCGCATGCCCGAAGCTGTGGCGGGCACGCCGACCGTCAACGGCAATCACGTGCTGCTGGCGGCCGTGCTCGGCGGAACGCTGGGCCTCGATCGCTTCATGCTCGGTCACACCGGCTTGGGCGTCGTCAAGCTGCTCACCTGCGGTGGGCTCGGCATGTGGCGCGTGATCGACGTGGTGCTCATCGTCACTGGAAACTTACGTGACGCGCAGGGCAATTCGCTGCGCTGGCGCTAAAAGCAACGAATAATTAAGCGATTTTTCGTTTGTGGTATCGGTTCCAGCTGACATAGTCGGACCGCCATGCCCCGCTTGTTCTCGGCTCTGGCGCTGAGCTTGATGCTCGGCGGGCTCGCCGTCGGTTGTCACGACCACGATACTTGCGATCCAGGCGAGCCTTGTGACTGCTTCGGCGGGCACGAGTGTTACATCGGCTGCGAAGGCGACGGCTGCAGCCCGCGCTGCTTCCAGATGGAACATTGCGGCGCGGTCTGTGACGACGACTGCCACTCACAGTGTTTCGACGTCCAAGAGTGCAGCACCAGCTGCGGCGACGACTGCAACGTCGACTGTCACAACGCTGTCGCGTGCGGCGCGATCTGCGGCGACCGTTGCCGCTTCGATTGTCACGACATGAACCGCTGCGGCGTGGTCGCCGGCAACGATAGCCGAATCAACTGCCACAACTTCACGACCTGCAGCGTCGAGTGCACCGGCACTTGCCACGTCACCTGCGCGTCGCCCAGCAATTGTGACGTCAAGTGCACGGGGGGCGCCGGCCTGACCCAGTGCGGCGACGGCAGCATCGCCTGCGGAGGTTGTTGAGCCATGTACGCCAGATTCCTACGCTCGTCGGTGGCGGTCGTCTCGTTCGTCGTAGCCATGCTCGGCGCCGGGCGTGCTCACGCGCAGAGCATCATCAAGCATCCCGGCGACCACCCCCGCTACACCTTCGAGGCGGAGCCGCACCTGAGCGTCGGTGTGCTGGATCCGCCCGGCTTCGGCGGGGGCACCGGTTGGGGCGCGGGCTTCCGCGGCACCGTCGAGCTGCTACACAACGGCTTCATCCCCAAGCTCAACAACTCGGTCGGCATCGGCTTCGGCATCGACTACCTGCGCTACGACGGCTGGCAGGGCCCGCGCGGTCAGTGTGAGCGGTTCGCCCCCGGCCCCGCCGGCGTGCCGATCTGCGTGCGCGTCTCCGGCCGCGATCACGTCAATTACTTCTATCTGCCGGTCGTCCTGCAGTGGAACTTCTGGCTCCACCGCAAGTGGTCGGTGTTCGGTGAGCCCGGCCTCGCCCTCTACGTGGACGACGGTCACCTCGAATTTGCGCCTTTCGTGCTGTACGCGGGCGGCCGCTACCACTTCACCGACAGCATCGCGCTCACGATGCGCCTCGGTTATCCGTCGTTTTCGCTGGGCGTGTCGTTCTTGCTTTGAGCGGGCGGCAACGAAACACTCCCGTAACGAACCGCCGGAGGGGACGTGCTACCACTGGGCGGCGTCATGCTGACTCAACGCGATCCCCACAAGCCCGAGAAGCTGGACACGCATCAAAAGGCGCTCTCCATCAACCTGGACGCCAAGCGCTACGGCACTTTCGCCGAGATCGGCGCCGGCCAGGAGGTGGTGCGCTGGTTCTTTCGCGTGGGCGGGGCGGCGGGCACGATCGCCAAGAGCATCTCCGCCTACGACATGGCCGTCAGCGACGCAATCTACGGCCAGACCCAGCGCTACGTCGCGCGGCAGCGCCTCGAGAGCATGCTCGACTACGAGCATGACCTGAACCTGAAGCGGCTGCGCGACGCGCGCGGCGACACCACCTCTTTCTTCGCGTTCGCCGACACCGTCTCCGCCCGCAACTTCAAGGGCACCAACGAATGTCACGGGTGGATGGGCGTCAAATTTCAGGCCCACCCCCGCGATCAAGACAGCGAAATCATCATCCACGTGCGGATGCTGGACACCGAGAACGCGCTCCAGCAGGAGGCCCTCGGCATCGTCGGCGTCAACCTGCTGTACGGCGCCTTCTTCATGCACCACGATCCCGATCGGCTCGTCGAGTCGCTGCTCGACAATTTGAACACGCAGCGCATCGAGATCGACATGATCGAGTTCTCGGGCATCGAGTTCCGCCACGTCGACAACCGGGTGATGAGCCTGAAGCTGGTTCAGCTCGGGCTGTCCGGCGCCGCGATGTTCGGCCCCAAAGGCCAGGTGCTGCAGCCGTCGGAGGTGCTGTACAAAAAGCCGGTGCTGGTCGAGCGTGGCAGCTTCCGCCCCGTCTGCCACGCCAACATCGACATGCTGCGCTCGGCCCACGAAGAGTTTCAAAAATCGCTCGAAGACGGCCAAGAGATCGTCGAGCTGGCCGAGATCACGATGCGCAACCTGATCGTCGGCGGCCAGATCGACTACCGCGACTTCTTGTCGCGAGCGGACGTGCTCGCCGCCGCCGGCAAGACGGTGCTGATCTCCGACTATTTCGAGTATTACCGGCTCGCCGCCTACCTGCGTAAGCACACGACGCGCCCGATCGCGATCACGCTCGGCGCCGCCAGCCTGCTCACGTTGTTCGACGAGAAGTACTACGCCGATTTGGACGGCGGTATCCTGGAGTCGTTCGGGCGCCTGTTCAAGAACGACCTCAAGCTGTACGTCTATCCGTTCCTCGATCCGCAGACGCAGGAGCTCTCCAAGGTCGACAACCTGCCTGTGGCCAAGGACCTGAGCAAGCTCTACGGCCATCTCGTCGATCGCGGCTGCATCTTGCAGCTCGAAAACTACGACCCCGGCTGCCTGAAGATCTTCTCGCCCGACGTGCTCGAGCGCATCAAAGAGGGCGATAGCAGCTGGGAGCAAATGGTGCCGACCGAGATCGCCGAGATCATCAAGCGTCGCGGCTTCTTCGGCTGTCGAAAAGGCGCGGACGCGCCGGCGGCGCCGCCCGCGCGCCGCTACGACAACTAGCCGGGCTCGGGTGCGCGCTCGGCGGCGGCTCGAGCCAGCGCCAGGGCGCCGAAGATGCCGGCGCGCGGCCCGAGCGTCGGCGGCACGACATATTGGTCGATGGCGTCGATGATCGAGCCGACCTGCACGTAGCCGGCCAGGGACCGCAGCAGGTGGCGGCGCACGATCGGAAATAGCGCCTCGGTCTGCATGACGCCGCCTCCCAGGATCAACCGCTCGGGAGAGAGCACGAGCACGAGCGAGGTCAGCGCCGACGCGATGTAGCGAGCTTCGAGATCCCAGGCTGGGTGCGACGCGGGCAAGCTCTCGGCCGGCTGCCCCCAGCGCCGCTCGAGCGCGGGACCCGACGCCATCCCCTCCCAGCAGCGCGCGCCGTGAAATGGGCAATGTCCGCCGAACGTCGCGTCATCGGGTTCCCGCGGCACCAGCACGTGCCCCATCTCGGGGTGAAGCAGGCCGTGCGCGAGCCGCCCTTCGAGCAGCGCGCCTCCCCCGATCCCGGTGCCGATCGTGACGTAGACGGCGGTTCCGAGCCCCTGGGCGGCGCCCCAGCGCGCCTCGCCGAGCATGGCGGCATTGACGTCGGTGTCGAAGCCCACGGGCACGCCCAGCGCCGACCGCAGCCGTCCTACAACGTCCGCCCTGGCCCAGCCCGGCTTGGGTGTGGTGGTGATGCGCCCATAATCGGGCTCGGCCGCGCGCAGCTCGATCGGCCCGAAGCAGCCGACGCCGAGGGCCGCGATCGGCGGCTGGCCGCGGAAGAACTCGACGCAGCGGCCGAGCGTTTCTTCGGGGCTCGTCGTCGGAAAGCGAGCTTCCGCCGTCAGCTCGCGGGGGCCTTTACCGACGGCACAGATGAACTTGGTACCCCCCGCTTCAATCGCTCCGAATATCGACATGGTAGGCCTCGATGCAGTTTGGGCGCGACGACGTTCTGGCAAGCGCAGCCGGTGACGAGCGATGCCGCGCGATGCTCTGGCTGTCGGCGTTGCTCGTCCTTTGCGAAGCGGCCGCCAAAAAAGGATAGCCGATAGCCGCCGTAGCGTGCCACGGCGAAGCATCATCATCGCGCGCGCGTCGCTGCGTACTGCGCTCGCGCGCCCGGGTGGACGTTTCTCGGGCGCAGTTTCGGGTGCGTGAAAGCGCGGGGCCGTGCTAGGGCTCGGAGCTTCGGCATGGCTTCTCCCCGCGTTCGCTCCGCATCGTCTCCGCCGTCCGTGCCCGCGCCGAGCGTAGCCGCTTCGCGCTACGAGATCCGCGGAGCCGTCTCGACCGATCTCGACGAGCTGCTCGGCCTCGCGCGGCACCTCAACTCCGTCAATTTGCCGAACGAGCCCGGACACATCGTGCGGCTGCTCGAGGCATCCGAGAAGAGCTTTGCCGGCCAAATCGAGAACCTGCGCCGGCGTAAATACGTATTTTTGATCCGCGATCTCGAGCGCGGCGAAGCGGTCGGCACGTCGATGATCGTGGCGCAACTGGGCCGCCGCGACGCGCCCTACATCTACCTGGACGTGAGCACGGAAGAGAAATACTCGAGCTCCACCGATCGCCATTTCCACCACACCGTGCTGCGCATCGGCTTCTCTTACGATGGCCCGACCGAGCTCGGTGGCCTGGTCGTGCACCCTGCCCACCGCCGCGCCGACGAGAAGCTAGGGCTGCTGATCTCTTACGTGCGCTTCTTGTTCATCGCCTCGCACCGGGCGCTGTTCAAGAACGAGCTGTTGGCGGAGCTGATGCCCCCGCTGGAGCCGGACGGCACGAGCCACCTGTGGGAGGCATTCGGGCGGCGCTTCACCGGCATGAGCTACGCAGAGGCGGATCTTCGCTCGAGCGAGGACAAGACCTTCATTCGCGATCTGTTCCCGCGCGGAGAGGTCTACGCCAGCCTGCTATCGAAGGACGCCCAGGACGTGATCGGCAAGGTCGGCGCGCAGACGCGAGGCGTGGAGCGGATGCTGCGACGCGTCGGCTTTCGCTACGCCGCGCGCATCGATCCGTTCGACGGCGGCCCGCACTTCGTGGCGAACGCCGACGAGGTGTCCCTGATCCAGCACACGCACCCGGCGACGTTCGCCGGCCTACGCCACGACGACCTCGGCCCCGGCCCCCGCGCCCTCGTGGGTCGTGAGCTGACGCACTCGCCCTATTTCAAAGCGGTGGCCTGCCGCGCTCGCGAGAGCGAAGGTCAAATCTGGCTGCCCCCCGCCTCCGCCGCGACCCTCGGCGTGGCGAGCGGCGAGGCGCTCACGGTCTTACCCCTGCCCTGAGCGCTTGCGAGGGCAAGCCGATTCAGGACACGTCCCTACAGCTGACCGGCGAGACCGACGAAAGCTCGCCCCGGGCTCAGCGACAGCAGCGGCCGCAGCGCCACATGACTCGGGGAGATGCGCTTGGGATCGTCGTAGGCGAACACGGCCGCGTCGATCGCGATCGCGCCGCCGGCGCCGAGCAGCGCCCCGACGGCGGCGCCGCCGACCTCGCATCGGAAGCCGTCGCAGCCGCTGGCGGCGCTGGCGCCGATGAAGGCGCCCGCCAGGGGCAGGCCGACGCGGATGCCGAAGCTCGCCAAGCCTCGCCCCGGATTACCATGCACGACATGAATGATACCGGGGCCGAGCTCGTAGCTGGCGGCGACGAGCCCCCCGAGCTTCGCGCCGACACCGTCGTCGGCGCTGCTCGCAATAGCGGCGCTCACGAAGATTGAAAGCGTCGCCCCGTCCATGATCAGCGTCTGCCAGCCGTACCAGGTGGGGCGGGTCCGGCTCGAGATGGTCACCGCTTGCGCTTCGGCGTCGGCTTCATCAGCGGGCCGCTCGACCGGCGGCCGCGGCTCACTGATGACGACGGTCTTGGCGGCAGCTGGCGCGCTGAGCGACGGGCCACGGCCCTCGGACGACGGCGCCGGCAGCGCGGCTGGCTTGGGCTCCGGCGACGGAGCGAGCTCTGCCGCAGCCGGCACGGCGGCGGCGGAGTCGGCCGGTGCGCAAATCGGGATCTGAGCCGCCGCCGGCGCCGCCCGGCACAGCAGCGGCGCGCAGCAGGCGACGCAGGCGAGACACACGAGCCGTTGCGACAACCCCTGCATGACGCGGCGTGGGACTCAGGAAGTCAAGACCGAGGCATGAAATGCCACGTTTTGCCTCGCACCACGCTCAAGGCAGGTCGACGCTGGTCAGCGTCAGGTCAGCGCTGATCAGCTGCAGCGTGAGCTTTTTGGCGGCGCCGTCGCCCGAGACGACGAGCGCTTGGCCGCCGACGCCGACAACGTCGTCGCTGCGAGAGAGGTGCCGCGTGCTCAGCTGCTTGGGCATCACCTTCACCATGCCGTCGGCGCCGAGCACCAGGCCCTCGGTGCCGGCGAAGGTGCTCTGGCGATCGCCGGTGCCGGTCCAGCGCTCCCAGAGCACCACGAATTGATCGCCGCCAATCGCGGCCACGTGGGGGCGATCGGCTTGAGCCGCAGCGTCGGTGTAGTCGGTGAGCCACGTCAGCTTGTTGGTGACGGCGTTGCCCGACGACGTCGCGTTCTGGGTGCTGACGCCGTCGACGTAGGCGCTGCCCTTCTCGTCCATGCTCGCGAAGCCGCGACTGACCCGCAAAAACGCCAGGTCGCGCGTGCCGTTGAGCAGCTCGCTCGTCTCGGCGCCGCGCTCGGTCGTGAACACGACCAGGTAGCCCCAATCACCGCCGGCGATCGGCGCGATTCCGCCCAGGCGCGTGAAGGTGTCGTTGTCGCCCTCTTCGCCCTTGGGCTTGAACAGCTCGTAAGACTTGGTGCCCGACTTCTGATCGTTGAAGCGGCCGAGCACGATCGAGCGCGGGTAGGCGTCGCCGAGGTGCAGCTCCACGAAGCCGGTGCCGTCGTAGAAGAGGCGCTGCTCGAACGAGTGGCTCACCCACATCGACGAGGTGAGCGTGGCGGCGCCGGTCATGGCGTCGAAATGCGTGCTCATCGCCTTCTGGTGGCGCGCCATCACGTCGGGGTCGTAGTCGACGTTGATGCCGTGCACGAGGGCGAGGCGACCGGCGTGGTAGGCGAGCCGCGACGTCGCCGCCACCATCGGGTTGATGATCGGCTCCGACTTGGGATCGGCTTTCTGTCGTTCGAGGCCGGCGTCGATCTCGAGGCTCTTGCAGCCGTTGACGTCGAACTTCACGAGCTTGACGATGTTGGGCCGGTGCATGCCGGGCGCGGGCATCTCCGGCGTCAAATCCGCGTCTTCGTCGACGCCTGTCGCGACGAAGTAGCTCCCGTTCTCGTCCTTGGCCAGGCCCATGATGTGCGCGAGCTGGTCGACCTGGTACGCGCGCGTGACCGCGTAGCCGGCGGCGGATTTTTCGACCCGCACCACGAACGCCTTCTTCGCGTTCTTGTTGGGATCGTCTTGATTGCTGCCGGGGTCGCTCGAATGATCTTGCCAGAGGATGTCGAGACTATCGCCGTCGGGCAGGGCCACGATCTCGGGCGGCTTGCCGTAGTTGGTCTGCCAGCCCCACGGCGAGGTCTTGTCGCCGTCGGACGTGAAGGGCTTACCCATGGCCGCGATCGAGGTGGTGTCGAGCCGCGTCACCTTGAGGCCCTCGGTGGGCGGGCACGCTGGGACACCCCCTGTCGCGTCGCCACCCGCGCTGTTGCCGGCGCCGCTGACCGCCCCGCCTCCCCCGCCGCCTCCCCCGGGCGAGCCGCTGCCGCTGCTGCCCGCGCTTGCAGACGAGCTGCCGGCGTCGCTGGGACTACCGCTAACGCCGCCGCTACTACCGCTCCTGCCCGCGCTCGACGCGCTGCCGCCAGCAGCGTCGTGCCCGGCGGTGCTGATGGTGCCGGCGCCGCTGCTTCCATCGGGGCTGTTCTCTTCCCCACAGCCGAGCGCGGCGAGCACAAACGTTTCCCAAAACCAGCCTGGGCTACGCGGGTACATCACTCGATTGTAGTGGCGCCGCGGAGTGGCGACGGCTCAATTGATGACGAGCGCCCGGCCCCGCCCCGTTATCGCCGATCTATTCGGGAATTGGCGGCTGATTGCCTGATGTAGGTCCAGGAGCGACGGCGGCGCCAGCGGTGGCGGCAGCGCCGGGCGGCAGCGACCCGCGCTGATTGCGACCCACGTCGTCGGTCTCGACCTTGCCGTCTCGCATGCGCACCACGCGCGGCATGCTCTCCGCGAACGCCGAGTTGTGAGTCACGACCACGATCGTCGTGCCGTGCTGGCGGTTGATCTCGAAGAACAGATCGTGAATCGCGTCGCTGGTCGAGCTGTCGAGGTTGCCGGTGGGCTCGTCGGCGAGCAAGAGCTTCGGATCGAGCACCAGCGCCCGCGCCACCGCGACGCGCTGTTGCTCCCCTCCCGACAGCTCTCCGGGCCGGTGGCTCACGCGGTGCGACAGCCCCACCTCCTCGAGCAGGGCGGCGGCGCGCTTCTCCATCTCTTTGCGGCTCTTGCCCTGAATCAGCCCCGGCAACATGACGTTTTCGAGGGCGTTGAACTCAGGCAGCAAATGATGAAATTGAAAGACGAAGCCGATGCTGCGATTGCGTACCGCCGCCAGCCGCGCGCTCGTCATCGTCGTCAGCTCTTCGCCGGCCAGGCGAATGCGACCCGAGCTCGGTAAGTCGAGCGTGCCGATGCAGTGCAAGAGCGTGCTCTTGCCGGCCCCGGACGCGCCGACGATGGCCAGGATTTGACCGGCGTGAATGTTGAGATCGATGCCTTTCAACACCTCGAGCCGGCGCCCCATGTGCAGGAAGCTCTTGTGCAAATCTTCGACGATGACGAGGGCTTCGGACATTCAGGAGCTCATTCGTAGCGGATGCCTTCGACGGGCCGCAAGCGGCTCGCCGCGACGGCGGGGTAAATGGTGGCAAGCGTGGTGATGACGAGCGCCGACAGCGCGACCAACACGAAATCGGTGAGGTCGGCGGAGATCGGCAGACGATCGACGTAGTAAACGTCGGGATCGAGCCGCAGGCCGAACTGGGTCAAGCCCTTGATCGCCGCAAAGCCGGTCGCGACCCCGAAATACGTGCCGATCGCGCCGATCAACATGCCCTCGCCCATGAAGATGGCCAAGATCGAGCGGTCGCTCGCGCCGAGCGACTTGAGGATCGCGATCTCCTTGCTCTTCTCCGTGACCATCAACAAAAGCGTGCACAAGATGCAGAAGCTTGCGACGAGGATGGCGAGCGACAAGATCACGAACGTCGCGATTTTTTCGAGCTTCAAGGCCGAGAACAGGTTCTTGTTCAGCTCTTTCCAGTCGCGCACGCGCACGTCGGGCCGCTTGATGCGCTGCTCGACCAGCGGCCGAACGACTTCGACGCGCTCCGCGTCGTCCATCTTGATCTCGAGCGCGGTGACGTTCTGCTTCAAATCGAGGAAATCCTGGGCCGCGTCGAGCTTGGCGTACGCCTGGCTGGCGTCGTACTCGTACATGCCGCTATAGAAAATCGCCGCGATGCGGAAGCGCCGGCTCTTGGGCATCAACCCCATCGGCCCCAAATCGCCGATCGGCGACACGAGCGTGATCTCGTCTCCGACGTAGACGTGAAGCGATTTGGCAAGCTCGCGCCCGATCACGATGCCGGGGTATTCGTCGGGCTCGGTCACGGCGTCGGCGACGGTTGGGTCCAGCTCGGCGTCGAGCTTGCTGGTGTAGCTCTTGAGATCCGGCCCCTTCAGGTAAACCTCGCCGCCCGGCCCGAGACCGATCGGCTCGTTCGGCGGCAGGTTGGCGAGACGCTTCGGATCGTCGAGGTATTTGAACTTCCCGACCTCGATGTTCGACAGCAGATCGATGACGGTACCGATGGTTTCGGTATCGATGCCGCGCAGCAAGACGCCGGCCGTGTTCGACGCGCTCGACGCCATCGACTCGCCGCCGGCGACGGGCGTGACAGCCTTGACGCCGGGCACAAGCCGCAGCTCGTCGGCGAGATCGCGCCAGTCGGTGAAGCCGCCGACCTTCTTGGACTCGACGCGGATGTGGGCGTTATTGCCCAATATCTTGCGCTTGAGGTCGGCCCCGAACCCGCCCATCACCGCCACCACCACGCACAGCGCCAGCGCTGACAGCGCCACGCCCACGATCGACAGCACGGAGATGACGGTCAAAAAGCCGCTCTTGGTCGAGCGCACGTGACGCGCGCCCACGAACGAGACGAAGCCGCCGCGCTCGAGCGCGTCGAGAAAATACGGCACCCCGATCGCCGACAGGCCGACGACCAGGCCCATGCCGCAGATCACGGTGCCGACGTGGATCGCCTGGGACGACAGCGAAAACGGCGTGCCCTTGCCGTCGCGCAGCAAATGGGACCACACGCCGAGGCCGACGAATCCGACGCCGCACAGGCCGGTGAAGCCGCGCAGCAGCATCCGCCACAAGCGCGCCCCCAGCTTGCGTGACAGCCAGCGCAACCCGAAGAACACCGCGCACGCGGCGACGATGACGCCGACGAGGATCACGCCGACGCGCGCGTAGATACCGAGGGCCAGCCACAGGTTGTTCAGCAATGAGCCGGCGCGGGGCGCGCGCTCGGGGGCCAACGCGAACAATAGCGTCATTCGGGCCGGGCCAACGGGAAGGCGATCACGTCGCGGATCGACGGTTGACCGGCGATCGCCATCACCAAACGATCGACGCCGAGCCCGAAGCCGGCCGCGGGCGGCATGCCGTGCTCGAGCGCCATGACGTAGTCGTGATCGTAGTCCATCGTCTCTTCGGCGCCGCGCGACTTGGCCTCGACCTGGGCTCGAAAGCGCGCCGCTTGATCTTCGGGATCGTTGAGCTCGCTAAAAGCGTTGCACAGCTCGCGGCCGTGAACGAACAGCTCGAAGCGATCGACGAGTGAGCCGTCGGCGTCTTTCTTGCGGGCGAGCGGTGACACCTCGTACGGGTAGTCGACGATGAACACGGGCAAGCTCTTCTGGCCGTCCCGGCTGCGGTAATCTTCGGTCAAGAACGGCTCTGCGAAGTATTCGTAGGCGACGAACAAGCGCTCGCCCGGCTGCGCACAGTGGCCGAGCGCGCGCCGCAGGTTGCCCCAATCGATCCGGCCCGCGCGCTCGCTGAGCTTCTTGTAACCGTCGACGGTCGCGTCGAGCGGGCTCGGCAGCCGCTTGCCGTCGGGACCGAGCACGAAGCCGAGCGCCTCGAGCTGGTCCGCGATCGCGGTTGGTAAGCCGGCGCGGCTCAACCCCTGCTCGACCGCCTTCTGCATCGGCACCCGCGCGAACGGCTCATCGAGGGTGAACGGCCGCTCCGCGCGCACTTGCCGCGCCGCGTCGCCCAGGCCGAGCTGCTCGAGGCGCTCGAGCACGAACGCGTCGACGTGACGGAACAAGGCTTCCGCCAGCGGCATCAACGTCTCGTACGTGGCGTAGGCCATGTAGAACTCGAGCATCGTGAACTCGGGGTTGTGGCGAGTGCTGATGCCTTCGTTGCGGTAGCAGCGACCAATCTCGTAGACCCGCTCGAAGCCGCCGACCAAGAGCCGCTTCAGGTAGAGCTCGGGCGCGATGCGCAGGAACAGCTCCAGATCGAGGGCGTTGTGGTGGGTCTTGAACGGACGCGCGGTGGCGCCGCCGACGAGCGTGTGCAGCGTCGGCGTCTCGACCTCGAGGAAGCCTCGCCGATCGAGGAAGTCGCGCAACGCCTGGACGACCAGCGACCGCGAGCGGAGCGCGACCGCGACCTCGGGGTTGGCGACCAGGTCGACGTAGCGGCGCCGGTAGCGAAGATCGGTGTCGGTCAGGCCGTGCCACTTGTCGGGCAGCGGCCGGAGCGCCTTGGTGATCAGCCGAATCGACGAAAGCTCGATGCTGAGCTCGCCCGTCTTGGTGACCATGGCGCGGCCGCGCGCCTCGACGTGGTCGGCGATGTCGATGCTGTCGAGGGCGGCGAAGCCGGTGCCGAGAATGTCCTGCTTGGCGAAGAGCTGCAGCTCGCCCGAGCCGTCACGCAAGCGCAAGAAGCTGGCCTTGCCGAAGCCGCGACGCAGCACGACGCGCCCGAACACCAGAAACGACTCCTGGTTACCCAGCGCCTCGACCTGGGCCGCGTCGTAGCGGAGCTCCTTGGCGTCGACCAGCGCCGGCGCGAACTTGAGTCGCAGCTCCTGCACGGTGCTGCGCTTGTCCAGGCGGACGTCGTTGGCAAATGGATTGTGACCCTGCTCGCGCAGCCGGGCGGCTTTTTCGCGCCGCTGCTGCATCAACGCGTCTTCGGAGCTGTCGGCCGACATGTCTATGATTCGCTTCTGCGCCCGCGTCAGCGATGCGCCGCCCGGCGTTTACCGCGAGAAACGAGCCCCGTCTAGCGCGCGCAAATTGTGGGCCCAAAGCCAGAGCCAGCCGCAAAAAACCTGCCCGATTCCCGGCGCCCGCGCGATGCCGCGCTGGGCGGCCGCGCCGTATACGGGAGACAATCGAACCACGTGCGCGCTAAGGTCAAAGGTTCGAAACGGCGCAAGGGACGCGCCGGAAAGGTGAAAACAATGGGAAGCGTCAGGGCGACTTTGATTGCGGCGGGCCTTTCGTGTCACCTGCTTTTGACGGCATTCGGGGCGGAGGCGAGGCAGTGCGCGGGCGCGCCAGCGGTGCTGGCCTCGTTCGTCAGCGGGCAAGACATCCCCGAGTCGGTCACCACCGACGACGCCGGCAACCTGTACGTATCGGTCGGCAACACGGTGCAGATCCGGCCCCCGGGAGGGGCGGGCACGTTCAGCGTACTGGGCACGTTGCCGCTGCCGATCGCGGCGCTGGGCATCAAGGTGGGCCCCGACGGCTGCGTTTACAACGCCAGCACCAGCCTGTCGGCCGTGCCGGGCGCGTTCGTCTGGAAAATGTGCGGCGTCGACTCGGTCGAAGCCTTCGCCGAGCTCGACCAGGCGGGCGCCCCTAACGATCTCGCGTTCGACGACGACGGTAGCCTGTTCGTGACCGATCCGTTGTTGGGCCTCATCTGGAAGCTCGACACCGACGGCAACCCGGAGGTGTTCCTGCAGCACCCGCTGCTCGGCGGTGATCCCGCTTCGCCGGCGCTGCTTTTCCGGCAAGTGGGCGTCAACGGCATCGCCTTCGACAAGCACCACGAGAACCTGTTCGTATCGAACACCGACAGCGGCACGATCTTGCGCATCGATCTGCGCGCGGCCGCGCCGGTGCCGGTCGTGCTCGCGCGCGATCCACGGCTGCGCGGCGCCGACGGCATCGGCTTCGATCGATCGGGCGAGCTGTTCGTGGCCGTGAACGCGACCGACACCGTGGCGTCGGTCGACAAGCGCGGCCACGTTCGGATCCTGGCAACCGGCGGCTACCTCGACGGGCCGTCCAGCGTCGTGTTCGGGGCGCGCCCCCAGGACAAGCACACGCTGTACGTGATGAGCTCGGCCTTCAGCCGCACCCTCGGCTTCCAGCTGGGGACACCGGTGCCAGCGCTGCTCACGTTGCGTGTCGCCACGCCCGGCTCGTCGCTCCCCTGACCAGCCGCTCCGAGACGGGAGAGCTGGTCGACCCCATCGCGATTTTGACGGCGTTGACCAGCTCTTCGTACGAAAACGGCTTCGCCACGCTGCCGGCCAGCTGCGTTCGGATCGCGCTCAGGCGTAGCTCGTCTTCGGTGTAGGCGGTGAGCAGCACCACCGGCACGTCCGGCCGTAGCTTCTTCAGCTCGATGAGCGTCTGCTCGCCGTTGATGCCGGGCATCGCCAAGTCGAGGAGCACGACGTCGATTTCAGCGCCGTGAGCCGCGAACACGCGGATCGCGGACTTCCCGCCTTCGGCTTCGAGGATGCGATAGCCGCTCGAGGACAAGATCGCGACGGTCGCGGCGCGAACGGGCGGCTCGTCGTCGATCACGAGCACACAGCCGGAGCCCGGATAGCCGCGATCGAGCTCACGCTCGGCGCTGCCGGCGCGCGGCAGCCGCTCTGCGTCGATGGCGGGCAGCAGCACCCGGAACCGGCTACCTCGCCCCGGGCTCGAGTCGACCATGACGGTGCCGTCGTGGCCCTTGACGATACCGAGCACGGCGGCGAGCCCGAGGCCGCGCCCGCTGAACTTGGTCGTGAAGAACGGATCGAAGATCTTGTCGCGGTCGTTGGGGGTGATGCCGTGGCCGGTGTCCTCGACCTCCAAGTACGCATAGCGACCGCTCGCCAGCGGCCCGCTGAAGTTGGCGCGTTCGGCGGCGTTTTCCGCGATGTCTTCGGCACCGGTGCGGATCACGATCGTACCCACGCCGGGCCCGATCGCCTCCGCGGCGTTGGTGACGAGGTTGAGCAAGACCTGACGCAGCTGGGTGTCGTCGCCGTGGACCGCGAGCGGCTCCGCCGATGGCTCGAGCTCGAGCCGGATGTCTTTGGTCACGGAGGCGCGCAGCAGCTGGGCCATGCTCTGGACCACGCCGTTCACGCGCAGCGGCTCGACGAGCAGCTTGCCTTTGCCGGCGTAGCCGAGCAGCTGCTTGGTGAGCATGCGCGCCTCGAAGGCCGTGTCGCGAATGATCGAGACGTGCGAGTAGCCGGCCTCGCCCTCGTGAGCCTCGCGAAAATACAGCTCCGCGCGCGCCAGCATGATCGCCAGCAGGTTGTTGAAGTCGTGCGCGATGCCGCCCGCGAGCACGCCCAGGCTCTCCAGCTTTTGCGCGTGGAGCAGCTGGGCGTGGGCGGCTTCGAGCTCGCTCGTGCGCCGCTGAACCAGCTCTTCGAGGTGACCGCGGTAACGTTCGAGCTCGAGCGCAGCGCGGCGGTGGTCGGTGATGTCACGCAAATAGACGGCGAGGCCGACGATAGCGCCCGCCTCGTCGCGGACGGGGCTGTACGTATCCTCGTAGAAACGCCGCTCCATGCTGGCGTCGCCGTACTCTTCGACGAGCGTGAAGCTCTCGCCGGCGAGGGCGCGATCGAAGTTGGCGCGGGCCTTGGCACGGTCGTCGTCGCGCCCGATCAGGCTGAGCATGTCGATCCCGACCCCGACCTCTGCGCCCCAAATGCGCTCGATGGTGCGAGCGTGATTCTGGTTGTAGGCGAGGTAGCGGTAGTGCGCGTCGAGCGCGAAGATGACGATGCCTTGCGGGCTCTCGATGAGAGACCGCAGTACCGCGTCTGATTGTCGAAAGCGCTCCGCGCTTGGCTTCACGTGTACCTCCCCAGGTAGCGTTTGAGTCTTCGAGCTCGTAAGTTACGGCGACGCTATCTCACCTTTCGACGCTTTTCTCCAACAACGAGCCCGCATCGACCTCGAGCTCGGAGTCGGAGGACCTCAGCCGAGGCGGCTTGCCCCACCGTCGCTTCGTACTCGCATGAATGGGTGAAGCGCCCGCCCAACTCGGCGCTTGCAAAGCCGAGCGCTGACGGCACCGCTCAGCGCGCGCTCGCGGCTTGCCACAAGATGCCGAAGTACACGACGCCGGCGCCGAGCAGCACGCCCAGGCCGACGGCGAGCCAGGCCACGACCAGCCGCCGCCAGCCAGGTGCCACGCTCGACAGCAGGCGGCGACGCCACGCCACCGTCAGGCCGCTCACCAGCGCGACCGCCGGCAGCAAGAGGTTCCAACCAATCCACGTCACCCCCACCGGCTTGAGCCGCGCGTTGCCCAAGAATCGCAACAAGAAGTCGTCGACGGCGTGGGCGAGCAGCACGAGCAGACCGTAGCTGATGATGCCGGTCACGACGGCGGCGCGCACCTGGTCGAGCAGCGCCAGGACGCGCGAGCTGTTGTCCCAGATTTTACGGCGAATATGAAAGAACCAGAGCGCCGCCGGCGTGAACGAAGTGCCGACGATGCCCAGCAAGATCAAGCGCAGCTCGACCTTGCCGAAGCTGTAACCTATCGCGAGCTCCACCCCACTGATGGCGACGATTGCGCCCGCGATCAGCAGCAGCACCGCGCTCAGCAGCGCCAACAGTAGGCGCGGGCGCGCCGCGTGCACGTCAGCGTCGGACGCGGCGGTGTGCCGAGCTGCCGGCAGCTGGGGAGTCGGGGCCGCGAGCGCCGCCAGCGCCGCCGGCTGAATCGCTTGCGTCAGCGCCTTGGCCGCCGGGAGCGCGTCGAGCGCTTGCTCGAACGCGAGCATGTCGGGGTAGCGATCGTCGGGATTTTTCGCCATTGCCCGCTCGATCACCAGCTCCAGGTGGGGCGGGATCGAGCCGACGAGCGATCGTGGTCGAGGCGGCTCGGAGTTGAGCAGGGCCAAGATCGTCGCTTGCGGTGTCTCCTCGTCGTAAGGCGCGCGCCCCGTCAGCACCGTGTACAGAATCGTACCGAGCCCGTACACGTCGGCGCGATGATCCACGCGTTTGCCGCGAGCTTGCTCGGGCGCCATGTAGGAGGGCGTGCCCATGATCACGCCCGTCTTGGTCAAGCTCGGCCCGCCCTCGTCGGCGCGAAAGCTCGACAGGCCGAAATCGAGGATTTTCGCGAACAGACGCGGCGGCGCCCCTTTCGAGAAATCACCCACCAAAAACACGTTCGGTGGCTTCAGGTCGCGATGGATCACGCCGCGGGCGTGGGCGGCGTGCAGGCCCCGGCACAGCTGGCGCGTGACCGAAACCGCGTCGAGCACGTCGAGGCGCTTCACTTCGCGCAGGTGATCGGAGAGGTCGACACCTTCCAGGTATTCGCACACCAGGTAAGGCATGCCGCGCTTGGTCGTATCGATATCGAGCACCGCGACGACGTTGGGGTGCGAGATGGCGGCGGCGGCCTCCGCCTCGCGCTGAAAGCGCGCCAACACCTGCTGGTTGCTCGAGAACTCGGGGTGCAGCACCTTCACCGCCACCCGCTTCTGAGCGATGCGCGCGTGACGCGCGAGGTAGACGCGGCCCATGCCGCCCTCGCCCAGCAGTCGCTCGACGGCATAGGTCTCGTTGAGCGTCACGCCGACGAGATCGTCACTCGACTCCGGCGCGTCCACACCGCGCCACGGCTCGAGGAAGTCTCCTGTGTTCAGAAGCTGTGTATCGTCGTTGCTCGCCATGCGCGCTCGAACGGAGGCACGAGCTTAACTCATCGCCCCCGGCGCTGCAGACGCGGGCCACCCGGCGTGCAGGTGAGTCGAGGTGAGCAAGAGCCGCCGCTACGGTAACGAGGTGCGCGATGCGTGACCGGCGACGCAAAACGCAGGCGTCATGGCGGGCCGATGGGCCGAGATGTAAGCTCAGAGCTCGGCTCGGCCCCGGCGCCACCGGGCTTTCAAGAAGCAGCGGGTGGCGCGTTCTTCGGCTGCTGATCAGCGTTCTTGAGCAAGAACGCCTCGATGAACGGATCCAGATCGCCGTCGAGTACGTCTTGCACGGCTGCCGTTTCGTAGTCGGTCCGCACGTCCTTCACGAGCTGATACGGCTGCAGCACGTAGCTGCGGATCTGGCTGCCGAACGCGATTTGGCCCTTGCCCGACTCGTACGTCGCCTGCGCCTGCTCGCGCTTCTGCTGCTCGAGCTCGTACAGCTTGGCCTTGAGCATCTTCATGGCCATGGCGCGGTTCTGGTGCTGACTGCGCTCGGCGCGGCACACGATGTTGAGCCCGCTCGGGAAGTGCTTCAGACGCACGGCCGTCTCCACCTTGTTGACGTTCTGCCCGCCCTTACCGCCGGCGCGCATGGTCGTAAGCTCGATGTCTTTGTCCTCGATGACGATGTCGATTTCGTCTTCGATGTCGGGCGTGACCTCGATGGCGGCGAAGCTGGTCTGCCGGCGCGCGTTGCCGTCGAACGGGCTGATGCGCACCAAGCGATGCACGCCCACCTCCGCCCGCAGGTAACCGTAGGCGTTCGGACCGGCGACCGTGAACGACGCGCCGGTGATGCCGGCTTCTTCGGCCGGCTCGTAGTCGATGACCTCGGTCTTGAAGCCCTTGCGCTCGCACCAACGCAAGTACATTCGAAGGAGCATCTCGCCCCAATCTTTGGCGTCGACGCCGCCGGCGCCGGGGCTCACGCTGACGATCGCGTTGGCGTGGTCGACGGGGCCGCTCAGCATGCGCTTGAGCTCGGCCGAGCGCACCTTCGCGTTGATGGGTTGAAGGCTGGCTTCGACCTCATCGATCAACTTTTCGTCGTTTTCGGAGGCGGCGAGATCGAGCAGCTCGGCGGCGTCGGCCAGCTCTTTCTCGAGCGCTTGCGCCTGCTCGAGCTTTTCGGCGGCGGCGGCGCGCTTGCGCATCAAGGCCTGGGCCTTGTCTTGATTGTTCCAAAAATCGGGCGCGCTCGACAGCTCATCGAGCTCGTCGATCTCTCGCTTCAGTGCGGGGACGTCAAAGAGACCCCCTTAGCGCGTCGACGCGCCTTTGGAGGTCGGAGAGGAGATTGCGAGCATCGGCGAGCATGACGGGCGGTATTTACTCCGAGTCTTCGAGGCTCGCCACAGCCTTTGTCGAATCCGCCGGCGACGGAGCGGCGGGCGCGCTGCATTGCGCCAGCGCCGCTTCCGGAAAGCCCCAAACCGCGCGCCCCAGGGTCGGCGCCTCGTCCGAAAACCAGCCCGCGGTCAGGGCGTCGAGCTCCGTGAACAGCTCGAGCACCTTCAACGTCTGGCTTTCGCGCTGCGGATCGTCGTCGTCGGTGGCGCAGGCCAGCTCGCGGGCGCGAAACAGGCTCGTTACGGCTTGGAGCACGCGCGCTTCGAGCTTGAGCCTGTCGGTGCCGGCCTGCACGCGCAGGCGCTCCACCAGCAGCTCTTCGCGCGCAAACACCAGCCGATCGAGCCGAAACGTGGCGCTGGCTTCCAGGACCAAGCCCGTGCCGTCGGCCTGCGTGATGCGATACGGGTCGTCGGTCGTAGGGATCCAGCGCAAGGCCTGATCGGAGTTGCGCAACGCGCGCAGGCGCAGCTCCGGCAGCAGCGCCGAGTAGCGCGCCCGCGACGACAGCGCATCGAGCCGGCGCCGCGCCGCCGCTGTCTCGACGACGGCGAGCGCGACCCTACTCGCGCGCCGTGAGAACTCCGACAAAGCGCGCATCTGCTGAAAGCTGACCCGCGGCGACGGCGACGGCGACGGCGACGGCGACGGCGACGCGGGCGCGGGCGCGGGCGACGACTGGCCAGGGCTGGCCGGTGGCGGCTGCGGCACGCTCGTCGGCGGTGCGACGGTCGGCAACGCCAGCCTGTCGAGCGGCAGCGTGAGCGTGAGCCAGGCCGCTCGCTCGGCGCGCGCACTGGCGTTCATCGAGCGTGCGTGGAGCCCGACCTCGAAGTGACTGGTGCTCGACGACACGCCAAGCTCTGCCGCCTGGCCCCGCGCCGAGCTCATGAACGAAAAGGCGACGGCCACCCCCGCGCCGAACCCCACCCAAAGCTTGGCCATGCCCCCCATCGGTCGGGCGCCGGGCGAGTTTCGCGCTTCTGCGCGGCCGCCGAGTCTATCCCGTCGCGCGCGTGCTCAGAGACCGCTCGGCCGCGCGTGAGCTCAGAGCCCGGAAGCCGAGCGAGCCGCGCTCTCGAGCTCTGCGTCGGCAGCGATCCCCGGCGCTTCGAACGCGGCCGCGCCCGCGCCAAGGACGCGGGCGACGGCGATCGGGCTGAAGCCTTCGCTCGACAGCTCCCCCACCACTGCTCGCACCTCCGTGCCGGGGGCGTGGCGCGAGAGCCAGAAGCCGCCGACGGGCAAGCCCAGGACGTGATCTTGCTCGTCGACCACAGGTCCCTCGAGCGAGGGGCGCACGCTGACGCTGCGCAGGCGCAGCGAGTCCGAGAGCTCGGGCAGACGCCAATAGACGAACGCGCGTCCTTCGGTTTGCAAGACGACGAGCCCGGGCTCCGACCGGCTCGACGCGGGCGCATCCGGCGCCGCTGCCGGCTCGGCCTCCGGCTCCGGCGGCGAGACCGCGGCCGGGGGCTCGGGGTCGCGGTCGGCGGTGAGGACGGCGGCCGCCGGCGATCGGGGGGTGGGGTCTCCCACCGGCGCAACCGCCACTGGCGGCGGGGCGGCGGGCGCGGGCGCGGGCTCCGGCGCTACGACCGCCGCGGGCGGCGCGATCGGAGACGCCGCCACGACCGGCGCGGGCTCCGGCGCTACGACCGGCGCGGGCGGCGCGATCGGAGACGCCGCCACGACCGGCGGTTGCGGGGTCAGGATCGGATCGCCCTTGGTCTCGACGACTTTGCGACGCCGGCCAGGACCGAGGTCGCGCTCTTCGGCGATGCGATCGCGCAGTAGACGAGCGGTGCCATGCTCCGGCTCGCGCTCGATGACGTCGTCGAGCATGCGTAACGCTTGCTCGTAGTGACCTTGAGTCGCGTAGATTTCGGCGAGCGTGACCGTCGGCACCGGTGGCGGCCCTTGGAAGTCGTGCGCGCCCTGCCCGTCGGCGCGGATAGCAGCGGCGGCGTCGGGCAAGTTCAACCCGGATTCGACCACGCTCGCCAACAGATCGCGAGCCACGCCCAGCCAGCCCCGCGAACGGCGCTGGCGCTCCAGATCGGGCTCGCTGAGCCTCACGATCTCGTCGCGCAGCTCGACCCGCGTCATCTGCTCGGGTCGTTCGACGCCACGCGCGCGGGCGCGCAAGATGAGCTCATCGCGCGACAGGGTATCGAGCTCGGCGGGGTCGAAATCCATGGCCGCGGGATTAGTACCACGCCCCACGGGCGTTGGGATCCGCCTTGCGAGCGCCGGCGAGCGCGCGCGCCGCCAGCATATCTCGGCCGATTTGCGTGGTTAGCTCGTCGAGGCCCGAAAACTTTTGCTCGTCGCGCAGGCGCTCGAGCAGGTGGACGCGCAGCTCGGCGCCGTACAGGTCGACGTCCACATCGAAGAGGTGGGCCTCGAAGCTCGGCCCGGCACCCAGCGTCGGGCGCACGCCGAAATTGGCGACGCCGCCGGCCAACGCCGTGAACGCTCCGCCTCGCTCGAGATCGACGAGCACCGCGTAGACGCCGTGCGGCGGCAGAGCCTCGCGCAGGCCGCTCAAGTTCGCCGTCGGCACGCCGATGCTACGCCCTCGCCCCTGGCCGCGGACTACCTGGCCGGTGAGCGAGTGCGGGCGCCCGAGCAAGGCCTCGACGACGCCGAGCTCTCCGCGCGCGAGGGCAGCCCGAACGCGCGTGCTCGAGATCGGGCCCTGCTCGTCGCGGCTGAGCGCGGTCGCGCACGCACGGAATCCGAGCTCGGCCCCCAGCTCGGTGAGCCGCGCAAAGTCGCCGCTGCGACCGCGGCCGAAACGGAAATTCTCACCCACCAGCACGACCTCGGCGCCGAGGGCGTCGACGACCAGGCGCCGCGCAAACTCGAGCGGCTCCATCTTCGCCAGCTCGAGCGTGAACGGCTCAACGACGACCCGCAGCTCGGGACTCTGGCGACACAGCAAGTCGAGCTTGCGGTCCAGGCTCGTGAGAGACGGTAGCGCACCGGGACCGAGCACGACCGACGGGTGGGGATCGAAGGTGAGCACCAGCGGCTGCAACGAGCGAGCTTGCGCGAGCTCGACGGCCTGCGCGATCACGGCTTGGTGACCCCGATGGACGCCGTCGAAATTGCCGATCGCCACGAGTGAAGCGCGACGGGGGCTCAGGCTCAACGAGGAGGCGCCGAAAACGCGCTGGGAGCACACGCCGCCGCTTTACTACGTCGCGGCGCGACGTTCCAATCCTGTCGTGATAGAAGTGACCGGTGACGCCCGAACAAGCTCTCGCCGAGGCCGCCAAGGGAGAGCTGCGGCCGGTGTACCTCGTCGCGGGCGAGGAGGCGTACCTGGCGAGCGCGGTCGTCAACGCGCTCAAAGCGGCGACCCTGAAGGGCGGCGTCACCGGTCTCAACGAAGATCAGTACCAGGCCGGTGAGGCCGACGTCGATCGAGTACTGGCTGACGCGCGCACGCTGCCGATGATGGCCAAGCGCCGCTTCGTGCTCGTGCGCGGGCTCGAGCGTTGGGAGCCGAAGGCGGGCGGCAAGAGCGAGGGCAAAGCCTCCGACAAGGACCCGCTCGAGAAGCTGCTCGACTACGCCAAGGCGCCTTCGCCGAGCACGGTGCTGGTGTTGCTCGGCGCCGGCGTCGACAAGCGCCGCAAGCTTTACACGGTCGCGCGCTCGGACGGGTTCTTGGTGGCGTGCGAGACGCTAGCGCGCGCCGAGCTGCCGGCGTGGATCGAGCGACGCGTCGCCCAGCGCGGCGGCAAAATCAGCCAGGGCGTGGCCGATCTGCTGGCGGAGCTCACCGGACCCGATCTGGCGCCGGTCGCCGACGCCGTCGAGCGATTGTGCTTGTACGTGGGCGACGGCAACGAGATCGGCGAAGACAGTGTGGCCACCTGCATCGTCCGCTTACGCACCGCCAGCGTCTGGGAGCTCGTCTCCGCGGTGGGCCGACGCGACGCCGGTGCGGCGCTGGCGGCGCTGGCGGACGTCTATGATCCTCAAGATCGTGGCCTGCGCTTGCTCGGCGTGCTCGCTTGGTCGACGCGCCAGCTCCTGCGCTTCGACTCCGCGCTGCGCGGCGGGGCGTCGCCCGACCAGGCGGCGATCCGCGCCGGCGCTCCCCCGTTCAAGGCGCGCGAGATGAGCCAGCAGGTCAAGGCGCTGCCTCGCGCCGACCTGGAGCGATGGCCGGAGCTGCTAGCTCGGCTCGATTTGGAGCTGAAGGGCGGCACGCGCCGGCCCCCCCAGGCCGTGCTCGAAGCAGCCATTTTGAAGCTCTGTCGCAGCGCTGGCGGCGGCGCCCGACGGCGCACGGCTTGACCCGCGATAGCGCACGCACCATGTTCACGAAAGCCCCGCGATGACACCGTTCGGCTCCCACGAGCGTGACTCCAGGCTCGAGCACAAGGCGCGGGCCCCCATCCCGACCCGCTACGGTACGTTCGAGCTTCACGTGTTCGATTGGGAGGACGCCGAGGCGCATCCCGCTCTGAGCCGTGAGCATTGCGCGTTGGTGATGGGCGACGTGAACGGCCAGCGCAGCATCCCGGTGCGCATCCACTCGGAGTGCCTGACGAGTGAAGTGTTCGGCTCGCTCAAGTGCGACTGCCGTGAGCAGCTCGAGCGCGCGCAGGCGGAGATCGCGCGACGCGGCGTCGGGGTGCTGCTGTATTTGCGCCAGGAGGGTCGCGGCATCGGCCTCGCCAACAAGATCCGGGCGTACGCGCTACAGGCCCAAGGCGCCGATACGATCGAGGCGAACGAGCTGCTTCATTTGCCGGTCGACGCCCGCACCTACGACGTGGCGGCGGCCATGCTGCGCAACCTGGGCGTCGACTCGATCGAGCTTTTGACCAATAACCCGCTCAAGCTCGACGCGCTGCGCAGCCTGGGCGTGCACGTCGAGCGGCGGATCCCGGTGCTCGTGCCCGCCAATCCGTTCTCGGCTTCCTACCTGGAAGTGAAGCGCCGGCGCATGCAGCACGATCTGCCGAGCCCGGCCGCCGTTCCCGGTCCCCTCGCCCGCGCCGCCTCGACCGAAGGCTGAACGCGGGGCGCCCGATATTTGACCTAGCGGCCCGACGTCCGTTAAGCATGACGTGATGCGATCGCGCGTGGTGTGCTTCCCGGTCTGGCTGGGGCTGTCGATCAGCCCGGCCATCGCCTCGGCGCAGGCCAAGCCCGGAAGCTTGCCCGCCGCACCGGCCGCATCCGAGAAGCCGGCGTCCAAGCCGGACAAGCCCCCGACGCCCAAAGAAAAACAGGCCGCGCAGCCGAAACCGAGCCCGGCTGCGTCAACGCCCGTCAAGCCGAGCGCCAACAGTTCCGAGGCGCTCCCGGTGGCGCCCGCCAGCAAACCGGCCGCTGACGTGGCGCGCGGGGCTGGCAGTCGCAGCGTGGCCGCGCCCGAGAGCGTGCCATCCGAGAGCGCGCCGGCTGCCAGCGTCGAGAAGCCGCCGCCGCGGGCCACCACGTCGCACACCAAGGGTCGCCCGCCGAGTAAGCCCGCCGCCACACTACCTCCGAGCGCGCCCCGCCCCGCGCCCGACGAGAGCGCCCGACAGCACATCACGGGCGGAGCTCCAAGCGATGACGAGGTGCGGCGCGGCAAAGACGATCCGGAGCTGCGTAGTCTGCGCGAAGCGGAGCGCGTGCTCTTCCCTCGGCCGCTCCGGGGGCTCGAGCTCGGCTTCAGCTTCCCGGTTCCACGCGTCACCGGGCCCGAGGTCGACGCGACGGGGCTGCCGACGGGAGCGCCCAGCGGAGGCGCGGCCGCCGGCGCAGCGGCCAGCAGCGACGCCAGTTGGCTGCGCGCGCTCACCCAGCCCGATTTGCCGACGCGCTACGACGAGCGCGTCGTGCGCTACCTGCGATTTTATCGTGATACGCCGGGCGGCCGCGCCATCGCGCGGACCTGGGCCAAAAAAGCCGGCCGCTTCGTGCCGGCGATCAAGACCGAGCTGGCGCGAGCGGGGCTGCCGAGCGACCTGGTGTGGCTCAGCTTGATCGAGAGCGCGCACAACCCGACGATCGCCTCGCCGGCAGGCGCGGCTGGCCTGTGGCAGTTCATGCCCGACGCCGCTCGGAGCTACG
>Ga0164241_10001715_pt1 | contig 25981 bp, 31 predicted proteins | sample OricomyardsoilBY_FD_108780 | JGI IMG/M metagenome (GOLD analysis project Ga0164241, IMG submission 108780) | Backyard soil microbial communities from Emeryville, California, USA - Original compost - Back yard soil (BY) | ecosystem: Environmental > Terrestrial > Soil > Unclassified | place: USA... | reverse complement strand
TGCCGGCCTATTGGCGTCATTGTTTATGTGGCGATGGTGAAATTTCCCTGCGCGATACCCGCATTCTCAGTGATCATTTTTTTCTCTGGTCAGGCGACAGTGTTGCATCACGTCTCTCGACTTTTTTCGCCAGCAAAGTCACCCGTGGTCGCGTTACACCGGTAGCCGATGATCGTCGTCCGGCATTTTTACGGCATCAGGATTTTACCGGTTCCTTGTATCGACTGGATGATCTAGTGTTGGATGTTCCCAGCCTGCTTGCCAATCTTGCACACAATCTGGATGGCCGTTGTTTTGTCATTGGCGATTATCAATTACAAAAAACCACAGACACTATTTATTGTTTGCGCACAGACTCGCTGGAAATCCAAGCACAGGAATTTGTATTGTGCAGCGGCGAAGGTAATCAACACTTATTGGATCAATTGGGAATTACAAAACCGCAACAACAATTGAGACCGTTGCAACAAGTGATGATAAAACATCGTTATCCTTTTGATTTTTTTGGTCACTGTGTCGGCACGGACAGCACGCCCAGGCTCACCATTTCCACACACCGGTTACCGACTGGTGAACCTGTCTGGTATTTAGGCGGCAGTCTTGCAGAAAAAGGGGCGTTGCTCAGTGCAGATGAATTAATTGAATTGGCGAAATCGGAACTAACGGAATTAATTCCCTGGATGAATCTCGGCAATGCGCAATGGGCAACGCTGAATATTAATCGTGCCGAACCTAAACAACCGGGTTTAATTCGTCCGGATAATGCCTTCGCAGAAACCTTGCCCAACAGTAATATTAGTATCGGTTGGCCCACCAAATTAACTTTGGCTCCGAATATGGCTAACCAGATGTTATCTTTACTGGAAACAAAAAAAATAACTTCTGTATTCAAAAATCACGTAGCAGATTTGCAATCACTCACGCCGGCACCCATCGCAAAAACACCTTGGGAAATAGCATTCCCGCCAGCAATACCGGTTGAAGAAAGTCTGGCAAAACGATTTATTGAAAACAACGACGATTAAAGGAGATTTTTTTAAAAATGTTAGCGCAACGCCCTTTGGGAAAAACCGGAATTCATGTCAGTTGTTTGGGATTGGGCACAGTCAAATTTGGTCGCACCCATAATTTACGTTATCCAGAAAAATTTTCGTTACCTGATGATGCACAATTAAAACATTTACTCGATGTTGCGCGCGAATGCGGAATTAATTTGCTCGACACTGCACCCGCTTATGGTTTTAGCGAAGAACGTTTGGGTGATTTACTCAAATCTTCGCGCAAGGATTGGATTATCTCCACCAAGGCGGGCGAAGAATTTATGCTGAACAAAGCCACCGATGAAGCATCATCACACTTCGATTTTTCTGCTAAAAATATTCGCGCCAGTGTCGAACGCAGCCTGCGTCGCTTACGAACCGATTATCTGGATCTGGTACTGATTCATTCTGACGGTGAAGACGAAAAAATTCTCACCCAAACCGAAGCACTGCCAACCCTGATCCAACTCAAACAGGAAGGTTGGATTCGCGCGCATGGCATCTCCAGTAAAACTACTCGCGGTGGAATTCTGGCGGCGAGCATGACGGATGTGTTGATGGTCACTTACAACAAACAACAACCGGAAGATGCCGCCGTATTGGACGTCTGCACCAAAACCGGCACGGGTGTTTTACTCAAAAAAGTATTCGCCAGCGGCCAAGTCTGCCATCATGACTCGCCCCTGGAAGCACACAAAAAGATCCAACTTGCCCTGGAATTTGCCCTGAAACACCCTGCTGTATCCTCGGCGGTGCTGGGCACTATTAATGCGGAGCATTTGCGTGAGAATGTACTGGCTGTTTTAGCGGGATGACGTTGTTGAGACATATGAAGATGAAAAACTGGTTAGACGAGTTACACTGGAACAGCGATGGATTGATCCCGGCGATTGCGCAGGATGCCAAGTCCGGTCGGGTATTGATGATGGCCTGGATGAATCGTGAATCCTTGGCATTGACTGCCGAAAAAGGTGAAGCGATTTACTGGTCGCGTTCGCGCGGCCAGTTGTGGCACAAAGGCGAAAGCTCGGGACACATTCAAAAAATCGTGGAAATTCGTTTGGACTGCGATGAGGATGTGATTATCCTGCAAGTTGAACAGCTAGGCGGCATTGCCTGTCATACCGGGCGTGAATCCTGTTTTTACCGGGTCTTGAAGGACGATACCTGGCAAGCAGTTGATCCGGTACTCAAAGACCCCCAGGCAATTTATCACTCCAAGAGCCATACTCATGACTAACGATGTATTAAAACAACTGACAGATATTCTGGAAGCACGTAAAAAACATGCGGACGCTGACAGTTCTTATGTCGCCAGTTTGCATAAAAAAGGGTTAAATAAAATCCTTGAGAAAGTCGGTGAAGAATGTACAGAAACTATTCTGGCCGCAAAAGATGCAGCAATTTCTGGCAACACGGATGATCTGATTTACGAAACTGCCGACTTGTGGTTTCACAGTTTAGTGATGCTGTCGCATCTGGGTGAAAATGCAGAATCTGTTCTGAAAGAATTGGCTCGACGTTTTGATATTTCCGGTCACGACGAAAAATCATCACGCAATCAATCTCATCATTAATTAATTTTGAAAGAGGCAACATCATGTTAGCAGCAGGCGCGTTAAGTCCCGGACAAATTATCGTTATTATTATTTTGGTGGTATTGCTTTTTGGTGGCAAACGTTTGCGCAGTTTTGGTAGCGATTTGGGCGAAGCCATTAAAGGTTTTAAAAATTCCATGAGCACTGACGACAAAGATAAAACCAAAGAAGAAGAAACTAAAAATCTGGAACAGCAAAATGCTCAGCAACCAGTAAAACAAACTGAAAAAAACGAACACAAAGATTAAGGCTTCTCCGTGTTTGATATTAGTCTTGGCGAAATGATGGTTTGTCTGGTGGTCATTCTGGTAGTGATTGGCCCCGAACGATTACCCGAAACTGTGCGTACTGTTGCGCTCTGGGTCGGCAGACTAAAACGCAGCATTCGCGAAACCCGCAGTGAAATTGAACGGCAAATTGGCGCTGATGATATTCGTCGTCAACTTTATAATGAAGAAATCATGCGCAGCCTGGAAAAAACCCGGGCAGAAATGAATCAAGGATTGAGTAGTATTGAACAGGATATTAAAAATCCTTTGAGCGAATTGACAGTCGAACAACGCACAGCACTTTACAGCCCGCCGGAAGAATTACCTGATCATGCGCACGTGAATGAGCCGGTCACTGTCACCGAACAAACAACAGAAGTGGCACCCGCTCCCAACCTTGATAATGACAATCCCACCAAAGTATGACTGAACAAGAATCCAGTAACGAACAACCCTTGGTTGAACATTTAATTGAACTTCGTAATCGTTTATTACGTGTTATTTATTGCCTGGCCGTTTCATTTACTATTTTATTTTTTTATCAAACCGATATTTACGAAATAGTCGCCAAACCATTACTGAATGTTTTACCGGCAAATGGCAGCATGATTGCGACCGACGTAGCATCGCCTTTTTTTACACCTATGCGCCTGACTTTTTTTGTCGCCATGCTAATCACTATTCCTTATTTTTTATTTCAAGTCTGGGCGTTTATTGCTCCAGGCTTATATAAACACGAAAAAGGTTTTGCCCTGCCGTTACTCGCCTCCAGCGTTATTTTATTTTTCACTGGCATGGCATTCGCTTACTTTATCGTCTTTCCATTAATTTTTCAGTTTATGACAGGGATTACGCTGGAAGGCGTGGAAACCAAAACCGACATCAGTAAATATCTGGACTTTGTTTTACACATGTTTTTTGCATTTGGATTTATTTTTGAAATTCCCATTGCCACTTTATTGATGATTCGCTCCGGCATGGTCACAGTAGAAGGCCTATCCAAAAAACGACCCTACATTATTGTAGCCTGTTTTATTGTCGGCATGCTGCTAACACCTCCCGATATTATGTCCCAATTTTTACTCGCCCTTCCCATGTGGACCTTGTTTGAAATTGGTTTATTATTAGGGCGATTGGTTAAGCCAAAAGCACAAGAACAATAAATAAGATGAAACCTTTATTCACTTTAGTGATTGTAGTCTTGTCGGTCATTTACCCTCTATGGGTTTATTTTTATATTCAAACACTGCCTGCTGTTTTTTTTGGTTTGTTCGTGGCTGGATTAGCACTGATAAAATATCTACTGGCAACCAACAAAACCAGCGGCCATGAATTAGCTTTACTGGTGGCCGCCTTGACATGTTCAGCGTTTATGATTTTTTCGGAAAGTCCGTACTCAATAAAATTATATCCGGTGTTAATTAGCAGTTTCATGGCCAGCTTATTTGCAGTGAGCCTCTTGAGCAACGAAAGTCTGATTGAGAGAATGGCGCGCTTAAGTGGAAAAACGATTACGCCCATTTCCAAACAATATACAAAAAAATTAACGGCTATCTGGTCTGTTTTATTATGCATTAATGCCTTGATCGCTTTGTACTTGACTTATTTTTCCAGCACTCAAGCATGGGCACTCTATTCCGGCCTGATTGCTTACATTTTTTTTGGATTATTTATATTGGCGGAACTCGTCTATCGCCGCTATTTTATTGCCAAATACGAGTCAAATCGTCACTGAACGGATAGTTTTTTATGGCACTACAATCGAATTCAATATTAGCTGACGATCTCCGAAATTATTTCCAATCCGATCAATGGCCGGAGATTATTTCCGTTACCAATACTGAATTCGCATGCCGACTAGATTTGAAGATTAATCACGACCTTCATTGGCTAGAGGGGCATTTTCCCGAACAACCTCTGGTTGCGGGCGTAGTGCAAACCCATTGGGCGGCAAAATTTTCGCAAGTCATCTTCGTGATTAATACAGATGTTCGCCAAATTGATAATCTGAAGTTTCAGGAAATCATTCTTCCCGGGCAAACTATTCAACTGTCTCTTGATTTTGATAGTGAAAAAAATTCAGTTAAATTTCGCTTTATTCGTCAAAATGATCGCACTGAAACTTTATTTTCAGAAGGAAAAATATATTTTATTGCGAATAACGTCCTGAGTGATCCATCATGAGTTACTGCCTGTTAATCCCACACTACAATCATCATCATCAACTGATTCGCTTTTTACCCAAGCTTATTAATACTGGCCTTGCATGCGTTATAGTTGATGACGGCAGTAGTGAGGAATCCATTCAATTGTTACAAAATGCTTTGGCAAACCATCCAACGACTCATCTCTTTTTGCAAAGGCGGAATCGAGGCAAAGGTGGCGCGGTAAAAGCTGGCTTTTATCATGCACGCAGCCTGGGTTTTACTCATGCCATACAAATTGATGCAGATGGCCAACATAATCTTGATGACTTACCGGAATTTATTCGATTTTCACAAGAAAATCCGCAAGCAATTATTTGCGGCAAACCGGTGTTTGATAAATCCGTACCCAAAGCAAGATTGTACGGCAGGAAAGTAACCGACTTCTGGGTTGCTCTTGAAACGCTGTCATTTAAAATAAAAGATGGCCTGTGTGGATTTCGTATTTATCCACTTACTGAAACTGAAAAGATTCTTGATCACTATTTCTTAAGCAGCCGCATGGATTTTGACACAGAATTTTTAGTGAAGGCTGTCTGGCTAAAAATTCAATTGATTTTTGTTAAGACTAACGTCATTTATCCTGAAAACAATATTTCACATTTCAATTATCTACGCGACAACTTGCAATTAATTAAACTTCACGCCCGATTAATACTTGGCATGTTAATTCGTTTTCCTATGCTCTTATGGCATAGAATACAAGGCTTATAATAGTGCAACAGCCTGAACAAAAACTGCATTGGTCGACACTGAGTGAATCAGGCACGTTGCGTGGTATTTTATTTTTAATTTGGCTGCACAAATGGTTTGGCCGCGGGTTTTTTAATATTGTATTGCTACCGATTACTCTTTATTTCTTTATTTTTAATAAAACAGCCCGTCATGCATCACTGGAATTCCTGGAAACCCATGCAAAAAAATACCCCGGCTTCTGGAAAAAAAAGCCAGGCTATTTCACTGTTATTCGCCATCTCTATTCATTTGGGCAGTCCATACTCGATAAACTTCTGGCATGGAGTACAGCTATTGATGAAAAAGATTTCGAACTGGCCGACGCTGATTTGCTGGCAAGTTTTATGGGAAAAGAAAATGGCCAACTGATTATAGGATCGCATTTAGGCAATCTGGAATTTTGCCGGGGATTTGTACAGCGCTACAAAACCAAAATCATTAACGTCCTGCTTTATGATCAACACTCGGCCAATTTTGTGAAGGCGATGCAAAGTTTAAATCCAGCGTCACGCATTAACATTTATCAAGTCGATCAATTGGATATTCCTTTAATACTGCAACTGAAAAACAAAATTGAAGCAGGCGAGTGGTTATTTATTGCGGGGGATCGCATCCCCCTGAGTGGCGAACGCACACTGGGTGTGAATTTTTTTAACCGACACACGCAATTTGCCATAGGCCCTTATATGTTAGCGAAAGTACTTCAATGTGAAGTACAACTGATGTTTTCTTTTCGCAAAGGGGAAAAGATTTATTTTGAACTGGTTCCATTTGCTGACCAGGTGGTTTTACCTCGTAAAGATGAAGGCAAACAACTGACAGCTTATGTACAACAATATGCGAATGAGCTGGAACGGCAAGCAGCGCAAGCACCCTTGCAGTGGTTTAATTTTTTTCCTTACTGGCCACAATCCACCGATCAATCACCCACTGAAGTTTCATCATGAAAGATTCGCGCATTTATTCATTGATTCCACATCGCGAACCTATGTTATTGATTGATCGCATTTTGGATCTTGATGATCAATTTTCAAAAGCCGAAATCAGTATTTCCAAAGAGTCCTCTTTTTTTGAAAAAAATAAAGGAGTGCCCTCCTGGATTGGTGTGGAATACATGGGGCAAACTGCAGCCCTGATTGCCGGATACCAATTACAACAAGGGAAAGTGACACCGCATCTTGGTTTGTTATTGGGCACACGCAAATATGAAGCAAAAGTGGCATGGTTTCGCGAAGGCGATATACTGGAAGTTCATTGTTCAGAGATTGCCGTAGTGGGAAATCAATTGGCTAATTTTTTATGCGAGATCTATCGCCAATCAGATCGCCTGCTTTGTGCAACTGCAAAATTATCGGTATTCCGCAAACCACTGGACCATTAATAGTGGAACTGTCATCAGGAATTTATTATGACTAGACGTGTCGCTATCACTGGTGCGGGGGCCATCTCATCACTAGGACACAATTGGCAAGATATCCGCCAGTCTTTATTGCAATTAAAAAATCGCGTGCGTTATATGCCGGAGTGGGATCGATTTTCTGAATTGCAAACACGCTTGGCATCACCGGTTGATGATTTTATTTTACCCGAGCACTACACCATCAAAAAACGTCGCGGCATGGGGCGCGTCGGTCAGCTGGGTGTAGTGGCAACCGAACAGGCTTTAATTCATGCAGGCCTTCACCAATCTCCTTTAATCAGCAGCTCCATCACCGGTGTAGCATTTGGTTCTGCAACAGGCAGTAGTGAGGCGGCTATGGATTTTTTTAGTTTTCTTGAAAATAAATCCATATCAAAAATTAATGGCACTACTTATTTGCGCATGATGAGTCACACAGCAGCAGTAAATATCAGCGTGCTATTTGGCACTTGCGGACGTATGTACACCACTTCCAGTGCATGCACCGCCGCTAGCCAGGCAATCGGTTTTGCCTACGAGGCCATTCGCAACGGCCAGCAGAAAATTATGATTGCTGGTGGCGCTGAAGAATTATGTCCAACACAAGCGGCTGTATTCGATACCGTTTATTCAGCCAGTTTAAAAAATTCTGCTCCGCAGACTTCACCACGCGCATTTGATGCACAACGCGATGGTCTCGTTTTAGGAGAAGGTGCCTGCACATTAATATTGGAAGACTGGGATCATGCGGTAGCACGTGACGCCAATATTCTTGCTGAAGTTGTCGGCTTTGCAACCAATTGTGATGGCAGTCATTTGGTACGACCCAATAAAATCACCATGAAGCAAGTGATGGTAGATGCACTTGCTGATGCAAAATTAAATACCGATCAAATTGATTTTATTTCGGGGCACGGTACTGCCACTTTGCACGGCGATATTGCTGAATCACTGGCAACCCAGGAAGTGATGGGCGATAAAATTCCTTTCAGCAGTATCAAAAGTTATATAGGTCACAGTCTTGGTGCCTGTGGCTCACTGGAAGCCTGGACCGGAATCGAAATGATGCGCGAGAATTGGTTTGCACCGAATTTAAATCTGGATGAAATCGATCCCAACTGCGGTCAATTGGATTACATTCGCCATGAACCCCGCGAACTAAAAGCAAATTATTTTATGAGTAATAATTTTGCCTTTGGTGGAATTAATACGTCGTTGATTTTTAAGAGAGTCTAATTTTTTAGATCAACAAATCCCGCCATTAACCCCAATCACCTGTCGCGTAATATAAGACGCTGCATCCGACATTAAAAAATTTACAGTAGCTGCTACTTCTTCCGGTTTTCCAAAGCGTTGCATAGGAATTATTTTCATAGCTTCGTCCTGGTAAATGTCGTCGATCATGTCGGTTTCGATAACACCCGGGGCAATACAGTTGACGGTGATATTGCGTTTGGCTAATTCAATTGACAACGCTTTGGTAGCGCCGATAATTCCGGCTTTGGCTGCACTGTAATTAACTTGGCCGCGATTGCCGATTACGCCGGAAACCGATGAAAGCGTAATAATTCTTCCGCCTTGGCGTAAGCGAATCATCGGCATGACAAGTGGATTTAATACGTTGTAAAAAGCATCGAGATTGGTGTGAATGACATTGTCCCACTGTTCGCCGGTTAATGCGGGAAATGCGTTGTCGGCAGCGATTCCGGCGTTGCAGACTACGCCATAGAACGCACCTTTCTCGTCAATATTATTTTGCAATTGCTGATTTACAAATTCGCGTTCGCGTACATCAAATTGCAAAGTTGATGCAGTGCCACCTGCAGATTCAATTTCAGCAATAACTGCTTCGGCTTCGGTTTTTCCCGAGCGATAATGTACACAGACATCGTAACCGGATTTGCCCAAATACAATGCGCAAGCTTTACCTATGCCACGGCTTGCACCAGTTACCAATACGCGTCGAGTTGCCATAATTTTTCCTGACTATTAATTTGATTGATTAACCGAAATCAAAAAAGTTTTTCGCCAAATTGCTACCAACCAGATGGCGCCTAACAGATTGAGCGTACAACCGAATAATAAAGTAACACCGAAAGCGTTCACAGCGGGCATTGAGCTTAAGGCCAATAAACCAAAAGACAACAAATTGGTCACCGAAGATAAAACAATCGCCGGGAAAAAATCGCCGTCGTTGGCGTTTTCCAAATTGGCCGAAGTCATTTCGGCAACAAAGACAACATAATCTATACCAAGGCCCAGAACTAAAAATAAGGCCATCACATGAAACAGACTTATCGGGATATTGAATAGCATTAACAATATCAGACTACCGCAGAGCGACATTATCGGAATGGCAATTAAATAAAGGGATTTTTTAAATTTGTATTGATACAGCAACAGCAACGCAATAAACGACAGTGCCAGCAACAAATATTGCAGCGCCGATTCGCGCAAATGTTGCAGACCTTCGCGAGTTTCATCCACCGCACTGAAATAAACCAATCCATCCAACCCCTGTAAGATTTTTTGTAATTCAGTGATTTTCGTATGTTTGGGGATTAGCATAAAACTCAGGATTTTTTTATCCAAACTACTTTCAACCCACAGCGAAGGTATCGAATTGCCGGATGCAAATAGATCTTTGGCGGATGCAGCGGATTGTTTTACCAGTTGTGTTTGTAATTCCTCAACATTCAACAATTCTTCCAAGCCTTGCTGTTTGATGAAGTTGGTAATGAATTGATTATTCGAAAGGTAAAGCCACTGATTCAACTGATAATGTTGTTGTTGAGTTTGTGGTGACGGCAAAAGCTGATCCACAGCTAATAAGTTCGTTGATTCGGGAAAAATTCCTTTCTGTTTTGATAATTGATTCCGCAGAGTAGCGATGCGATCAAACACCTGTTGTTCGGATTCGCCTGAAACCACAACAAAACTCGCCGGTTCGTAACCTGAAATCCAACTATTCACTAATTGTTCGCGATCAACCAATTCCTGATTGGTATTGATTAAGGCTTTGGGGCTATCGCTTACTTGCATGCCGGGGATTGATAAAGTCAGGGAAATAATCAATGCAACCAACAATGAAAATAATATTCGTCCTTTAGCAAACACTTGCAGAGCTGAAATCGTTTTTGCAATCCAATGGTTTAAAAATCCATCGTACACTTTTACTGAACGGGTTAAGTGGTGACCACAGACCACAACAAATAACCAGGAGAAAATTAAACCGGCTGCCGAAAAAATTGCGATTTGGGTTAAAGCTTCCAGCCCCGATACAGCCAGTGCGGCGTAACCCACCACACTGCTCAGCAAACTTAATAACAGTGCGCGATAAAAAGCGGATTTTGCAGTGAGCAAAATGTGCGGGTTATGCATTTGCTGTTGATGCACGCAAAAATAAAAATAATGCAGCGAATAATCAACCACTACACCAATCAAACTGGCACCGAATACCAAGGTTAAAATATGCACTGCGCCGAACAATGTCTGGCATAACAAAAATGCAAACAGAACGCCCAAACCTATTGAGATCATCGGTAACAAAAAGGCTTTTAGACTTCTGAACACCAGCAGCATCAGCAATATCACACCGATGGTAGAGCCCAGCGAAATCAGGCCGATATCGGCTTGTGCGGATTGCGCTGAATCAGCCGCAAAAAAAATCATACCGGATTCATAAATCTGTAAATCCGTAAATTTCTGACGAAGCTGGTTTTGCAATTGCTGAATTTGCTGCAAGGCAGCTGCCTGAGTCGCCATAGCAAAACCGTCAGTATTGATTTGCAATAACTGCGGCGCGATATAAATGGATTGCCCTTGATGCTGCACCAAACGTGATTCGGCTTGCATAGTGGCGGTTAAATTATTCAGCAGTGCGACTGCATATTCATTCACAAATCCAAAAGGATCGTAACTCACATCCGTCAATTGAATTTGGCTAGCGCTACCGTAAAGATTGGATAGCGCTAATTGATTGAGGTGTTTTTCATTCCGATTGATTAATGCTGCTTTGGCTTGATCACCCAAAAAATAAAAAGCGTGATTTTTTAATAGTGCCTGATAAGTCCTGGTTATGTCGGCTGCGTTGTTATAAACGAGCAGATTATTTTTATCGGTTTCAATCGCGGCTTCCACCAACTCCTGCATCAATTCACTGGCTTGATCCACAACATCCTGATCAGGATGCGCCAACACCAGCATTACTGATTGGGATGCATTAGCTGATAATTGATTGAGAGCTTGATTGAGCGCGTCATCTTTGGAAAAAGATGGCGCAAGGCTGCGCAGGTTGGTATCCAGATGAATGCCTGTTTTAAGACTAACCAGCGCGAACACCAGCATCAACAAACTCAGGCTCACCAATAACCACCGACAAGTGTTTTGCCAAAGTGTGAGTGTGCTGGCGAGCGTGGTATTCATAAACGATCAGGACTCAAATAGTCTGTAGCAAATCTCGTCAGAGGTTTGGGTGAACTCGCGGCATTCGGTTTGATTCAATGAATCGCGATTATTGATATTAAAAATACGCACTTGAGTAAAATTATCGGGGTGTTGCATTTTGATAATCACTGCATTATCGGTCAGGGTGATTTGTATGGATTGCAAAAACTTTTTCATGCGCGATTGTTTGGGCGTGAGCATCAAGGTTTTATCCTGCTCCACCATGGCAAAATGTTTGTTGAGAAACTGCTGATTGCCACCTATTAATTGGTTGAGAATATTGCCAAGATGGCGATGGATTTTTCCATTCAACTCTTGCAAAGGTGCATCACCCGATTGCAACCATTGGCGGCCCTTTAATTGATAAAGATTGGTTTCCAGCAATGGCGATTGTGTGCGCCAAACCAAACCTTTATTGCAGCTAAAAGCAAATCGGCCTTGGCTGGTTAATAATTTCTGTGTTTTGCCTAACGGTTTTTGTTGTTCGAACTCGCCAGTTTGATAACAGGTTTCAGGCAAATAGCGTTTAAGCAAATCATCAGCGGATACAAAAGTGCTGCAAGCACAAACAAATAATAAAAATAGAATTCGTATCAACATGGTTTAGGTCTGCGCTAATAATTGATTGACACGTTGAATAAAAATATCGGGGCAAACAAATTGTAATTGTTTGGTGCTGGCATTAACGGCGGCTTGAACGGTGCTGGCTTTGGTTAACACCTGCTGGGTGGTGTCATCAATAATTTTATAATCAATTTTTATGCGGCACTCCCATTCAATTAACCTTGCCACTATGCGTACGGACTGCTCAAAGACTAAAGGTTGAACATATTTAATTTGCATATCGACGATTGGAAACATAAAACCGGAGTTTTTCATGTCGGTATAGTTGTAACCAATTTTATCCAGCAACTCACATCGCGCAAGTTCAAGATATTTGCAGTAATGCCCATGCCACACAATATTCATTGAATCGACATCAAAAAAAGGAATGGTTAACAAGGTTTCCTGGACGATTCCTTTTGGTGACAACTTTACTCTCATTCGTCAACCTTGTTCTGATGTAAAAAGAGCAGAACGGCATCCAGTAAATCACTAACGGTTTTTACCTGATGAAAATTTTCCAATGCAATTTTTTTAGCAGTGAGAGATTTAAGCTCGATCATTAAATTCACTGCATCAATACTGTCTATATCCAGATCTTCACGAAGGCGGGCATTTAATTGAACAGCATCAGGTTCAATATCAAATTGTTCCTGAAGGATGATTTTAATTTGGGCTAAAAGACTATCGCGAGTGTGAATCATGTTACGGATCTTATTCTCAATAATAAACCCGGCGATTATACAGGCTTATGCCAAGCGCCGCAGTTCCTCTACCAGATTTGATTGCATCAACTGCGTCAGCTGTCTGGCCTGAATACCTTTGGTCTGTTGATGATCAATCACTCGCGGATTAATTTCCGGTAAAACCTTGAAATAAAAATGCGGACGAGCCTTCGGCAGTTGATACCATTTTTCACATTTACGTAACGTCATAGGCCTGCAGTCAATCAGTACCGGTACTATAGGGCAGTCCGCTGCCAGCGCAATATTGGCCGCGCCGCGCTTGAACTCTATGCCGGAATCATCAGTGCGGGTGCCTTCAGGAAATATCATTAACTGATCCTGTGCTTTGAGTGCTGTAGCGGCTTTTTCCAATAGCTCGACACCCACATTATCATTCGGAATATATCCCGCCATATTGACTAACCAGCGAGTAACGGGATGACGCGCCATAGCAGCTTTGACAATAAAAGTAGTAGCAGGCATGACTGACATCAGAAAAATGGCATCCAACAACGTAGGATGATTGGCGATCACCAAAATGCCAGGGCGATTCAGTCGTTCAAGCCCTTCAAATTGAAAACTGAGCAAACCCAGTCCACGCATAATACGCAAATAAATCCAGCTGGATTGCTGTATCGATTTGCGTGTTATAGAGCGGCGCTTGATAGGCGACGACGTGAAGAGTTGAATCAAGGGCGCGAGTAAAATCGCTAAAAATAAAGCCACTATTGCAAACAACACGAAAGCAAAACCGGTGGCCACTAATCGCCAGCAGTAAATTATTTTCACGGGTTTCTCAGCGGCGAGGCGAGCGCTTCTATTTCTACCAGTAACGGATCGCGGCAAATATCGGCATGCAGAAAATTCACTCTGTCCAACGAAAACTGCTGCCTATTCGCCATAGAAGCATGTGCATCCGACATGAACGCCTGCGCATCGGGATAATCATGTGGATGGCGTAAGTAAACGCGAATTGCACTCAGGCTGTGATGGCTTTGATCTATATGTGCCACCAGTTGCTGGATATTATCCAGTGTAATACTCAATTGATTTCGCAGGTTTCCCGCCGCATGGGTGTCGTGGCCAATAATGCTGGCCGTTCCCGAAATAAAAACTTGCGATTGGCTATTCAAATTCAAACAGGTCGCACGTGCAAAAGAAGGGCTGCTAGGGCCGTATTGTCTGGGGTATTGATAAGCCGGTTGCTGGCGGGGATTTTCATGGTGCACGCCGGAATAACGTCCCGCCAATAAATAAATGACTGCACCTTGTCCGTGATGCCCCAATGCCGAAGCGGCCGGATATTCGTGTGGCGCCACATGCCATGAATGAAAGGCTTTATGTCGACCTACACAGAATTTTTTGTATTCTTCGCCATCGCCGTCTCCCTGATTAATATTGGGGATGAAGTTCCAGATACGAAAGGGATAGGGAAATCCCATGGATTGAATCAAACGAAATAAGCGCCCATAGGTTTTTTCTGTTGCTGTGGCTATATCTTCACAATCTTTTGGGCTTATCCAACAGGCGGCGCAAAGCACGTCATCTATCAGGCTCCAGTGGCAAGCATCCGTAACGCCTCTTTCTGCTGGCTGATGACCATAGCGAATCACCTCCAAAGGTTTGCCCGATAAACTTGGCATGCCAACAGGGATATAACCCGGAGATCCAGGCTCGGAACAGTCTTCGACAAAACCTACCAATGCCAGTACACCCGGTTGCTTGAGTAGCTCAGGCAACTGATTCAGTGAATCGACAGAAAGGTAATCTTGTGTGAGTGTTGACATAGGGTGTTATACAAACCGAACCTGTTTATTATCCTCATTGCCCAGTACGAAAGCCCAACTGAGCGCGGCGCATTCTATACACAATAGTGCACAAAGTTAAGGCAAGCCAGCCGATCCCCCTGTTTAGCGGGATGATTTTGCTACCCAAAATGGGTACACTGCGCCCCTGTTTTTAATCCAAAAAGAGATGCGTATGTCAGCACAAACCCCGGCTCAGGCAGAAATGGCAAAACTTCTGGTAGATGCACTCAACCTGGAAGATATAGCAGCGGAAGACATAGCACCGGATGAATCGCTTTTTGGTGATGGTCTTGGCCTGGATTCAATCGATGCATTGGAAATTGCATTAGCAATCTCCCAACAATACGGCGTACAAATGCAAGCGGAAGACAGCAGTACCCGTAACGCGTTTTCAACCCTGGCATCACTCACTGATTTTGTGCAAACCCACAAAAAATAAAAGCGATCTTGATGATCACTGATGACGAAAGTATTCCTTTACTGCTACGCGATCGCAAGGATGGATTTGCCCATATCTCCACGCCTTTACCCGCACTGAATTACCAAACAGGTTTGATGAATGTAGAAACTTTTTTGGGTCAGGCTTTTTCTTTGGCGCAGCAGCTTCCTGATGCAAAACATCTCATTAATCTTTGCGACAATCGTTATTTATTTGGCCTGGCATTTTGTGCAGCGCTTATTAAAAAACAAACCACATTACTCCCACCCAATCGCGCAGAAGAAACGCAGCGATTATTAATTAACGATTACCCCGATACTTATTTATTGCACGATGGTTTTGCATCCGTTATCGATGATGCAAAACAGATCAATATCAATTTACTAAATTTATCTGCGCACACAGCAACTGGCTCTTCGTTAACTGCTGTTCCATTAACGGCTATCCCACTAATTCCCGCCGATTTTTTAGCAGCCATTGCGTTTACTTCCGGTTCGACAGGAAAATCCAAAGCCAATAAAAAATCCTGGCGAACATTTGCCATTAGTACAGTAATGAATGGCAACGCCATGTTGCCAAAAACCGATCAATTAATTCACACGCTCGCAACCGTTCCAGCACAACATATGTGGGGCATGGAAACGTCTGTGTTGATGCCGTTTTTCTGGCGAGTTTGTGTCAGCGATTTACGCCCGTTATTTCCACAGGATATCGCCAACGCGCTGAATAAATTACCGTCACCACGATTATTAGTCAGCACACCCGTTCATTTACGCGCATTGGTCAACAGTAAAATCAGCATGCCCGCATGCGAAAGAATTTTATGCGCAACCGCCCCACTCTCTTCCCAATTAGCACAAGACACCGAAAATCTATTTGCAGGAAATTTATTGGAAGTCTATGGATGCAGTGAAATCGGTTCGACTGCCTATCGCGCAACGGCCACTATTACATCCAATGATGAATCCACTTACTGGACATTAATTGATGGTTTGGAATTCCAGAAAATAAATACCGACGAATACCAAATCACCGGCAAACATTTACCCGGCGCACAATTATTACAAGACCAAATGCACATCCGCGGCAATCAATTCCAATTACTCGGCCGCAACGAAGACATGGTCGATATCGCCGGCAAACGCGGCTCGCTAATGGAGATGAATGCAATTTTATTATCAGCACCCGGTGTCATCGACGGCGTGGTGTTCCTACCTGAAACAAAAACCGAACAAGTACAACGCCCCACCGCCCTCGTCGTCGCCAACGAATCCTGCCGCGCAGGAATTATTGCCCAATTCAACAAACACCTCGATCCCGTTTTTATTCCCCGCCCGTTAATTTTTGTGGAGCAATTGCCGCGGGAGGAGAATGGGAAGTTGAGAAGGGTAAGGTTGTTGGAGTTTTATCGGGAGTTACGGGGTGGTAATTTCTAAAAATACTAAGGGTGGTGTTTTTAGGGATTGATCATGTTGGGGGGGAAAATCATGGAAATAAAAAGTCGTAAAATTAAACTGGTTTCAGCATAAAATTACGTAGACTAAAATCAAATTTACTTGGATTCTAATTATTGATTTAGTTAACCCATCACTTAGATATGTCGTTACTCCAAATTACGGAGGATAGTACAATGGTTAGGAAAGCGGTATCTCCGCAGGTTCAAGCAAACGTTCTTCTGAAATCACGTAGACGTTGTTGTATCTGCTATGGCCTCCGTAGAGACACCGCAATAAAGCAAGGACAAATTGCCCACATCGACCACAATTCTAGCAATAACTCCGAAGAGAACTTGGCGTTTCTTTGTTTTGATCACCATGACCAATATGATAGTAAAACCCGACAAAGTAAAAATTTCACACAAATTGAAGTCTCTACACTGCGGGATGAATTAGTTAAACATATTACTATCGCCTTTTCTGGCCTAGTATCTTTTGCAGAAGCTGATATAGATATAATTTCAGGCCATTACATTAGAGATGGAGAATTTGAAAGCGCTGAAATTAAAATAAAAAGGCTTTCCAATGGAAAATACCATATAGACGGTCTAGCACTATGGGGAGAAACTAGGGAATACGGTCCCAATTTAGGTACCTTAGATTTCATAGCTGAACTTTATGACAACACTATTGAATATTCATGGGGTGAAAATCGTGATTCATATAATGCAGTATTTATATTTCATAATGGAACATTAAAGATCAACGAAGAAAATTGGGTTGGTATGTTTGGCATGAATGTCTCCTTCCAAGGCCAGTACCACAAAGCAACTGAACAATATTAAGAAAAATTAAATAAATTACTTAATTGCAGCGCTCTAATATTAGGAAATTTTTATGATCATTATTGAAATCGCACTAGGAATTGTTCTTGCAGCATTTATACTTTTTATTGTTTTCAAATTTCTACCTGATTTAATTAGGTTTACTAAAGAACTTATTATTGTAATCGTCACCATAAGCACCATTGTTTTACTCATTTACTATATACATAGCAACCCCTCGATTCTTATTATCGGCGCCTCTGGATTGGTTGTTTTCATAATTTTATTTGGCTTCATCAGAAAACATTCTCATGTTAAAAATTTAAAGGAGCAGATTCGTCTGCGTAAATCACTCGGTTATGATACCGACGAGCTCGAACTTGAATTAACAAAAGTAACTAATGACAAGAGATGGAATCACAATAAAACGCCAACCAATTTGTGAGCAGAGTACAAATTAAATTATTCCACTGAAAACTATAATTGCGCTTGGAAAATTTTAATATGACCCTAGCTATTGTTTAAAACTTGTTAAAGGATAATCCGGAAATAAGGAACAACTTATAATGAAAATTGGCCAAAGCAGACCTGAAAAAATCGGAAAATATCTAGGTGAGTCAAGATTGGGGAAATTAATATTTTCCAACATGAAAGTATTTTATCTTTTATTTTTTATTTTTTTATTAGGCGGCCACTCGCTTTATTGGCTAATACCGTGGTTATCGCCTGTGCCCTTCCTTATTTTTATCGCAATTGGATTTTGGGTTGGCGAAGGAATATTAAAGCCATGGATTACAGTTATTAAGCAAGCCATGCAACCCAATTATGATTCCAATATTTTAAAAATAAGTATTCCTTTCATGGCTATCAATTGGATAGCAATTTTTGCATGTTTCTATATGTTGGGCACAGTTAAAGAAAATGGCATTCCAATAGAAGGGGTTTGGAAACATTTCTATTTTAGTGCAGTAACTTTAACTACTCTTGGCTATGGCAATATAGTTCCTGCAGATACATTCACTGAAGTTTTGGTAACCGTACAAGCTTTATTTGGCTTATTTGGCTTTGGAATACTTGCTGGTGTAGTTACCGCTATAATAATTAAACGAGTTGAATAATAACTTTCTATCCCGCAGCATAAACCGAAAAGCGGTGCCATAGTAAAAAGTTAAATTTTAAAAAGCATCAAGGAAAGGATTATGGCAAAAGTGAAAAATTCTGCCGCTTAGCTCGCCGCTATAATCCTCTAATAATAGGAAAGCCACATAGCATTACCCAGAAAAAAACGAAGGAATATCACCCTTGATGGTCATGATTATTTCTGGCCAATTGGAAACCAAAGCTGGAATTTTACAAGAGGGAAAGCACTGCAGTTGCTCCCGTGACATTATTCCATGTGTTGTGATCGAACATTCAAGTGGAAAAGCGAAAATTGTTGCAGATTTTCATGGTCTTTTTTGCATTGTGTGTTCCATCACTTGGGTTTAGCAATGCTCAGAATATTATTATAACCCCAGCTATAGCTGCCAAGATTGAAAAGGGGGACGGAGGATATATTTTTTAATTAAATTGTAATGAGACTATTTTATCGATATATTAATTTTCCGATAATCCTATCGGGTGACCCTTTGCTAAACACACAAAACTTTGCAGTAATAAGCACTTTGTTTTGAACGTTTATTAGGTTGCGTGAGGGAGCAAGGTTTGAAATTACTTCAATTAAATTATCAGGAGCAAGGAATGAAAAACGTAATTTGTCATTATCAATTTTATTTAGCCGCTATTATTGTATTTTTTTTCAATTATCCCATCAACATATGCTGACTCCCCCATAGGCCCATTCGATTGGAGACAAGGGGAAGCAGCCAAAACTCTTCTCTCTTCCACAGATCATGTTTGTGTATTAACGAAAGTTGCAGGAAATTTTCGGGGTGGTGGCGAAAGCGTTCTCTTATCAAACACCGATGATAAATGGCATTTATCCGGAACGTCCAAGCAAGATGGCGTAAGTGCTACAGCCTACTGTTTTAATCACAAATCTTTTGCAGGAGATGGTGCAGATTATTGGAACTCCGAGCAATTTCAGGTTAGCAGCCCCGAACGAAAGTGTAACGCCAAGGGACAGGAAACCTGGTGGGGTGACGCAGCCACTTATCTTGCCGGTGTTAGTGGAGAGTTTGAAGGTGGTGGTGAAAGTATTGATGTCAATCAATCAAGTGAAGGTTTCGTACCGTCTGTATTGAGCGTGCAGTCTTGTCGCAAAACAAGACAAATGAAGGGTACAGCTTATGCATTTTTTGTCGGTAAGGCTCACGCTGGACATAGTGGTAGATTCTGGGGCCCAAATGGTGTTGGCTCAGCCAATTTTGCAGGAGAGTATCAAGTAGTATCCAAAGGTAATGCAACAGTTGAAATGGCTCCTGTCGAACAAGCTATGTGTTATTTCACTCAGATCAGAGGCGGTTTTTTTGGAAGTGGAGAATTTGCCAAAATTGAACCGGCCAAAAACAATAAGGGGCAATATGTTTGGATGCTATCGAGTCAAGCTAAAAACGGCGGCGGTGTTTACGCCAAAGCACGTTGCTTTCGACGAGATCAGACCTGTGGTGCTGCTGGCTGTAAAGATGAAAGACTATCCAACCCAGGAAATAATCCAAACCCGGGAAATCCCCCGCCGCCAGAATCAAAACCTTATAACTTCTGCGTAATTCCTTCTGGTTCCGGAGCAGGAGCACACGATCAAGTAGTACATGCAACATCATATCCAGAAGCAGAAGCCAAACTGAGAGAGTTAAACGCTAATATGGCACCTGGCTGGAGTTATTCTTTAGGTGAGTGCCCAAGATCAGTTCGATAATTTTTAACCCTTATACTCGCGCAGCAATACGCCATATTTTGGCGGCTTGTTGCGCGAAGCCACCAGCAATTAGCCACGCAAGAACGCGTATATGATTAACCCTATAAAAATTCTATTTTACTTTTTCATATTTTGTTCCAATGCTTACGCTCTGGAACCCAGATTATTAAACAATAGCGATCTCAAATGGTTAGGAAGCTCAAATGAAGTTCGCGTCGCTTCTATATCGGGTAATGAACAAAGTATTGGGTTGTATATTTATAGAGTGAAATTCCCGAAGGGCCATAAAATCATGCCCCACTTTCACTCTGATGAAAGAGTTGTTACTGTTATTGCTGGAAGCCTGTATGTAGGTTACGGAAATTCATTCAACTTAAAAGAAATGAAAAACATACAGGAAGGTGGAATATATACCGAGCCAAAAGAGCAGGCTCATTATGTATGGGCAAAAGATGGGGAAGTGGAATTACAAGTGATTGGTTATAGGCCATCAATTCGTACATCTTTTTAAAGATTTAACCCAACACCTTTAACCGATAATCGCCCAACCATTCCTTTTCTGATTCACTAGTATTTTTTTGTGGATTTTCCGACAACATATCCTTAACCGAAATAGCAACCTGTTTTGCAATTTCCATATTGCGTTGCAATTCCACTGCTAAATCTGCATCGGGTTCTTCCATCAACACTTTATTAAAAAAACGCAAACAGGGAATCTGGTATTGATCCATAAATACACCGCGATTGGGCAGCACCAAACGTTGGCTTGCGCGTATACGGAATAGCGACTGTATTTCCTGATTTAAATCCTGGGCTTTTTGTAATTCCATGGCGAGTGGGCGGATGCGATTAAAATTGCAAAGTGCACCGCGAAAATAAAGTAGTGATAACACGCCCCAATAATAAGTGTAATCCCACAACAGTTTTAAACTCATCATCACACGATCGCCAAAGCCGCCGTATTGTCCCTGATAAAGCGACAAAGTGTTTTGGTAAATCGATTTTAATAATTTTTCAAATACCAGGGTATTTAAACGAATGTCCTGACCAGCAGCCTGGTCGGAAATTAGCGACGTGATAAACCCATTGGCAAAGGCAATAAAATCGCTACCCGGTGAATAAAAAGGATCGGCAAAAAAACCGGCTTCACCCGAAATCGCCCAATTTTGATCGCTCAATAATTGTTTACAGTCGTAGGAATAATCCGGCAGCACTACAAAATCCAAAAATTTTGCATTGCCAATGGCTTCTGCACATCGCGGTTGATTTTTAGCGAGCCAACTCATAGCAGATGTTGGATTGGAAATTTTACTTGCGGTATATGCTTCGTCATCCATCACAATACCGACACTGGTTACGCCAGATGCAAGCGGAATAATCCACACCCAATAACCGGCACCAACCAAATGATTGGTACTTAACCACCGGCGGCCTTCGGGCATACAACGTGTACGCCAGTCCTGATTTTGCGACCAATCGTCAATAACAATTTTGCGGTCAATGCGAAACCAGACTGCATGTGACTTGTGTGAATTTTTTGCACCTAACCGCAAATGATTTTTGATTAATGATGCACGCCCGGCGGTATCGATTAGCCATTTGGCATTAAGCGTTTTTTCTTCAGCGGGTGTTTTTATTGTCAGTTGTTTATTGCCATTCAAATCCATTGAAATGACATCAGTCTGATCGATTAACTTAACTCCTAACTGCTGCACTTTTTCAGCAAGATGATTTTCTATATCCCCGCGATCAATTTGATAAGTGGGAATTCCGAATACCTGACTAGCTCCCAATTCATCCTGTTTGGAAAAATCATCAGCTGCTTCACCAAAAAAAATACGAATACCAAATTTTTTCAAATGCTGATCTTTTAAATGCTGCTCCAACCCCAACTCTTTCGACAAATAATGCGAACCAATTTCTACTGTTGATTCACCCACTTTTGCAATTGCGCGTGGCCGGGGAAATGAATTTTTCTCCAGCACAATAATGTCCAGATCAGATTTGGCTTGTTTTAATTGCAATGCCAATCCCAAGCCTGCCAACCCACCACCGGCAATAATGACATCCGATTTCATATTACAGCCCCAGCTTGAAGTTCAACACTTATAAAACTGGATGCTCCGGTAGAAAATTCCAGACAACTGGTTTGTGGATTCATAAGGGCTTGCAATAGAGGCAAAATTTTTGCTGCGGGATTTTGTTGGTAAAGCGATTGAAAAAATCCAGGAAGAGCTGATGCTTCCGTTATATTTTTTGTTGCAGCTGAAAACGATAATTTTGCCAAAGAGGATTTCACGGCATAACTTTCCGGGCAAATTAATAAAGCAGCCGCAAAACTTTGTTCGCAAGGAAAAATTTGTCGCCAGGTTTCCTGCACGGCCATATCAAACAAGGTAATTAATACCGGCTCGTTATGTTGCACTGATTGAATCATCGCTTCCAGCAAACAAATACCTACTGTGTCCTGATAAGCCGCGATTGAATTAGCTGATTTCATACAGCCACTACTAATCGTCCAATAACCGGCAGCGGCGTTATGTACTGAGTTATGGAATTTTGTGGGTGATAATTGTTTTTCGGATGTGGTTAGCACACGACACATATAATCAGTGATTTCCGTATCGCCAAGACCCGAGCCAAATACACAGGCAACTTCGGATGAATCCAATCCGGATTGTTGTAAAGCTTGCCAGGAAACCTCAACTGCAGCGCGCACAGCCAAAGGCGAACGACGGCGCTCGTTAGCTGGAATTATTTCCGGTTTGGGTGGCAACGCAACCAACTCTTCATCAATATTTTGCGATTGATTATTTAATTGATTTTTTAATTCAAGCGAATTATTAAATCCCGGGCCCCATGCGCCCACGCCAATCAGATTGCATCCATACCTATTTTTCATGATGCCTCCTGCAGGCGACTGAAAATCAAACAGGCATTGTTGCCGCCAAATCCAAATGAATTACTCATCACATGATGTAATCTGGCTTGCGAATTTTTTTCTGATAATTGGATATCTATTTCCGGATCAATATTTTTTAAATTTACATTACCGGGAATTTCCCCGGTTAATAAACTGTCCATTGCGAAAATAGATTCCAAAATTCCGGCCGCACCAAGCGTGTGACCTGTCCAGCCTTTGGTTGAACTCATGCGCGTTGTTGCCGGAAATATGTTTCCAACCAGATTGCCTTCGATATGATCATTTGCCTGGCTGGCTGTACCATGCAAATTAATATAATCAATATCGGACGGATTTAATCCTGATTGGTTTAAGGCTTGTTCAACTGCCAGACGCGCACCACTGCCTTGCGGATGAGGATGGGACATATGATGCGCATCCGAACTTTCACCATATCCATTTAATTCAATTCCACAATGAGTCAGTGCATTTTCAGCGCGCATTAAAATAGCAAAACCCGCCGCTTCACCCAAATTAATACCATCACGTGCAATATCAAAAGGTTGACATTGTTTTTCAGAAACCAATTGCAATGAATGAAAACCATAAAGCACGCTTAAACATAAAGTATCTGCACCACCTACCAGTACTGCATCAACAATGCCTGCGTTCAACCAGCGAGCTGCTGTTGCAAATACTTTTGCTGATGAAGAGCAAGCGGTATTAATTGTCATGCAAGGACCGGTCAGACCTAATCGTGCCGCCACAAATAATCCCGGCGCATGTGGATTCAATACATCCTCTTGCAAAAATTCTGCGGGAAATTTTTCATCCTGATCAAGAAAATGATAGGCCTCTTCCGAGCGATCAATACTGGATGTACTGGATCCCATTACCAATCCAATTCGCTCGATGCCAACTTGTTTTTTTATTGCATCCAGCGATGAAAGAAATGTTCCTTGCTGCAAGGCCAAATCAATCAACGCGTTGTTGCGACTTTTCCATTGAGACCTTAATGTTGGCCACTGATAATCGTCCAATGCTTGTACGCGACCAATCCAGGTGGGCAAATCACATCCGGGGAAATCATTTTTTCTTAATCCGGTTTTTTGTTGCACTATTGCCTGACGGATTGCATCCATGCCCACACCGGCCGCACAAGTCGCTTCATAAGTCACAACAACTATTCTTTCTTTTAACAAAATGGTTTCCTTTACTGGCCCTGCGCTAACGCTAAAGAGAGGGCGAAAGTATAACCAATTTAGATCAAAATAATCCAACAAGACATAAGACATCAATGCTTATAACCACAATCCACAGCAGCTTCCGGCAAAAAGATTTCTTTTTTAATGCTTTTGAATTAAATTGCGGAGCTTCCATTAACTAATGGAAAATCAATCACGTCCAATTCAGTCAGTGTTCAGCCAACTAATTTATGTTGCCATCTGATTTTTCAAATTGCCCCACTTGAACAGGAACTCGCCATGAAACGTTACTTTGAATTCCAGGACTCCAAATCCTACAAATTTTGGCAAATTGAAATCGAGGGCAGCAATTTTACTGTCACTTACGGAAAAATTGGCACCGCTGGTTTGGCAAAAGTGACGGAATGTGCCTCTGCCGAAGCAGCAGAAAAGGAAGCCGGAAAATTAGTAAACGAAAAAACCAAGAAAGGTTATGTTGAAAAAATGGAGGCCAGTTCTAAAAAAATTAGCAAGCGACTCAGCTTGACTTATGACGAAGCCGAAGACGGCAAAACCTTACTCGAAAAGATGGAAGCCTTTGTCAATGGCCCACAAGCAGCAGACACAGAAGCATTGGTGATCGGCGCCTGGGAAGAAGCGTATGAAACCTCGCCCACAGAAGCCTTAACCTTATTGTTTAACTCTGCCAGCAAGCTGCCGAATTTACGTGAAATATTTGTCGGCGATATGGATTCAGAAGAGTGTGAAATTTCCTGGATTCAACAAAGTAATTACACTCAATTATTTACGGCATTTCCACAACTGGAACGTTTGCATATTAAAGGGTCAACCGGTTTAACTTTATCCGATGCTCCTATCAATCATACCAATTTGAAAGCCTTAACCATTGAATGTGGCGGCTTACCTAAAGATGTTATTCAACAAATTGCCACCGCCACATTACCCAACCTTGAACACTTACAACTCTATTTGGGTGTAGAAGATTATGGTTTTGATGGCAGCCTTGTCGATTTGCATCCCTTTATTCTGACACCCAGCTTCCCAAAATTAAAACATTTAGGTTTATTGGACAGTGAGATTGCCAATGAAATTGCACAAGTCATCGCCACCGCACCCTTGGTACAGCAATTGGAATCGCTGGATTTATCGCAAGGGACTTTAAGTGATGAAGGCGCTCAATATTTACTAGCGAGCGACGCCATCAAGCGATTGAAAAAATTGGATTTGCATTATCACTACCTGTCTAACGATATGATGAAGAAACTTAAAGCGCTGCCATTAATTGTTGATGTGAGTGATCAGCAGGATATAGAAGATGACTGGCGTTACCCTGCAGTCACCGAATAATTTTTATTCGTCATGTTAATTATTGGCAATCCTGAAAATCGTCGTGTAACGCTTTTCCAACAAGCGTTACAGGATTTGGGGCAAGCTCCAGCCAGCGTAATTTCCTGGCTGGATATTCTGCAAAATCAAGTCGATGTTAATTCT
>Ga0164241_10001714_pt1 | contig 25986 bp, 23 predicted proteins | sample OricomyardsoilBY_FD_108780 | JGI IMG/M metagenome (GOLD analysis project Ga0164241, IMG submission 108780) | Backyard soil microbial communities from Emeryville, California, USA - Original compost - Back yard soil (BY) | ecosystem: Environmental > Terrestrial > Soil > Unclassified | place: USA... | reverse complement strand
TGGCCACCCAGGGTCTTGCTGTAGAAGTCGAAGGTCTCGGTGGCGAAGGCATCCCCCAGATACGGCGCGGCATCATCCACCAGGCGGTAACTCAGATAGCTTCGCCACTGCGCCGCCGGCACGGCGCCGAGCATGCGGTCCACTTCACGGTGGAAGGCCGGCACGGCCAGCGAGAACTTCGTGGGCAGCGCCAGCTTCTGCGAGGTGATGAAGGCAGTCCACGCAAAGTGCGGCGTCAGCTTGTCGGCTTCGGCGGGCGTCAGCGGGTTGTAGTACAGCGACAGGTCACGCGCGAGTTCCTCGCGCGACTTCGACACCTTGGCCAGCCGCGTTTCGAAAGCCATCACCTGCCTGGCCTGACTCGCCGCATCGCTGGCGGGCACACCCGACAGCGCCAGCACTTTGCCGATGTGTTGGACGTAGGCCTCGCGGATGGCCTTCTTGTCGGCGTCGAAGTAATACCCGCGATCAGGCAGACCGGTGCCACCCTGCAGCGCGTAGCCCATCTTCATGCCGGAATTCCTGAAATCCGCTTCGGAGAAGAAGCCAAACAGCGGATTCTCGCCGCGCGCGGCCGCGGCACGCACATAGGCGGCGATCGAATCGCCATCCTGGAGCGCGTCGATCGCGGCCAGGCGGCTCTTCAGCGGCGCGATGCCAGCGGCATTGCGCGCGGCCTCATCCATGCCCGTGACCCACAGGTCGGCGATGAGCTTTTCGATGCCGGCCGGCGCGCTCTTCGCGGCCACCTGTTCGGCGAGCTGCTTCTGCACCTGCAGTGAGCGCTCGGTGAGCACGTCGAATGCCCCCCAGGTGCGCTGATCGGCCGGAATGGGATTGGCCGCCACCCACTTGCTGTTGGCGTAGTCATCCAGATTGACGCAGGCGCTCTTCGAGGCGTCGATGTCCGCCGCCGAAAAGCGGATGGGCTGGATGAGCTGACGCTCGTCGAGCTGGAGGTCCGGCGCGGCGGACTGCGCCACGCCAGCCCCGGTGGACTCGGCCGCGCGCTGGCACGACGCCAGCGCGCCGAGCACAGCCACGGCCACCGGCAGGATCAGCGCCCGGCGATGCATGGGCGCCGTTACCAGATCACCACGCGCTTGCCGTCGGCATTGGCCATCGGGTCGCCCGGCTTGCAGCCGAACGCCGCGGCATAGGCGGGCACATTGCTCGGCGTGGCATTGGCCCGTATCCGGCCCGGTGAGTGCGGATCGGAGGCCAGCTGCACGCGCAGCGCCTTGTCCCGGATCTGGTCGCGCCACACCGCGGCAAAGCCCAGGAAGAAGCGCTGGTCGCGGGTGAGGCCGTCGATCTTCGGATCGGGCGTGTCCTTGGTCGCGCGCTGCAAGGCGTCGTAGGCGATGCTGATGCCGCCCAGGTCGGCGATGTTCTCGCCCAGCGTGAGGTTGCCGTTCACCTTCTCGCCCATCAGCGTGTAGCCGTTGTACTGCTTCACCAGCTGGCCGGTGAGCGCCGCGAATTTCTTCGCATCCTCCGGCGTCCACCACTGCTCGAAGTTGCCGGTGGGTCCGAAGCGCGCGCCCTGGTCATCGTAGCCATGCGTGATCTCGTGGCCGATCACCGCGCCGATGGCGCCATAGTTCAGCGCATCGTCGGCCTTCGGATCGAAGAACGGCGGCTGCAGGATGGCGGCGGGGAACACGATCTCGTTCTGCAGCGGGTTGTAGTAGGCATTGACCGTCTGCGGTGTCATCGACCACTCGGTCTTGTCGGTGGGCTTGCCGATCTTGTTCAGGTCGTAGCGGTAGTTGAAGGCGTGCGCGGCCATCATGTTCTCGAAATAGCTGTCGCGCGAAGTGGCAAGGCCGCTCCAGTCGCGCCACTTGCTCGGATAGCCGATCTTCGGCGTGAACGCGCTCCATTTGTCGAGCGCCTTGGCCTTGGTGGCCTCGCTCATCCAGGTAAGGTTCTGGATGCGCACCTTCAGCGCCTGGCGCAGGTTGTCCACCAGCTGCTGCATGCGGTCGCGGGATTCCGGCGGAAACGCCACCTGCACATAGACCTGCCCCATGGCCTCGCCGGCACCGCTCTCGATCTGCCCCAGCACGCGCTTCCAGCGATCCTTGATCTTTTCCTGGCCCGAAAGCTTCTTGCTGTAGAACTCGAAGGACTCGTTGACGAAATCATCGCTGAGATAGGGCGAGGCATCGTCGACCAGGTGGAAACGCAGGAAGCTGCGCCACTGCGCCACCGGCACATCGCCCAGCATCTTGTTCACTTCCCGGTGGAAGGCGGGCATGCCCAGCGAGAACATCGCCGGCGCGGCCACTTTCTGCGAATCGAAGAAGCCCGTCCACGAGAAGGCCGGTGTCAGCTTGTCGGCATCCGCCAGGCTCACCGGGTTGTAGTACAGCGACACATCGCGCGACAGCTCTTCGCGCGACCGCGAGGCCTTGGCCAGCCGCGTCTCGAAGGCCATCACCTGCGCAGCTTGTTTGGCCGCATCGGCGGCCGGCACACCCGACAGCTCCAGCACCTTGGCCACATGCTTCACGAAGTCTTCGCGCACCTCTTTCTTGGCGGCGTCGAAGTAATAGCTCTTGTCGGGCAGGCTGGTGCCGCCCTGTTCCACATAGGCGATCTTCATCGCCGAATTCTTGAAATCCGCCTCCGAGGCGAAACCGAACAGCGGGTTTTCACCGCGCGCGGCCACGGTGCGCAGATACGCCACGATGGAAGGACCATCCGTCAGCGCATCGATCTCGGCCAGCCGGCTCTTCAGCGGCGCGATGCCCTCGGCATTGAGCTTCTTCTCGTCCATGCCGGTGGTCCAGATGTCGGCGATGATCTTCTCGATGCCCTCCGGCGCGGGCTTGGCGGCGATCTGCTCGGCCAGCTGCTTCTGCACCTGCAGCGAGCGCTCGCGCAGCACATTGAATGCGCCCCAGCGCACCTGGTCGGCGGGGATGGGATTCACGGCCAGCCACTTGTCATTCGCGTAGGCGCCCAGATCCGTGCAGGCATTCTTCGAGGCATCGATATCGGCCGCCGTGAAGCGGATGGGCTGGATCAGCTGGCTCTCATCGAGCTTGAACGCCGGCGCGGCCTCGGTCTTTTGCTCGGGCGCTTTCTGGCATCCCGCCAGCGCGACGAGCACGGCGGTGGCAACAGCGAGGGCGATGGGGTGCTTGGAGGTGGCGGACATGAAATCTCCCCTGCGTGATGGGACTTTAGTTAGGACGCAATGGTTGCCGACTATAGCCATAACCCGGGATTCCTTCCCCACCCGGCCTATGCGCGAATTGTTTCGCTATGCGACACAGTAGCGCTGGTTTCAGGGCTGTTTGCGTCAGTTTCCGTGCTTTGCCCGCGGCACGGTCAAGGCGGCGCGGAATGGCTATAGTTCTGCCCCCATGTCCGCCGCCGTGTCCGCCAACTCCCGCCTGTTCGTCATCTCGGCGCCCTCCGGCGCGGGCAAAACCAGCCTCGTAAAAGCCCTGTGCCAGCGCCTGCCGGAGCTGCGCGTGTCCACCTCGCACACCACGCGGCCGATGCGACCCAACGAGCAGGAAGGCCGCGAGTACTACTTCGTCACCAACCCCGAATTCGACGGTCTCGTGGCCCAGGGGGCCTTTCTCGAACACGCGCGGGTATTCGACAACCAGTACGGCACCGGCCGGCACCAGCTCGAAGACAAGCTGGCCGCCGGCCACGATGTGATTCTGGAAATCGACTGGCAGGGCGCCCGCCAGGTACGCGCGGCGCTGCCGGGCTGCCGCACCATCTTCATCCTGCCGCCCTCGCGCGCGGCGCTGCGCCAGCGGCTGACCGACCGGCGCACCGACAGCGAGGCCGTGATCGAGCGGCGGCTGGCCGATGCCGTCAGCGACATGTCCCACTACGGCGAATTCGACTTCGTGGTGGTCAATGACGACTTCGAGCGGGCCGTCGGCGAGCTGGCGGCCATCGTCCGGGGTCACGGCGAGGCCCTCAGGACGAGCCGGCCGGAACTGTCGCTGGTACTGGCAAATCTGCTAGAATTTTCAACCCCCTAGACGACATCAAGCGAAGCACAAAGCCCATGGCCCGAATCACCGTCGAAGACTGCCTGCCCAACGTCGAAAACATATTCCAGCTGGTGCTGCTGGCTTCCGCCCGCGCGCGTCGCCTGGCCAATGGCGCCGAGCCCACCGTGCCGGTCGACAACGACAAGGTCACTGTCATCGCGCTGCGCGAAATCGCCGAAGGCAACATCACGCCCGAGATGCTGGTCGAGCCAGAGCCGATACCCGAGCCGGTGGTCAACGACATCGACGCACAGCTCGAGAATTTCCGCGCCCCGCAGTTCGGCCTGATCGGGGAGTAAGCGCTAGCGCCTATGGATTACGCGTCTTCGCTGCTCGGCCTGATTCCAGGGTCCAGCGCAAGGCGCACTCCGGGCCTGAAGGAATTGCTCGGCAAGGCCGAGCAATATCTTCCCCCGGAACAGGTGGCCCGCATCCGCGAGGCCGCCGACTTCGGCGCCGAAGCGCATCAGGGCCAGCGCCGCCTCTCCGGCGAGCCGTACATCGCGCATCCGCTGGCCGCGGCGGAAATCCTCGCCGACCTGCATCTGGATGCCGACACGATTGTCGGGGCCATCCTGCATGACGTCATCGAAGACACGCCCATCGCGAAGGAAGACATCGCGCAGCGCTTCGGCAAGGACGTGGCCGAGATCGTCGATGGCGTCACCAAGCTCGACCAGATCAAGTTCAAGAACCGCGAGGAAGCGCAGGCCGAATCCTTCCGCAAGATGCTGCTGGCCATGGTGCGCGACCTGCGCGTCATCATGGTCAAGCTCGCCGACCGCACGCACAACATGCGCACCATCGGCGCCATGTCGCCGCAGAAGCGGCGCACCATCGCGCGCGAGACGCTGGAAATCTACGCGCCGGTGGCCGAGCGTCTCGGGCTGTACAACATCAAGCTCGAGCTCGAGGACCTGGGCTTTCGCGCGCTGTATCCGCAGCGTTACCGCGTCATCGAACGCGCGCTGAAGCGCGCGCGCGGCAACCAGAAGGAATTCCTCGGCAAGATCGAGAAGGCGCTGACCGAGGCGCTGAAGAAGGCGGCGATTCCCGGCAAGGTGGAATCGCGCGAGAAGCACTTGTACAGCATCTACAAGAAGATGCGGCGCAAGCGCTCGCTGCTGGCGCAGGTGGTCGACGTGTACGGGCTGCGCATCCTGGTGGATTCGGTGGACACCTGCTACCGCGTACTGGGCGTGGTGCATGCCACCTACCGGCCCATGCCCGGCCGCTTCAAGGACTACATCGCCATCCCGCGCGTGAACGGCTACCAGTCGCTGCACACCACGCTGTTCGGTCCCAATGGCGTGCCCATCGAGGTGCAGATCCGCACGTCCGACATGCACAACATCGCCGAGGCCGGCGTGGCCTCCCACTGGAAGTACAAGGCCGGCGGGCCCGCCGATGGCAACGACTCCGCGCAGCAGGAGCGCGCCCGCGCCTGGATCTCGCACCTGATGGAGATGCAGGCCAGCGGCAATGCCGAGGAATTCATCGAGAGCGTGAAGGTCGACCTGTTCCCGGACAAGGTCTATGTGTTCACGCCCAAGGGCGCCATCCTGCGCCTGCCGCGCGGCGCCACCGTGGTGGACTTCGCCTATGCCGTGCACACCGACGTGGGCAATCGCTGCGTGGCGGCCAAGGTGGACCGGCGGCTCTCGCCGCTGCGCACTGTGCTGCGCAATGGCCAGACGGTGCAGATCATCACCGCCAAGGGCGCATCGCCGAATCCCTCGTGGGTGAACTTCGTCGCCACGGCCAAGGCGCGCAGCGCCATCCGCCACTACCTCAAGGCATTGAAACGCAGCGAGGCCGTCGAGCTGGGCGCGCAGCTGCTCAATTCGGCGCTGGAGGAATTCCAGCTCAGCGTCGACAGGATCGAACCGGCCGTGATGAACCAGGCGCTGCAGGAATTCCACATCAAGGACAAGGACGACCTGCTGGCGCAGCTCGGACTGGGCGAACGCCTGGCGCCGCTGGTGGCGCGCCGGCTGCTGCCGGGCGGCCATGACGAGAAGGGCGACATCACGCCACTGACGGTGGCCGGCACCGAGGGCCTGCTGGTCACCTACGCGCGCTGCTGCCGGCCGATTCCGGATGATCCCATCATCGCGTATCTGTCACCGGGTCGTGGCATCGTCATCCATCGCGACACCTGCGGCAATGTCGAGGACTACCACAAGCATCCGGAAAAATGGCAGCCGGTGGCCTGGCAGACGGATCTGCATCGCTACTTCAGCGCCGAGGTGCGCATCGAGGCCGAAAACAAGATCGGCATGCTGGCCAGCATCTCGGCGGCCATCGCCGGCACGGACACCAACATCGGCCATGCCACGGTGGAGCAGCGCGACGGCGATGTGTCGCTGATCAAGCTCGAGGTCGAGGTGAAAGATCGCAAGCATCTGGCGCGCGTGGTGCGTACCATTCGGCAGATGCCTGAAGTGCTGCGCGTCTCGCGCTACCAGGCCTCGCGACGGAGCCAGCAGGAAGAATGAGCCGCCAAATCATCAGCACGCCCAATGCACCGGCCGCCATCGGCACCTATTCGCAGGCCGTGCGCGTGAACAACACGGTCTATCTCTCCGGGCAGATACCGCTCGACCCGGCCACCATGCAGATGGTCAGCGGCGACATCGATGCCGAGATCCGCCGCGTGATCGAGAATCTCAAGGCGGTTGCCACCGCGGCCGGCGGCACGCTCAATCACGCGGTGAAAGTCACGGTGTTCCTCACCGATCTGGCGCATTTCGGGCGGGTCAACGAAATCATGACCACCTACTTCCAGCAACCCTATCCGGCACGCGCCGCGATCGGCGTTGCGGCGCTGCCCAAGGGCGCCCGCGTGGAGATGGAGTGCGTTCTCGAGCTGTGAAGCCCCGCGCAAAGCCGGTGCAGGCATCGCGTGTGCCGCCGGTGGAGCACGTCACCGATCCGCTGTTCCTGCTGCCCACGCGCTATGAAGACCGCACGCGCGTCACGCCCATCGGCGCACTCACCACCGGCGCGCGCGCGGTGGTCGAAGGCGAGGTGCAGCTCGCCGATGTGGTGTATCGCCGCCGGCGCGCGCTGCTGGTGCGGCTCTCGGATGGCTCCGGCTTCCTGACGCTGCGCTTCTTCTATTTTTCACGCGCGCAGCAGGAGGGCCTGGCGCGCGGCACGCACCTGCGCTGCATCGGCGAGGTACGGCGCGGCCCGCAGGGGCTTGAAATGGTGCACCCCGAGTACCGCCGGCTCGGCGCCGATGCGGAGAAGCTCGACGACCGGCTCACTCCCATCTATCCCTTAAGCGAAGGCGCCACGCAGGGCCGCGTACGTCTCGCCGCCAACAAGGCGCTGGCGAAACTGGCCGCGAATCCCGCGCAGGATCTGCTGCCGGCCGAAATCGTGCAACGGCTGCACCTGCCCACGCTGCGCGAAGCGCTGGAATTCGTGCATCACCCGCCGGTGGGCACTTCGCTGGCGGAACTGGCCGCCGGCCGGCATCCCGCGCAGCGCCGCCTGGCCTTCGAAGAACTGCTGGCACACCAGCTCTCGCTGCAGCAGCTGAAGCAACGCATACAAAGCGAGCCCGCCGAGCCGCTGCATGATCCACTGGGTCTGGCCGCGCGTTTCGTCGCTTCATTGCCCTTCGCGCTCACCGGCGCGCAGCAGCGCGTGCTCGTGGATGTGGAACGCGACATGGAACGTGACGTTCCCATGGTGCGGCTGGTGCAGGGCGACGTGGGCTGCGGCAAGACCGTGGTCGCGGCGGCGGCGGCGGCACGCGCGGTGGGCAGCGGCCGGCAGGCGGCGCTGATGGCGCCCACGGAACTGCTGGCCGAACAGCACTGGCGCTCGTTCGACCAGTGGTTTCGCCCGCTCGGCCTCACCGTGGCATTGCTGTCGGGCTCGCAGCCCGCGCGTACGCGGCGCAGCGCGCTCGAGGCCGTGGCCAATGGCGAGGTGCACATTGCCGTGGGCACGCATGCGTTGTTCCAGGAAGGCGTGCAGTTCCGGGAGCTGGCGCTGGCCATTGTCGACGAACAGCATCGCTTCGGCGTACAGCAGCGCCTGCAGCTCAAGGAAAAAGGCCGCCGTGGCGCGCACGCGCCGCACCAGCTCATCATGACGGCCACGCCCATCCCGCGGACATTGGCCATGACGGCCTATGCCGACCTCGATGTGTCGGTGATCGACGAGCTGCCACCCGGACGCACGCCCATCCGCACCGTGGTGCTGGCCGAAGAGCGCCGCGCCGAAGTGGTGGAGCGCATTCACAGCGCCTGCCGCGAAGGCCGCCAGGCCTACTGGGTGTGCACGCTGATCGAGGAATCCGAAGAACTGCGCGCGCAGGCCGCAGAAGAAACCGCCGCGCAGCTCGCCGACGCACTGCCCGGCATCCGCATCGGCCTGGTGCATGGCCGCATGCCGCCCAAGGCCAAGGAAAAGGCCATGCACGATTTCAAGGATGGCCGCACCCAGCTGCTGGTGGCCACCACGGTGATCGAAGTGGGCGTGGATGTGCCCAATGCCAGCCTGATGGTGATCGAGAACGCCGAGCGCATGGGCCTGGCGCAGCTGCACCAGCTGCGCGGCCGCGTCGGCCGCGGCTCGCGGGAATCCAGCTGTGTGCTGCTGTATCGCGCGCCGCTGTCGCAGATGGCGCGCGAACGGCTGGCCGCGATCCGCGACAGCAACGACGGCTTCGAGATCGCGCGCAAGGATCTGGAACTGCGCGGCCCCGGCGAACTGCTGGGCACCAGGCAGACCGGCCTCGCGGCGCTGCGCGTGGCCGACCTGATCCGCGATGCCGACCTGCTGCCGAAAGTGCGCGACGCCGCCGAGCAGTTGCTGCGCCATAATGACGGCATCATCGCGCCCCTGCGCGAGCGCTGGATTGGCGGAGCAGAAGAGTATGGCCGCGTCGGTTAGTGAAAAGCTCTACGGCTTTCCCGCCGCGCCGCTGCTGCGGCGCGCGTGGAGCTATGCGCAGCTCATGCGACTGGATCGGCCCATCGGCATCCTGCTGCTGCTGTGGCCCACATTGTGGGCACTGTGGATCGCCGCGCGCGCGCTGCCCGGCGAGAAGGCCGGTGGCTGGCTCGCCGCCCTGCCCTCCGCGAAGCTGCTGTTCGTGTTCATCGCTGGCACCATCGTCATGCGCTCGGCCGGCTGCGTCATCAACGACTTCGCCGACCGCAACATCGATCCGCATGTGAAGCGCACGCGCTCGCGGCCGCTGGCCTCGCGGCGTGTTTCGCCCTATGAGGCCCTGTGGCTGTTCGGCGTGCTGGTCGCACTCGCACTACTGCTGGTCACGCGGCTCGACACGCGCACGGTGTATTTCTCATTCGTCGGCGCGGCGCTCACCATCAGCTATCCCTTCATGAAGCGCTTCTTTGCGCTGCCGCAGTTCTATCTGGGCGCCGCCTTCGGCTGGGCCGTGCCCATGGCCTTCGTCGCCACACTGGGCGGCGTACCACGCGTGGGCTGGGTGCTGTTCATCGTCACGCTCTTATGGGCTGGCGTATACGACACCCTCTACGCCATGGTCGATCGCGATGACGATGTGAAGCTGGGCGTGCAATCCACGGCCATCGCCTTCGGCGACATGGACACGATGCTGGTGGGAGTCATGCAGCTCATGGTGCTGGGCGGTCTTGCGCTCGTCGGGCGCAGCGTCGGCCTGCACTGGCCTTTCTTCGCCTCATTGGGCGTCGCGGCCGTGCTGTTCGCCTGGCAGCAGTGGCTGATCCGTGACCGTCAGCGCGATGCCTGCTTCAAGGCGTTCATCAACAATCACTGGGTGGGATTGGTTGTGATGATCGGGGTTGTGCTAGGGCAGTGAGCGGCATGACTGGACGCCGTGTGCTGGTTTAGGCGACCTCAGCCAGCATCGCCGGGTTCCGGTCGGCAATCAGTATCAATGTTCGTGCCGCACCCGAAGGTGCCCTCCGGCCCTGCTCCCATTCCTGCAGGGTGCGGACTGATACCCCAAGCAGGCGCGAAAACTCCGATTGGGACAAACCAGTCCGTTCCCTTACGCTGGAAACGGACGGCACTCGCGTAACGCGTCCGTGCTCCCCCCGCTTGATGGCACGAATCCCGTCAAGGATTTCCCGACCGACATTGCGCCTGGTCTTAGCCATCGATTTCCTCCCGGATCTGGCGCAGAACGTGCGCAGGAATGGACCGAGCTTCGTTCTTCGCATAGATCGCCAGCGAGCGGATCGCCGGCCAGCGTCCATTGCAGGCCCGCGTACTCATCATCGCCAAGGTACTTTTCTCTCAGGCGGCTAAACAGCGCGGTCTCGATGAAGGTCAGCATCTTATACGTCGCGTCCCTGACGTACAGACTCAAGCCGGGTGGGGAACTGAGTCTCCCGAGCCGCCAACCCTCTGGCGCGTGCACTATCTCGCCCGATAACGCCAATTGGGCGCCGAACGAGCCCGGCTTGACAGCCCGCGCGCCGCCGCGCGAGTCTCGATGGTTCGAAAGGGGGCGTCATGACGACAAGAAGGACCTTCATCCAGGCCGCGGCCACTGCCGTGCCGGCATCGCTGGCTGCGTTCAGGATGGCCAACGCATCGGCCGCCACCAGCCTCGATCTTCACGCCGTCGTCATCGACACGGACCACGCTGCCGCGCGCACCTTCGGCCGCCGCCTCGGCGCCTACGGCACGAGCGTGCTTTCGCTACGCGAAGGTGATGTCACCGTGCTCTGGCTGAATGAAATCCGCGGCGCCTGGGCAGAGAAACCAGCCGCCATCGCCGGGCTCACCACGCCGGCCGCGCTGTTCTGCTTCGAACAGCTCGCCTTCTCGCATGGCCTGCGCGTGGTGTTTCATGCCGAGCACATCGTGCTGCCTGAAGGGCGGGTCGAACATCAATTGCAGCGTGGCGGATCGATTCCGGATTTCTCGGCAGAAGATCTCGCGCGCTCGGGTCAGCGCTGGCCCACGCGCCTCGCCGATGCAGTGAGCGGTCGCGCGAAGCCGCGTGGCCGGCGGCCCGGCCCCAGTCTCGCGGCATTGCAGCCCGCGATGCCTGAGGGCGCGACGCTGCTCACTTCCTGGATCATCGCGCCGGCCTGAGCCGCGCCGTCCACAGAATTTCCGCCGGAGTCCTCATGTTGCCGCCGAATGTCAGCGCCAATGATTTCAACCGTGCCATCGCCGCCTGGAAGCAGGCGGTGGGCAATGAATGGGTCTTCACTTCGGATGAAGACGTGGCGCTGTACCGCGATGCCTACTCGCCGTACTGGGATGAACCCGAGGAGCGCAAAGCCTCGGCTGCCGTTGCGCCGAACTCGCTGGAAGAGGTGCAGGCCGTGGTGCGCACAGCCAACCAGTACAAGATTCCGCTATACACCATCTCCACCGGCCGCAATCTTGCTTATGGCGGTTCGGCGCCGGTGTATTCCGGCAGCGTGGTGCTCGATCTCAAGCGCATGAACCGCGTGCTCGAAGTGAACGAGCGCAACGCCTATGCGCTGGTCGAGCCCGGTGTCAGCTACTTCGACCTGTTCGACCACATCACGAAGAACAAGCTCGACGTGTGGATCGATCCGCCCGATCCAGGCTGGGGCAGCGTGATCGGCAACGCGCTCGACGGCGGTGGCGGCTGGACCGCCTCACCCTTCCGCGATCACTTCGGCGCGCATTGCGGCATGGAAGTGGTGCTGGCCAACGGTGAAGTAGTGCGTACCGGCATGGGCGCGCTGCCCAACTCGAAGAGCTGGCAGCACAACCGCTGGGGATTCGGTCCGTGGGTGGATGGCCTGTTCCGCCAGGGCAACATGGGCATCGTCACCAAGATGGGCTTTCATCTGATGCCGCGTCCCGAGGCCATGCAGACGGCCACAGTGCAGGGCACGCGCGAGCAAGACATTTTGCCATTGCTCGACATCATGAACCTGCTGGAAAACCAGCATGTGGTGAATGGCTCCACCTCGCTGTTCGGTGGCCTGCGTCCGCCGGGCGCGCAAGGCGGCGGTGCGCTGTGGACATTGCAGTTGCCCATCTACGGCCCCGAAAGGGTCGTGCGCGCGCAGATGGAATACGCGCAGGAAAAATTCGCGAAGATTCCCGATGTGCGCTTCAACGCGGGCGAACTGTTCCGCACGCCACTGGACGCGGCCACGCTGAATCGCGTGCGCAAGGTGAGCTTCGGCGTGCCGGATCTGTCCACCTTCGCCATGCTGGGCCGCAATCCGGCCAATCCCGCGCCGCCGGGCGGACACATCGGCTTCTCGCCCATCATTCCGCGCACCGGCGAATCCATCCTCGAATACCTGCGCTTCTACCGCGAAAACCTGCCCACGGTTTCCGAAGGCGGCACGCTGCGCTTCCAGGGCCCGGTGTTCATGACCAACTGGGATCGCACCATGGTCGCGATGATCATGTTCCCCATCGGCCGCGACAAGGTCATGAACGCCAAGATGCGCGGCGCCTTCGAGAAATGGGTGCACCTCGCGGCGGACAAGGGCTGGGCCGAATATCGCGCGCCGGCCGTCTTCCAGGATCTGTGCGCCGCCACGTATTCCTACAACAACCACGCGCTGCGCCGCTTCCGCGAAACCATCAAGGATGCCGTGGACCCGAACGGCATTCTCTCGCCGGGTCGCTACGGCGTGTGGCCGAAACGTCTGCGCAAGGCCTGAACAGAACGCGATCCAGGAAGGCAAGCATGGCCACACCACCGAATGTCAGCAGCGCCGATTTCAATCGCGCCATCGCCGCGTGGAAGCAGACCGTAGGCGCCGACTGGGTGTTCACCGCGCCCGAAGACGTGGCGCTGTATCGCGATGCCTATTCGCCGTACTGGGGCGAGCCCGAAGAACGCGTGGCTTCGGGAGCGGTGGCGCCTTCCACCGTGGAGCAGGTGCAGGCCGTGGTGCGCACGGCCAATCAATACAAGATCCCGCTGTATGCGATTTCCACCGGCCGCAATCTCGCCTATGGCGGCTCGGCGCCGGTGTACTCCGGCAGCGTGGTGCTCGACCTCAAGCGCATGAACCGCGTGCTCGAAGTGAACGAGCGCAATGCCTACGCGCTGGTCGAGCCCGGCGTGAATTACTTCGATCTCTACGAGCACATCACCAAAGCCGGGCTGGACGTGTGGATCGATCCGCCCGATCCTGGCTGGGGCAGCGTGATCGGCAATGCGCTCGACGGCGGTGGCGGCTGGACGGCCTCGCCCTTCCGCGATCACTTCGGCGCGCACTGCGGCATGGAAGTGGTGCTCGCCAATGGCGAGATCGTGCGTACCGGCATGGGCGCGCTGCCAAATTCCAAGTCGTGGCAGCACAATCGTTGGGGTTTCGGTCCCTGGGTGGATGGCCTGTTCCGCCAGGGCAACTACGGCGTGGTCACCAAGATGGGCTTCCATCTCATGCCGCGGCCCGAGTGCATGCAGACACTCACCGTGCGCGCACCGCGCGATGAGGATCTGATCCCGCTGGTCGATACGCTGAACCTGGTGGAGAACCAGCACGTCGTGAACGGCTCCACCTCACTGGGCGGTGGACAACCCGGCGCCGGCGGCCCAGCCGGCCCCGCGGGCTGGTCGGTGACCATGCCCATCTACGGTCCCGAGAAAGTGGTGCGCGCGCAGGCCGAGTACGTGAAAGAAAAATTCGCGAAGATCGCGGGCAGCACCTTCACCGAGGGCGAGCTGATCCGCACGCCGCTGGATGCCGCAGCGCTCGCACGCGTGCGCAAGACCAGCTTCGGCATCCCCGATCTGTCCACCTTCGGCCTGCTGGGCCGTAATGCCGCGAACCCTTCGCCGCCGGGCGGCCATGTGGATTTTTCGCCCATCCTGCCGCGCACCGGTGAAGCCGTGCTGGAATTCATGCGGCTGTATCGCGAGAAATTGCCGGAGCTTTCCGAGAACGGCGCGCTGCGCATCCTCGGCCCCGTGTTCATGACCAACTGGGACCGCACCATGGTGGCACTGCTGATGTTCCCCATCGGCCGCGATCCACAGATGAACGGCCGCATGCGCAATGCCTTCCGCAAATGGGTGGAACTGTGCGCCGAACGCGGCTGGGGCGAATACCGCGCGCCGGCCGTGTTCCAGGACGATGTCGCGAAGGTCTATTCGTACAACAACCACGCGCTGCGCCGCTTCCGCGAAACCATCAAGGATGCGGTCGATCCCAACGGCATCCTTTCTCCCGGCCGCTATGGCGTGTGGCCGAAGCACTTGAGGAAGTCCTGAAGATGAAACGCATCATTTCCGCACTGCTGCTGACCTGCGGCGCAATTACCTTCGCCAATGCGGCGGAACCCGCCGCGCCGGCTTCAGGCGAAGCCGTGTACAAACGCTGGTGCACGCACTGTCATTCCGCCGGCCGCGGCAATCCCGGCACCGAATCGCTGCAGGTGAAATACGGCGGCAAGCTGCCCGCCGTGCTGCTCGACCGCACCGATCTTTCCGCGCAGGCCGTCGCCACCTTCGTGCGCACCGGCGTGCTGTCGATGCCGCCCTTTCGCAAGACCGAAGTCACCGATGCCGAGCTGAAAGCCGTGGCGGCCTACGTGGCGCAGAAGTACGCCAAGCCCTGAAATTGGTAGTTGATCTTCTCGGTTCAAGATTATTGCCCTAGTCAGCTTTCCAGAATCTGGCATCGAGGGGATTTGTTCCCAATTTCCTACTAATTGTTGCCGGATTTGTAGTTCAGGGATTTCATTGATACCATCTTTTACTAATTGATACAAAATTAGTAGAAGATCATGAAGGTGCCCGAAAGGCCACCACCTCTCTTGCAACTTTTCGAAGAGCTGGCTCAGGAGGGGGCGGACCGATTTGCACAGGTCGCCTCCTCGCAGTTGCAGACGCCGCCCCAGAGGGGTCATGTCCATTGGGACGAGCTGCGGCATCTTCCGCCCCCGGAAGGGTTCACTCATCGCCACTGGTGGCTGGCCATCAAGTTGTCGAGAAGAGCGGCCCATCGCCTCCCCTTCTCAAGCGACAAAGGCACGGATTTTTCTTACTCGGTTCCCGACAACCTTCTCAGATTCCTGCACGAAATCGACCGTGACGCCAGCGGCAGGATCGAAGTGCCCGAACTCGTCACCAGCTCGCAAACACGGGATCGCTATCTCGTCAGCTCACTGATAGAGGAATCCATCACCTCCAGCCAGCTCGAAGGAGCAGCGACTACTTACAGAGTAGCCAAGGAAATGCTGCGCCAGGGGCGCAAGCCCCGCAATCATGGCGAGCAGATGATTTACAACAACTACGCCGCCATGCAGTTCATCCGGGAGAGGAAGAATGTGCCCATTACCCCGGCGCTGATCCTGCAGCTGCAGTCCATCATGACTGACGCGACGCTGGAGGACGAAAGCGCGGCCGGACGCTGGCGCAAGCCCGAAGAGGACGTTCGCGTCGTGGATCAGCGAAATCATGAGGTGTTGCATGTTCCACCGTCAGCGGATCAGGTGATGCCACGCATGGAGGAGCTGTGCCGCTTCGCGAACGGCTCCAATGAAGTGCCGTTCATACACCCGCTGATCAAGGCCATAGCGATCCACTTCATGATGGGCTGGATTCATCCGTTCGTGGACGGAAACGGCCGCACGGCAAGAGCGCTGTTCTACTGGTCCATGGCAAGGAGCGGCTACTGGCTCATCGAATTCACGTCCATATCCAGGGTGTTGAAGAAAGCTCCCGCGCAATATGCGCGGGCTTACCTCTATACCGAGACTGACGATAACGACCTGACCTACTTCATCGAGCACCAACTGAATGTGATATCCGAAGCCATCCAGGCGCTTCACGACTACCTTGCGGAAAAGTCCAGGGAGATCGCGGATACGCGCAAGCTGATCGCTTCGTCACCCAGACTCAAAGACAGGCTCAACCATCGGCAACTGGCGGCAATCGACCACTTCTTCAAGCACTCGCATGTCATCTACCGCATCCAGGAACACCAGAACGCAAACCAGGTGACGTATGAGACAGCCCGGACGGACTTGCTCGAGATGGTCGATCTAGGACTTCTGGAAAAGCATCGGGAAGGAAAGGCGTTTGTTTTCCAGATGCCGCAAAAACTGCGGGAGAAGCTGGCCGCAAGGGCGACCGGCTGACCCACCTGTCAACGTGCATCGAAATGATGCGAGCTGCTCACTGTCGCCACACCAACCCCGCATAAACGCTGCGCTCGATTCCACCGCGTTGCGCCGGCGCGCCGAACTCCAGATGCTCGTCGTGCAGCAGGTTGCGCAACATCAGTTCGAGCTCGATCTGCTTCCAGACGCGTGCCGCGCGCAGATCCAGTTCGGTATAAGCCGCAATCCCCTCGCCCGTCGCGATCTGCGGATCGTGGCGAACCGCACCCTCGCGCCGCAGGAAGGCGTCGATCTGAAACCCGCGCAGATCGAGGGCCGAGCGCAGGCTGAACTGCTGGCGCGGCGTTGAGCCGGCGATGAACGCGCTGCGATTCTGGTCCTGTCCATGCGGCACGATGTTCAGATCGAGGAAGGAATAGCTGGCTGTCAGCCGCCAGTTGTCGATGGGCGCAAAAATCGCCAGCAGTTCGGCACCCGCCGCGCGACCGGTGGTGAGGTTCTCGTTGCGGATCGGGAACACCGTGCGCCCGTCGGCGGGATCGATGAAGGGATCCTCCAGCTCCAGCGAAGCCAGCCCGCGATAGCGGTTCAGGAACGTAGCCGCGTCGATGCTCAGGCGCGGCGAAGCCTGCCAGCGGTAGCCCAGCTCGTATGCCACCAGCCTCTCGGAGTCGAAATCGGGATTGCCGAGCAGGAACGCGGCGGGATCCGAGCCGGGCAACGTGACCTCGATGGCCACGTCGCGCTCCAGGCGCGTGGGCACGCGCACCGCGCGCGACACAGAGGCCCACAGCGTCTGCGCATGCGGCAGTGTCTGCGCCAGGCGGATACTGGGCTGGATTTCGAAGCCGCTGAAATCGTTGTGCTCGAGCTTGGTGCCCAGCGTCACCTGCAGTGAATCGCTCACCGCGATGTGGTCCTGCAGGAAGCCGCCGAACAGATCGTCGCGCGCACGCGGTGGATCGACGGCGAACACGCCCTTGCCGACGTTCAGATTCGACGTGCGCCGATAGTTCACGCCCCAGGTGATCTGCTGCGCCGGCAGGACGAAGTGGTGCTGGAAGTCCAGGTCGACGGTGTCCAGGTCATCGTTAAAACTTGGATCGTCGCGGTGGGTGCGGTCGTAATAGGCGCGCAGCTCGAAGTTCGAATTCTCATCCAGTGTGCGATGCCAGCGGCCCAGCACATTTCCACCGCGCAGCTGCGAACGCAGCGGCGGCGTCGGGCCGGGCCGTCCGATGATGGTCACAGCCGGGCCTACCTGCCCCTCGCTGCCGTCGTACCAGTCCCCCTGCACGGTGAATGCATCGGCGGCATTGGCATCCCAGTCCGTCCGGAAGCCCACATGGCCCATGTGCCAGTCGTCCGGGCTCACGGGACTGGCGAGCTGGCTGGCATCGCGGTCGAAGTACTGCGCGAACACGCGGTAATAGCCGCGCTCGCCGAACTGGCCGCCGTTGCGCAGCGCCAGTGCGGCGCGCTCCTCGCTGCCGCCCCCGGCCTCGGCATACAGCCCCTGCGTGTCGCGCGCGTTCTTGGTGGTGATGTTGATCACGCCATTGACGGCGTTCGAGCCCCACTGCGTCGCGCCGGGGCCGCGGATCACCTCGATGCGATCGATGTCATCCATGATGTAGTTCTGCACATCCCACTGCACGCCCGAGAACAACGGCGTGTAGATGCTGCGCGTGTCGCTGAGCACCAGCAGTTTCTCGGAGTTGATGCTGCTGAATCCACGCGAGCCGATGGCCCAGCTATTGGCATTGCGCTGTGCCACATGGATGCCCGGCAGTCCGCGCAGGGCCTCAGGCACGGTGCGCGCACCGCTGCGGTGGATGTCCTCGGCCGTTACGACGGCCACCGCGGCGGCCGCTCCCTGCAGCATTTCCGCCGCACGCGAGACAGATGTAATTTCGATGTCGCTCAGTTCGGCAATGCTGAGTTTTTTCAGCGCGGTCAAATCCGGGGATTCGTCCTGCTGCGCCGCGTTCGCCGCCAGGCACAGCATCAGCGCCGGCGTCCACAACATCTGCTTCGCGGATGTACGGGCCCGGTGATTGGCTACCCGCATGTTCCCCTTCCCTGGCGAAATGGTTTGCGCGAGGGTTCAGCCTACGCCATTCCGGCCGCGGATTGGCGGGTTGACTTCACAAGAGCTCGCGACAGGGCCATGGCACAGGTCGTGAACCCTGGCCATTGATGCATAGTCCTTTCGGATCATGTATTAGGTCGACGCGGCGGCCTCGCGTGGTGGAAGGCTGCGCCGGCAGCGAGGATTCTGGCTCCGTGATGATGGAGCAGATTGCCTACTCGCCGGACGCCTGGTCCGCGGTCGAAACCTCGTGGAGCGCGCTGACTGGCGCGCTTGGCATCCGCTCGGCATTCATGTCGTTGCCATGGATGCGCACCTGGTGGCAGGTCTTCGGACCCGAACTGCAACCCCAGCTTCTGATCTGGCGCGATGCCGTGCGGCGACCGGTTGGCATCTGCGTTCTCACGCAGCGAGTGCGGCGGGTCGGTGGAATTCCACTGCAAACGGCCTGGCTGGGCGCCACGGCCGATGAAATGGTGCAGTCCGAACACAACGACCTGCTGGTGATGCCGGCGCATCGCGCCGGTGCCATCGAGGATATCTCCACATTGCTGAAACGCGACCGCGTGCAGCGCCTGCGCCTGCGCGGCTTCCCGCCGTCGCTGGTACGCGAATTCAGCGGCACCATCTTCTGTTCGCCGACCACGGGATTCGAAAGCGAGGATCGCTACGCGGACCTGGATGCGCTGCGCGGCGCCGGGCAACCCTACCTGCAGACCCTGTCGAGCGGCGCGCGCCGGCAGATCCGCCGCAGCATTAGCGAGTATGCGAAATTGCACGGCGAAGTGTCGTTCGAACGCGCACAAGGAGAAGTACAGCGGCAGTCCGTGATGGACGAGCTGCGCGAGTTGCACGGCCGGCGCTGGCGCAGCAGGGGCAAGCACAGCGCGTTCCTGAGCGAAGCGGCGATCCGCTTCCACCAGGCGCTGCTGGAGACAAGCGCCGCGGCGTCGAATGACGAGCCCGATGCGCACGATGCCTTCCGCACCGACCTGCTGCGCATTCGCGCCGGTCAGCACACGCTCGGTGTTCTCTATATGTTGCTCTACAGGGGACGCAGCAACCTCTATCAGTGTGGCCTCAGTTACGACGACAATGAAACCGACAACAAGCTGACACCGGGCCTGCTGTCGCATGCGCTGGCTATCGAGCACTACTTGCAGCGCGGCTTTTCCGAATACGATTTCCTCGCCGGCGAAGAGCGCGCGGTGCGCTACAAGAACACGCTGGGCTCCTGTTGCCGGCCGCTGGTGTGGATGGATTGCTACGTGCCCGGACCGAGCACCGCCCTGGTGCGCGTCATGCGCAAGGGATGGCGCCGCTACCGGCAATTGGTGCAGGAGGTACAGGGCTAGCTGCTATCGCGTGGGCCGGCTGCGCACGAATTGCGTGATGATCCACTTCTCGCCGCGCGTGACCGGGCAGCCGGCGTGCAGCATGCGCAGATCCGGCTGCAGATCCTGCAGCGCATTGACGAAATAAAGGCCCCCGCCCAGCTCGCCCCGGTGCCTGAAGCCCAGCTTCGGAAAATCCGTTTCGCCGCCGTCGTAGTCATCGTTCAGATAGATCAGGAAGGTGATCATGCGCTGGCCATTGCGTGCGATCTCGCCGCCGTAGTCCGGTGTCGACTGCGGATCGACGAAGTCGAAATGATCCGCGATCTGTTCGCCGGGCGCATAGTGGAGCACCGACGGGCCTTCCATGTGACGCTCGGAAACGCCACAGGCCGCGGCCATGCGCGCCTGCAGCAGCACATGCGCCAGCTCCACGGTACGCAGGTCGAAGTTCGCGATGGTGTTGCTGCGATGAGCCACGACGATGTCCTCGCGGCACACGGGATCGTAGACCTTCGCCGGCTCGAGCCGGCCGATGGCCAGAGAGATGAAGAACTCACACAGCTGCGGACGCAGCAAGCCACTGAAGGCGCTGACGCGCGGTTCCGGCCATTTCACCTGTGCCGGTGGCGCGCGACGCCAGTCCGCCAAGGACACGGCCGCCGCGAGCTGGCGCCAAAACTTCGGGGACGAAGCGCCGCGCGAAGCCAGTTCGCGGTCATCGCACAGCGCCAGCAATTGACTCCGCGAAGGCTGCCATCCGGCTTCGGCCGAACGGCATAGCCAGTCCAGTGCGCCGCTCCAGTCAGGCGCAACCGCAACACCGAGCGCGGTCCACCCTGCCGCCCGTGCCGCGCCGGCGCCGAAGCCCCGCTGACAAGCCTCATCGATGAAGCGCAATCCCTCGGCGGGCAGCTGTGGAGCACGATCGCCCGTCAGCAGGCGGATGCCCAGCGCCTCGGTGCATGCCGGATCGCCGGCACTCGTTCCGCGCGCCAGCTCATTGATGGCTTCATCATGATTGCCGGCTGCGTCGTATTGCGCAGCTGAAGTCAGGTGGGTGGAAGCCAAAGGACGATCCCCCTCCCCCTCTTCTTCAGATGCGCCTTAGCGCCCGGTTCAGCGCCAGCGTCGCCAGCAGCAGCAGCGCGGCGCCGGCGTTGTGTGCCGTGGCCAGCCACACCGGAAAGCCCTGCAGCACCATCGAAATGCCGATGATCAGTTGCAGCCCCAGCGCCAGCACCACCACGCCCGCCGCCCAGCGCCCGTGCGTGTCACGGCGCACGCGCCAGGCACTCAGCGCCGCAAACAGCAGTGCAAGCGTTGCGACGATGGCACCCAGGCGATGCGTGAAATGAATGGCCACGCGCGACGCGGGGGCCAGTACACCGCCTTCATAGTTCACGCCGAGTCCGCGCCACGGCACGAAGGCATCCCGGAAGTTCGCCTCGGGCCACCAGGCAGCCTGGCAGCGCGGGAAATCCGGACAGGCCGTGGCCGCATAATTGGTGCTGGTCCAGCCGCCGAGCAGTATCTGCAGCGCCAGCGCGATCAGTCCGATGAGGGCCACGCGGCGCACAAACGCGGGTGCCCGACGCAGCAAGGCGGCTGCCGATCCGCCGCCGGCGGGCACACCCGCCCACGGACTATTGCCGAGGCGGCGCAGATCCACCCACAGCCACCACAGCACCGAAAGCGTGGTCAATCCAAACACCAGATGCAGCGTGACCGTCAGCGGATTCACCTTGTGGAGCACCGTCCACATGCCCAGCAGCCCCTGGAAGATCACCAGTGCCACCAGCACCCACGGCAGGCCACGTGGCACGCCCGGCTGGCGCCGCCACCACAGCGACAGGCCCGCAATCACCACGATGATGAGCCCGAGCGTCGAGGCGATATAACGATGGATCATCTCCCGCCAGGCCTTGCCCACGTGGATCGGCGCCTGTGCCGCGCCGGGATCCGTGGCCGCAGAAGAGGCCGCCGCCACGGCGCCGGTTGGCGTCACATGCCCATAGCAACCCGGCCAGTCGGGGCATCCCAGTCCGGCATCGGTGACGCGTACATAGGCGCCGAAGACGACGACGCAGAAAGCCAGCAGCGTTGCCGCCAGAGCCAGACGCCGCAGTGTGTTGATGCGATACATGCGCTAACCGATGTGCGAGAGCTTCAACAGCTTCTTCATGTCGTCGAGCAGTCCGCGCGGACTCTGCCGCACGTCATAGCGCAGCACGACATTGCCCAGCGGATCGATGACGAACAGCGAATGCGCCAGCTCGGCGCTGGGCAGCGCGCCGAGCAATTGCGCGCGCCGGCCGGCATCGCTGACATCGATGAGCACGAGGCCGCGGTGCTCCGTATCCAGATAGGCCTGGTCGCAGCAGTGGTCGGTGGCAAACAGCACCCAGTTCACGCGCGCCGTATCCTGTGCCAGCGACAGCCGCGTCTGGCGCGCGAAGACCAGCGCCTGCCGGCAGTCGTCATTGCAGGCGCCATCGCCGGCATAGGCCATTGCCCACTTGCCTTTCAGTGAATCGGCCAGCGGCGGCAGCTGGCGGATGGGCTGCAGCAGCTCGCCATGATTGCTGTTGCCCGATGGCCGCCAGCCCAAGCCGTAGTACAGCACGAAGGAGGCGGCCAGCGGCAGCACGAACAGCGCACTCAGCAACAGCAGCATGCGGCGCGATTGTCGCCTGGTCTCGGTCATTTCATTTTCTTCAGGTTGAAGCCCACATACATGGCCGCCGCGAGCAGCGCGAACGACCACCATTGCACCGCGTAGGAATAATTGCGGTCTGGAGGAATGCCGGGCGGACGCCAGTCCCGAAGATACCCGGGACTGGAATCCGCATCCAGAAGCAGCACGGGCGTGAGCAGCGGCACACCCCAGATGTGCTGCAACTGCGCGTGCAGCGGAAAGCTGGTGACGCGTGGCCAGTCTCCCTCGACGGGCGGCGGCAGGCGACCGGCGGCCATGCCCGCCACCGGCAGCGTCGACAAGCGGCCGGTGAGGCTCAGCGCGCCATTGGCAGGCAGCGACACGTCCGGCAGGCGCTCGCGAAAGCCCGTGAATGGGACCCAGCCGCGATTCACCATCAGGTGGCTGCCATCCTCCAGTTCGAACAGGCTCAGCACCTCGTAGCCCGGCGCGCCTTCATGCGAGATGTTGTCGAGCAGCACCTGCCGCGCGACATCGAACCGGCCTCTGACCCGCACGCGCGTGAAACGATCGAGCCTCGCGAGCGTGGTGGCGGAGGTTTCCACGGCCGGCACATCGCTGCGCGCGAACGCGGCCCACTGCGCGCTGCGATACTCGCCGCGGTGCCACTGCCAGAACCCCAGCGCCACGAACCCCGGCACGGCGAGCAGCACCAGCAGCGTGTAGTACCAGCGGGGAGTGAAACGCAGCGCCAAAACACACCTTAGGCCGCAATACCGGGCCTTATAATCGCCTCATGGACATCAGTCGTCTGCTCGTCGTCGCCATTCTGCTCGCCATCATCGCCAGCCTGGGGGCGGCGCTGTTCCAGATGGCCACCGGCAAGGGCGATTCGGGCAAGATGCTGAAGGCGCTGATCTGGCGCATCGGCCTGTCGGTGGCCCTGTTCCTGCTGCTGCTGCTCGCCTGGCGCTTCGGGCTCATCAAGCCCAACGGCGTCAAGTAGGCCGCACACTCTGCCCAAGGCGGCGCCCGAAGACGCCGCGATCGCATCGTCAGATCCAGTAGACGAAGACGAACAGGATCAGCCAGACCACGTCCACGAAGTGCCAGTACCAGGCCACGCCCTCGAAGGCGAAGTGCCGTTCCGGCGTGAAATGCCCCTTCATGGTCCGCAGCCAGATCACCGTGAGCATGATGGCGCCGATGGTCACGTGCAGGCCGTGAAAGCCAGTGAGCATGAAGAACGTGGCGCCGTAAATGCCTGTCGAGAGCTTCAGTCCCAGCTCGGTGTAGGCTTCGTGGTACTCGGTGGCCTGCAGGTACACGAACAGGAAACCCAGCAGGAAGGTGGCGGCCAGGAAGATGTTCAGGATGTTGCGCTTGCCGGCGCGCAGCGCGTGGTGCGCGATGGTGATGGTCACGCCCGAGGTGAGCAGGATGGCCGTGTTCACCGCGGGCAATCCGAAGGCCGGAATGGTTTCGAAGCTGCCATTGGCCTTGCCGCCGATCACGCCCGGGCCATTGGTGGGCCAGGCCGCGTCGTAGTCGCGCCAGATCAGCAGCTTGTTGAAGATCTTCACGCCCTCGCCCGACAGCCAGGGAACCGAAAGATTGCGCGCGTAGAACAGCGCACCGAAGAACACCGCGAAGAACAGCACTTCCGACGTGATGAACCACATCATGCCCATGCGGAATGAGCGGTCGACCTCGAGGTTGTAGATGCCGCGCTGGTTCTCGTCGATCACGGTGCGGAACCAGAGGAAGAACATCGTGAAGATCAGCAGCGCGCCGGGCAGCAGCGCCCAGGGCGAGGTCCAGTCGTTCAGCGTGGCCACCGCGCCCCACATGAGCGTGAACAGCGCGACCGACCCCAGGATGGGGAAGTAGCTGCTGTGCGGAACGTAGTACTTGCTGGCGTCGTGCGTTTCGGAATGTGTGCTCATGTGCTTACTCGCGGAAAAATCTCAGCGCCGGCTCACCGGCTGCTGCGTATCGTAGAAAGTGTAGGAAAGAGTGATGCGGTCGACGTACGACGGCAGGGCCGGATCGATGAAGAAACGCACCGGCATGTCGCGCGATTCATCCACCGCGAACTGCTGCGGCGTGAAACAGAAACATTCGGTCTTGCGGAAGTACGCCGTGGCCTTCGAGGGCGCGATGTCCGGCACGGCCTGCGCCCAGGTGGCATGACCCGTGCGGTTGCTGGCGTAGAACTTCGCCTCGTAGAGCTTGCCGGGATGCACCTGCATGCTGCGCACTTCGGGCCTGAATTCCCAGCTGCCGACGGTGGGCAGGTTGGCGAGGAATTCCACGGTAACGATGCGGTTGGCATCTTCTGTGCGCGGCGCGGCGGACGCACGCGTCAGCTCGCTGCGGTCGCCGGCTCCGGTCAGGCTGCACAGCACGTTGTACAGCGGCACCAGCGCGAAGCCGAAACCGAACGCGCCCAGCGCCAGCAGCCACAGCGTCAGTGCGAGGCGTCGATGCGGCTTTTTGGAGGGTTCGTCGGTCACGAATGGGTGTGGATGAAGGACACGATGAATCCCACATAGACCAGCACCGCGAAGGCGGTCAGCAGCAAAGCGCTGCGGCGAATGCGCCGGCGACGTTCTGTCTGCTGCTCAGCGGTGAGGTCTTGCATGCCCGCCTCAGTGTCCGGTGGTGCCGCGCTCGATCACGGCGGCCGTGGGCGGGGATTCCCAGGTGTGGTACGGCGCCGGCGACGGCAGCTCCCACTCCAGGCCACGCGCGCCTTCCCAGACGCGGTCGGAGGCCCGCTCGCCACGCTTCACGCACTGCCAGATGGCCAGCGGGAACAGCAGCTGCGACAGACCGAAGCCGAAGCCGCCTAGCGAGGAAATCATGTTCCACTCGGCGAATTGCGTGGAGTAATCCGGAATGCGGCGCGGCATGCCGGCCAGGCCCAGGAAATGCTGCGGGAAAAACAGCACGTTGACGAAGATGGCCGACAGCCAGAAGTGCCAGGTGGCCAGCTTCATGTTGTACATGTGGCCGGTCCACTTCGGCAGCCAGTAGTACACGCCCGCCATGATGGTGAAGATGGCGCCCGGCACCAGCACGTAGTGGAAGTGCGCCACCACGAAGTAGGTGTCGTGATACTGGAAGTCCGCCGGCACGATGGCCAGCATCAGGCCCGAGAAGCCACCGATGGTGAACAGGAACAGGAAGGCGATGGCGAACAGCATCGGCGGCTCGAAGGTGATCGAGCCCTTCCACATGGTGGCCGACCAGTTGAACACCTTCACGCCCGTGGGCACGGCGATCAGCATGGTGGTCAGCATGAAGAACAGCTGGCCAGCCAGCGGCATGCCCACCGTGAACATGTGGTGCGCCCACACGATGAACGACAGGAAGCCGATCGAGGCCGTGGCGTACACCATCGACTCGTAGCCGAACAGCGGCTTGCGCGAGAAGGTGGGGATGATCTCCGACACGATGCCGAAGGCCGGCAGGATCAGGATGTACACCTCGGGGTGGCCGAAGAACCAGAAGATGTGCTGGTACAGCACCGGATCGCCGCCGCCGGCCGAGCTGAAGAAGGTGGTGCCGAAGAAATGATCGGTGAGCAGCATGGTCACCGCGCCCGCCAGCACCGGCATCACCAGGATCAGCAGGTAGGCCGTGATCAGCCAGGTCCAGCAGAACAGCGGCATGCGCAGCAGGGTGACGCCCGGCGCGCGCATGTTCATCAGCGTGACGATCACGTTGATGGCGCCCATGATCGAGGAGATGCCCATCATGTGGATGGAGAAGATGGCCATGGGCAGCGAGCTGCCGCCCTGCACG
>Ga0164241_10001713_pt1 | contig 25999 bp, 26 predicted proteins | sample OricomyardsoilBY_FD_108780 | JGI IMG/M metagenome (GOLD analysis project Ga0164241, IMG submission 108780) | Backyard soil microbial communities from Emeryville, California, USA - Original compost - Back yard soil (BY) | ecosystem: Environmental > Terrestrial > Soil > Unclassified | place: USA... | reverse complement strand
GTCGTGCGCAACGACAAGGCGACGGTCGACGAGCTGCTCGAGCGCGATGCCGATCGCCTGGTCGTCTCACCCGGCCCCTGCACGCCGGCCGAGGCGGGGATCTCGATCGAGGCAATTCGCCGCTTTGCCGAAGCGGGCACGCCGGTGCTCGGCGTCTGCCTCGGTCACCAGTCGCTGGTCGAGGCCTTTGGCGGGCGCACCGTGCAGGGCGAGCCCGTCCACGGCAAGGAGGCTGAGATCGAGCACGACGGCCGCACCGTCTACGCCGGCCTGCCCAGCCCACTGGTCGCCGGCCGCTACCACTCGCTGGTCGCCGACCCGGACCTGCCCGACGAGCTGGAGCTGAGCGCCAGTCTCGGCGACGTCGTGATGGGAGCTCGCCACCGCGAGCTGCCCGCCGAGGGCGTGCAGTTTCACCCCGAGTCGGTGCTCACCCCACAGGGCAAGCACCTGCTCGCCAACTTCCTGAGGGAGGGCTGATGGCGGAGGGTCCCAACGAGATCGTCACTAGGGCGATCGACGCGGTTTGCGCGGGCGACCACTTGACGGCTGACCATGCGGCCGCGGTGCTCGCAGAGATCATGGCCGGACGCTCGAGCGAGGTCCAGACCGCGGCCTTCCTGATCGCCCTGCGCGCCAAGGGGGAGACGGTGCCGGAGCTGGTCGGCCTGGCGCGGACGATGCGCTCGCTGGCGACGCCGGTGGCGACGACACGCACCGATCTGGTCGACACTGCTGGCACCGGTGGTGGTCCCTCGACCTTCAACGTCTCGACAACCGCGGCTCTGGTTGCTGCGGCGGCCGGCTGCGCGGTCGCGAAGCACGGCAACCGCTCCAACACCAGCAGGTGCGGCTCCGGCGACCTGCTCGAGGCGCTCGGCGTTAACATCGAGCTCGAGCCCGAGCAGGTGGGCCGCTGCATCGACGAGGTCGGCTTCGGCTTTATGTTCGCGCCACGCCACCACAAGGCGATGGCCCATGTCGTCCCCGTCCGCAAGCAGCTCGGCGTGCGGACGATCTTCAACTTCCTCGGCCCGCTGACCAACCCGGCCGGCGCCCAGCGTCAGCTGCTCGGTGTCTCCGACCGCCATTACCAGGAGACGATCGCCGAGGCCCTGGTTGGGCTGGACAGCGTGCGGGCGATGGTCGTCACCGCCGACGACGGCGTCGACGAGCTCTCGATCACCTCGCGCACCCGCGTCATCGAGGTTGCCGACGGTCGCACCGAGGAGCACTTCGTCGAGCCCGGCGACTTCGGGTTCGCCGAGGCGCAGTTGGAGGACGTCGCCGGTGGCTCTCCGGAGGAGAACGCGGCTGCGTCGCGGGCGGTCCTCGACGGCGAGCCGGGCCCCCGCCGTGACCTCGTCGTGCTCAACGCCGGCGCGGCGATCTATGTCGGCGGTATTGCCGCGAGTCTCGCCGAAGGCGTCGAGAAGGCCGCCGCGACCGTTGACTCCGGTGCGGGAAGCGAGTTGCTGGCGCGTCTCATCGCCGCGACCGCCGCGCCGGCCGTCTAGGCTTCGTTTCGCTAGTGGCAATGATCGAGCAGCTGATCTCGGCAGCGCGTCAAGGGGTGGAGGAGCGCCGCGGGCAGGTCCCGCAGGCGGATCTCGAGTCACGCCTGTCCGCTCGCGGTGAGGACCGGCCTTTCCGGGAGGCGCTCGTGCGTCCGCGACTCTCGCTGATCGCCGAGTTCAAGCGGCGCTCTCCGAGCGCCGGCGAGATCTCCGCCACCGCGACCGTCGCCGGCCAGGTCGGCGCCTACGAGCGCGGCGGCGCGGCGGCGCTCTCGGTGCTCACCGACGAACGCCACTTCGGCGGCTCGCTGGAGGATCTGCGCGCGGCGCGGTCCGCTTGCGACCTGCCGATCCTGCGCAAGGACTTCATCGTCGATCCCTACCAGCTCTACGAGGCGGCGGTGAACGGTGCCGACGCGGTGCTGCTGATCGTCCGCGCTCTCGACGACGACAGGCTCGAGGAGATGTACGAAGAGGCCCGTGGACTTGACCTCGACTGCCTGGTCGAGGTCCACGATGCCGAGGAGTTGCGCAGGGCGCTGGCGCTCAACGCCGATGTGATCGGGATCAACAACCGCAACCTCGACACCGGCACAGTCGACATCGCCACCACCTACGAGCTGATGCCCGACGTGCCGGCGGGCAAGACGGTCGTTGCCGAGAGCGGCATCTCCTCGCGAATAGAGTTGGAGGAGCTGGAGAGGGTCGGCGTCGACGCGGTCTTGATCGGCGAGGCGCTGATGGGCGCCGATGACACGGAGGCGAAGACGCGCGAGCTGACCGGGGCCGACGAGGGCACTCGCGAGCACCTTCTTCCTTGACCAGCAGTCCCTTTAGCGTTCCCTTGGAGTTTGTTTAGGAATCGCTGAGGAAACCCCTCTACAGTGGATTCGATGCGTCGCTTCTTTCGCAGCTCTTTCGGCTCGGCCCTCCTCGGAGGCGCGGTAGTCGCCGCCTTCGGATGGGCAGCGATCTCGGCTGGCTGGATCGAGGCTGAGAGCGACTCTCCGACGATCACCCAGACGTCCGTCACGGCTCCGATCGCCGTCAAAGACAGCGAGCACGCCAACGTGGTCAACCAGATCTACCAGCGCGACGGACAGGGAGTCGCCTTCATCGAAGCCGAGCAGCCGGCAACGAAAGAATCGTCTCCCCTCAGTCCTTTCGGCCAGCCCGAAGGCGAAGGCGGCGGCACCGCCACCGGCTCGGGTTTCCTGGTCGATACCGAAGGTCACATCATCACCAACGCCCACGTGGTCGAGGGGGCCGACAGGGTGGAGGTCAAGCTCGGCTCCTCGGAGACCAGCCACACGGCGGAAGTCGTCGGCTCCGACCCGGCCACCGACGTCGCTCTGCTCAAGGTGGACGTGCCGGCAGAGCAGCTGCACCCGCTTGCGCTCGGCGACTCGTCCAAGGTCGAGGTCGGCGATTCCGTGGTCGCGATCGGCAACCCTTTCGGGCTCGACCGCACTGTGACCGCGGGCATCATCTCAGCGCTCCAGCGCCAGATCCAGGCGCCCAACGGTTTCTCGATCTCGCACGTGATCCAGACCGACGCGGCGATCAACCCCGGCAACTCCGGCGGCCCGCTGATCGATACGACCGGTCGCGTGATCGGCATCAACTCGCAGATTCAGACCAACGGCGGCAACGGCAACGTTGGCATCGGCTTCGCGGTGCCGATCAACACCGCCCGGGACGTGGTCGAGGAGCTGAAGCAGGATGGTGAGGTTGAGCATGCCTTTATCGGCATCAGCGGCGGCAGTGTCACGCCCGCCGTTGCAAAGGCGCTGAAACTGCCGGTCGACAAAGGCGTGCTGGTCAACGAAGTCGTCGAGGGCAGCCCGGCCGACAAGGCGGGGATCGAAGGCGGCGATACGAACGCGACGATCGAAGGCGCCAAAGTGCGGCTCGGCGGCGACATCATCACCGAGATCGACGGCGAGCAGGTCACCTCGATGGAAGACGTGATCAACGTGGTCAACGGCGCCAAGCCAGGCGATGAGATCGAGCTCACCGTGCTGCGCGGCGATAACGAGGAAAAGACCTTCACCGTCAAGCTCGGCGTGCGCCCGGACTCAGCCGCCTCGCCTGAATAGCCGCTCCCGTACTCTGGGGGCATGCGGGTCAAGATCTGCGGGATTACGAATCTGGACGACGCGGCCGAGGCCGTGCTCCTCGGCGCCTGGGCTATCGGCCTGATCCACTACGACAAGAGCCCCCGGGCGGTGGAGGCTGGCGAAGCGGCGGCTATCTGCGCTGCCTTTCGCCGCAAGTGCGAGGTAGTCGGTGTCTTCGTCAATCCCGAGCTCGAGGAAGTGGCGAAGGCGGTCGAGGGGGCGGGGCTGACGATGGTGCAGCTGAACGGGGCCGAGGGGCCGCAGTTCTGCGCCGAGGTGGCACGGCGTACCGGGGTCAAGGTGATCAAGGCGATCCACGTCTCCAGTGCGGCAGAGGTACACGGCGCCGAGGCCTACCGCAGCGACTTCCATCTCTTCGACCGGCGCGGCAAAGGGCTCTGGGGCGGCACTGGCGAAAGCTTCGACTGGGGCTTGCTGCGGCAACATCGCTCCGAGATACCGGCGATCGTCGCCGGCGGGCTGCGCCCCGACAATGTCGCCGATGCGATCGCCGTCACGCACCCGTTCGCGGTCGACGTGGCGAGCGGGGTGGAGGCCGAGCCCGGTCGCAAGGACCACGCGGCGATGGCGGCCTTCTTCGATGCCGCCAAGGCCGCTAGCGTCCCGTCGGCATGAGCACGGTCGAGGAGCGATTTGGCCCTTACGGGGGGCGCTATGTGCCCGAGACCTTGATCGCGGCCCTCGACGAGCTGACCGAGGCCTGGAGCGAGGCGCGCCAGGACCCGGCCTTCGGCGAGCGGCTGGCGCTGCTGCACCGCGACTTCATCGGCCGCCCGACGCCGCTCTACCTAGCTGGCCGACTCTCTGAACGAGCTGGCCGCACCGTCTACCTCAAGCGCGAGGACCTCGCCCACACCGGCGCCCACAAGATCAACAACGCGATCGGCCAGGCTCTGCTCGACGAGCGCATGGGCAAGCCGCGGGTGATCGCCGAGACCGGCGCTGGCCAGCACGGCGTCGCCACCGCGACCGCCTGCGCTTTGCTCGACCTCGAGTGCGTCGTCTATATGGGCGCGGAGGACATCCGCCGGCAACACCCCAACGTCGAGCGGATGGGCCTGCTTGGTGCCGAGGTCGTTCCGGTCGAGGCTGGGGCGCGGACCCTGAAGGAGGCGAGCAGCGCCGCGATCCGCGACTGGGTCGCCAATGTCGAGACGACTCACTACGTGATTGGCTCCGCGGTCGGTCCGGCGCCCTTCCCGGCCTTGGTCCGTGACCTACAGCGGGTAATCGGCGACGAGGCGCGTGAGCAGGCCCTCGCCGCAGAGGGCACCCTGCCGGCGCGGGTGATCGCCTGCGTCGGTGGTGGCTCCAACTCGATTGGCATCTTCACTCCGTTCATCGACGACGCAGAGGTCGCTCTGATCGGTGTCGAGGGTGCTGGGGAGGGGGTCGACACCGACCGTCACGGGGCATCGCTGGGCAAGGGTCGCACCGGCGTCCTGCACGGCTCGCTCTCCTCTGTCCTCGCCGACGAGGAGGGCCAGATCCTCGAGGCCCACTCGATCTCGGCCGGGCTCGACTACCCGGGTGTCGGCCCTCAGCATGCCCACCTGCGCGATACCGGCCGGGCCAGCTACTTCGCGATCACCGATACGCAGGCGCTGGCGGCGTTCCAGACGCTGACCCGCCTCGAGGGGATCATCCCGGCGCTCGAGTCTTCGCACGCGATCGCTTGGCTGCTGGAGAACGGGGGCGGCGACGGCTACGACATCGTCTGCCTCTCTGGGCGGGGAGACAAGGATTTGGCCGAGGTGCTTGAGAGGGGTGTCGGGGCATGAGTCGGCGGAGCAACAGCGGGGAGGCTCCGACGACTCATGCCCCGGCACCCCTCGCGACAGCTTCGATTGGATCGGAGCGGATCGCAGCGGCTTTTCGGAAAGCTGGAGCGGACGGCCGGGCGGCGCTGATGCCTTACATGATGGCCGGCTTCCCCGATCGGGAGACCTCGCTTGCGGTCGCTGAGGCTTATGCCGAGTCCGGTGCCGATCTGGTTGAGCTGGGGGTGCCCTTTTCCGATCCGCTTGCCGATGGGCCGACGATTCATGCTGCTGCCACTGCGGCGCTTGAGGCCGGTGCGACGCTGGAGACCGCGTTGGAAGTCTGCGAGGCGATCTCCGATCGCGTCCCGGTCGTTCTGATGGTCTACGCCAACATGGTGCTGGCGCACGGAGGGGCGGCGGAGTTTGCCGCCCGCGCGCTTGCCGCCGGCGCCGCCGGCGCGATCGTCCCTGACCTGCCGCTCGAGGAGGCGGAGGCGGTGCGGACGGCGCTGTGCGACGCCGGTCTGGCGCTTGTCCCGTTGGTGGCGCCGACCACGCCTGCCGAGCGTCGCGCCCGGATCTGCGCTTCCGCCCAAGGCTTCGTCTACGCCGTCTCCACAGTTGGGACAACCGGCGAGCGCGAGAAGCTGCCGGCGTCGCTCACCGACCTGGTCGAAGCGACCAAGGCCGATGCGGAGGTGCCGGTCGCCGTTGGCTTTGGCATCGGCACGCCTGCCCAGGCAGCGCAGGTCGGCCGCGCCGCCGACGGCGTGATCATCGGCAGCCGCCTCGTCCGCGCCGCCGCCGAGGCTGGCGATGCCGCGTCCGCCGCTGACGCGGTCGGTTCCTTCCTGCGCGAGACACGCGTCGCCCTCGCCGGCTAACGGGATAGGATTCGCGCCGCATGGGAATGGTCGTAACACTCTTCTTGGCCCTCGCCGCGATGACGCTCTCCTACGCCTTCGGGCAGGGCGGCCCGGTTGCCGGCTTGGTCTTCTTCACCGTCTTGCTGATCGGCGCAGTGCTCCGCGTCTTCAAGCCCGCCTCCTGAGCCGGCGGCGAGTGCTTTTGCTCGCGTCTAAGCCCGCAGCGCTGTCACCTGTAGGTACTCCGGTTCGAGCACCAGGGCTCGCTCGCCGGCCTGGTTGTACTCCTCCAGGTAGGCCTTCAGATCTGCCGTGAGGGCCGCCTCGCCCTCCGAGCCGACCCGTTCGTAGGCGACCTTGGTGGGGCCGAAGTAGGTGCGGAAGAAGTCGAGGAAGTGGTCGGCGGAGCGGAAGGCTTGCCGAGCGGCGCGCCGCTCGACTCGCAGATCCGAAATCTCGTCGCCGAACAGCTCGCGCAGATGGTCCTCGGTCCCCCAGAGCAGCGGCGAGGTGACGCCGGGCGGGGGAGGGGCGTGCTTGGCGATCGTCATGAACATCTTGCCGACGCCGCCGTCCGGGACCCAGTTCGCCATCCCGATCCGGCCACCCGGTTTGCAGGCCCGCAACAGCTCCGCCGCGGTCTTCTCGTGCTCGGGCGCGAACATCGCCCCGAAGATCGAGATCACGACGTCGAACTCGCCGTCGCCGAAAGGCAGGTCGGCGGCGTCGCCATCGACGAACTCGACCTCGAGGCGCTCGGCCGCGGCGCGCTCCCGCCCTCGCTCGAGCAGGGCCGGGACGAAGTCGACGCCGACGGTGTTGCCCCAGGCTCGCCGTGCCGCCGCGAGGGCGCCGTTGCCGCTGCCGCAGGCGACGTCAAGCACCCGTTCGTCGGGCACGATGTCCAGCGCTTCGACCAGCTCGTCGGCGACTCTCGTGATCACCCCGGCAACCATCGAGAAATCGCCCTCCGACCAGGTCTTCTGCTGCGCTTGCTTGACCGCTTCCAGATCCACCGCTTCGCTCATCTCGACTCCCTTCGCGCTTTGCAACGAACTTAGCGCGTTGCCGCGCATCCGACCGCACTAATCTGGGTCGATGCGGATTGGCGTGCTCACCGGCGGCGGGGACTGCCCCGGCCTCAACGCGGTGATCCGCGCTGTCGTGCGCAAGGGGAGCGAAAGCCGCGGGCACGAGTTCGTTGGCTACCGAGACGGCTGGCGGGGGCCGCTGGAGGGCGACAGCCGCCCGCTCGGCGTGCCCGAGGTGCGCGGCATCCTGCCTCGCGGCGGCACGATCCTCGGCTCCTCGCGAACCAACCCGTTCAAGGAGGACGGCGGCGCCGAGCGGATCATCGGGCGACTGGAGACCGATGGAGTGGATGGGCTGATCGCGATTGGCGGCGAGGACACCCTGGGGGCGGCGGCGCGCCTCCACCGCGAGCACGGCGTCCCGGTCGTCGGCGTGCCGAAGACGATTGACAACGACCTCAGCGCCACCGACTACACCTTCGGCTTCGACACCGCGGTCAACATCGCGATGGAGGCGATCGACCGCCTTCACACCACCGCCGACAGTCACCACCGGGTGCTGATCGTCGAGGTGATGGGTCGCCATGCGGGCTGGATCGCCTTCCACTCCGGCCTTGCCGGCGGCGCCAACATCATCCTCATCCCTGAGCTGCCCTTCGACATCGAGCGGGTCTGCGATTTCGTCGGCCGCCGCTTCGAGAGCAACTACGCGCCGATCGTCGTCGTCGCCGAGGGCGCCGCGCCGGTCGGCGGCATGCCGGAGGCGCAGGAGGACAAACAGGACGCCTTCGGCCACGCCCGCCTCGGCGGCATCGCTCACTGGCTCGAGGGCGAGATCGAGCGGCGCACAGGCAAGGAGGCGCGGGCCACGGTGCTGGGCCACGTGCAGCGGGGTGGGACGCCGACCGCGTTCGACCGGGTGCTGGCGACCCGGTTTGGGCTGCACGCGATCGATGCTGCCGACGCTGGCAAGTGGGGCACGATGACGGCGCTGCGCGGCACTGACATCGAACTCGTCAGCCTCGATGAAGCTACGGCGGAGCTGAAGACGGTGCCGGAGGCGTTGTATTCGGAGGCTGAGGTTTTCTTTGGTTGAGCTAGGCAGGGGAGGGACGGATGCCCCTTCCCAAAACGCTCGGCGGGAGCCTCGCTTGAGTGTTTTGGGAAGGGGCATCCGTCCCTCTTTGGTCTTGCACAAGACAGCGGCGGCAGCTGCCGTGTGCGTGCTGCTGGCGGCTCTAGCTGGCTGTGGCGAAGACGAAGGCGTGGCTGAGGGGGCAACGGTTACTGCCTACGTCGTGGAGCCACTGTGCGCGGAAGCTGAGCGGGAGCTTGAGAGGCAGCGCGGGCGGGCCGGGGAGCTGCGGGTGCGGGCAGTCTGCCTACCGAATCCCAGAAGCTCCCAAAGGCTCGACCTCGCTGCGATCGGAGCAAATGCTCGAAGCGCCACCGAGGACTCGACGGCCGTTGCCTACTTGGAAGCGTTCGACCCTCCGGCCAACCGCTTCTCCGAATCGATCTTGGAAACGGCCGAGATAGCCGGCGTCTACGACAGCTCGGGCAAAGTGGCGATGACGAACCTGCTGAAGGCGATCGAAGCTTCCGACGCAGGTTCCCTCCGGCGCTCCGTGGGCGAGGCTTTGGAATAGCCAGAAGACTCTCCCTGCGCTAGAGCAAATCCTCCAGCGCCTCGTCCAAATCAGGGTGCTGGAACTCATATCCGAGGTCCAAGGCCCGCCGCGGCATCACCCTCTGTCCACCGCGCAGCACCGCCCCAAACTCTTTCCCGAACATCAGGTCCAGCGTGACTCCCGGTACCGGCAGTACAGCCGGGCGTCCCAGGGCCTTCCCGAGCGCCTTCGAGAAGGCCTTGTTCGTCGCCGGATTGGGCGCGGTCGAGTTGACTACGCCGCTGACCTTCTCGTCGTCCAGCGCCCAGAGCAGGATGCCGACCTCGTCGGAGACGTGGACCCAGGAGACGTACTGCTTGCCGCCGGCCAGCGGCCCGCCGACGCCGAGCTTGAACGGTTTCAGCAGCTCCCCCAGGAAGCCGCCGCGCGGATCGAGCACGTGGCCGGTGCGGACGATGACCAGGCGGATGCCGGTCTGCTCGGCCTCGCGGGCGGCCTTCTCCCACTCGCGGACCACCTCAGCGTCGAAGCCCTCGCCGGGCTCGCTCGACTCGTCGACCATCGCCTCTCCGCGATCGCCGTAGTAGCCGATCGCCGACTGGTTGACCAGCACCCGCGGCTTTCGCTCCAGGCCGGCGATCGTGCCGATCAGGTTGTGGGTGCCGGTGCGGCGGCTCTCCATGATCCGCTGCTTGGCCTCGTCGGTCCAGCGCTGGTTGATCTTCTCGCCGAGCAGGTTGATGACCCCGTCGACCCCCTCGAAGGCCGCCGCGGGGGGCCGTTCCAGGGTCGGCTCCCAGGCATGCCAGCTGACGCTCGGGTTGGTTCGCCGGGCCCGCTTGGGGTCGCGGGTGAGGCCGACGACCGTGTCACCTCGAACCAGTAGCGAGTCGCAGAGCGCCGACCCGATGAACCCGCTGGCTCCGGTGACGAGGACTTTCACGAGCTAGGTGACCTCGACTGTCGAGAAGGTGCCGGTCTCCTCGCTGAAGCGAGCGATGCCCTCGCGCTTTGCCTCTTCGACCACGGCTTCGGCGACCTTCGGGGCGACTTCGCGGTTGAAGACGCTGGGGATGATGTAGTCCTCGGAGAGGTCTTCCTCGGTGACCGCCATCGCGATCCCCTTGGCCGCGGCGAGCTTCATCTCCTCGGTGATCCGCGGCGCGCCGGCGTCAAGGGCACCGCGGAAGACGCCGGGGAAGGCAAGCACGTTGTTGATCTGGTTCGGGTAGTCCGAGCGACCGGTGGCCATGATCCGCGTGTACGGGGCGGCGTCCTCGGGCATCACCTCGGGGTTCGGGTTGGCCATCGCGAAGACGATCGCGTCGTCGTTCATCTTGCCCAGCGACTCGGGCTTGATGATCCCCGGCCCGGAGAGGCCGATGAAGAGGTCCATGCCCTCGATCACGTCGTCGGGCTGACCGCTGAGATGTTCGGGGTTGGAGATCTCCGCATACCAGCGCTTGATCTCACTCATCCCGCCCGAGGCGTAGTCCTCGCGCTCGGTCGAGAGAGCGCCCTGGCGGTCGCAGCCGACGATGTGGGTGACCCCGGAGGCAAGCATCATCTTGGTCACCGCTACCCCGGCTGCGCCCAGGCCTACCACCAGCACGCGCAGCTCCTCGATCGGCTTGCCGGTGATTTTCAGCGCGTTGAAGAGCGCCGCCATGGTGACGATCGCGGTGCCGTGCTGGTCGTCGTGGAAGACCGGGATGTCGAGCGTCTCCTTGAGCCGGTCCTCGATCTCGAAGCAGCGCGGGGCGGAGATGTCCTCGAGGTTGATGCCGCCGAAGGTCGGCGCGATCAGTTCAACCGCCTTGATGATCTCCTCGGCGTCCTGGGTGTCGAGGCAGATCGGGAAGGCGTCGACCTGGGCGAACTCCTTGAACAGCATCGCCTTGCCCTCCATCACTGGCATTGCCGCCTCCGGCCCGATGTTGCCGAGGCCGAGCACGGCGCTGCCATCGGATACCACCGCAACGGTGTTCTTCTTGATCGTGAACTCGAAGGCCTTGGCGCGGTCATCGTGGATGTCCTGGCAGACGCGGGCGACGCCAGGCGTGTAGGCCATCGAGAGGTCGTCGCGGGTCTTCAGCGGGTACTTGTTCTCGACCGAGATCTTGCCGCCGCGGTGCATCTGCATCGTGCGGTCGACGTAGTCAAGTACCCGCGCCCCGCGGGTCGAGCCGATCCCGCGCAGGATCCGCTCCCAGTGCTCGCGGTCCTGGGCGTCGATCGTGAACTCGCGCACCCTCTTGCCCTCGCCGCCGGCGCCGGGGACGAGGTCGACGCCCTGAAGTTGTCCGCCCGCCTCGGCGATCTCAGCCGTGAGCTTGCCGAGCGGCTCCTGCCGCGCGTCGAGCTCGACCCGGATCGTGACGCTGTATTGGGCGCTGACTGCCATGGACAGCTATCGAATCAGATTCGGCCTTCGTGCCCGGTCGCGCCCGCGTGCCTGGCATGCGGTCGAGCTGGATCGGAGCGGTAGAAATCGACCTCTGTAGCGTTCTCTTCGTATGCAGGCGATCCGGCAGGTGGCGTTGACGCTGGTCCTCTTCGCCCTGGGCGGATGCTGGGCTCAGGTTGCGATGGCTGACGACGCGGCCGAACTCTTCGATCCGGCCAAGATGTACGTGATCAAGCTCACCCTGCCGCCGGAGAAGGAAACAGTGCTCGGGAAAACGAAAACGCAGCCCGTCACACACCCCTTCGACTACCAGTCCGGCGGCACGTTCTCGATCGCGAAAACTGATGGGACCCCGGACGGGGTCGGTCCCTTCACCGACCCGGTGCCCGTCAAAGTTCGCCTCAAGGGAAACTGGTCGTTGCGCTATCTCGACGAGAAGGCGGCCTTCAAGGTCAAATTCGAGGACCCAGATCCCCAATTCAACCTGCGGGTCCTCACCCTCAACAACATGGTCACGGACCCCTCGATGATCCACGAGACGCTTGCCTACACGGCGTACCGGGGAGTCGACGTGCCGGCCTCGCGCACCGGCTACGCCTACGTCTACCTCAACGGCAGGGACTACGGCATCCACCTCAACATCGAGACCGTCGACGAGATCGCCCTCGCGAAGCTGTTCGGCTCCTTCGACGAAGGGACCCAGCACCTCTACGAGGGAGAAGACGGCGACGAGGTCCTTCCGGGTACAGCCGAAGAGTTCGAGGTCGACGAGGGCGTTGAGGAGAATCTCGATGACCTCGAGGAGCTGATCGAGGCGGTCAACTCGAGCGGTTCGCAGAGCTGGGCCGAGCGCGTCACGGCGGCCGCCGACCTCGAGGAGATGACCCGCATGTGGGCGACCGAGAAGTACATCGGGCAGTGGGACGGGTACGCCGGCGCGGAGGAATCCTGGATGCCGAACAACTACTACCTATACAGCGACCCGAGTGGCGTCTTCCAGATGCTGCCCTGGGGGAACGACGAGACCTGGCTGGCGCAGCACCACCTGGCATTCGACGGCCACGCCGGCCTCATGTTCGACCTCTGCCTCGAAGACCCGACCTGCTTCGCCGTCTACCGCGAAGCGGTCGCTGCCGTTCGCAAAGACATCCTCGGCATGGGCCTGGACACGCTCGCGATCGACACGGCCGCTCTGCTCGCCCCCTGGCAGGAAATGGAAGAGCAGGAGAGCACGCGTGAGGAATGGGGCCGCGAAGAATTCGAAGACGGGGTGGAAGAAACCCGCGACTTCATCGCCACGCGGCCGGCGGAGGCCGCCGAGTGGCTGAGACTGAACGAGACGCCAACGCCTGGCACTGCGCCAACCGGCGCCACGTCGGCATCCACGGAAGCCGCCAAGTCAGGCGGCCCTGGGGGTTCGCGCCTCCGGGTCGGCCGGACCTCGATGGCGGGAGGGGTCCTGCGCACCCGAATGCAGCTGCGCACAGGCGGGTTGGTCACCCAGCGGGCGACGGTCTCGACCGGCAGGGGCGCACTCGTCATCTGCCGGGACCGGGCGCGCGTCGGGCAGGCCCGCAGCCTGACCCTGCGCTGCCAGCTGCCCGCCTCGATCCTCGAGAGGCTGCGCCAGAAGCCGCTGGGCATCACGGTGGCGACGCGCTTCTTCCCTGCTGGCGGCAGCCCGGAGAACATCGCCCGCTGGATTACCCTGCCACGCCTTTGAGGCGCCGGGCGCAGCTGGCGGCCCTCATGGCCACGGCGTTGGTGGCGTGCGCCACAACCACCGCCACAGCCCGGCCATTGCCCGTGCCACCGCTCTTCAAGCTCGCGGCAAGCGACGGCTACTCGATCACCGTCTGGGCGATCCCGTCCCGGCAGCAGCAGCCGGCTTCGATGCTGCTCTGGGTGAGCCGAAAGGGCTCCGAAGCGACCTACCTGGCCCCGGCCAGCGTGACCGAGACGTCGATGCAGGCGGACCTCGGTGAGCTGGGGGAAATCGCCGTCAGCTTCAAGCCGTCCGGTCGGGCGAAGCGAGAGCGTCCTGCTTGCGGCGGAAAAGGTGTCGCCTTCGACAGGGGCTTCTACGAAGGGACGATCGAGTTCCGCGGCGAGGAGGGCTACACGCAGGTGAGCGCCACGCGGGCCAAGGGCGATCTTCAATTCCTCCTCGACATCATCTGCCCGGGCCTCGACGGCGTGACTGGTAGCGGGCCGGGTCTGCCCGGCGCGCAGCTGATCACGAGGTTGCGACCGCACGCCTTTTTCGAAGCGGGCAAGAACGGTCCTGGCACCCGGGCGGGCTTCGCTGCCAGCATCGCTGAAAAGCGCGACGGGATGAGGATCTCCAGAGCCGTCGCCACGATGGGCCCGGCGAAAGCCTTTACTTATGACCCCTTGCTGAAAAGGGCGACGGTAAGGCCCCCGGTCCCCTTCTCCGGGGAAGCGACGTACAGGCGGGCCGCCGCGCCGGCGGGCCGCTGGGCGGGAACGCTCGCGGTCGATTTCCCGGGCCATTCTGAGGCAAGGCTCACCGGTCGCGCGCTGCGTACGGCTCTCGTCCGCGCACAGTGGAACAACCTCAGCGGCTCGTTCGACGACTGAGCGAGATTCTGGGGAGATGGCGCCATAGAGTTGGCGCCGATGGCCGACGATGCCCCCGAGCTCTTCCTGATCGACGGCAACTCGCTCGCCTACCGGGCGTTCTTCGCGCTGCCCGAGTCGATCGGGACCAGCGACGGGCGCCCGACGAACGCGATCTACGGTCTCGCCTCGATGCTGGTCAAGGTGATCGACGAGCACGCGCCAGCCGGGGTCATCGTTGCCTGGGATGCGGGGATGTCGGGACGGGAGGTCACCTACGATCTCTACAAGGCCCAGCGCAAACCGCGCCCGGACCTGCTCCGCGAGCAATGGCCGCACCTGATGCCGCTGGTCGAGGCCTTCGGCTACACCAACGTCAAGGTCGAGGGCTATGAGGCGGACGACGTGATCGCCTCGCTCGCCCGCCAGGCCCGCGAAGAGGGGATCGCGGTGATGGTCGTCACCGGCGATCGCGACGCCTACCAGATGGTCGGCGATGGAATCCGGGTGATGAGCACCTCGCGGGGGATCACCGAAACGAAGATCTACGACAGCGACGCGGTGCTCGAGCGTTACGGGGTGCCGCCCGAGCTGATCACAGACTTGATGGGCCTGCGCGGCGATACCTCCGACAACATCCCGGGCGTGCCGGGGATCGGCGAGAAGACGGCAACGCAGCTGCTCCAGCAGTTCGGCTCGCTGGAGAAGGTGCTGGCCAGCGTCGAGGAGATCTCCGGGGCGAAACGCAAGCAGAACCTGGTCGAGCACGCCGACGACGCGCGCATGTCGCAGCAGTTGGCGACGCTCCAGTACGACATCGATACCGGCGTCGACCTCTCTGCGGTGATGGGATCCGAGCCCGATCGCGGCGCCCTGCGCGAGTTCATGCGCGAGTTCGAGCTGCGCGCCGTGCTCGAGCGCCTCGAAGAAGCGCTGCCCGAGGGCGATGCCGTCCCCGGCCGCCGCGTCGAGACTGAGCTCGAGGTCGAGGCGGTGGAGGGCAAGCCAGCCGACCTCAGCGCGGGGGAGGGCCCACTTGCCCTGGCGATCGATGGCGAGCGCTGGGCGGCAGCCGACGGCGAGCGCATCGTCACCGGCGCCTCGAGTCTCGACGAGCTGGCCGTGGCCCTGGTCTCGCGCCCGCTCGTCGCCCACGACGTCAAGTCGCTGGGCGGCGGCCGCCACGGCTTGCTGGCCGCCGCCGCCCGCGAGGGGGTGGGACCGAAACTCGACCACGACACGATGCTCGCCGCCTACCTGCTCGAGCCGCAGCGCCGCACCTACGAGCTGACCGAGCTGGCGGCTGACGCCGGCATCGGCATCGCCGCCGGGGCGGCCCCCGCCAAGGAGGGCGAGGACGACGGACAGCTCTCGCTCGACGGCGAGGAGGGCGAGGCCGGTCTCGATCCCGCCGAGGAAGCGCGCCTGGTCGCAGCGCTTGCTGAGGCTCAGCGTCCACGCATCGAGGAGCTGGGCCTGGCGCACCTTCTCGGCGAGGTCGAGCTGCCGCTGGTCCATGTGCTCGCCGCGATGGAGCGCGAGGGGCTGAAGCTCGACGCCGAGCGGCTGGCCGAGGTCGGCGCCGGCTTCGGCGAGCGCATCGACACCCTCGAAAAGGAGATCTACGCGCTGGCCGAAGAAGAGTTCACGATTGGCTCGCCCCAGCAGGTCGGTCGCGTCCTCTTCGAGAAGCTCGAGCTGACCCGCAAGCGCCGCGGCAAGACCGGCTACTCGACCGACGCCCGCGTCCTCGCCCAGATCCGCGACGAGCACCCGATCGTCGAGAAGATCGAGGCCTGGCGCGAGCTGACCAAGCTGAAGAACACCTACCTCGACTCGCTGCCCGATCTGATCGATCCCGAGACCGGCCGCGTCCACACCACCTTCAACCAGGCCGCGACTACCACCGGCCGCCTCTCCAGCACCAATCCCAACCTGCAGAACATCCCGATCCGAACCGAGATCGGCCGCCCCGTCCGCGCCTGCTTCGTCGCTGAGTCAGGCGCCCGTCTTCTCTCCGCCGACTACAGCCAGGTCGAGCTGCGCGTCCTCGCCCACGTCGCCGACGAGGAGGTGCTGAAGGAGATCTTCCGCGCCGGCGATGACGTTCACGCCGCGACCGCGGCCGAGGTCTTCGACATCTCCCGCGACGAGGTCGACGTCGGCCAGCGCTCGAAGGCGAAGATGGTCAACTTCGGCATCGTCTACGGGCTGACCGGCTTCGGTCTCGCCGACCGGCTCAACATCCCCCGCAAAGAGGGCGAGGAATTCGTCTCCCGCTACCTCGAGCGCTTCCCGGCCGTGCGTGCCTTCCGCGAGCAGGTCGTCGAGCGGGCGCAGGAGGAGGGCTACGTGACGACGTTGATGGGGCGGCGCCGGGCGATCCCCGAGCTACGTTCCGGCAACCCCAACACCCGCCGCCTCGGCGAGCGCCTCGCGGTCAACACGGTGATTCAGGGCACAGCTGCCGACATCATCAAGGTGGCGATGGTGCGTTGCCAGCGGGCGTTGAAGGAGGCGGGGACCGAGACCCGCCTGGTCTTGCAGATCCACGACGAGCTGCTCTTCGAGGGGCCGCCGGAAGAGATGGACGGCGCCGTCGAGCTGGTGCGGCGCGAGATGTGCGCCGCCTACCAGCTCGACCCACCGCTCGAGGTGGACGTCGGCGTCGGCCCGGACTGGCTCGACGCCAAGTAGCGGTGCGGCTAGACGCTCGTCGTCTCGTCCTCGTCGTCGATGACCACCAGCCTGAAGTACGCCTTGCCGTCGATCAAAACCAGCTCGGCGACCTCCACCGTCGCGCCGGCGACGAGGTCATCGGTCGTGCAGCGGTGAGAGTGCTCGGCGCCTTTGCCGGGACCCTCGCTTTTGCCCGGCGGCGTGCCGTCGTGCCCAGGCGGGTCCTCGCCGGCCTCGTGATCGCGACCGGGCCCGGAATGGTTGTCCTCGTCCTCGTCCTCGTGACCTCCGCGGTGCGAGGCCTTCGCGCCACGCCGCGGCTCAAGCAGGCCGTGACGGTGACCATGGTGGCGTCCGTGATCGCAGCGGATTTTGCTGTGGGACACGACGAGGCCGCTGATCGAGCCTCCGTCGGCCAGGTCGACGACCAGGATTCCGGTCTCGGGGTCGAAGGACTGGATCGTGCCAGCGTCGCCGGCATGATCGTGGCCGCGGTCGTGACTCGCGGCGATGCCGGGCAGGGCCAGCATGGCGAGCGCTGCCACGGCTGCGAGCAGCATCCCGCCGAGCCGAGCTCGATTGCCGTGCGGACGATTCATGGTCTTCCTCCTCGTGGTTGGGCTAAGGCACCTTCTTCCCTTCAACCCGAGGTGAAAACGAAGATCACGGAAGTTCGTCGATACGTCCAGAGTCGTCCGAGGAGCCCGAGCTCGAGCCTGTCGAGCCGTGACCGCTGCGGTCGTCCTCGGCGCTTGGGCTGCCGCCGTGCTCGCCATTGTCACCACCTCCACCGCGGCCGCTGCCTGAATGTCCACCACCCGAGCGGCCTTCCCCGGAGCCGGGCCCGGAATGCGAGTTGCCGCTACGGCGATGGCCCTCGCCACCGGAATCGTGCCGCCCGCGATGTCCACTGCCCGAGAGGCCAGGCCCCGGTCCGCTGCTATCGCTCACAAATCCTCGCTGGGAGTCGACCTGGTTGCCGGGACCGCTGTTCGAGCTCTCGTCAGGCCCGCGCTCGCCATCCTCGGAATCCCCGGAGTCCGGCTCACCCCGACCGCGCCCTTGGCTCGAAACGTCAGAGCCCGAGGTTCCGACGGACGCCGCCGGGGCTGGGTTCGGACTCGCCGCGCTGGCGGTCGACGTCGCCGGAGCACCGGAATCGCTGTGCCCGCGATCGTGCAGGGCGATTCCCGTCCCTACTGAGCCGGCCAACACGGCGGTCACCACACCCGCCTTGAGCGCCACGCCGGCGCCGGCGCCACCAAGTGCCCCACTCGCCGCCGCCGCGCCCCCGACGCCCGCACCGGCGATGGCCGCCTCGCCGCCATGGTCGATCAGCAGGCGCACCAGCGGCAGGGGCAGCAGCAAGCCGAGTCCGTCGCGCAGCGCTTGGCGAGCACGGTAGATCGCCTGGCGCGCGCCGCCGCCGCTGAGGCCGAGCGCCGCCGCGATCTCCTCATGGCTGAGCCCTTCCAGCTCGCGCATCACGATCGCCGCGCGCTGTGGCTCGGGCAGCGATTGCAGGCGCCGCATCAAGCTGGCGAGCTCCTCGCGACGCTCCAGCTCCTCGGCCGGGTTGCGGCCGCCGGCGATCGCCTCGGCAAGCGCCTCGGGAGAGGGCGGGCTGTCGCGCAGCTCGTTGAGCGCCGTATTGCGCACGATCCGGAAGAGCCAGGGACGCAGCTCGATCTCGGCGTCGTCGCGGCGCAGCGCCAGCAGCGCCTTGGAGAAGGCGTCCTGGGTGACGTCCTCGCCGCGCGAGCCGACGATCGCCGCGGCGTAGCGGGTCAGCGGCTTGCCGTAGCGCCGCACGATCTCCTCGAAGGCGGTCTCGTATCCCTCGCGAACGAGCGTGACAAGGCGCCGGTCCGGCTGCGCCCGCAGGGCGGGGCCGAGGACGAAACGCGTGGCGAATCCCTCCGCTGCTGGTGGCATCTGTGCTGTAACACGTTAGAGAGGCGAAGATCACGCCCAGCCCGTTTGGCAGGATGGGAAGCCGATGGACCGCGGGCTGGCAGTCATACTCACCGCCACCGCTGGCGGTCTGATCGCCCTGCAGGCGCCGATCAACGCAGGGCTCGGCAAGGCGACGGGCAGCCTGCCGGCGGCGCTGGTCTCCTTCCTCGTCGGCACGATCGCGCTTGCCGCGATCGTCGTGCTCAGCGGCAAGGCCGGCGGCCTAAGCTCGAGCTTCGACGTCAGCTGGTACTACCTGCTCGGCGGCCTGCTCGGCGCCGTCTACGTCGCCAACGCTCTAGTCGCCGTCACCGCGATCGGCGCCGGAGGGGTGGCGGCGGCGACGATCACCGGCCAGCTCACCTTCTCAGTGGCGATCGACCGCCTAGGCCTTTTCGGCCTCGACGAGGTCGCGCTCAGCCCCGAGCGGATCGTCGGTGTGGCGCTGTTGCTGGCCGGCACGGTGCTGATCGTTCGCTGAGGCGAAATCGGGCGGGGCGATCTGTAGGTAGTGGCCGAAGGACCAATCGATGAAGCGCTTGGCGCCGAGCACGCGGAGCAGCGGCCCGAGCAGCCGCGGCGGGATCCGCGGGACCAGCCGTTGCACGCGCAGCATCCAGCGGAACTTCCACTCGTGAGAGTCGTTGAACTCGGCGTAGCGGGTGGCCGCCTGCTCGCGGTCCTGCCAGCCGTCGATGACGCCGCGCAACTCCCGCCCCAGGGCGATCCCGAAGTAGAGCGCGGTGCGGATGCCCTCGGCGCTGAGCGGCAGGCAGTGCCCAGCCGAGTCGCCGGCGAAGAAGACGCCGCCCTCGGTGGCGGGGCGCAGCTTGTGGGGGATCCAGTTGCCCTGGTAGCGGACCCGGTCGCTGCCCAGGTCTTCGGCCAGCAGCTCGGTTGTCTTACGGACATGGAAGCGGGGGTCGAAGGAGCCGATGCCGATTCGCAGCTCGTCCTTGGCGGGGAATGACCAGCCGTAGCCAGCGGGGACGTAGCGGCGGTCGATCCAGACCTCGAGGTCCTCGCTCTTGCCGTCGGGGTGGACCTCCAGGCCGCGGGACAGCGGTGCATCGGGGGGCTGGTAGCCGTTGCCGTTGGCCAGCATGCGGCGCCAGCCGAGCGCGTCGATGACTAGCGGCGCCCTGATCACGCCGCGGTCGGTGTCGATCGCGATTGCACCGTCGCCGTTCGACGCCCGTGCCCGTCCGTTCACCTTTGCCGTCTCGAAGGTCGCGTCGCAGTCGCGCCAGAGCAGCTCGCAGAGCTCGCGGTAGTCGAAGGTGGAGAAGGTGAAGGGCAGGCGGAAGCGGGTGTCGCCATGGGGCGTGTGCATGAGCAGCGAGTCGAAGCGCTGGCGCTCGGCGTCCATCAACCCCAGCACCCGCATCCACTCGGTGGGGATGCCGCAGGCCGAGGTCTGGCGCTCGCCGATCTCGTAGCGGTCGACGATCAGCACGTCGGCGCCCGATCCGGCCAGCTCTCGAGCTACCGCCAGGCCCGCGAAGCTCGCCCCGCAGATCAGTACGTCACGACTGCCCTCGAGCGGAGTCCGCTCGTCGCCACGTTTCGTTGCTCGAATCGGCACGACGCAGAGAGTATCCACCTGCAATCATGCGCCGCTGTGTCCGTGACCGATACGACCTTGACCCCTGCTTCTGACGCTCCCACCGGCTCGCCGGTCGAGGGCTCGGGCGGCTTGCTGCTCGAAATCGACGGCAAGATCGTCCCCAACTACGCGGCGACGATGGTCTCCTTCGAGGAGGGCGATGTCGTCAAGGGCAAAGTCGTGCGGATCGACAAGGACGAGGTCCTCGTCGACATCGGCTACAAGTCCGAGGGCGTCATTCCCTCGCACGAGCTCTCGATCCGCAAGTCGGTAAACCCGGCCGACGAGGTCGAGCAGGGCGAGGAGGTCGATGCCCTCGTCCTCACCAAGGAAGACTCCGAGGGTCGCCTCGTCCTCTCCAAGAAGCGCGCCCGCTTCGAGAAGGCGTGGCGCCGCATCGAGGCCGCCGCCGAGTCGGGCGAACCGGTCGAAGGCAACGTCATCGAGGTGGTCAAGGGCGGCCTCATCCTCGACCTCGGGGTGCGCGGCTTCCTGCCCGCCTCGCTGGTCGACATCCGCCGCGTCCACAACCTCGACGAGTTCATGAGCCAGACGCTCGAGTGCAAAGTGATCGAGCTCAACCGCAGTCGCAACAACGTCGTTCTCTCTCGCCGCGCCGTGCTCGAGGAAGAGCGCAAGGAGGTGCGCGAGCAGATCCTCGGCCGCCTCGAGCCGGGCCAGGTCGTCGAGGGCAAGATCTCCAACATCGTCGACTTCGGCGCCTTCGTCGACCTCGACGGCATCGACGGTCTGATCCACATCTCCGAGCTTTCCTGGAGCCACGTCAACCATCCCTCCGAGGTGGTGGCGATCGGCGACACGGTGCGGATCAAGGTGCTCGACATCGACCGCGACCGCCAGCGCATCTCACTTGGTCTCAAGCAGACCCAAGAGGACCCCTGGCAGCGCGTGATCAGCGCCCACCGTCCCGGCGACGTGCTCGAGGGCAACGTCACCAAGGTCGTCGCCTTCGGCGCCTTCGTCGAGATCCTCCCCGGAGTCGAGGGTCTTGTCCACATTTCCGAGCTTGCTGACCACCACGTCGAGAGCCCCAGCGAGGTAGTCGAGCCGGGCACCTCGCTCAACGTCAAGATCCTCGAGATCGACGAGGAGCGGCGGCGGCTGTCGCTCAGCATCAAGCAGGTTGCCGAGGGCAAGATGGCTATGGGCGACCTCGGTGAGCAGATCGATGCGGCTGCGGCTGGTGAGACTTCTAGTGAGGATTCAGAGGAGTCGACCGCGGGCCCCGACGCACCCGCGGAAGAGGCCGCTGAGCCTGAGGAGGTCCCGGCGGCCGAGGCAGAGGCCCCGGCCGCTGAGGAGGATCAAGCTGAGGAGGCTCCGGTCGCTGAGGCGGAGCTTGCTGCCGAGGCGGAGGTTCCGGCTGCTGATGATGATGAGGCTCCTGCCGAGGAGCCGGCGGCTGAGGGCGAGTCTTCTGAGGACTCCTCCGAGTCTTAGTTTGTTGTGCCGCTGACTATCGGTCTGACCGGTGGTATCGCGGCTGGGAAGTCAACGGCTCTCGCTGCGTTTGAGCGCTTGGGTGCGGCAACGATTTCCAGCGACGCGGTCGTTCATGAGCTGCTCGATTCGGAGCCGCTGCTTGGCAGGTTGACGGAGCGCTGGGGGGAGGAAGTTGCGCCTGAGAGGCGGATCGACCGCGCCAAGATCGGCGAGATCGTCTTTGCCGACCCGGAGGAGCTGGCCTGGCTCGAGGCGCAGATCCATCCACTGGTCGGCGAGCGGATCGGGGCCTGGTTGGGCTCGCTTCCGCAGGACGCCAAGCTCGCCGTGGTCGAGGTGCCGTTGCTGTTCGAGGGTGAGATGGCTCCCGTCTTCGACACTACGGTCGCCGTCGTTACCGCGGACGAGGTTCGCCGGGCCCGGGCCGAGGCGCGTGGCCACGCTCTTGTCGGCGAGCGCGAGGCGCGTCAGCTCACTCAGGAGGAGAAGGCGGCCCGCGCCGAGCACGTGATCGAGAACGACGGCAGCCTCGACGATCTCGAGCAACGCCTGTCCGCTCTCATCGCAAAGCTGGAGCGGTGAGTCCGCGGAATCCGGTTAGGAAACGGAGAAGGCGACGCCTGCTGATTGGCAGCGCGGCGCTGGCCGCCGGTATCGTCGCCGGCGTGCTGCTGGCGAGGGGGACGATCGACAAGGCGATCCAAGAGCTCACCCTGCCCCTGCGCCACGAGGACGTGATCCGCGAGCAGGCGCACGAGAAGGAAGTCGATGCTGCCCTGATTGCCGCAGTGATTTATTCCGAGTCGAAGTTCAGCGACAGCACCTCGAGCGCCGGTGCGCGCGGGCTGATGCAGATCACTCCGGAAGCGGCGAACGAAATCGAGCGGCTCAGCGGTGGCACCACCTTTGAGCTACGCGACCTCTCCGATCCTGAAATCAACATCCGCTACGGCACCTTTCTGCTCGGCGAACTGCTCGATCGATACGACGGCGATGTGGTCGCTGCGCTTGCCGCCTACAACGCCGGCCCCACCAACGTCGATCGCTGGGGTGGCAGCGATTTGAGCCTCGATGGCATCGACTTTCCCGAAACTCGCGCCTACGTCGAAGAGGTGCTCGACAAGCAGAACGCCTATCGCGAGGAGTACCGCAGGGAGCTGGGCTATTGAGCGCCGAGGCCCCCAAGCCGCGCGTCGCGGCGCTGGCGCTCGCCGTCGGCCTGGTCCTTGCCGATTCTTCGATCGTCGTCCTGGCGCTGCCGCAGATCTACCGCGAGCTCGACACCAGCGTCGCCGGCGTTACCTGGGTTCTGATCTCCTTCAACCTGGTGATGGCGCTCGCCGCCGTTCCCGCCGCTCACCTAGCCCGCCGCGTCGGCCCCGGTCGTGCCGCCGCGGTAGGCCTCGCGATCTTCGCCGGCGCCAGTCTCGCCTGCGGGATTTCCGAGCAGCTCAGCACCCTGATCGCGGCTCGCTGTGTTCAGGCGCTCGGCGGTGCAGCCGCGGTGACCGCTGTGCTGGAGCTGCTTCCCGCCAGCCTCGGCTCCGAGCGTCGCGCCACGGCGCTCTGGGCTGCCGCCGGCGCCACCGGCGCGGCGCTGGGCCCGGCGATCGGCGGGCTGCTCACCGAGCTCGTCTCCTGGCAGTCGATCTTCTTGATCCAGGTGCCGGTGGCGCTGGTCGCTGCGGTGCCGATCCTCGCCGTCGCCAGGCACGAGGCGGCGACCGGGGTCCTCTCCGCCGAGCTGCGGCAGACCGGCCGCCCCCACATGCTCGCCAACCTTGCCTTGGCGATGGTCTCGGCGGCGATCGCCGCCGCCCTCTTCCTGCTCGTGCTCCTACTCATCGAGGGCTGGCGCCTGACCCCGATCGGCGCCGCGATCGTGGTCAGCGTGATGCCGCTTTCGGCCCTCGTCGGCAGCCGCTTCGGCGGCGCTGTAGAGAGCGCTAGGGCTCGTGCCGCGGCGGGGGCGATCCTCGTATCCGGTGGGCTGGGCGGTTTGGCCCTGCTGCCAAAGGCCGAGGTGGCGCTGACGATCCCGCCGCAGATCATGGTCGGCATCGGGCTCGCCCTGGTGCTCTCGGCGCTGACCGAGACCGCGCTCGCCGGCCGGGCTCCGCAGGCGATCCACGGTGGCTGGACGATCTCGGCCCGTCACGCCGGCGTCGTCATCGGCCTGCTGGCGCTGACCCCGGTCTTCACCGCCGATATCGCCGAGCAGCGTCACGATGCGATCGACGCCGGCACCGCGGTGATCCTCGACTCCCAGGTGCCACCACTGCTGAAGCTCGACCTCGCCCAGCAGATCCAGTCTCGTCTCGAAGGAGAGAAGGGGAGGGTGCCGACGATTGGCCCCGCCTTCGAGCCGCTGCCCGACGATCCCGAGGAACGCGATGCGGTCGTCCAGCTTCGCGACGAACTCCAGGAGCAGCTCAACCGCGGCGCCACGCACGCTTTCAGTCCCTCCTTTGGGCTCGCCGCGATTCTCGGCCTCCTGGCCCTGATCCCGATCGGCCTGGCGAAGAGGGTCGACCTATGAACGCGACGCAGCGGGCACGGGTGCTGGTCGGCGGTGCGATCGTCGCCGCCATCGCGCTGGTCGGTATCTACCTCGCCGCCGGCGGCTCTTCATACGCGCCGGAGAAGACCAAGGACCCCTGCGAGCCTCGCGCCTGGCGCAACCCGGAAGGCCTGCAGGAGATCGCCCAGCAGTTCACGCTCTCGGCGATGGACGGGGCGGCGTGCAAGCTCGGTGTTAGCCGCGAGACCCTGGCGCGAGCACTGGCGACGCCGGAGTCGCGCGAGCGCTTTACCGATCGCTACGACATCGATGAAGCCCAGCTCGCCAGAGCGATCCGGGCGGGTCTCCTGCGCGCCGTCGACGACGCCGAAGAAGCCGGCGCCCTGAACCCGCTGCTCGCCGCGCCGCTGCGCGAAACCCTGAAGAGCATCCCCCTCAGCGAGGCGATCGAACTGATCAACAACGCCGAATCCCTGCTCGACAACCTGCAGAGCTTCCTAGCCCCCGCCCAGGGCCTGCTCGAACAGTTCCTCCCTTAGGCCCTAAGGCGCTATTTCTTGATCTGGAACTTGCCTTTGGTTGGCAGCCAGCGCACGCCTTCGCAGAGCTGTTCCGGCGTGGTGTCGAGCGAGCCGGCGAGCTTGACGATCGTGCCCAGCCGCGGCTCGCGGCCGCCGCGCTCGAGTAGCGAGATCTCGGTGCGGTGAAGGTCGCAGCGAAAGCCAAGCTCCTCCTGCGAGATTTGCTTCTTCTGGCGCGCTTTGCGCAGATTAATGGCGAAACGTTCGCGTGGTGTCATCCGGGCAATTCTCTGTCTGCGAAGACAGAAGCGCTACAGCCAAAACACCTACAGACAAAATCACACGTTTATGGTACGCCTCAATTGCGCGTCGCGCGCCAAACCCAGAGCATCGCCAGCGGCTGCAGGGGCAGTCGCGCCCACAGCGCCCAGCGGGGAACCCGCTCCAGGTCGAGGCCGTCGACCTGCTCCGGATTGACCGCCATGTGCACGTTGGCGGGGAAGACAGCGACCAGCAGCGCTAGTAGCCACCAGCGCGCGAAGCGGCGGGTCGAGGGCGCCAGCACCGCGGCGCCGCCGACGATCTCGGCCAGGCCGCTAACGAGGACGGCCTCGCGGTGGCGCGGCAGCGACGGTGGCATCGCCGCCTCGTAGCTACGCGGAATCACGAAGTGCATCGTGCCGGCGAAGGCGAAGAAGCCGGCGAGGATCTTCTGCGAGCGCGTCATCGCGGGCAGTCTTCCATGCCACGAAACTCGGTGCGTTCTTCACGAATGGCGCAACTCGCGCGACCGCTATCGTCATCGCGTGCCCGAGTTCGAGCTAAACCCGGCCTACACGCCGACCGCCGACCAGCCAAAGGCGATCGCTGGATTGGTGGAGGGGCTTGGGGCCGGGGAGCGGTTTCAAACGCTGCTCGGCGCTACCGGCACCGGCAAGACCTTCACGATGGCGGCGACGATCGCGGCCGTGCAGCGGCCTTCGCTGGTGATCGCCCACAACAAGACTCTGGCCGCGCAGCTCTGCAACGAGTTTCGCGAGTTCTTTCCCGACAACCAGGTCGAGTACTTCGTCTCCTACTACGACTACTACCAGCCCGAGGCCTACGTTCCGGCTCAGGACCTCTACATCGAGAAGGACTCTTCGATCAACGACGAGATCGACCGCCTGCGCCACGCTGCCACCGCGTCGCTTTTCGCCCGCCGCGACGTGATCATCGTCGCCTCGGTCTCCTGCATCTACGGGATCGGCTCGCCCCAGGTCTACAACGAAAAAATGCAGCTCTTCAAAGTCGGCGAGCAGCTCGACCGCGACGAG
>Ga0164241_10001711_pt1 | contig 26012 bp, 20 predicted proteins | sample OricomyardsoilBY_FD_108780 | JGI IMG/M metagenome (GOLD analysis project Ga0164241, IMG submission 108780) | Backyard soil microbial communities from Emeryville, California, USA - Original compost - Back yard soil (BY) | ecosystem: Environmental > Terrestrial > Soil > Unclassified | place: USA... | reverse complement strand
GGTGTTTGTCCCCGCAGCTTCCGAGAATCCACCGTACCAGCCGTAGTCGTAGGGATATTTCTCGGTCACCGCGTACAGCACCTCGCCGACCACGCGCGTGTCGCGCACCCAGCCGCCCAGCAGCGCTTCGCCCGTCACCTTCATGGCGGCCGGGTCGCGAGCGTCGATGCCGCGGACGATCGAGCCGTGAAAGGGCGTACCGTCGTCCATCGTGCCGTACCAGTCGGCGACGACCACGCTTGCGATGCCATCACGCACCACCATCTCGATCGGCGAGCCGTAAATCGGCGAGCGGCCGAGCAGCTGCGGATGGTCGACGTCGCTGACGTCGAACACCATCAGCCCGCGGTACTGGTTGAGATAGTAAAGGCGGTCCCCGTCGAGCCGGTAGAGATCGGTCTCCTCGACGGTACGTACGTCGCTACTGCTGCCGTTAGCGGTCCCGCCCTTCGGCGGTACGCCCGCTCCGCCACCTGCCGCATCGTTCCCCACCCCGCTCGCAAGGCCGCCATCACGGCCCGGCGATCCGACGGGCGGCGCCGATGCAAACTCGCTCTGGCCCTCGACGAGCTCGGGCGTCGTGCCAGGCCCAGAGTCGCTGCTGCACCCTAGCTGAAGGCATCCCAAAGCCACCACCAGCGACAGAGCAGTGCGCGAGCCACGACGAGCCAAGGCAGAAGTCATTCGCAAATCTCCTGAGCGGTGGCCATTGCAGCGCGCGTGCCAGGAGCGACCCGATAAATATCACCATAATATCGGATATTTACAGATCCAAGTGCCGCCGCACTTTGTGCCATCTGGCACAACGCGCGACCCGGGTGCCGGCAGGCGGCCCTCAGTAGGCTTTGGCGAAAATCACGCGCTGCCTGCTGGGCTCACCCGTAAAAATGCAGGTGCCGGGCTCAGCGTCGAGGTCGTGGGGGATGCAGCGCACCGTCACCTTCAAATCGTTCTTCAGCTGCTCTTCGACCGCCGGCGAGCCGTTGAAGTGCGACAGCGCGAAGCCGCCATGAATCTCGGGCTTGTCGCGGTTTTTCGGCGTGAAGAACGCGTAAAACTCCTCCTTGGAGTCGATCTTCTTCGTGTGCTGCTCACGCAGCGTGAGCGCGCGCTGATACAGGCTGTCTTGAATCTCCTGCAAGAGCGCGGGCAAGCTCGAGACAGCGTCGGCGGCGGCCGGGAACGTCTTGTCTTTCACGCCCTGATCGCGACGATAGAGCGCGACGCTGCCCTTCTCGAGATCGCGCGGTCCAAGCTCAATCCGCACCGGGACGCCCTTCTTGACCCATTCCCAGCTCTTGGCGCCGCCGGGCAGATCACGCTCGTCGACCTCGACGTCGATCGGCGCGCGATTGAAATATTGGGCGCGGATCTGCTCGGCAAGCTCTCGCGCCGCCTTGATGACGGCGTCGCGCGTTTCCGGCTTGGGCGTGATCGGCAAGATGACGACGTGGGTGGGTGACAGGCGCGGCGGCATGATCATGCCGTCGTCGTCGGCGTGCACCATGATCAAACAACCGATCAGGCGCGTGCTCACACCCCAGCTCGTCGTCCACGCCAGCTCTTCTTTGTTCTCGCGCGACAAGAAGCGAATACCGCTGCTCTTCGCGAAATTCTGACCCAAAAAGTGCGACGTCCCCGCTTGCAGCGCTTTGCGGTCCTGCATCATCGCTTCGATACACAGCGTCTGGACGGCGCCCGGAAACCGCTCGCCCTCCGTCTTTTCGCCCGTGAACACCGGCACCGCCATGTAATCGCGCGCAAACTCGGCGTACACCTTCAACATCTTGTTGGTCTCGTCGCGCGCCTCGGCCTCGGTCTCGTGAGCGGTGTGGCCCTCTTGCCAGAGGAACTCGGCGGTGCGCAGGAAGAGCCGCGTGCGCATCTCCCAGCGCACCACGTTCGCCCACTGATTGATCAGAATCGGCAGGTCACGATACGACTTGACCCATTTGGCGAACGAGGCGCCGATGATCGTCTCCGAGGTGGGTCGCACGACGAGCGGCTCGGTGAGCTGGGCGGAAGGCGCCGGGCGCAGGCCGCCGTCGGGCGCTGCTTCCAGACGGTGGTGCGTCACCACCGCGCACTCTTTGGCGAAGCCTTCGACGTGCTCGGCTTCTTTGGCCAGATAAGACAGCGGGATGAAGAGCGGAAAGTACGCGTTCTTATGGCCGGTCGCCTTGAACATGCGGTTTAGCGCCTGCTGCATGTTCTCCCAGATCCCGTAGCCCCACGGCTTGATCACCATGCAGCCACGCACGTCGGAGTTTTCGGCCAGATCGGCCTCTCGCACGACCTCCTGGTACCAAACGGGGTAGTCTTGCGCGCGCTTCGGTGAAATTGCGGTCTTGACGTCGCTCATCGCTGCGCCAAATCACCGAAAACTACCGCCGCCGTCAATGCGTAACGCGCGAAAGTCGAGATTATACGCAGATCGCCTGGGCGTCGGCGCTAGACCAAGCCGCTCAACGGCCCGGGGCTGTAGTCAGCGTTGCCGAACGTCGTGTCGGAGACGCCCATGGCGTTGAGCAACGACACCAGCAACTGGCCGTGCGACTCGCCCTTGTATTGCAGGTAGCGACCGGTCCGGAACTGCCAGCCACCGCCCGCGACAACGAACGGCATGTTGTCGTGACTGTGCGTCGTCCCCATCGACACCTCGTTGCCCCAAAACAGCAGGGTGTTGTCGAGCACCGAGCCGTCACCTTCTTTGATGATCGACAGCCGATCGAACAGCCGCGCGATCAGGCTCGAGTGCCAATTTTGGCGCGCCAAGAGCTGCGTCTTTGCGTCGACGTCGCTCGCGCCGGAATGTGACAGGGCGTGGCCCTCACCCATGCTCTGCACCCAGGGGTAGCGGATGCGGTTGAGGGCGGTCGAGATCTCGAAGCTTGCCACGCGCGTCAGGTCGCACGCGAACGCCAGCGCCAGCAGGTCCAGCTGCAGCTCCGCGATCTTCGGCATGTCGGTCTCGCTCGTCGCATCCAGCGTCGGCGGCAACTCCGGCTTTTCGCAGTTACCGATGCCGAGCGACAGCCGGCGCTCGACGTCGCGCACCATCGTCAAATGGGCGTCGAGGGTTTGACGGTCCTGGGCGCTCAGCTGAGAGCTGAGCGTACCGAACTCCTTCGCGACGGCGTCGAGTACGCTCTTGCGCTGGGCGAGCAAGGCCGTCGCCGCGTCCGCTTCGGGCGAGGTCGGCGGGGGCAGAAAATTGGCGAACACGCGCTGGTACACGTCGACCGGCGTGGATAGCGGAGGAAGCGGCATGCCGGCGCCCGCGTACGAAATGCGGCCCTGCACGTCATTTTCGGTGGCCCGCACCCCGAGCTGCAAGCTGGCAACCGGGCTTTCGGCGCCGATCAGGTTGGCGATGCGCTGGTCGACGCTGATACCGGTGGCCCAGCCCGCGGTGCGCCCGCAGCCGTCCGCGAAGTCGCCCTCGCCCAGCTCGGTGTTCGTGAAAAGGCCGCCGATGCCGCGCTGGTGCGGACCACCGGCGCCGGTCAGGGCGACCTTCATTTCGAGACCGCCCAAGATCAACAGCCGGTCTTTGTACGGCTCGAGCGGCTGATGGCTGAACGCCAGCTCGAAGTCGCTATCGCTCGTGACCGCCGTCGGCCACCAGCCGTCGTGAATCACGCCGTTGGGCGTGTACATCGTGACGAAGCGCTTGGGCACGACGCTCGACTCCGCGCGAGCTCGCCGGCTGCCGAGCGACGGCAACAGCGGTAGTGCCAGCGCCGCTCCCGACGCCGCGCGCAGCAAATTGCGTCGCGAGATGCGCGGGCTCATGGTGCCTCCGTCATGGCTGGGCGGTAGAGGAACGAGTCGGTTTGGGTCAGCCCCACCAAGAGCTCTTTGAGATCGCCGCCGGAGCCGGCGAAGCGCTCTTTGACCTGTTGAAGGCTGCAGGAGTCAGACGCCTGCTCCTGGCGACCGAAGCTGTAGCGGTACCAGTTCGTGGCCAGGCAGTCGCGCGCCATCGCGCTGTTGGCGATGCGCGCGGCGAGCTCACCGGCGCCGGCAAACTTGCCGTCGAGCGTAGCTTCACCCGTGCCCAGCACCTCTCCCGATTCGTCGACGTCGAAGCCGTTCTCGGTCGCGCGATAGCGCCCGAGCTGATCGTAACCTTCGAAACCGAAGCCGACGCCGTCGATCAATCGATGACAGCCGGCGCACTGCAGCTGCTCCGTGTGCTGGCGGAAGCGCTCGCGGGTCGTGGCGTTGGGGTCGGGGTCGGGCGCCACCGGGTTCACGTCCGGCGGCGGCGGCGCCACCGGCAGACACAGGAAGCGCTCGCGCACGAACACACCGCGGATCACCGGCGCGGTCTGGTTGGAGTGCGAGAGCAGGGCCAGCAGCGCAGGCTGCGTCAGCAGGCCGAAGCGCGGCTCGGGCAGGGTTTGCGCCGCGAAGCCTTGCTCGGGCGCACTTCCGCCGTAGATGCCCGCGAGCGGAGCGTTCAAAAATACGCTCGGACTTTGGAACAGCTGTTGAAAGCTGCCCGTCGGGGAGAAGTACGTCGCGTCGAGGTAGTCGAGCAGCGAGTCACGCAGCGACGCGCTGAGCAGGTTCGTGTCGAGGTCGGTGCCTTCGCGAGCCGCTCCCTCGAGCCGCGACAGGCCGAGCCACTGCTGTCCGAAATCACGCACGAGGTCGTGGGCGCGCGGATCTTCGAGGAGCCGGCGCGCCTCGCGCTCGACGTCGGCGGCCGTGACGAGCCGGCCCGCGCCGGCCGCTTCCAACAACTCTTGATCGGGGATCGAGCCCCAGAGCGAGAACGCCAGCCGCGACGCGAGCTCGTACCCGCCGAGCGGGATCGCACCGCTCTCCGGCGTCGGCGCCCGGACGGAGTCGGCTCGATACAGAAATTGCGGCGATTGGAGCACCGCCTGCACCACGAGCTCGACGCCACGGGCGTAGCTCTGCTGACTACCGAGCTGAAACAAGCCGCTCAGCGGCGACAGCTCGTCGGCGGTCGGCGGTCGGCGAAACGCGCGGGTCGCGAAGCTCGACACGAAGGCTTGCCCACAGGCGGCGTAGTCTTGACCGGCGTTGCACGGCGCAAGCTCTCCCAGGTGCGCGGTCACGGCGGTCTTGGCGACCGTCTCGGCGACGGTGAGGTAGCTCTGCACGAGCAGCGGATTGGCGGCGTTGGCGGTGGCGTACGTGCGGTAGCCGTCGACCTCGTTCTCGGGCGGAAACGCCTTCGCCGGGGCGCTGGTGTCTCCGAGCAAATCCCGCACGACGTTGTCGTACTGGAAGCGCGTGAGCGGGCGCAGTGGCGCCACGCCCGGCGCCGGCCCGGCGTCGCAGCTGTTCGACTGCGTCATCGAGGTGCCGCCGCTGCCCGCGCTGCCGGCGCTCGCCACCGGCGGCGGCGACGAGGGGTCGTTCTGCTCGCAGCCAATCGCGCCCAAGCTGAGCAGCGTTGCCACCGGACAGACCCAAAACCAGAGACGCATGAGCGACGGGCATAAGCGTGCCCTCGGCAGGGGGTACGGTCAAATGTGATCGGCGAGCAAAGGCCGGTTTTTAGCGAGAAACGCCGCCGCCGCGGCTAGCATCGCGGCATGCCGCTCCTCCAGATTCAAACATCCGCCCCGGCCGCCGCGACCGCGCCTGAGGGCTTACTCAAAAGTCTTTCAGCGGAGCTTGCGCGAGAGCTCGGCAAGCCCGAAAGCTACATGATGGTGAGCGTCGCGCCGGTGAGCGCGCTGCTGTTCGCCGGCAACGCGGAGCCCGCCTGCTTCGCGAGCTTGAAGAGCATCGGCGTCTTTACCCCGGCGCAAACCGAGCGGCTCTCGGCGCTGCTCTGCCAGCGGCTGGCCGGCGCGCTCGGCGTAGCGCCGAACCGCATTTACATCGAGTTCATCGATGTCGAGCCGCACCGCTGGGGCTACGACGGCGCGACCTTCGCCTGATACGGGCTCAGGACAGGCCCGGCTGTTGCCCCGGTCCGGGTGAGCCCGGGACGGGCGTGCCGGGCGGCACGTTGACGGCGGTGTCGTCGCCTTCGATCTTCTCCTCGAAGTACTCACCGGCACGGTACTCGGTGCGCGTCCGGCGACGACCGAAGAGCGAGTCGGCGTCGGCGAAATTCATCGACTCGCGAAGTACGTCGTCCATGTGATCGACGAGCACGATCCGCAGCCCGCGCAGCACGCGCCGCGGGACCTCTTTGAGGTCCTTGCGGTTTTCGCGCGGGACGATCACGGTCTTGATGCCGTTGCGGTGGGCGGCGAGCAGCTTCTCTTTCAAGCCGCCGATCGGCATCACGCGGCCGCGCAGCGTGATTTCGCCGGTCATCGCCACCTCCGTCTTCACGCTCACGCGGGTGAGCGCGCTGGCGATGCTGGTCGCCATCGTGACGCCCGCGCTCGGGCCGTCTTTGCGCACGAACTCCGGGAAGTGCACGTGCAAATCGATCTTTTGGTAAAAATCCGGATCGAGCTTGAGCGCATTCGAGCGCGAGCGAATGTAGGTCATCGCGGCCTGGGCGCTCTCTTCCATCCCCTTCTCGAGCCGGCCCGTGATCACGAGCTTGCCCTTGCCGGCCACGACACTGACCTCGCAGTCGAGGATGTCGCCACCGTGGTCGGAGACTGACAAGCCGTGGGTGAGGCCGATCGAATCCGCTTCTTCCTTCTTGCCGAGTCGAAACTGGGGCACCCCCAAAAATCCCGGGATATCCGAGCCGGTGATCTCGATCTTCTGATCTTTGCCCTCGCGCACCACCTTGAGCGCGGCCTTGCGGCACACCGAAGCGATCTCGCGCTCGAGCGAGCGCACGCCGGCTTCGCGCGTGTAGTGGTGAATGATGGTGCGGATCGCGTTCTCACTGAACGTGAGATCGACGTCTTCTAGCCCGCACTCCTTCTTTTGGCGCGGAATCAGGTACTTTTCGGAGATGTTCAGCTTTTCGAACTCGGTGTAGCTCGTCAGCTGGATGATCTCCATCCGGTCCTGCAACGGGACCGGGATGCCGCTCAGCGTGTTGGCGGTGGTGATGAACATCACGTCGCTGAGGTCGTAGTCGAGATCGAGGTAGTGGTCGTTGAAGGTGTTGTTCTGCTCGGGGTCGAGCACCTCGAGCAGCGCCGCCGCCGGATCACCGCGGAAGTCGGTGCTCATCTTGTCGATCTCGTCGAGCAAGAAGAGCGGGTTGTTCGAGCCCACCTTCTTGAGGCTCTGCACGATCTTCCCCGGAAGCGCGCCGATGTACGTGCGCCGGTGGCCGCGGATCTCCGCCTCGTCGCGCACGCCGCCCAGCGAGAGCCGCGTGAACTTGCGGCCGGTGGCGCGGGCGATGCTACGCGCGATGCTGGTCTTGCCGACGCCGGGCGGACCGACGAAGCAAAGGATCGGCCCCTTGAGCTTCTTGGTCAGCGCCTGCACTGCCAGGTACTCGATGATGCGCTCTTTCGGCTTCTTCAGGCCGTAGTGGTCCTCGTCGAGGATCTTCTCGGCTTCTTTGATGTCGAAGCGCTCTTCGGTTTTGTCCTGCCACGGCAGGCTCAAAATCCAGTCGACGTAGTTGCGCACGACGGTCGCCTCAGCGCTCGTCGGGTGCATCATCTTGAGCTTCTTCAGCTCTTTTTTGACCTTGCCGAGCGCTTCTTCGGAGAGCTTCTTCGTCTTGAGCTTCTCCTCGATTTCCGCGATCTCGTTCTTGAACTCGTCGCGCTCGCCGCCGCCCAGCTCTTTCTGGATGGCCTGCATCTGCTCGTTTAGGTAGTACTCCTTCTGCGTCTTCTCCATCTGCTTCTTGACGCGGGAGCGGATCTTCTTCTCCACCTGGAGAATCTCGATCTCGGCCTGCATCAGCTCGTACAGGCGCTCGAGACGCTTCTTGGCGTCTTCCATTTCGAGCAGCGCCTGACGATCGCTGAGCTTGATGGTCGGCAGATTGGCGGCGATCGTGTCGCTGAGCTTGCCGGCATCATCGATGCTCTGCACGCTCATCAGCACTTCGGGCTGTACCTTCTTGTTGAGCTTGACGTAGACCTCGAACGTGCTCTGCACGCTGCGAATCAACGCCTCGACCTCGACGTCGGTCGGGATGGCTTCGACGATCTCTTCGAGCTCGACCTGAAAAAAGTCGGCCGTGTCGAGGTAGCGGCGGACGCGCGCGCGCTGGCGGCCTTCGACCAGCACCTTCACCGTGCCGTCGGCGAGCCGCAGAAGCTGCACGATCGTCCCGAGCGTCCCGACGGCGTAGATGTCGTCGGGGGTGGGATCGTTGGTCTTGGCGCTGCGCTGGGCGGCGAGGAAAATTTCCTTGCTCTGCGCCATCGCCTCGTCGAGGGCGGCGATGCTGCGTTCGCGACCGACGAACAGCTGCGACACCATGTGCGGGAACACGATGATGTCGCGTAGCGGCAGCGCCGGAACGATCTTCTTGGCCCCTTGTCCGTTGCCGTCGTTTTTGAAAAACATGGATCAGCTCTGCGGCGCGGTGGGGCTTCGGTGCAGGGAGACGATCGGCAGCGCCGAGCTCTCTCTCAACCGACCCCGGCTTCCTTGTGATAGACGATCAGAGGCGCGTCACCCTTGTTGACGGCGTCTTCGTTGACGACGACTTCCTTGATGCCCGACTTGGAGGGCACGTCGTACATGACGTCGAGCATGGACTCTTCCATGATGGCACGCAGACCACGCGCGCCGCTCTCACGGGTCAGCGCCTCTTTGGCGATGGCTTGCAGCGCGCCCTTGGTGAACTTCAGCTTCACGCCGTCCATCTCGAAGAGCTTCTGGAACTGCTTCACGAGGCTGTTCTTCGGCTTGGTCAAGATGTCGATCAGCGCTTCTTCGGACAGCTCGTGGAGCGTGGCGATCACCGGCAAGCGGCCGATGAACTCCGGGATCAAGCCGAACTTCAGCAAGTCTTCCGGCTGAACCTCGTTGAGCAGGTCGCCGAGCTTGAAGTCGTTCTTGCTCTTTACGTCGGCGCCGAAGCCCATGCGCGACTGCCCGAGCCGCCGCTGAATGATCTGGTCGAGCCCAACGAAGGCGCCGCCGCAGATGAACAAGATGTTGCTGGTGTCGACCTGCAAGAAGTCTTGTTGGGGATGCTTGCGGCCGCCCTTCGGGGGAACGTTGGCGACCGTACCTTCGATGATCTTGAGCAGCGCTTGCTGCACGCCCTCACCGGACACGTCACGCGTGATCGACGGGTTATCGCTCTTGCGGCTGATCTTGTCGATTTCGTCGATGTAAACGATGCCGCGCTGGGCCCGCTCCACGTCGTGATCGGCGTTCTGCAGCAGCTGAACGATGATGTTCTCGACGTCCTCACCGACGTAGCCGGCTTCGGTGAGGGTGGTGGCGTCGGCGATCGCGAACGGCACCTTCAGGATCTTGGCGAGCGTTTGCGCCAAGAGCGTCTTGCCGCTACCGGTCGGTCCGAGCAGCAAGATGTTGCTCTTGCCGAGCTCGACGTCTTCCGTCTGCACCTTCGTGTCGATGCGCTTGTAGTGGTTGTACACGGCGACCGACAGCACCTTCTTGGCGCGGTCTTGGCCGACCACGTAGTCATCGAGGATCGCCTTGATCTCCGACGGCTTGGGCATCGGGTCCGAGCCACCGGTGGGCTCGTCCTTCTCGACTTCCTCGGCAATGATGTCGTTGCAAAGGGCGATGCACTCGTCGCAGATGTAGACGGTCGGACCTGCGATGAGCTTTTTTACTTCCTTCTGCGATTTCCCGCAGAAGGAGCAGCACAGGTTCCCGTTGGATTCGTCTCGCCTTCTCTCCACGTTTCGCTCTCTCGCCCTGCCGGATGTTGGGATTATCGTTTCGGAATTCGTGAAATTGTAAGGCTCATCGCCGGCCATCGCAAGGACATGCGCCGTCTGCCTCGCTGGCTTGCCCTCCAAGCGGCACGGAGCGCGCCCAAGCTAAGTGCAGGAACGGCACGAAGCACGAAAGCGGCGAATAGCCCGCGCCCGCTTCGGGCACCGCTGGGAAAGGACCAGCGATTACGAGACGATAAGCGGCAACCGTTCGCGCAAAGCTCAGGACTTTTCGACCTTCTTCTTGTGCTCGAAGATTTCGTCGATGATGCCGTATTCTTTGGCCTGCTGCGCGCCCATGTAAAAATCGCGCTCGATATCTTTGGCGAGCTCTTCGCGATTCTTACCGGTGCTGCGGGCGAGGATGTCGGTCAGCACATCCTTCATGTGGCGGATTTCGCGGGCCTGGATCTCGATGTCGGTGGCCTGACCGCGCGCCCCACCGAGCGGCTGGTGGATCATGATCCGCGAGTGGGGCAAAACGAAGCGGCGCCCCTTCATGCCGGCCCCGAGCAACACAGCGCCCATGCTGGCCGCCTGACCGACGCAGATCGTGCTCACGTTGCAGCGGACGTACTGCATCGTGTCGTAAATCGCCAAACCGGCCGTGACCACGCCGCCCGGCGAGTTGATGTAGAGCTGGATGTCCTTGTCGGGATCCTCGCTCTCGAGGAACAAGAACTGCGCGATGATGATGTTGGCGACGTCGTCGTCGACGGCGCTGCCCAAGAACACGATGCGGTCCTTCAGCAGGCGGGAGAAGATGTCCCAAGTGCGCTCGCCGCGGTGAGTCGTCTCCACGACGTGGGGATAGATGACGTTGGCCTGGGGCCGGTCCGCTGCCCGCTCCAGAATGTCCATGGCCTGCGCACGAGTTTCAGGTCGCTTCATCTTGGTTCCGTCCTCTCTACACTTTCTCGTGCCTGCCGCCCCAAAAGCAAGCCGCCCGATCGGGCAGCTCGCGGGCCAGCTCAGCCCTCTTCGATCTTGGCCTTCGCCTCGATGATGTCGAGCACCTTGTTCTCGAGGATCATGCCGATCAGCATCTCTCGCTTCTGCTGATCCTTGTACTGGACGCGAAGCTTGGCAAGGTTTTGGCCAGTCTGCTCGGCCAGCTCCTTCAAGCCGTTCTCGAGCTCTTCGTTGCCAATCTGGATGCCTTCCTTCTTGGCGATCTCGGCCATGAGCAGGCCGGCGCGGACCTTGATCTCGCTGTCTTCGACCAGCTTGCCGCGCAGCTCGTCGCCGAGGCCGGTCACGCGCTGGCCCTGGCTGCGAGCCCGGGCCAGGATCTCTTGCTCGGTGAGGCGCATCTGGCGCTCGACCAGCGACGGGGGCACCGGGACCGGGTTGGCCTTGACGAGCTCGAGCACCAGCTGCTCCGCGAGCTGGTTGTCGCTCTGCTCTTTGGCCTGCGTTTCGAGCTTCTTCTTGATGTCTTCCTTCAAGGCCGCCAGCGTCTCGAACTCGCCCACGTCTTTGGCGAACTCGTCATCGGCAGTGGGGAGCACGCGCTCCTTGATGTCGTTGATCGTGATCGCGAAGCTCGCCGTCTTACCCTTCAGCTTGGGGTGCGGGTGCTGCGCCGGCATCGGCACCTCGGCGCTGGAGGTGTCGCCGATGCTCTTGCCGAGCACCGCCTCTTCGATCTGCGGCAGCAACGTGCCGGCGCCCAGCTCGACCTGGAAGTCGGCCGCGCCCGCGTCGTCGATCGTCTCGCCGTCGACCGACACCACGAAGGTGATGCTGACGGTGTCGCCGTTGGCGCAGGCGCGCGCCGTCTTCGGCGGCTCGAGCGTGGAGTGAGCGCGACGCACGGAGTCGAGCTCCTTTTCGATCGACTCTTCGGAGACTTCGACCTTGGCGCGCTTTACACCCAAGCCCTCGTAGCTCACGGCCGCGATCTCGGGCAGCACCTCGACGCGAGCTTTGTACGAAAACGGCTTGTTCTCTTCGACGCCCTGCGCCTCGACGGCCGGCGACGTCACGGGCTGGAGCTTCTGGTCGGTGACGGCTTGGGGAAACGTTTCGTCGACGAGCTTCTGGGCCACGTCGGCCGCGATGCGCGCGCCGTACAGGTGCGTGAGCACCCGCCGCGGGGCCTTGCCGGGGCGAAACCCGCGCACCTTCGCGGTGCGAGCGACCTGGGTGTACGCCTTCTCGAGCTCCGTGGTGACGCGACCGACGCCCACCTCGACGTCGAACTCCACCAATACCGGGCTCAGCCTTTGAACGTTGACTTGCATCTCGACCATGACAGCGGCGGCAGACCTTACATGCCGCGTTGGTAACGTCAACGCTCGCGGCAGAAAAACGTGCGGGAACTTCGGCAAGCCAGGCGCGCATCGGTCGCGCCGCGCCGCGCCGCGCGCACCGACGACGGCGCGGTTGGTGGACCGTCCCGCTCGTCGACAGGCACGTTTACGGAAGAGCCCAAATAAAGCGGGACCCCAACCGGAGGCAGCCGATTGGGGTCCCAAAGTCCCGGGAGAGGGACTCAAGTCGGTCGACGAGCTAGTCGTCTTGTTCGGCGGCCCACAGCTTCGCCTCGAACGGGTCGAGGTCGAAGTCGAGCTCGTGCGCACCGCTGGACTCGATTTCGTCCGACGAAGACCAGCCGATGCGCATGTCGGGTCGCAGCGTGTCGCGCTCGAAATCGGCGAAAGTGGTGTAGTTCTTGGGCGAAGCCATGGTCGTGGAGAGTCTCCTTTGCTCGGGGGCTCAGAAACGGGTGCGGAGGCGGGTGGCCGAAAGGTCGACGACGCGGGCGGGCACAGGCGTCTCGGGCGACTCGAAGAACCCCTGCTGCAGGATCCGCTCGCGAGCTCGGCTGGCGGGGCGGGGCGTCTCCGCGAGGAGAACCCGCTGCAGGCGGCTTCGAAGAGTGAGGAGCTGAGCTGAGGTCGGTCGTCGTTCCAAGCGAGCCTACTTACACCTACATCTACTCACACAGTACGACACTGGCGCCTTTCCTCCAAAAAATGCGCGTCACCACGGCGCAGTTCGATAACCGAGCGGGTCGAGCGCCGCACAGACCTGCTGTTGCTCGCGCTCGCCAAGCGCATGTAGGGTCGCCTCGACACATGAGCCGGCCCGTCACCATCGCTATCGCCAACCAGAAGGGCGGCGTCGGCAAGACGACCACGGCCGTGAACCTGGCCTCCAGCCTCGCCGCCGCCGAGCGACGCGTGCTGCTCGTCGACATGGATCCGCAAGGCAACGCCTCGAGCGGCGTCGGCGTGCGCCCGGGCACCACCGCCCGCACGATTTACGACGCCCTGATCGGCAACGCGACGCTGGCCGAGGTGCTGCAAAAGACGCCGCAAGCCACGCTCGATTTGGCCCCCGCGACGCAAGATCTCACCGCCGTCGAGTATGAGCTGTTCGATGACGATCGCGGCACGCACCTGCGCTCGGTGCTGCAAAGCGGCGCCCGTGACTACGAGTTCGTGATCATCGACTCGCCGCCGTCGCTGGGCGTGCTCACGCTCAACGTGCTGGTGGCGGCCCAGCGCGTGATCGTCCCGCTGCAGCCCGAGTACTACGCGCTCGAGGGCATCACGTATTTGATGGCGACCATCGATCGCATCAAAAACTCGCTCAATCCGGACCTGTCCGTCGAGGGCATCGTGCTGACGATGTGGGATCCGCGAAACCGCCTCGCCCATCAGGTGGCGGACGAAGTGCGCAAGCACTTCCGCGTGTTCGACTCGATCATTCCGCGCAACGTGCGGCTGTCGGAGGCGCCGTCGCACGGCCTGCCCGCGTTGCTCTACGACGTCGGCAGCAAGGGCGCGCAGGGCTACCTGAGCCTCGCCCACGAGCTGCTCGGAGTGCCCGCATGAACGACCCCAAGAAGCCGCTGCGCGGGCTGGGCCGCGGCCTCGACGCGCTCTTGCCTGCGCGCATGCCGGCGCCCCCGGGGCGGGCGGCGACGACCGCCGGTAACTCGCCCGCGCCGAGCTACGGCGAAGGCAACGTGTTCTCCTGCCCGATCGACAAGATCGTGCCGCAGCGTGGCCAGCCGCGCCAGCACTTCGACTCCGAGAAGCTCGACGAGCTGGCGTCGTCGCTGCGTGAGCACGGCTTGCTCGAGCCGCTCGTCGTCCGGCGACGCGCCGGCCACGACGACTTCGAGCTGATCGCCGGCGAGCGGCGTTGGCGCGCCGCCCAGCGCGCGGACATGAAACAAGTGCTGGTCGTCGTGCGCGACGTCTCGGCCAAAGACGCCTTCGAGCTGGCGTTGATCGAGAACATCCAGCGCGAAGATCTGGATCCGATCGAGTTTGCGGAGGCGATGGACCGGCTCGTCAAGGAGCACGGCTACACCCAGGACACGCTCGCCCAGCGGGTCGGCAAGGATCGCTCCACCATCGCCAACGCGCTGCGCTTGCTGCGACTGCCGGCGAACGTGCGCGAGAAGGTGGTGATCGGCGAGCTCAGTGAGGGGCACGCCCGCGCTCTGCTGGGTGCGCCCAACGATAAGCTGCTGTCCGATCTAGCCGAAAAAGTCGTACGTGGGCGGCTGAGCGTGCGTCAGACGGAAGCGATGGTTCGTTCCGCCAAAGACGGCAAAGCGGCGCAAGGCCCGCGCGGCGGCGGCAAAGAGAAGCCCGCCAACGTGCGCGACCTCGAGGCTCGACTCACCAAACGGCTCGGCACCAAGGTCGAGGTGAACGAGCGCGAAGGCAAAGGCGAGATCGTCATCAAATACGCCAGCTGGGACGAGCTCGACCGACTGCTGGACGTCATTCTGTAGTCGCTCGAAGTTGCCGGTGGGGCCGCCGCGCGTTTTTTTCCCACGACTTCCCTGCTCCCCGGACATTAGAGTGCGGACGTCTTTGCGCGGGAGCACGGTCATGGGCACAAATTTCTCACGGTTCGGGGCGATCATCGGCTTGGGGCTGCTGGTTTGGGCGTGCGGTAGCAGCAAGAAAACTACCGACGGCGACGACGATGACGGCGATCGGACGAACGATCAGACTGACGATAGCGGGACGACCAAGACGCCGATCTGTGTGCCTGGCACGCGGCGCTGTGAAGGCTCCGTCGTCAAGCTGTGCGATGCGCAGGGCCTCCAAGAAAGCGTTCAGCAGACGTGCCCCTCTTCGCAGACGTGCTCGGCGGGCGCGTGCGTCGATCGCGCCTGCGTACCGAATAGCCGGTTTTGTAACGAAGGCGCGATTCGGAAGTGCAACAGCGACGGCGCCGCCAGCACCGTCGTCGAGCGCTGCACGGGCGGCTTGTTCTGTCGAGCCGAAGACGACGACGTCTCTTGCAGCCCGCAGGCGTGCTCCGTCGGCGACGCCCTGTGCGAGGGCAACGTCGCCACCACGTGCTTGAACGACGGCTCGGGTCCGAAACCCGGTGGAACCGACTGCTCGACCACCCAACAGCTCTGTTACAAAGGCCAGTGCCACGACATCGCCTGTGTCGCCGGCTCGAAGCTCTGTCAGCACGACGACGTTTACCTGTGCGGCGACAACGGCACCGACCTGAAACTTTGGGCCGATTGTCAGCCGAGCGAAGTCTGCGACGCCGACCTGGGTACGTGCCGTTCCAAGGTCTGCGAGCCCGGCAAGGTGCAGTGCGACTCGACGCGTGTCGTGACCTGCAACGGCTTCGGCAGCGGGTGGCTCCCCGATCTGAAAGATTGCGCCGCAGAAGACAAAATCTGCACTAGCGGCACGTGCAAGAAACGAGTGTGCAGCCCCAACACCAGCTACTGCCAAGACGGCGAGCTCTACTCGTGTGACAACACGGGCACGGTCTCCAGCCAAGTGGAGTGCGGGGCCAACGCGCACTGTATGTCGAGCGGCGCGTACGCCTACTGCACCACCGACGCCTGCATCGCGGGCCAGCCGGCATGCCGTGACGACGTCATCGTCACGTGCAACGACGACGGCACGCTGCCCGCGACGGGCGGCACCGCCTGCGGCGAGGGCCAGAAGTGCGACGCCGGTGTGTGCGTGACGCGCTGTGAGCAGAACACCTCGTTCTGCAAAGGCAACGACGTCTTTTACTGTCAGTGGGACGGCACGTCCGCTGTCAGTCAATACTGCGAGGGCGAGAACAAATGCGAAGCCGCCGGCGGTGGCAGCGCTCGCTGCGCGCCGTTCGATTGCTCGCCCTCGACCACGGCCTGCCTCGGCAACCAGATCGGTACCTGCGCCGACGGGGGCGAGAGCCTGAGCGCAGTGAGCAAAGACTGCACCGCAACCGCCGAAGTGTGCACGAGCGCGTCGACCTGCGCCGCGACCACGACCGACACCATCGGGGTGGCCGAAAATAGCGCCGAGCTAGTGTCCGCGGGCTCGGTGATTGGCGATGCGATCAAGGTCAACTCGGCGCGCAAGCTGACCGAGATGCAGATGAAGCTGAAGCTGGATGAGCCGGTGTCGTTGCGCTGGCTCGTCTACGAGGAGACTGGAACCAGCTACGTCGCCAAGGTCGACCACGTCGACGCCAACGTCAGCGGCGACGGCTTCATCTCTTCCGGGCCGTTCGAAGCCAATCTCAAGGCGGGTAAGCGCTACTTGTTCGCGGTCGCGATCGCAGGCGGCGATGGCTTCGTCTACAACGACAAGGCCCCGTTCCCGGCGAGCGCGTCGTTCGGCACCACGCTCGGCCGCATGAGCTCAGCGTATTACGCGACAATTTCCGACTTCTTGTACTCCGACGTCGTTGCCCAAATGAAGCTCACGACGACGGCGCCATAACCTGGTTCTCGGCTCGACGACGAAGCACTTCGTGGTCGTTTTGGGGCCGGTGGTTCTGCAGCGGCTGAAAGTTGCCGCCATCGCCGCACGACTGCGCGGTTTTTCACGCCTGTGCGTTTGCCGAGCAGTGGGCTACTGCTCGTGAGATGGGAGCACGTCATGGCTAGAAGCAGCTTCGGGGTCATCATCGCTGTCGGGCTCTCGTTGGCCGCTTGCGGCAGCAGCAAAAAGAACGTCGACACGAGCACCTCCCCCACCTCCTGCGATCCGGGCGTGATGCGCTGTGACGGCCAGCAGGTACGAGTGTGCAACGCCGAAGGCACGGCGGAGACGACGGCCCAGACGTGCGCGGCAGGCCTGTTCTGTCGAGAAGACGGCGACGACGCCGCCTGTGACAGCGTCGCCTGCCTGGCGAACACCGCCATCTGCGACGGCTCGGTCGCCACGACCTGCAAGGCCGACGGCTCGGGGCCGAAGCCGGGCGGCGTCGATTGCGCCGACACCGATCAGAATTGCGACAAGGGGCGTTGCGAGGACATCGTCTGCGAAAAGGGCGAGAAAGTCTGTCGCAACGGTGACGTCTACGAGTGCGACGACAAAGGTCGGCCGACTTCCCTGCTCGTCGATTGCCAGGGCAGCAACGTGTGCGACGCCGACACCGGCGCGTGCGGCCCGAAAGTTTGTGAGCCCGGCCTACCGAGCTGCGACAAGAACGTCGCCGGAACCTGCAACGACTTCGGCACCGCGTTTTTGCCCGGCTCCGTCGATTGCTCGAAGACCGACGAGAAGTGCCTGGCCGGCAAATGCGGCACGCAAGTCTGCGTCCCAGTACAGACCTACTGCGACGACGGCTACCTGTACACGTGCGACGCCACCGGTATGAGCGCCACCCGCGGCAAAGACTGCGAGGCCGACGGTGACTATCACTGTGAGCAGGCCAACGGCGGCTACGCCTACTGCGCGCCCAACGAGTGCGAGCCAGGAGAGAAGCGCTGTATCAACAACGTGGTCAAGACGTGTAGCGACAATCACTCCCTGTCCGGCGCGGGCGAAGATTGCGGCAGCGATTCTTACTGCGAAGAAGGCGAATGCAAGCCACGGGGCTGCACGGAAGGGCTGCCGTTCTGCCGCGACGGTGACATCTGGGACTGCCAATACGCACCGTCGGCCCCGATCTTGGTCTACGAGTGCGGCGAAGATCTGACGTGCAGGGTGGATCCGTTCGGCTTCAGCGTCGCGACGTGTGTGACCCCCGATTGCGCTCCTGGCACGACCGGCTGTCTGCTCAACCAAGTGGGCACTTGCGGCTCAGACGGTGAAACGCTGAGCGCCATCACCACCGACTGCACCGCCACCGACAGCGTCTGCACGGCCGACAACGAGTGCACCAAAACCGTCACCGATACGGTGGGCTTGGACGAGACCGGCGACTGGATCTACGCCAGCAGCTTCGTGGGCGCGATGTTCGAGGTGCGCTCGGCGCGCAAGCTGACCGAGATCCAGGCCTGGCTCGCTTTTCCGTCTTCTCGGCAGCTACGCTGGGTCGTGTACGAGCTATCGGGCGCGTCGTTCGTCGCCAAAGTCGACAAGCTCGTCACCGTCGACGGAACCAGCGGCTTCGTCACTTCGGGCGTAGATAGCTTCAGCTTCGAGCTGAAAGCGGGCAAGACGTACGCGCTGGGCGTCGCCGCGACGACGGCCGACGTCCAGAGCTACTATGACACCGCGCCTTTCACCGGCAATCCATCGTTCGGTGTCCTCCGCGGGCGAATCGCCAGCTCGTACTCGAGCACGCTAGTCGCCGGTGACTCGTACAACTCGGAGACAGCTCCCTTCATGAAGGTCGTCACCGAGCTGCCGTGAGTCAGCGCTCCGGCAACGACTGCAGCAGCCGCTCGAGCAGCGGCTGCTCGGCGGGGTGCATCTTCTGCCGCGCGGTTTCGATATCGAAATAGCGCGCCTGATCGACCTCGGGAAACTCACGCTGCTGGCCGGAGCGCGGCGGCCACTCGAGCTTGAAGGTGTTGCTACGAAAACCGCTCAGGTCGACGTCGCCCGCCAGCGCCCAGGCGTAGATCAGCTTGCCGCCCTTGTTCTTTACCGTGCCGAGCTCGAGCGGCTCGCCGCGCGGTGGCTCGAATCCCAGCTCCTCGTTGAATTCACGACGAGCCGCCGCGAGCGGCTCCTCGTCGGGCTCGATTTGACCTTTGGGGATGAACCACGCGCCGTCGTCTTTCTTCGCGAAGAAGGGACCGCCGGGGTGCACCAGTAGCGCCTCGACCCCTTGGCTTTGGACGCGATAGATCAAGAGTCCAGCGCTACGCTTTGCAGGCATGCCTTCTCAACGCTAGCGCCGCGGGCGCGGCGCTACCACCACCGTCCCGCGCCGGCGGCAATCGGTGGCGTCGAAGACGCGCAGCTGCTGGGGGTCGTCTTGCGGGGTCGCAAACCACAGCGCGCGTTCGTCGTCGTCGAACGCATAGCGCAGGCGCAGCGGCCCTCTGCCCAGCTCCGCCGTTGCCGGCAAGACGTGCTCCGGCGCGCACATCGGCTCGGGCAACGCCTTGCCAGGCTGCCCTGCGGCGGCGATGCCGTTGATGCCGGTCTTGTCGTAGGTCACGACGAACAGCTCTCTTCGCGGCGGCAGGGCGGACCGCGGCGGCCCGAACGTCAGCTTGGCGCTGGCCCCCGCTTGCGTCTGAATCCGGCCTTGATGCAGCACGGCCTCGATGCCGAGCAGCGCCGCTTCCCGCTGCCACTGCTCGGCGAGCTGACGCGCTCGACCCATGACGCTGCTCAAGTCGGCCGCTTCGCCCGTGAGCGGCGCCGCGCTCGACTCGCTCCCACCGCTCGAGCGCGGGCGCGCTTCGGCGGCCGGCGTCGCGCCGACGTACCTACGCAAGCTGTCGGTGCCGACCTCGGCCCCCACGCCGAGCGTGAAGATCGAGAGCGGCACCAGCGCGACGATCCACACCCACCCCGGTATCCCCCTCCCCGAGCTCACTTCTTCTTCTTGAGATCGTCGGCGGCTTGCTTGGCTTGCTTGCCGATTGGCCCCGTCGGGTCGAGCTTCTGGGCTTTGTCGAGCGCCTCGAGCGCGCGCTTTTTGTCTTTCTTCTCGAGATGGCGGCCCAGGTAGTAGTACGCAGGCGCGAACTTCTCGTCGAGCTTGAGCGCCGCGTCGTAGTCGGCATGCGCGCCCGCGTCGTCGCCGAAATCGTGGCGGCACACGCCGCGTCGGGTGTGCAGGTCGGCGCTGTCCTTCAGCTTGATGGCTCGGTCCAACACCGCGATGCAATCCGGGTAGGCCTTCAGGCGGCCAAAGCGCACGCCGAGCGCGGCGAGCAAGGTCGGATCATCCACGTTTTGGGCGGCCCGCAGCTCGCTGAGCGCTTCGTCACGCTTACCGGCCGTCGCGAGGTACTCGGCGTAGGTGATGCGCAGCTGGGCGTCGTCGGGCTTGGCTTTGACGGCGGCAGCGTAGGCGGCCATCGCCTGGTCTTTCTTGCCGAGCGCCTCGAGCGAGAGCGCGCGATTGATCAAGAGCTCGGGCGACTTGGGGTTCGCCTTCAGCCCCTGCTCGGCGGTCGCCAGGGCCCCCGCGGCGTCCTTGTTATCGTACTCGGCGCCCGAGAGATTCACGGCCGCCTCGACCAGCTTGGGGTCGAGCTCGAGCGCCTTCTTGTACGCCGCCATCGCCCCGGCTTGATCGGAGAGGCCGTCGAGCGCCACGCCGAGATAGAAGGCGGCCTGCGGATCCTTCGGATCTTTGGCGACCGCTTCCGTCAGCACCTGCTTGGCGGACGCGAAGTCCTGCTTCTGGATCGCGTCCATACCTTGCTTGACGAGCTCGTTGGACGGAGCGACGACCGCGTCCGGCTTCGGCTGCTTGGCTTGCGGCTCGGCGTCGTCCAGCGGCGGGGGATTGTCAGCGGTGGCGGGCGCAGGCGCGCCGCCGCAAGCCGCGAGCAAGAGCGAGAACGAAGCAAGAGCAGTGCGAAACGGCTTCATGGGCGTCCTATCAAAGCACCGGAGACGGTGCTAACAAAGCGCTGAGTTTCGCGCAGGCTCGGCCGCGCTACTTGTCTTTTTCCAGGTGCGCGACCGTCGCCAGAATCCGAGTCTTCACCTCTTCGATGCGCTCGGGGGAGCTAATCTTGGCTCCCGAGGTGTCGGTCACGTAAAAAACGTCGGCGACCTGCGTGCCTTCGGTGTTGATCTTGGCAAGCGAGATCTGAAGCCCGAGGTGCACCAGGCTGTTGGCGAGCCAGAACAACAGACCTAGCTGGTCCTTGGTCGTCACTTCGATCACCGAATGGCCGGTCGCGCAGCGGTTGTCGACGTTGACCTCGGTCGGCACCTTGGGCGTCGGTCGATCCGACCAGCGCGAGCTCGGGGCACCGCCGGTCACGAGCTCCCCTGGCGACAGCTCCATGCCGAGCAGCCGCGAGAAATCGCGCTCGAGCTTGGGCAACGCCGAAATCACGCCGCCCTGGCTCTCACCGGAGCGCACCCAAAACAAGTCGAGCGCGCGCATGCGGCCGAACTGGTCGGTCCACGAGTAGACCTGGGCGCTGATGACCTTGCAGCGGGCGGCCGTGAGCGTGGCCGTCATCATCGCGAGCAGGCCGGGGCGATCGTCGGCGATGAAGCCGACCTCGACGTAAGGGTCGTTGGTCGTCATCACCGTGACGTTGACCTGCTTCATCTGCGCCTGACGCGCGAAGCGCGAGTGACGCACGATGTCGGGCGGGTCGTTGGCGTAAACGTAGCGCTCGGGCATCGCCGCCAAGAAGTGATCCAAAAACTCGCGCTCGCCCCGCTCCGGACACAGCGCCCGCACCTCGTCGCGGATCTGCTCGAGCCGCTCCTGGCCGCGCTGGGCCGTGCCGGCGCTGAAGAACCGGAAGGTGTGCACGTACAGCTCTTCGAGCACCCGCGCCTTCCAGCTCGTGAGCGCGGTCGGGCTGGTCGTGGACACATCGCAGATCGTGAGCAGGTACAGCTCACGGAGCCCCTCGGGGCCGTGCAAATCTTGGGCGAACAGCTCGATCGTCTTGGGGTCGTCGATGTCGCGGCGCGTGGCCACGTGATACATCTTCAAATGGGTCAAGATCAGCTGGCCGATTTCGCGCGTGTCCGCCTCGGCGACGCCCAAGCGATCGAGGACCTTCTTCGACAGCTCGACCCCGCGCTGGTCGTGGTTCTTGCCGCCGATGTCCTTACCGATGTCGTGCAAAAGGGCGGCGAAGAACAGGACCACCGGGCGCGTCAGCTCCGCCGCCAAGCGCGAGGCGAGCGGGTGCTCGGCGGCGAGCTCGCCGCGCACGAGCGCACGCAGGCGATCGACGGCCGCCACCGAGTGCACGTCGACGGTGTACACGTGATACACGTCGTGGTGGACGCGGCCGACGACCGGCGCAAACTCCGGGATCATCGCCACCAGCAAGCCCACGTCGTGTAGCTCTTTGAGCACCGAGCCATCGCGCAGCTGGGTGCGGGCCGCCGTCGTGACGAGACGGATGAACAGGCGCGATGCTTCTTCGCTGCTGCGGAGTCCCTCGCAGAAGGTGCTCGACCCCGCGACGCGCGCGATCGCGTCACGCGCGAAGCCGTAAACCGGCAGATCACGCTTGACCGCCTCGTCGTAGATGCGGAGCGCCAGGGCCGGATCGCTCTCGAGCTGGGCCGGATCTTCGAGCGAAACTTGGCGATTGGTCAGCTTCAAGCCCCGGCCGAGCGACTCTTCGCGCGGGCGACGTTTGGGCGGAGGCGCCGCGCGTGACAGCAGCATCTCTCGCGCCTGCACCATGTTGCGCGCATTGCGATAGTACTCGCTCATGAACGCCTCGACGCCGGGGCCACCGCTGCCGTAGCCGAGTAGCTCCGCCACCGCTTCCTGGCGGTCGAAGCTCAAGCGATCGGAGCGCCGCCCGGCGTAGAGGTGCAGCAGGTTGCGCACTCGCCAGGCGAGCGCGGCCGCGTTTTCAATCTGCTGCCACTCGCGCGGCAAGAGCACGCCGAGCCGCACCAGCTCCGACAGGTGATTCACGCGCCAGCGCGCGCGCGCCGCCCAATGCGCGATGTCGAGGTCGCGCAGCCCACCGATGCCGTTCTTCACGTCCGGCTCGAGCAGGTAAACCGAGCCTCCGAAGCGCTCCGAGCGCTCGACGGCGCGTTGCTCCATGCGGTCCAGGAAGCGCTGGATATTGCTGCCCCCAAACAGGCCTTCGAACGCGCGGTTCAGCAACTTCTCGGTGCCGGCCTTGTCACCGGCGACCACGCGCCAATCGAGCAGCGTGGTCGCCGTCGGCAGATCGGTGCGCGCCAGCTCGATGAGCTCGGTCGTGCTCACGACCTGATGACCGATCATCAACCCTGCGTCCCACAAGGGATACAGCAGGGCTTCGGCGACGTTGCGCACCTTGTCCGGCCGGGCGGGCGTAAGCAGTCGCACGTCGAGATCGCTGTGCAACGACAGCGCGCCGCGGCCGTAGCTGCCCACGGCGGCCAAGCCCAGCTGGGCGAAGCTGACGTCCTTGTGCAGCTTGCCTTCGAGCGCCTTGAACAGCGAGCAGAGCAGCCCGTCGACAGCGCGGCTGTAGCGCTCCGACGCGGGCAAGCCGGACTCGACCTGACCGGCGCGCACCATGTCTTCCACCGCGCCCCGGTGGCGTTGAATGTAGACTTTAATCTCGTCGAGCAGTCCGGGCGACGCGCGCTCGAGGGTGGGCCCCGAAACGGAGGCGGAGACAGTTGGGCTCATGCTTGGCGTGGCGGTCTCGGAGCCCGAACGGCGAGCCGAACCGCCCGAAGTTATAGCGCCGGCTCCACGGTGGTCGCAAATCTGGGGTACAAAAGGCGCGAGGTGGAGCAGGTGCTAGGCTCGTGGCCGATGGATAGACGAGGGTTCGTCCGGGTCGCGGTGGCGGGGGCGGCGCTGACGCTCGTGGGAACGGCGCGGGCTTCGCTGGCGCGGGCGGTCGGGCTGCAGGAGCTGACAGCACGCAGCGAGCACGTGCTGCTGGCAGAGCTGCTCGACGCCGAATCGGTCTGGGAGCAGATCGGTAGGCGACGCCACATCGTCACGTACACGCGTGTCCGCCCCCTGGACGTGCTGGCCGGAACAGACCCGAAACAATCCGAGCTGCTCGTGCGAACGCTCGGCGGCACGGTTGGGGAGCTGGGCGAGCTCGTCCATGGCGAGGCGATTCTGAGCGTCGGCAGCCGAAACGTGCTGTTCGTGATGCCGGTGCGAGGCGTGCTGGCGGTCACGGCCATGGCGCAGGGACACTATCCGCTGAAAAGAGACAAGGCTGGCGCCGAGCGGCTGAGCCGAAGCCCGCAAGCGTCGGAGCTGCTCGGCGAAGCGGGGTCGGCGGTCGCGCGCCTGCCCGGCCTGCAGCTGTCCGAGGCTCGCGCCCTGCTCGAGCCGGTGCGCAAGTAATGCGCCCCCAAGGCTTGCTGGCGGCAGCGTGCGGCCTCGTGCTGCTCGGCACGAGCCTGCACGCCTCTGCTTTCTGTCTGACCCGTGGTTGCAACGAACGAAAACAGCAGTGCGAGTACAGTACGCGCGGCTGCTTGCTCACGGGACCGCTCTTGCATTGGCCGACGAGCTGCGTCTCGTTCGACGTACAGAAGGACGGCTCGCCGCTGCGCAGCCTGGGCTATGACGCCGCCCACGCCGCCGTGCTCGCCGGCTTCGAGCAGTGGCTGAGCGCCGACTGCGGCGATGGCCAGAATCCCGACGTCACCATCCGCGACTACGGCCCCGTCGACTGCCACGAGGCGGAGTACAACCAGGACGCGCCCAACGCCAACATCTTCATGTTCCGTGACGAGGACTGGCCTTACCAGAACTCGATCGACACGCTGGCGCTGACCACCCTGATCTTCAACGCCGATACAGGCGCGATTTACGACGCCGACGTGGAGGTGAACACCCACGCATCGGCGATGGCGGTCGGCGGCGTTGGGCCTGACGACATCGACTTCAATTCAGTCATCACCCATGAAATCGGTCATTTCTTGGGGTTGTCACACTCCGACGCGGAGGGCTCGACCATGCGTCCCAGCTACGCGCCGGGCGACGTCGCGATGGCGAGCATCGAGCAAGACGACGTCGACGGAGTTTGCGCGTCGCTGCCGGCGGGGCGTGAGGTGTCGAGCACCAGCTGCGAGCCGCGCCACGGCTTCTCGAGCGACTGCGCCTTGCCCGCCACGAAGAGCTGCGCCATGCAGCCCAGCCGCTCTGGGTCGGGGCTGCTCGGCAGCCTGCTGCTGGGCGCGCTCGGGCTCAGCGCGGCGCGGGCGCGGCGGCGATCTCGCCCTTGAGCCCGGCGACGCGCAGTAGGTCGAGATCGGCGTCGGGACCCGGGTTCGGCGTGGTCAGCAGCTTGTCGCCGTAAAAAATGCTGTTGGCGCCCGCGTACAGGCACATCAGCTGCGCTTCGCGCGGCAGCTCGGTGCGGCCCGCGCTCAAGCGCACCTTCGAACGTGGCAGCAGAATTCGCGCCACCGCGATCATCCGCACGAGCTCGAGCGGATCGATCGGCGGCAGCGCTTCGAGCGGCGTGCCTTCGACGCGAACGAGCGCGTTGACGGGCACGCTTTCCGGTTGCGGATCGAGCTTGGCGATCTCGAGCAGCATCGCGCAGCGATCGTCGATCCCCTCCCCCATGCCGATGATGCCGCCCGTGCACACGGTGATGCCGGCGTTTCGGACGTTCGAGAGCGTGCTTAGCCGGTCTTTGTAGGTGCGGGTCGAAATGATCGACTTGTAGAAGCCGGGCGAGGTGTCGAGGTTGTGGTTGTAGGCATCGAGACCAGCCTCCTTGAGCTTGGCGGCTTGCTCGGCGCTGAGCATGCCGAGCGTCACACAGGCTTCGAGCCCCTCCGCCTTCACGCCCTTCACCATTTCGATGACACGGTCGAACGCCGGTCCGTCTTTGACCTCGCGCCACGCCGCGCCCATACAGAAGCGGGTCGAGCCGGCTTCTTTGGCGCGCCGCGCGCTGGCGATGACGTCATCGACCTTCAGCATGGCTTCGCCCGTCACCGCCTGGTGATGCGATGACTGCGGGCAATACGCGCAATCTTCCGGACAACCGCCGGTCTTCACGCTGAGCAGCGTGCAGAGCTGCACCGTGTCCTCCGAGTGGTGAGCCAGGTGCACCGCCCGCGCGCGATCGATCAGCTGAAAAAGCGGCAAATCGTGGAGGGCGCGCACTTCGGCGAGCGTCCAATCGTGTCGGACGGCGTGCGGGGTGGCGGTTTGGGCGGAGGTCGGGATCGGAGCGGACATGGGAGTGAAGGAGAGGCGCCTCGGGGTGTAGCGTCACCGTGACCTCGAGTAAAGTCTGGGCTAGACTCCTCGGCAGATGCTCGAAATCACGCTCCGCGTCATGTGTTGCCGCCGTCTACGGACGGCCTGACTCGACGCGAGCCAGCTTCGAAGCGCCGTCCCGAACCGTGGGCGGCCGGTCTTCGTTTTTTT
>Ga0164241_10001710_pt1 | contig 26037 bp, 14 predicted proteins | sample OricomyardsoilBY_FD_108780 | JGI IMG/M metagenome (GOLD analysis project Ga0164241, IMG submission 108780) | Backyard soil microbial communities from Emeryville, California, USA - Original compost - Back yard soil (BY) | ecosystem: Environmental > Terrestrial > Soil > Unclassified | place: USA... | reverse complement strand
TGGTCGACATTTCGATTTGGGACACGCCGGTCAGCGACACGCTCACCTTGACGGTGCCGACCGACGCTTTGCCCGGTACCTACGTCGTAGCCATGAAGGCGCGTCGAGATTATGCGGGTGAGGCGCTGAACCGCGGCGACGTCATCCGCATTCAGGTCGGACAAAAGGCCAAAACCACACTGGCCATGACGACCGGCAAATGCACCACGTGTCACACGGGACCCTCTGCCCTCGGCAATGTCCTCCATGGCATCGGCGACCGAGAGGCCTGCTTCGGATGTCACTCGTCCTTGGACTTCGAGCCGGACAATGCGCTCGACTACCGCGTCCACTTCATTCACTCTCGCTCGGAGAGGTTCCCGAAGGACCCGAACGACTGCTCCACGTGCCACCTCTCGACCCCGACTGGCCCCGCAATCGGATACCCGGGTGAGACCTGGCCATTCTGAAGAGTGACGAATCTCGTGCACGAGCTCTTTGATTGTCCTTGAAGAGGGACATGCGAGTTGGATAGAGTCCGTACCGACGACCGAGCTGTCGTCGGTCTAGGGAGACACGTCAATGTCGGGTAGTGCGTCAGGCGGCAGCGTCGCCACGGGTGTAGGGGTATCGACCAAGGACGACCTCGTAGAGGCCGTTCGCGAGGCAGCCGCAAACCTCAAGGCCGATCTCGCAGATCCGAAGCTCGTTCTCTGCTTCATCACCTGCAATCATCCGACCGACCACCTGACCGAGGCGCTCGCCGCGTTGAAGTCGGCGCTGCCGGCGACGATTCGGGTAGGTGGCTCGGTCAATGGAATCGCGTTCGGCGACGATCGCTACGACGCGGTGTACGGCAATGCGCGTGCGGTCGGCATCTTCGGCTTCGGTGGAGAAGGTCTGCGCGTGTCTGCAGCGATCTCGGCGAATCCGGGCGGCGAGCTTCCTCCGGGCCCCGAACAGGCGATGGCCGCGACAGAGGCCGGAAAGCGGATCGCCAGGGAAGCGCTCGAGGTGCTGGGCGCCACCGTGAAGGGAGAGGCCGCGTCTTCTGCAGGCGCGATCTTGCTCGGCGCCGGCATCGGGGTCGGGCTCGACCAGCCAGTGGTGAATGGCATTCGCGCCATAGAGCCTCGACTCCGACTCACGGGTCCCGGGCTCTCGGGCGGTGTCGACATGTCGGGGATGCCACTGCCGGGTTACGCCTTCTTGGACGAGCGTGTCGAGAAGGTCGGCGTCGCGCTCATCACTCTCGCTGGCGAGGCACGCTTTGGCTTCTCGATGGCGAACGGCATGCAGCCGGTCGGACCGGGCGCCTTCGTCACGGACGCGCAGGGTCCCGTGATCAAGACGCTCAACGGTCGCCCCGCCAAGGACGTCGTCCTCGAGCTCTTGGTCGGAAACGAGACGGAAGAGGTTCGAACGCTCTTCGCGAAGAACCCGACAGTCATGGGCGTCGAGCGAGGGATCACCCTCGCGACGCAGGATCCCGAGGGCGACTTCTATTGGTGTCACATGCCGATCACGTTCCTGCCGGACGGGTCGTTCATCGACTTCTTCGAAGCGAAGCGTGGCAGTGGTCTCTCCCTCGTGCGCATCGACAAGCAGAGCTGTCTCGACGCGGTCGAGCAGGCGGCCGGAATGCTGGTCGAGGACGTTGGAAAGCCAGAGCTCGAGGGCATCCTCGCCTTCTCCTGCTCACTTCGTGGCTTCACGTTGGGCGGGGAGACCGCTCACGAGGACGGCAAGCTCAGAAAGGCCGTGAAGGTCAGGAAGCTCTTGGGTGTCGTCGCGAACGGGGAGGTTGGCTGTTACCGCGCGGGTCGTCCGCTCCACACGGGGTGGGTCTACGCCCTGTTCGGACTGGCGCAGAGCTGAGGGCGAACATGGGCGTCAAGCTCGACAACCTGATCGGCCAAATACGCGACGCGCGTGGTCCATTCTTCATGGCGCGGCTGTGCCTGCGTCTCGAGTTCTCGCTCGAGCCGGGAGAGACGCCGGACAGTGAGACGCGCGAGCGCACGCTGATCGATGCGTGCCGCGCGCTCGGTTACGATCCACTCGCGCCTCGCGCAGCCGCTCGGTAGGTTCTCGTCGGCTGAGCGTCGGGTCAGCTGAGCGTCCGGTCGAGTGAGCCTCGGGTCGAGTGAGCCTCGGGTCAGCTGAGCGTCGCGATGCGCGTCGCCAGATCCGGCAGGGGGAGCAGTGCTTGTACGTGGCCAGCGCGGGCCGCTGCGCCGGGCATGCCGAAGACGACGGCCGTCTCCTCGCTTTCGGCGAGGACGACGCCACCGGCGCGGCGAATGGCGCCCGCTCCGATGACCCCGTCGTCTGCCATGCCTGTCAGGATGATCCCGACGGACTTCGAGCCGGCGGCCGTTGCCACGCTCGACAGCAATCGGTTGGCGCTCGGGACATACCTATCTTCGTCTGTCGGGGCGGTCACCTCGAGGCGGAAGACGCCGTTCTCGCGGCGCAAGGACATGCACGAACCGCCGGGGCACACGTAAGCGCGGCCGGCGGTGACGAGATCTCCGTCGACGGCCTCGCGGACGGAGACGGTCGTGGCGCGATCGAGCCGCTCGGCGAACGTGCGAGTGAACGTCGCCGCCATGTGCTGAGCGACGAGGATGGCCGAAGGGAAGTTCGCCGGAAGCCGCGAGAAGATGTGCAGCAACGCTGCGGGGCCCCCGGTCGAAGAGGCGACCGCGACCACGTGGCGTGGCGGTCCACTCATCAAGCTGGTCGTCGTGGCCGTCCCACTGGGCCACGCCGCGAGACCCTTCCGGAGCGTCGCGCGGGCGTAGCGCGTCAGCAGAAGCTTCTGGACGAGCTCGGTGCGCAGCGCGTCGCCGGCGACCAAGACGTCATCGGGCTTCGGAATGAAATCGAGCGCGCCGAGCTCGAGCGCGCGGAAGACGTTCTCCGTCTGGCTCTGGGTCGAGAGGACCACCACCGGAATGGGCGAACGGCTCATGAGTAAGCGCAGAAACGTGAAGCCGCCCATCTTCGGCATCTCGAGATCGAGCGTGATCGCGTCGGGCGACAGCTCTGCGACCATGCGAAGCGCTTGCTCGCCATTCGAGGCGTGGCCGATGACCTGGATCTCGCGAGACGTCGCGAGGGCGTCCGAGATGACGTGCCTTCCAATGCGCGAGTCATCGACGACGAGGACGCGGATCGGCGGAAGCCGCGGCGCTTCGGGCGGTTGGCTCATGGTTTCGGCACCATCGAGCGGCGGTGCACGAGATCGTCGATCGACGGCTTGCGATAGACGATGTCTTCGTCCAGCTCGAGCGCATCGAACGACGTGGCTTGGTTCAGCAACGATTCGCTGTGGCCGAGTAGGAGGAACCCCCCCGGCGTCAGGCGATCGTGGAAGCACGTCACGACGCGTCGCCTCGACGTGTCGTCGAAATGAATGAGGACATTCCGACAGAAGATGACGTCGACGTTGCCCAGCGTCGAAGAGTCGTTCTCCTTGATGAGATTGCCGTGGCGAAAATGGCAGATGGCGCGCAGCGAGTCGGCGACCATGCGGTTCTTGCCGTCTGATTGGCGCGGGAAGTGGCGTTCGAAGAGCGCGCTGCCTCCGCTGCGGAACGACGACGCCGAGTAGATGCCCTTGCGCGCTCTGGCGATGCAGCGCCGGGAGATGTCGGTGCCGAAGATGCGGATCTTGTCGGGAGGAAAAATGCCCGCGTCGAGGACGAGGGCGCCGATCGTGTAGACCTCTTCGCCGGAGGCGCAGCCAGCGCTCCAGATCGTGATGCGCTCGCGTCGTTCGAGTTGCTTCAGGACGCGGCGCTGAAACGCCTTCAGCTGTCCTTCTTGGCGAAAGACATACGTCTCATTGACCGTGCACGCCTCGACCGCTTGCTCGAGCTCTGCGACGCCGCCGGCTTTCAGTCGTTCGATGTAGTCGCCGAACGCATCGGCGCCCGAAGCCATGACGCGCTCGCGGAGGCGACGCTCCATGAGCGGACGCGCGTCTTCACCGAACCAGAGGCCGGCGTAGTCGTTGAGAAGCCTCCGGATGTCGAAGAACTCGTCGACGCTGAGCGTGGAGCTGCTGTCCTTCGCCATCACACGATTCGCGAACAAGAGCCGGTAGCACGGATCCTCATCCATCGCGAGCGGCAGGTGCGCGCGCCGCTAGGACTTGTGCGGTTGATGCCGTAGCCTCGTCCCCACGATGACGTGGCCCATCGCCACGAGTGCGCTCGGTCCCTTGTCGGTCGGAACGATCGTGTGGCGGCGACGCGGGCGCCCGCGCGTGACGGCCATCGCGAAGGCGACGTTCTCGATGATCCACGGGGGCTTTGCGCTGCCGACGAAGCCGCGGCCGCTCGCGCTCTCAGAAGGTGCGCCGGGGCCGAGCATGGCGGCGGAGCGCGCGCTCGAGATCTGGCCCGACTTGTCCGAGACGGACATCATCCTGGGCGGGCACGCGACCACCCCTGGGCGCGAGCCGCTCGCGGCCATCGCGACTCGACTCGTCGTATGGAGAGGAGAGCCGCTGCTCGACAAAACCCTCCATGTCTTCGGCGATCGGCGGTCGCCGGACGCCTATCCAAGGAAGTTCACCACCCTTCCGCTCTCCTACGAGAGGTCGCGCGGCGGACCCGGAACGTGGAACCCGGCAGGCGTCGATGGCCGCCCCGCGAACGTCGTCGACCCCCTTCGCGAGGGCGAGCCGGCTGGCTTCGGGCCGATCGCGATGACCTGGCCGGATCGCGAGCTCGAGCTGGACGCGGCGACGTTGCTCGATCCCGACGGCTGGAATTGGCCCGAGGACGTTGGCGTCGAGCGGTTCCAGTCGGCGCCGAAGGATCAACGTGTTCGCGGTCTCCGCGGCGACGAGTGGCTCGTCGTCGATGGCTTTCACGCGGACGTACCGCGTTTCGCGACGCGCCTCCCGATGCCGCGCGCGAACGCCTGGCTCAGCGACGAGACTGGGCGCCGCGAGCCCTTTGGTCTTCGCATCGACACGGTCTCGATCGACATGGACGCGCTCGAGGTGTCCGTCGTGTGGCGGGCGAGCCTCCCGCTGGTTCGCGAGCTGATCACCGGACTTCGCGTGACCGCCGAGCTCGATCTCGCGCCGGTCGAAGCGATCGAGCCAGTGGACTCGAATGGCGCCTCGAAGGGGCTCGGCGTGGGGATGCGGCTCGGAGAGCGCGCGACGAGGCCGCCGCCACCACCGTCGTCGAGCGAAGACGCGATCCCCTTCGACCCGCCACCCATGGCGGCGCCGTCCGCTCTCCAGGTACCGCCGCCGCCGCTGGTGACGCCGCCGACCCGGGCGGGGCTCGTGAGCCCGCCGCAGCCGGCGCCGCCGCCTCTCGTCGTCGTGCCCTCGTCCACGGGGACGGTCCCGCCGCCGCCACCGATCGCGCCGCCGCCGACCGCGCCGGCGCCGACCGCGCCGCCACCGATCGCGCCGCCACCGATCGCGCCGCCACCGATCGCGCCGCCACCGATCGCGCCCACGGAGCTTGCGCCGCGCGCGCCTGCGCTCGCGCTCGTTCCGCCGCCGCGTGCCCCCGCGCCGACCGCCCAGCCTCTCGATGCGGGCGTGGCGCCTCCGCGAACCGGCTCCGCCGGGCTCGCCCCGGAGACGACGCCCGTTCCGCCGGCGGCGTCGGATTCGCGGCGAGGAGCTTCGTCGGCGCCCGACCCTCGGTTGGAGTTCGAGTCGACCCAGTCCGGAATTCGAACCACGGTGATCGCGCGCCTCGCTTCGAAGCAACCCATCGTGGATCTCGGCCTCGCTGGCGCGGATCTCTCCGGGCTCGACTTCTCTGGCCTGGTCCTCTCCGGCGTGAACCTGGCGGGCACGAAGCTCGTCGGCGCGAAGCTCCGCGGGACGCGACTCACCTCGGCACGCTTGGCCGGTGCCGTGCTGACGGACGCCGATCTCTTCGAGGCTGATCTCTCGGAGTGCGACCTCAGCCGCGCCGTGCTCACGCGGACGAACCTCTCGGGGGCGTGGCTCTCCGACGCGAACATGACCTCTGCCGACGGAGACAGGGCGAAGCTCGTCGGCGTGCGCGCGTCTCGGGCGATCTTCACACAGGGAAAGTGGTCCGGCTGCAGCTTCGAGAAGGCCGAGCTGGTCGGCGCGGACCTCGGCGGCGCGAGCCTCGATCAGGCGAGCTTCGACGGTGCAAACCTGACGGGGGCGCGCATGGTCGACGCGCATGGTCAGGGGGTCTCTGCTCGCGGTGCGAAGCTCGAGGACGCGAACCTAGCGGGCGTGTCCCTCGTCGGCTCGAACATGGACGACGTCGACGCAATGCGTTCGGTCTGGGATCGCGCGGTGCTCGATCGCACGACCTTCCGCAACGCGAAGCTCGAGAGCGCGGGCCTTTCGCGGACCCGCGCAGACGGCACGGACTTCACAGGCGCGAACCTCGCGAAGGGCAGTCTGATGGGCGCCTCGGCCGAGAACGCGATCTTCGATCATGCGAGCCTCGAGGGCGCGGACCTTCGGCAGGCGAAGTTCGGCGGGGCGTCGTTCGTCGAGTGCAAGATGGCGCGGAGCAACGCCCTCAAAGCGACGTTCGCCGGCGCGAACCTCACGAAGGCGGACCTCGCGGGCGCTTCTCTTCGAAGCGCGAAGCTTCGTGCCGCGACGCTCGCGGACGCGATCCTGCGCGAGGCAGATTTTCGCGATGCGGATCTCGAGCAAGCCGATCTGCGCGGAGCAGATCGCGCGACCGCGAAGTTTGCCGGCGCGAACCTGAAAGGCGCGAAGGAAGAGGGGAGCGAGTGAGCCACGGCGGCATCCGAGCGCGCGCGTTCGGCGGCGCCGTGGCGGACGCATTCGTCTGGCGGCAGCGCGGCCAGACTCGCCTTACGGTGGTCGTGAAGGTCGCGCTTCGCCTGCTGCCGGATCGACAGGCCGAGGTCTTGCCGCTCAAGGCCGACCTCTGTCGCGGCGACGTCCACTACGAGGGCCACGCCGGCAGGAGCGTCCACTTCCCGAGCGACTTCGTCCCGATGCTCCAGCGACCCGAGATCTTGCTGACTGGGCATGCTCGGTCTCCGCATGGCTCGACCACGGCGCTCTCGGTTCGCCTCTACGTCGGTGGCGATGCGTCGCTCCTCGACAAAACCGTGCACGTGTACGGGGATCGCTCGCGCGAGGCGCCTCGGCCTGCGCCCTTCGTATCCATGCCTCTCGTGTACGAGCGCGCAGCAGGCGGTCCGTCGACGGACAATCCGGTAGGCGTCTCCACGCGCCGCGGTGGCGGTCCGAATGTCGTCGATGCGAGCGATCCGCATCGTCCGGCAGGGTTTGGTCCCATCCCGATGACGTGGCCCGCGCGAGCGAAGCGCGTCGTATCGCGGCCGCCCGGGCTCATCGGTGCGCTCTTGGATCTCCCGGACGATTTGCCCATGAGTTTTTTTCAGTCCGCGCCGAGCGACCAGTGGGTCGAGCGACTTTCGGGCGACGAATGGATCGTCGTCGACGGAATGGATGGCGAGCTGGACCGACTCCAGTCGCAGCTGCCAGGCCTCGTCGCGCGCGCGCGGATGACCGGAACGGCGATGGGGGGCGTGCCGCTCGTCTTTGACCGGCTCCACATCGACATGGATGAGCGCGTCGCGTATCTCGGATTTCGCGGCAGCGTCGTGGTGCAGCCCGCAGAGCTGAAGGACCTCGAGATCCTCGCGGGCGTCGAGGTGCCCGACGAAGCCGAAGACGAGCTCTCGAACCAGACGGTGATGCTCGATTCTTCCGAGCTCTCGGCGCTTTCGCGTCCACTGCCGTTCGCCGGGAGTCCGGGACCGGCACCGAAGGTCCCCGCTGCGCCGACGTTCGGGTTGCCCTTCGGTCCTCACGGGGCGCCGCTTCGCGCGCCCTCGTTCGATGTTGCGAACGAGCACACGGTCACGGCGGACTCTTTGCCTGCCGGGCTCTCGTTGCCGAGCATGGTCGCGGTCGACGACGAGCCATCCGAGGGGACCCTCGTTGCGCCGCTCCACGTCGCGAGCCGAGACATCCCGTTCGCGCCGCCGCACACCTTGCCGGGCCCGAGCGTCCCGAGGCTCGGCGCCGACGACGATGACGACGACGATCCGAACATGGGGACCGTCGTCGCGAAGATCGTGAGCCCGAGCGTCGCGCTGCCGTTCGCGCCGTCTCGTGACGCCGCGCCGGCTCGGCGTCACGAGGGAGAGACGACGGGGTTGCCGTTCTCGCGACCTCCCGCGGCGCTGCCCGAACCGTTCGCGTCGCCGCGTCCGACGAGCGCGTCGAGACCGATGCCGGTGCCTCCGATCACTCGGCCCACCGCCAGCGCGCCGGCGCCTGTGCGCCTGCCGTCGCAAGGCGAGCGGCGCGCGTCCGCGCCCGCGCCGGTCTCCGCGCCCGCGCCCCGTCCGACGATGCCGCAGGCGACGCCGGGGCCGACGATGCCGCAAACGACGCCGGGGCCGACGATGCCGCAAACGACGCCGGGGCCGACGATGCCGCAAACGACGCCGGGTCCGACGATGTCGCAAACGACGCCTGGGCCGACGATGCCGTTCCAGACTCCCGCCACGCCAGTGGTGGCTTCGCAGGGCCTCGCGGCGCCGGCGCTGCCCATTTCGGAGAGCTCGCTTCCGCGCTCGGACGCGCCGCCGCGGTCGCCGTCAGCGCAGCCGCCTTCGGTCGCGGCAACGCCTTCATCTCCTCCACGCGGTTCGTCGCCTCTACCGCCGGCGATCGCGGACGTCGCCGAAGAAGCTGGCCCCCGCAAGCTTGTCATCGAACGCGTACGCGCCGGAGAGGCGCTTTATGGAATGGACCTGTCCGCCGTCGATTTGCGCGGGCTCGATCTTAGCGGCGGCGTGTTCTCCGACGCGAACCTGACCGGTGCGCAGCTCGCGGGGACGAAGTTGGTGGGCGCGCGGTTCGGCGGCGCGCGCCTGGTCGGCGCGGATCTGTCGAAGGCCGATCTGAGAGACGCCGAGCTCGACCGCGCCGATCTCTCCCGAGCCACGCTGGTCGAGGCGAGATTCGACGGCGCCTCGCTCATGCACGCGACGCTCGCGTCCGTGGTCGGAGATCGCGCATGCTTCGAGAACGCGAAGCTCGACTCGGCGACGCTCGCGGGCGCGAGCTTCATCGAGGCCGTGTTCGACGGCGCGAGGATGCCCGGCGCCGATCTCTCGGGCGCGAAGCTCAACGACGCGACCTTTCGCCGAGCCTTGCTCGGCTCCGCGAAGCTCGCCGAGGTCGACGGCGAGGGAGCGATCTTCGCCGAAGCCGAGCTCGATGGTGCCAGCCTGAACGGCGCCGTGTTGCGCGCGGCCGACTTCGTCGGTGTTCGCGCGCCGCGATCGGTCTGGGAGCGCGCGACGCTCGATGGCGGACGTTTCTCCGGTGCCACCCTCTCAGAGGCGACCTTCGAGCGCGCGAACGTCGTGGGTTGCAGCTTCGAACGCGCGGATCTGACGCGCGCGAGCTTCTCGAGCGCGTCGGCCGACGGCGCGGACTTCACGGACGCAAAGATGACGTTCGCAGACTTGCGACAGGCGAAGCTCTCGGACGCGACGCTGGTTCGTGCGGTGCTGACGGACGCAAACGGTCAGAAGATCGTCGCGCTGCGCGTTCGGGTCGAGGGGGCCGATCTGCGTCGCATGTCGCTTCGCTCCGCCAAGATGAAGGCCGCGGACTTCAGCGGCGCGATCATGGACGGGACGGATCTTCGAGACGCGGACCTCGAAGGCGCCAAGCTGACTGGCGTCGATCGCTCGCGCGCCAAGCTGTCCGGCGCGAACCTCAAGGGCATCGAGGAGTAGTTCGCGAAGGCCAGACGTGTCTTCGCGGCGCATCCCACACGTGCGGCCTTCCTCGCGAGAGGCCGGCCGGGAGGACGCGCCGAACCGAGGGCGCGAGCGCTAGAACGTTCCCCGCAGGCCGACGTGTCCGGCCCCGACGTCGAGCTTCAGCGCCGCATCGGACGTCGGCGCGTCGCCTCCGCCGTCTGCCGTCGCGAGATCGATGACGATGAGCGTCGCGCCAGTTGCGATGCCGACCGCACCGATGACGAGGCCGATGTTCGCCACGAGCTGCTGCGTCTTGCCCTGGTCGACGAGATCTTTCGCTTCCGCGTTGCTCGCCGAGCAGCCGCTCGGGCAGAGGGTGTCGAGATCGCCCTGGGTGCCTGTGGCCATTCCCCCCTCGACGCCGAACATCACGAAGCCGGCGACGCCGATTCCGCTGGCGACCAGGCCGCCGATGAGGAGCCCAGAGCCACCACCCGAGCCGTCGTCGGTCTTCGGAGGCTCGATCGGGTGAGGGTTCGTATCGACCACAGCAGGCTGCAACGTGAACGTCTTCGTATCGCCGGCTTTGAGGTCGGCGTGCTCGGTCACCGGCGGCGCACCTTGAACCTCGAGCACGACGTCGACGGAGCCTGGGTCCACCGGGATGGGCTTGTCCCAGTTTTCTTTGGGGACGGGGACTCCGCCCACCTTCACGCGCGCGGAATCTGGCGCGTTGGGGACGCTGATCGTCACGAGCACGAGCTTCTTCGACAGTTCGTCGAGATCGCGTTTCGCGCCCTCGCCGGTCGCGATGTACTTCGGCTCGGTTTTGCCGCGCTCTTGCGCCTCTTCGATGACGCCCTCGAAGGTTGTGTACGCTTCGCGGAGGTTGCCCATCTCGGCCTGGCAGCGCGCGACGTAGAGCCGCGAGTTCGGGCTCGCGACCGTGTCGTACGAGAGGCGGAACTGCTCGAGCGCGAGCGCGAACTTCTTCTGCCCGAAGAGCTTCGTGCCTTCCTTGAATGCGTCCGTCGCCTTCTTTATGGCCGCCGGAGACGGCTTCGCGCTCGCGCTCGCGGGCTGCGCGAAAGCGCTCTGCGGTGAGGCGGCAGCGACGATCGCCAACGATGCGGCGATGAGGACAGAAGCGAGCGAGGAGTTTTTCGAGGAACGCACGTGCTCTCCGTGTGGATGGCCGAGAGGCGCGAATACCGGCGCCCGCGCCGCCTAGGCTTTCGGGCGACGAGGCGCTTCGAGGATGCTGATTCTACCGAGGCTCGGCTGGATAGGGCGGCGTATGTGGCTCTGGCTCAGATCGTGGTCGGGTTGTAGGGCTTCGGCTTCGGTTTGGGTTTGACCCCGGTCGAGGGCGGACGCGCCCCGGTCGGATAGGGGTGCGGCACGGTCGCTGTCGGCGCCGTGGTGGCTTCGGCGGACGGCTCTGCGGACGGCTCTGCGGACGCCGCGGGCTCCGCGCTCTCGGCGGCCGAAGGCTCGGCCGTCGCCGTGGGCTCGACGGTCGGGATGGGCGCCGCCGTCATGGGGGTAGGCGTAGGGGGCGCCGTCGGCTGCGCGACGACCGCGCTCGCGGTCCCTGCAGGCGGCGTCGCAGGCCCGCGCAGCGCCTCGATCATCGCGATGATGCCGATGCCGACGCCGACGCCGACGACCACGAGCACGGCGAGTCGAATCCACGGAGAGCGCGAAGGGGCCGCGGATGCGATCGGATCCTCGTCGTCGAAGACCTGAGGCTCAGCGGCCGGCGCGTCCGGAACGCTCATCTCGATGGGGGCGGCCGCGTCCGCTTGCGTGGGCTCGTCGTCGATGACTGCGCTCGTCATGGTGACCGGCGCAGCCGGAGCGGTGAGCATCTCGAACGGATCGACCGCGGCTGCCGGCTCGGCTGGGGGGTCGACGGAGGCGGGGACGGGCGAGGCGTCGAGCGCCTTGGGCGGCAAATCGAGCGTCGTCGAGTCGTCCGGAAAGAGCGGCGTCGCGAGGGACGCAGCCGACACTCCATTGGCGACCTTCGCGCGCACGGCGGCCGCGTCGGCGGGGTGGACCCTGGCGAGCGCGTCGATGAGGCTCTGCGCACGGGCCTCGAGCACGTCACCGACAGCCTTGCGAACGAACGCCCCGACGTCGTCGTGCGACGCGGGCTTCTCGAGGATTTGTTCGATGCGTTCGAGATCCTTTTCGACGTCTGCAGCGGTGGCGAAGCGCTTCTTCGGCTCTTTCTCGAGCAACCTGAGCACGAGGTTCTCGAAGTCCGGGTGGATGTCCGGCACGATCGAGCGGAGCGGCGCCGCCGCCTTGAGCGCGATGTTCTCGACCGTCTTGAGCTCCGAGTCGCCGCGGAACGGGTGCAGACCCGTCGCCATGACGTAGAGAAGCGCGCCGAGTGAAAAGAGATCGCTTCGTCGGTCGAGGGCGAGGCCGCCGAGCTGCTCGGGCGAGAGGTAGGGGGTCTTGCCCTTCACGGTGCTGCCGACGCGGGTGACGTGCAGGCGTCCCTTCGACTTCGCGATGCCGAAATCGAGGATCTTGGCGACACCGTTTCGGTCGACCAACACGTTGGCCGGGTTCACGTCGCGGTGGACGAGATCGAGTGGGCTGCCCGAGTCGTCCTTGGTCTCGTGCGCCGCGTGGAGACCCGCGCACAGGTCGCGGGCGATGCGCAAAAGGATCGGCAGCGGAATGCCGCCATCGGAGCGCGCGGCGCGCTGGATGGCGCCGATCGTGTCACCGTCGACCCACTCCATGACGAGGTACATGACCTCGTCTTCTTCGCCGAGAGACAGGATCTGCGCGACGTTCGGGTGCTTGACCTTTGCGGCGACGCGCATCTCGTCGAGGAACATCGACTCGAAGTCGGGATCGTCGCTGAGCTCCGGGAGCATCGTCTTGATGGCCACCAGCTGGTCGAGGCCCGACGCGCCGCTCGCGCGAGCGGCCCAGACTGTCGCCATGCCGCCGCGAGCGACTGCTTCGAGGAGCTCGTAGATCTCGCCGGGGTTCTTTCCTAGCGTCGCTCCGCCTCGGAGCCGATCGAGGGAGCGCTGACCGATGATGCCGATGGGAGCGGTCGGCTCTGGCGTCGCGTCGAGAGCCTTCGCGAACGGTTCTGGTGCGGCTGACGGCGCCGTGATCGGCGCGGCAGCGGGGGCCTCTTTCGTCGGCGGCGGATCGAACGAAATGTCGACGGGCGGACCGAGCGGCTCGACCCCGAGCAACGTCTGCTGTCGTGGTTTGACTGGCGGGCGCTTCGGCGGCGGCGGCGCGGCCGAGCGCTTCGGAGGCGCCGCGGGCTCGTCGACGCTGGTCTCTTCGACGAGGAAATCTTCGTCGAGCGTCGTCGGGTTCTCGAGGGTGCTCGCCGGTGTCGCGGTCGCCGGCTTCGGGGTCGTGGGCTTCGGCGTCGTCGGCGCGGGCGCCGGCGTGGCCGGCTTGGGAGCCGGCGGTACGGGGGCAGCCATTCCCATGATGGTTTTCGCGCGGGCCGGAGTCCTGAGCGGAGCGCCCGCGCCGTTCGTGATCTTCGCCGCGACAGGCGCCGCAGGCGGGGGCGGTCTGACCGAGGCGAACGCCCGCGGTGCGCCCGAGACGGCGCGGGTCTGGCTCTTGTCGACGAGATGACCAGCGAACTCGGCCACAGCGGAATGTGCCGCGACGTCGCCGTCACTCACCGCGGCGACCAGCAGCCCGAGGCTCGGCCTCGACGCAGGGTCACGAGAGAGCGCCGAAGCGATCGCTTCGCTGATCGCGCTGGGTACCTCTGGGCGCTGCGCCGACAGATCCGCGATGGGTCCGGTCAGGACCTTCTGGATGATCGCCGCCTCCATCCGAGAGGAGAAAAGGCGCTGGCGAGACAAAAGCTCCCACCCGAGGACCGCGACGCTGAACGTGTCGCTCTTCGCGTCGGGCACGGGCGGCGTCGGGCCGAGCGTCAGGCTCATCGCCTTCACGCGCTCGGGCGCCGCGTACGTCAATCGCTCCAGGTTCTTGACGTAGTGCAGACCGAAACGGCTGATCGCGCGATCGACCCCGAACCCGCTGACCGAGGCGTGCCCGTCGGCGCCGATGTGGATGCACCAGGGCCCGAGCTCTCCGTGTCCGAGCGCCGCGTTTTGCAGGTGCGCTGCCTCGAGCGCCTCGAGGACGTCGAGTAAGATTCGCGTAGCCACTGGCAAGGGGAGGCCCTCTGGGCCCGCGCGTCGCAGCAGAGAAGCCAGCGTTTCCGACTCTCCGTTCGCGTACGCGACGAAGGGTTCGCCGTCGGCCACGCCGGAGTCGACGACCTTCGCGATTTGCGGCGCATCGAGGGCGGCGGCGTTCTTCGCTTCAGAGACGAAGTTATCCACCAATTGCGCCGATTTCGCGACGTGCCGATGGATCTTGGTCACCAGTACCAACTCGCCCGAGGCGCTCTTCGCGCCGAACGTCGCGCCGACGCTGCTGGCGGACACTTCCTTGGTGAGCTCGTACGAACCGAGCTTCTTTCCGGTCACCTGCTGGGGAGTGAGCGCCATCGAAGGAAAAGCCTATCAGTCAACGGAAGCGCGGTGGAAGTCGACGGCAGTTTTGCCAGCGCTCGCATGCTAAGAACCGAAAGTCGATGGCGCCGCGAGACACGCCGAAGCCCGAAGATGGCGCGCTCGTCGTGGCCGATCGTGCGTCCCCGTATCCGGTCTCGCGCCTCGCGCCTCGCTTCGATCTCGTGGACGTCGCGCGCGAGATTCAGGACGCCGACCGCCTTCTCTCGACCGTCGTGGGCGGCCAGCTCGACCTAATCGCCGAGCAAATCCGCAGACTCCAGGTCGAAGCGCAGGTCCTCCTCGAGCGGGCGAAGGTCTCGGCCGAAATTCATCGCGCGGCCTGTCACTTCAAGAAGAAGTCGGGCGCGACGTACCACCTCTACCGGCGCGAAGGCGGCGCCCCCTACTTATCGATGTTGTCGCCCGAGGAGTGGGGTGGCTCGCCGCCGCATCCGTTCGAAGGCAGCTACCGCCTCGAGCTCGACATGTCGTTCACTCGCGTCGACGGCTGATCTCGCGCGATAACTTCTCCTCGGCGCGCGGGGCTCGGTACCGTTCTTCGCATGGCAGACGCCGCTTCGGTCGAGGAAGCTCTGCGCGATCGACTCCTCTCGGTCATGGATGAAAAGCACCACGGTGCCTTCGTCCATCTCACGCGACCTGGTCTCACGCGCGCGCAGCTCGCGGTCCACTTTCGACACGAGTTTCACACCTACGTCCGTGACTTCCCGGTCCTTCTCGGTCGCGTTCTCGGACAAGGCCCGCCGGACGCCGTGCGTGCGGCGCTCGCAGAGAACATCTACGAGGAGCAGACCGGCAAGCTGAGTCTCGGGCGGCCGCATCCGGAGCTCTTCATGGTGATGATGGAGGGCCTCGGCCTGTCTCGCGAGGAGATCGCGGACGTGAAACCTGCGCTCGAACCCGAGGCGCTCGTCTATCGCGCGTACCTCGATCGCATGACACGTGACGAGCCGTGGGTGCTCGGCGCGGCGGTGCTCACGATCTTCGTCGAGGGGAGCATCCACGAGCGGGCAGAGCTGAGCGGTACGCGCGTGCTGCCGCCCATCGAAGAGCAGCTACGCGCCCATCCGATGGCGAAGCACTACGGTTGCCCGACCGATCACCTGCTCTTGGTGCGCGCGCATCGAGCCGTCGAGGGCGGTCATCGAAAGGACGCTTGGCGCATGGTCCTCGAGAACGCTCACACACCAGAGGTCGCAGAGCGCGTCGTGGGCGCCGTCACCGAAGCGCGAACGCTTTGGCTTCGCTATCGCGACGGCGTCGCGCGAGCCATGGGCGTCCCGGTGCTCGACTCTTCCCCCTGAGCGGCGGGAACGGAGCTCGGGCTCGGAGTCTTGGGCTCGGGCGAGGCCGTCTTTCCGGCGTAGCCCTTCATGAGCGCGTCGAACATCGCGGCGCCGAGCTCTCGGTAGCCCTTGATGGTGAGATGGATGCCGTCCTTCTGCACCTTGGGCTCGGGCATCTCGCGGAGCTTCGCCATCGCGCCCTTGCCGCCGAGTGTCTGCCACGCGTCGAAGTACATGCAGCCCGACTTCGACGCGGCGCCCTGCAGCGCGTCGTGCATCCGCGCGGTCTGGTCTTCCGCGTCCGCGCGATCGGTGTTCGAGACGACGACGCAGTCGACGTCGGGGTTCGCGCGCCGCGCTCTCGCGAGGAGCTCTCCCACGCGCCGCGCCGTGCCTTCGTAGGCCGGGTTCGCGTCACCGGCTTCGTTCGTCCCGAGCTCGAGCACGACCAGATCCGGTGTTCTCCGCGTCGCCTCCGTGACCCACGCGTCCTCGTCCCACGCGAGCGCCGTCGCGTACCGCGCTCCGTTGATCGCGAGCGTGTCGAGCACGACGCCGGGATGCGTCGCGGGATCCGTCTCGACGACGACGCCGCAGAGATCCGTGTGGCCGATCGGATCGACGACGAACGGCTCGCTCGCGAGCGCCTGCACCGAGACGTGACGCACGACGCCGGCCGGCTCTGCTTTCGTCGCGCGGATCTCGGTCTTCGCAAGGTCGCCGCCCTGGATCACGACGGCGTCGTTCGGCTCTTTCAGGCGGTAGCAGACGTCGAAGCTCAGCTTGTCCGCCGGGTAAGGCTCGCTCAAGACGAGCGCGGCGCGTGGCGCGTCGGCGTAGCCGCTCATCATGAGGCCGCCCAACCCAAAGACGCCGTCGCCGTCGCGCTTCACGCCGACCGGATGCTTCGGGCGCATGCGCCACTTGCCGCGGATCTCGAGCTTCAGCCCATCGTGGCGGTAGTTCTTGTAGCCGAGGTGCACGAACCCCGGGCCCGCTGCGCCGAAGCGCTCCGCGAGAGCTTTCCTGACCCGACCCGACCAGAAGTCAGCTTGGCCGTGCGAGTCGCCGAGCCAGAGCACGCGCACGTTGCGGCCCAGTGAGCCTGCGCCGAGCGCGCGGAGCGAGCGATAGAAATGCGCGAGCTCCGGCACCGTCTCGATGCGGCTCGGATCGTCGACGAGGATTGTGGGCGTCGACGAAGCCGCCGACGGGCTCGGGGCTCGCCTCGGGGGCGGCGCGGTCGCCGTGGAAGAGACCGTCGTCGCCGGGTCCGGCGCGATCTCTGTGGCGACGGGGCGCGTCGGTCCGGGCGCTGCCGAGCCGCATCCGAACGCCGCGCTCGCCAGGGCGACCGAAGCGACGAGTCGAGTCGTCTCGAGACGCATGGCCTTCACGAGGCCCGTTTCCTTTTCCGGCTGCGACGCACGTACCTGGCGCGTAGCGTGCCCCACGACGAGCGCGGCGCCAAGTCCGCGATCGACCACGACCATGCTCCGTCGCCGCGCCTTCAGCCATGTCCTCTTCGCGCTCGTCGCGAGCTGCGGGAGCAAGGACGCGTCCTTGGCCGCGAGCGCGACGGCGTCCGTCCCTCGCGCGCCGCGCGTACGTCCGCCAGCGGTGGTGGGCACCGGCGTCGTCGCCGGGGCCGCGGGGCTGCACGCTCTCTTGAAAGAGACGTTCGGTCTCGGTGCGTTCCTCGTCGGTCGCGGCCTGGGCGCGAGCGTGACGGCCCTCACGGGGATCCCACTCACAGCCGCAGAGGACGTCGATGACGCGGCGCCGATTCGACTCGCCGCGGCGCGCGTCGACGACAAAGACGCCTGGCTCGTCGGCATCCCGCTTCGCGCGGCCGACCACGCGATCGTCGCCGCGACGGGCGGCGCCTCCGCGCCGTTTCGAAAAGAGACGAAGGACGGCGTCGATCGCCTCGTGCCGGTGGGCTCGCCGTCCTCCTTCGAGCTCGCCGTGGCGTCGAATCATCTCGTCGTCGCGTCGAGTGCGCGTGCGCTCGAGGTGGCGGCTGCGTTCGTCGGAGATCCCGCGAGCACGTCGTTCTCTCCAGCCGCGGGCGACGGCCCCCGGGTCCAAATCGAAGTTCCTGTCGACGTCGCGCTTCGGACCTTCGCTTCATGGGGAGGCCACGCGCTCGGCACGAGCCCGCTCCCGGAGCGCCTCCATCGCACGCTCGGCGGTTTGACGACGCTGCAGGCCACGGCGTTCTTCGACACGCAAGGCATTCGCCTCGAAGCGCGTGGTGCACTCGCTGAAGACGCCGCACCGTTCGCGAAAGGTCCGCCGACCGCGCTGCTCGATCTCCCCGCCGACGCCGAGGTCGCCGTCTCGTTCCACGCGGACGCCGCCGACCGACGGGCCGACGCGGCTTCGGTCGCGACGCTTCTCCGCGGCGCAGCCGACGACGCGACCGCCACGCGAGCCACCGCTGCGCTCGTCGCGCTCGCGGACGCTCGAGGCTCGGAGACGAGCTTGGCGTTCGAGTCTCGAACGCGCGGACCCATGGTCTACGGGGCGCTCTCGATCACGGATCATGACGCCGCCGCGAAGGCGCTCGACGAGCTGATGGATGCGTTCCGCGATGGCCCGCCGAGCGCGACGAACGCGGCTCCGGCTGCGGCGAGCGCGAAGACGCCGTCGGCTTCGCCCGGACCGAAGATCTCTGCGAAGCGAACGGTGATCGAACGCATCGGCGATGCCTATCGTCTGCGTGTATCCATCGCGGGCCTCGCGTCCGCCAGCCTGGTCATCCGCCTCGAAGAGGCGCGCGCCGTCGTCGCTGCGGCGCTCGACGCGGACGTGGCGCTCGCGAAAGTCGTGGCGTCGAAGAAAGAGGACCGACGCCTGGGCGATCTCCCCTCCGTGAGGGCAGCCGTCGAGGCGCTGAAAGACGACGCGTCGGTGACGATCTTCGCCGATCCAGCGCGCCTCTTCGGCGAACGCCCCACGAGCGACGATTCGGTACGTAGCGTCCTCGTCGCGTCTCTCGCGATCGACGGAAGAGAGGTTCGCGCTCGGGCGTTCGTCGACCCGCCGGCGGTCACGGCGGCGCTCCGGAGGTGATGATGCTGCGGACGTCGAAGAGGGTCGCAACTGCGAGAGTCGCGGCTGATAGAGTGGCGGCCATGCGCTGGCACCAGCTCGTCGTCCTCGCTGGGCTCGCGTCGGTCGGTTGTGGTGGCACCGACTACGTCACGGCCGAGTACGAGGCCCAGGATATCGATCGAGGCAACGACTGGATCGAAGGCGGCGGCCGAGCGCGACAGGGCGACGGGGCTACTCAACCGGGGGCGCGACGTGGCGACCCCTTTCGGAACACCTATTACGATTTTCCCGCGGAAGACGCCGGCAAGAAGACCGCTGCGGTGTTCGACGCTTCTTGTGCCCAGATCGCCGCCGTCACGCAGGCGTTCCACGACAAAGTTTGCCTGCAGGGAAGTGGCCGTCTCTCCACCGGCGAGACCATCAGCTTCGCCAAGCGCGACTGCACCTGCGCCGCGGTCTGCCCGAAGAGCGGTCAGAAGATCTGCTTCGAGAAGCTCGATCCGGTGAAGTTTCCGTCGGGGCGCGGCTCGCTCGGCACCGCGATCGTCCCCCTTCGCACCGTCGCGGTCGATCCCGCGGTGATCCCGATGGGCAGCATCCTCTACATCCCAGAGTTCGAGGGCCTGCCCCGTGCGGACGGCACGAAGCACGACGGCTGCTTCATCGCCGAGGATCGAGGCAGCAAGGTCGTCGGTCGCCACGTCGACCTCTTCACGGGCGATCCGGCGGTCACGGCGAAGTGGAACCAGCTCATGCCCTCGAACGAGGGGGTCCACGTCGAAATTGACGCCCCGCAGTGCGCCGGTCTCGCGTCCCTCGTCAAGCCGAAGTGAGGGTTCGGTAGTGGCCGGGTCAGGTAGGAGGGAGTGCGCGAAGACGTCGCGACCTCTCCGGTGCCGAGCGCGGAAAAACCCCCGACTGCCGCGGCCTTTGGGTGTTACCGTTTTCCTCCGCGCTCTCGGTGTGGCGAGGGTGCAGGTTCACTGCTTTCTCACGTGAATTTCGGAAGAATGCGGGCGTAGCTCGGGCATGGCGGTCGACAACCCTGGTTCCAATCCCTCCGTCGATCTTTCCGGGCAAGACGAGAAGGCCCGCGCGCGCGCGCGCATCGGCAAGACGATCAAGGGCAAGTATCGCCTCGACTCGATGCTCGGCATCGGCGGCATGGCGACGGTGTATGCCGCGACGCACCGCAACGGCTCGCGGATGGCGCTGAAGATCCTCCACTCGGAGTTCGCCCGCGACGACGCCATCAAGGACCGCTTCCTTCGCGAGGGCTACGTCGCGAATCGCGTGGACCACCCGGGCCGCGTCGCCATTCAAGACGACGACGTCAGCGAGAACGGCGACGCGTTCCTCGTCATGGAGCTGCTCGAGGGCGAGACCCTCCAGCAGCTCTGGAAGCGGATGAGCCGGAAGGTCCCGGTGCCCGACGCGCTCGTCATCGCCCGCGACTCACTCGACACGCTCCACGCCTTCCACGAGGTCGGGATCGTCCACCGCGACATCAAGCCCGCGAACATCTTCGTCACGAAGGACAACGTGGTGAAGCTGCTCGACTTCGGCGTCGCCCGAATGAGAGAGGCCGGCGGCGACAAGACACGCGCCGGCACCGCGCTCGGGACGCCTTCGTTCATGGCTCCCGAGCAGGCCATGGGTCTCACGGACGGCGTCGACGGTCGCGCCGACGTGTTCTCGATCGGCGCGACGCTCTACGCGATCTTGAGCGGTCAGCGCCTGCACCAGGGGCGCAGCGACAACGAGGCGTTCATCCTCGCAGCGACGCAGCCCGCGCCGTCGCTCGCGCGCGTCGCCCCTGATCTCCCGGTCGAGATCATCGCGCTCGTCGACAAGGCGCTCGCGTGGGATCCGCGCAATCGCTTCGAGTCGGCCGCGACGATGCGCGACGAGTGCAACCGTCTCCTCGCGCAGTTCCGACCCGAGGCGGCGCCCGCCGTCGCCGCGCCGGCACAGGTCGCCGCGGCACCGGCCGCATCGGCCGCGCCGGCGAAGAAGGAAGAGCCGGTAGAGGTCCCCGCCAACGAATCGGACCCGACGGTTCAGCGCCTCCTCGATTTCTTTCGTCGCGTCGAGCGCCTCCTCCCGGCGGTGCGCCAATACGGATGGCAACACCCCGAAGCCGACAACAAGCTCCGCGCCGCGCACCAGGGGCTCGTCGAGGCGGTCCGCGAGGACCCGTCGGCCATCTATTGGGGCCTTCTTCCGTACTCTTTCGTGCATCGGTCCATCCCGATTTGGGAGCCGAACGCGCCGTTCGACGTCGTGCCGTACAACCTCTTCGCGGCGGGGATTCGCAGCTTCCACGTCTCGACCGGCGTCACCGAGCAAGAGGTTCGCGGTCTCTGCGAGGTGCTGCTCATCGATCCGGCAAAGGATCTCACGCCCGAGGACGACGTCGCGAGCGCGCTCTGGGAGCGCCGGCTCGCCCACATCAAGTACGACGTCATCAACGTCTTCGCAGAGGGCGACGCGGCTGACCGAGAGGCGTTTTACGAAGAGGCGGACCAGCTCGAGAGTGTCGCGCAGAAGGCATCCGACGAGCGCGCGAACCGCGCCGAAGCGATGGCCATGAACGTGCAGGTCGACGCCGAAGCGCTGAAGGTCGCGAAGGCTGCGGGCCAGGTCCTCGCGCTCGATCCGATGCAGAAGAAGGCCGTCGCGGCGCAGCTCGAGACGAACCCGGAGCGTTGGAGCGAGCGCTTCGTCGACGTGCTGTCGGACGCGTTCATCGACACGATCAAGCGCCGCGACACGCAGCTCGTCGCCGAGCCGCTCGACGCGAGCGCCCGCGATCTCGTGCTGTCGCGGCGGTTCGACGTGCTCTTCCCGATGCACGAGGCGATCCGTCGTTCGCTCGAACAGGCCGCCGCCGCGCAGCGATACCCCGGCCTCGATGCTCGCACGGTGGGCGGATATCTCACGCGCGCGATGTTCGGCCCCGAGACGCTACGACTGCTCTTGGTCGAAGCGATCCGTTCGAACCAGCAAGCGATCATGCAGGGCGGAGGCAGCGCGCCGCAGGCGGCCGCGATCAACCTCGATCAGCTCGCGCATCAGCTCGCCCCCATCTTCAACGACCTCGGACACGAGCACGTGGCAGCGGTGACGAGTGTGCTCGATCAGACGCAGCACGAGGGTCTGCGCAACGTGATCTTCGGGTTCCTCCAACGGACGATGTCGGGGCGCGAGCAAGAGATCGCGGACCGGATCCCGACGATGTCGATCGACACGGCCAGGCCCCTCCTACGCCTGCTCGCGTCGATCAAGACCCAAGGCGGGTTCGATCAGCTCCGGCGCCTCACCCAGGGCGGGAACCCGACGCTCAAGTGCGAAGCGACCGCTTATTTGGCTCAATCCCCGGAGCAGCTCCGCGACGAGCTCACGCGACTGACCGAGCACCCACAGCCAGACGTTCGTCAGGCTGCGCTTCGGACCATGGCGTACCATCAGGTGCGAGCGGCCGGACCGCTCCTCGTGAAGCGCGTGCAAGATCCGACATTCAACCAGCTTCCGGTCGAGGAACGCCGCGAGCTCTTCGCCGCGCTGTACGTCTTGAATCCGCAACGCGGCGAGCAGCTGGCCGTCGAGATCGTGCAGAAGCACGGTCTTCTCGTCGACGAGCCTCTCGAGGCGACGCGCGCGCTCTGCGCAGAGCTGCTCGGTCAGAACGCACGCACGATGGAAGCGCTCGACGCCGTGCTCCAAGCCGCCAAGCGTCGCTGGTGGAACACGCAGCCGCTCCGGGACGCCGCCATGGTCGCCGCAGAGGCGATCGCTCAGAAGCTCGGTCGACGCATCTCGCCCGCCGGTGAGGTCATCTGATGGCGCCGCGGCTCGACCTCGTCACGGAGAACGCCGGAGAGAACGTTCGACGGGTCCAAGCTCGCGATCTCGGCGCGTCCGTCGTCCAGGCGATCTTCCGGCTGACGAAGCAGTCGACGCTCCACTCGATGGACAACCAGGCGGTCGTCCGCCAGGTCGAGGACACGACCAACGTCATCAACGACTACTGCCAGCGCTCCGACCAGAACGTCTCCATCTTGTTTGCGTTCGGCAGCATCTTCGTCGGCGGTCAGCTGCTCAAGGCGAACCGACTGACCTACGAGGGTGCCGTCGAGCTCGGCGAGCTTTTGAAGCGTTACGGGTTCAGCGAGCTCGCAATCCAAAAGGGCGTCTCGAGTCAGGACCTCTTCGCCTTCGTCGCCGCGCTGGGCGAAGCGAACCGGCAGGGGAAGGGCACGCCGCTCGAGAAGCCCTCCGCGCGCATTCGACTGCGCGCGGTGAACGACGCGGCGCTCAAGCGCGGCGCGATGGTCGAGCACCTCGACGACGCGCAGGCCGTCGTGCGCATGTACGCGTCTGCGATCGTCATCATGCGGCGCTTCTTCGAGCAGCTGCAGCGCGGGAAATACGATCTCCCGCAGCGCGTGAAGCGCATCGCGCAGATGCTCGTCGACCTCTCGCAGGGCGAGACGCCGAGCTTCCTCGGCGTGACCGCGGCGCGCAATGCGAACCAAGACGAGGCGGGGCGCTCGGTCAACACGGCGATCCTGAGCGTCTCGATCGCGCGCCAGATCACCGACGACATCGTGACGCTGGCCCGCATCGCGATGGCCGCGCTGCTCTACGACACGGCGCGACCGCGCCTCACCGGGACGGTCGGACCGAACCCCCCGGCGATCATGCCGCGCTTGTCAGAGGCGCAGGAGCTCGAGATGCCCGCCGCGACGGCGGCGGTGCTCACCGCGCTCGGTCACGTCAACGAGCCGACCGTCATGCGCACGGTCCTCACATACGAAGCGCACTGGGTTCGCAAGACCCGCCAGCTCGGGCCCGTGTACCGAGGCATGCGGCCGGCGACCATGCAGTCTCGCATCGTGAGCATCGCGCGGAGGTTCAACGATGCGCTCACGCCGGCGCCGGGCGCGGAGCCCATGAGCGCCGACGAGGCGATTCAGCAGCTCGAGTCCGAAGCGACGGACACCGCGGATCTCACCGTCGCTCGCCTGCTCATCGCGGCGCTCGGCATCTTCCCGACCGGCACGTTGGTGCAGCTCGGTTCGGGAGAGGTCGCGCTCGTCGTTACGACGCCGTCGCATCCGTCTCAATATTCGCAGCCTCGCGTCCGTGTGATGTTCGACGCATCGGGCGGACGTCTGCCGCAGGTTCTCGATCTCGATCTCGCCTCGCTCGGTGCTCAAGACTCCCGCAAGCAGATCGTCAGGATCGTGAGCCCCGCGGACGACAACACGCGGGCACAGGCTAGAGCCGCTCGCCAGGGCCCTCCGCCGGCGCGAGCCGGCCGACCCGAAGATCCGGGGAGCGGTCAATCGCATCCTTCCGCAGTCAGCGCGCACTCGTCGCCGTTCACGCCCTCGAACGTGAGCAGCGTCGGGGGCGGCTCGTCGCCGTCGGGTCCGCACCGGACGAGCGGCACGTTCCCAGCGGGCAGCGCGCCGCCTTCTCCGGTGCCGCAGCAGGCGCAGGGCTATGCGCCGCAGCAGCCTTATCCGCCGCAGCAGGGTTATCCGCCCGCTGGGTATCCCCCCGCCGCGTACCCTCCCGCGACGCGTACGCCGCCGCCCGGTCAAGCGCGAGCGCCGCAACATACCCCTCGGCCGGCGCCGAGCGCCCAGGCGTATGCGCCGCAGCAGCCCTATCCGCCGCAGCAGGGTTATCCGCCTCCTCCTGCACCGCAGCCGGGCTATCCGCAGCCGGGCTATCCGCAGCCGGGCTATCCGCAGCCGGGCCAGCCGTCGCCGGGCTATCCGCCGCAGGCGGCGGACGACTACGGGGACGAGCCGGAGCTCGAGCCGTACGAGGGCGACGGCGAGTCGACGTTCACGGACGACGACGAGAACGACGGAGCTACGCGCGCCGTCGCGTGGGTGCCGCCGCCCGAGGCTACGCCGCCGCCGCCGCCGCCATCGGCCCCGTCGCGAGGGAAGGCCCGCGCACCGACTCCACCGCCCGTCCAACCCGCCCCCAAAGCGCCCGAGCCTGCGGCGCCGCCACAGCCGACCGCGGAAGGCACCCTCACCCGGACGCCGCTCGTTCATCTCCTCGTCTACATGCTCGACCAGCGGCTGACGGGCACGGCGCTCTTCCAGACGCCGGAAGGAATGAATCACGCCGTCTACTTCGACAAGGGTGTTCCGGCGAAGACGCGGACCGGTGGCATGGTCTCGCCGCTCGATCGCGTCCTGACCGAGATGGAGCTGCTCGACGAAATGACGCTCCGTCAGAGCCTGATGGAGGTGTCGAAGCAGAAGGTCCTGCACGGGCGCTACCTCGTGTCGAAGGGCCTCCTCGATGGACCGACGGTGCTCAAGGCGTTGCGCCTTCAGCTGACCCGCAAGCTCATCTTCCTGCTCGAGCTCGCCCCCGAGACCAAGTACGCCTTCTTCGCCGACGTGAACCTGATCGCCGACTACGGCGGTCCCGAGCTCACGCCCGTCGAGCCGCTCAGCCTCATCATGACGGGCGTCCGCATGCGCGCCGACGATCCTCTCGTCGAGCAAACGCTCTCCCGGCTCGGAAAGCGTCCGCTCGGCTTGCACCTGGACGCGGAGATCAAGCGCTTCGAGTTTCACCAGGAAGAGAGCACCGTCGTCGATCTGCTCCGGGTGAAGAAGATGCCGCTCGAGGAGATCATCGCGATGAACGTCGCGCCCGAGCGCGTCGCGAAGCTGACGATCTACGCGCTCGCGATCTCGCGCCATCTCGAGATCGTCGGTGCGCATGGGCGCGCGCCGATCGGGGTGACCATGCGCGATCGGGCGCGGCGCTCGGGTGTGGTCGAGCCGGGGCCCGTCGCGATTCGCGAAGCCGCGCCGCAAGAACCGACGTCGCCGCCGCCCCCAACCGCACAGGTCGAAGTCCCGAACGCTCGCGCGTCGGATCGCGGCGGTCTCGGGATCGACTTCTCGCGCGTGACACCGCAGCCCGGCTCGGTTGGCGGACCGCACACGCCTGCGCCGATCTCTCCGCCTCCCCAGTCGCCGCGGGCTATCTCCGCGCCGCCCCCTTCGCAACCGAGTTACCCCAACCGCGCTTCGCCGCCTCCACGGCCGCCGCTCGCTCCGACGCCCCCACCCATGAGGCCTCCCGTCGAACCTCAGGCCATGCCCGAGCCCGAGCACGCGGAAGCCGTCGAAGGAGGTTCCACCATGATCTTGAAACCCGGCATGCTCGGCGAGGCCTCGCCGTTGCCCAACGGCATGTTCCCTCACGCAGGCGCGGCAGCGTCTGCGCAGCGTCCACCGGGAGCACCGTCTCCGTCGCAGCCCAACTTCGCGGCGCAGGCGCCCCAGTACGCGCAGCCCGGCCAACCTCAGTATCAGCAGCAGTTCGCGCAGCCGCAGCCGCCC
>Ga0164241_10001709_pt1 | contig 26047 bp, 17 predicted proteins | sample OricomyardsoilBY_FD_108780 | JGI IMG/M metagenome (GOLD analysis project Ga0164241, IMG submission 108780) | Backyard soil microbial communities from Emeryville, California, USA - Original compost - Back yard soil (BY) | ecosystem: Environmental > Terrestrial > Soil > Unclassified | place: USA... | reverse complement strand
TGAAGAGGCGCGCGCGGCCCGAGCTCCAGCCGATGCCGGCGTAGGCGCTCGTCATGTTGCCGACGATCGCCCCGGCTTCGGCGGCTTTGAAGCGGTTGGTTTGCGTGATGAGATAGCAGGTCTCGTAGCCGCCCCAGGAATGGCCTTCGAGGCCGATGGCGTTCTCGTCGATGTAGCCGAGCCGGACGACCGCATCGACGGCGGGCATGACGCAGCGATAGGAGCTTGGGCCGGGATGGCCCGTGGAATAAACGATGTCCGGCATCAGCACGACGTAGCCGTTGCTGGTGTAGAAGCTTGGATCGATGACCGGCAGCGGGGCCGGCGTGAAGAACCGGTTCAGGTTGCCCGACAGTCGTTCATAAATGTACACGATCATCGGGTATTTCCTGCCGGGATCGAAATTCGCCGGCTTGCAGAGCATGCCCGACAATTCCACGCCGTCGGTGCTGCGGTATTTGATGAGTTCGTCGGAACCCCACAGAAACGGCTTCAACTGTGCGCCGCCGTCGCTGGCTTTCTTCGGATCGGTGAAGGTTGGATCGGTGACGAACAGGTCCGGATATTCGTCGAAGCGGGAGACGGTGAGGAGGAGCTTGTCGGCATCGAGGGCGCGTCCGATGTAGCGGTAGTCCCTGGCGCCCCAAAGCAGGTGTTGCGGGGGACGGTTGGCGGCGTCGAAACGGAAGAAGCCGGTGTCGAGCGTGGCTTCTTCCTCCCCGCGGAAATAAAGCGGCTTGTCCGGATCGATGCCGCGGCGGTCGTCGTCGGGTTCGCTGGCGTCGATCGGCTGCAGGCGCAATTGAATGCCGTGCTTCCGGCCGAAGCCGCCGGTGAGGTTGCGGGCGGCGCGGCCGTCGGGAAACACCTGCCAGAGATCGTAACGGTCGTAGATCAGAAGGGATTCGCCATCGGTCGTCCAACCGGACGTGCCGTAGGATCCCGGCATTTCGGGCAAATCGGCGCGCTCGTCGTACACGGCGAACGGGAGGTCCCTGCTCAGCGCGTGAATCGAGCCGTCGCGGCTGTCGATGGCGAACCACTGGCGGTCGGCGTAATAGGCGATCCAGCGGTTGTCATGGGACCAGCGGACGCCGGCTTTCTCGCCCAGGTCGCGGACGAGGAGCCTGCGGGTTCCGTCGGCGGTGTTGACGAGATAGAGGTCGTTGAAAATGCCGTCGTAGTCGATGCGCCGCCGGTAGGGGGTGTCGTCAAAGCCGAAGGCCAGCGAACCGTCGTCGTTGAAAACAAGGTTCTGCAACGAAGGATCGGCGAGTGGGACAAGGCGTTTTTTTGCGGGATCGAGTCCGCCGACGTAGGAACGCGTGCGGTCCTTGGGGGCGCGTTGCTTTTGCAGCGTTTGGATGGCGTCGTCGTTCCAACGCCAGAGATCGGCGTGGACTTTCTCCTCGTCGAGGAGCGTCGCGAGCCGCGGATCGGGGGGCTGGGGGACGGGTGCGGTGGAGACGAAGAGCCTGGAGCCGTCGAACGAGAACGCCGGGGCGGCGTCGGCGCTGATTTCCGATCCGGCGGGGATGCCGGCCGCCCCGCCGGCGAGAACCTGTTCCGCGCGGGCGGCGCCGCGACGCCAGCGGTACAGGGAAAGGCGGGGAGTTTTTGAGGCGGCCTCGTCGCGATCGCTGAGAAAGGCCGCCTGGTTTTGAGTGCGGTCCCAGGTGAATTTCAGGTAGCGTCCGGCGCCGGTCAGCAGCGCCGCCGGCGCGGCGGGATTGCCGGGCGTGACGGCTAAAATCCCGTTTTCCGAATCGTTTTCGCCCGAGGCGATAAAGACGAGGGTCCTGCCGTCGCGGGCGAAGGAATAATCGGTGACATGCGGAAATGTCCGCTCGGCCGACGAAGCGAGATCGCGGAGGACGAGATCGGACGATTTCGCCGTGTCGCCGGCCGCCGTCTTGAGATACGCCACCCAGGCGCCGCCCTTGGCCGGCACCTGGAAATTCCGGACTCCGGCGACGTGCACCGCCTGGCCGCTGGCGAGATTGAGGATGACCATGCCTTCCGGCGGCATTTCACCGGCTTTTTTGCCGGCGCGTTTGGCCCGCAGGGTTTCGGCCTGGGTCGGGAAGAAGTTGGCGACGGCGAAGCGGCTGTCGCTCGTGATTGTCACCGAGACCGCCCGGCGCGGCGCGGGTCTTTCCGGATCGCGATCCGATCCCGCCAGAGGCGGCGCGGGCAATGCGCCGACGGGAACGCGCCAGTCCCGCCCATGGGCAAGATCACGCGCGATCACCTCGCCGTCGCCTTCGAGCGGCATGTAGGCGTAGGCGACATGCCGGCCGTCGCGGGAAATCGCCGGCCCGGTAATGGTTCGCCAGGCGTCCCAGTCCTCGTGGGAAAACGGCCGCTTCGGAGCATCGGCGGCGAAGGCGGGAATCAACGGGAGCAGCGCGAACAGGGTTGCGCCGATCAGGGAAGGCAGGAAAGGCAGACGCATGGAAAGCGGTTGGAAATTGAATTCAGCTGGGGGGAACGCGTTGACCTCACCGCGTTGGTTCGGGGATGCGGGCGAGGGGGGGAAGGCTGGCCGACCGCAAACAGGGGAAGGAGGCGTTTTTCGTCATGGGATCGAGCGCGAGGGACGGCGATAAACCTGGAAAACGCAGTTGAAACCACAGATTTCACAGATGGGCACAGATGACCAAGGCATTGTAGATTTTGAACTCTTGATCCGGCAGGTGAATGGATTTGAGCTGCTTTTTTGGCCTGAAATCCTTTATCTGTGCTATCCTGAAATCCGTGGTTAAATTGAACTGCGGAACTTAGCGGATAAAATCAGAACGAAGTTGCCCGCGGAGGAAAGCCCGCAGGCCGTTTTCCGGACTTTAAAATGGGAATATCCATGTATGCCTTGGGAGGGGAGGAGGTGAGCGGTGGTTGCACATTGGGCTGCGGCGGGGCTCACAGCTACGGGGAGCGACGTTGACACGAGGCCGGGCTGCGGGGGAAAGCCAAAACCTGCGGGCGGGAGGGGCGCCCCCGCGCTTCAGGGATTGGGAAAAGGTTCTTCGTTAGTTCCAGTGAGGAGACGCGACCGATCGACTCAAAGATTCGAAGGATTTTACCACTAATGGGCCTCATCAACGAGGAATCCTACAAGGTGAGGCTCCGACTGATCGTCTCCGCCACGGGGCTTCGGAGACCGGCTAATCGCCGGTGCTCCGTCTGCGATCAGCAGACCCCCCGGAAACAGCGAGGAACCGGAAAAGGAAACGGTGAGCCGGATTTTTCTCAGCGCCAGTCGAGCACGCCCAAACCCGGCACCTGGTCAAAATGCGCATCGCGCGTCGCCACTGGCAGGTCGTGCTCCAACGCGACGGCGGCAATCCAGAGATCGTTCTCCGGGATCGGCGTCCCGGAGCGGGCGAGCTGATCCTTCAACCGGCCATAGTGTCCGGCTGTGGCGGGGCTGACCGGCAGGAGCACCGCGACGCGCAGCCAGTGTTCAAGTTGACGCAGGTTCTCGCCAGGCCGGGACGAACGGTAGACGCCGTAATGCAGTTCGCCCAACGCCACAACGGACAGGTAGCGCGTCCGGGTCTCGGCCAGGCGCTGACTGACCGCAGCCACGCCGCGCAAATGCGCGACCACGACCGTGGTGTCGAGCAGGACGTCACCAGTCGCGGGCATCGATCTTTTCGCAGCCTTCTTCGATGGCTTTTTCGATGGCCTCGCCTTCCGGGCCGCTCCACACGCCTGCGGTCTCTCGGAGGATCGCGAGATGCTCGGCACGTCCGGCTTCTTTCAAGCGATGGATCAGCGCGGCGGCCTCCTCCAGCTTGGGCGCGGGCAGCGTGCGCAGTTCCGCGACGATGGCTTCCAGTGTGCTCATGCCGGCACGTTACGCGGCCCGACTCCTTCTGCAAGCCCGCCCTTCATTCTGCATTATAGCGCCTCGAGGTCGTCAACCGCAGCGAGGGCGCTGGCGGCTCCAGCAAACGGAATGTCGTCTCTCCAGGAAAAAGTCGGGCGGGGCGGGGGGCAAAAAAAGCCGGAAGCGCCGAAGAAAGCAGGAATTCAAACCGGGACATCGGATAGGCGGGCGAAAAAAAGGCGGGGGCCGTTGAGACCCCCGCCTTGAATTAAACCCCGGGAGCAGACCGGGAAGCCTTAGAAGCTGACGGTCGTGCGCAGAATCCAGCTGCGGGAATCGGCGGGAGCGACGTTGCCTTCGTAGTACGTGCGGTTCGTGACGTTGTTGACGTTGAGCGACGTGTTGAGCTTATAGCCGAACAGTTCCCAAGGATAACCGATCGTGGCGTCGAACACCAGGTAGTTGCCCACCGTGATGCCGCCGCGATCCGGATTCCAGTCGAGGCTGCGGCTGACGATCGTCGATGACGAATAACGACCGCCGAAACCGACGCTGAGTCCGCGAACGGGCTCGGCCGTGAACGTGTATTTGTTGAAGAAGTTCAGGCGGAACTCCGGCACGTTCTCGATGCGGTTGTTATAGAACAGCGAATAGAGCGCCTGGTTGGCAGGCGATGCGGTATTGTACGCGTTCGAGCCCGGGTGCGGGTAGGCGGGGTTGTCGATGGACTCGGCCTGCCACATCCAAGCGCCGTTCACCATGATCTGGTAGTTGCGCATCGGGGTGTAGATAATGTCGAAGTCGGCGCCGGTGATCTGGTTCTTCACCCCGACATAGCGCCAGCGGAAGTTGCGCTTGGTCGCTCCATAGAAGGGAGACGTCGGGGCAAAGGCCGTGGTGCTGTAGTTGAACGGCTCCTCGGCGGCGGATTGCCGCTGACTGTCATCCAGCTTCTGGTTTTCGCGAACGCCGCGAAACAGCGAGAAGGTGCCGACGAGCTTGTCGTTCCACAGGGTGGTTTTTACGCCCACCTCGAAGTTCTTGCCGCTTTCGTTGGGGATGCTTTGGAAAGCACCGGCGTCGGTCAGGACGGCGCGACCGCCCGCGACATCCGTAAAGGTCTTCCCGCGGTAGTTGAAGCTGCCGCCGTTGGCTGCGAGCGCATCGGTGAGTAATTGGTCGAGGGCGAGTTCATCGAAGCCGCCGGCCAGACCCGTATTGATTTTAAAGGTCTTGGAGACGGTGGCATAGACGGAAATTTCCGGCGTGATCGCGTAGGAAAGACCGCCCATCCAGGAGTCGCCGTTGCGCGTACGGAAGCCTTCCGGGTCACCGGCGTAGCTGGGGCCGTAGTTATACACGTCTGGCGGATACTGGGTCTGATTCAGATAGGCGTTCTCGGGAGGCGCAAACCACGGATCGTTCGCAATGAGGGACTGACCGTAGCCCTTCTGGTACTCCTTGCGGTAGCCGCCGAGGACAGTGAGCTTGTCGTCCTTCAGCATGTTGGCCTGCCAGTTGACGTAGTAGGCGGTGTTCTTGTTCTTATACCCGTCCAGCAAATTGCGCTCGATGTTATAGATCTTCGAGGTTGGTGGATTGGGCAGAATACCGGGATCCCACATGGAATAAACCTGTTGGGCGGTGAGGATATTGTTGTTGCGGTCGCGCAGCACTTGGTTGACCGGAACCAGCCAGGCGGTGTTGTTTGGGAGGACGATCGGACCGGGAACCGGATAGTTATAGCCTGGGACGCCGGCATAGACTGCGCCGACGGAGGCCATGTATCGCTGGAACGGACGGCTATAGACGCCACCGAGCAGCAACTTGTTTTTGATCCCGAAGAACGTGCCCTTGAGGATAACATCGAGTTGGTGGTCCTCGATGGCGCGGTAGTACCCGGCACCATTGCCGCTGGACGCCGCATTGTAGGTCATGCCGTCGGCGTTGGGCAGATTGAGGCCTTCGATGCTGTCGTAGGTGGAATTGTCCTTCGTGAAGACATAGCGGGCGTCGAGCCAGCTGAGGGGCGAGAATTCGACCGTGGTCTGGAAGGTCTTCACTTCATTGTCGGTGTAGGAACCCGAGTTCGTGAAGTTGAACGCCTTGTCCGTGACCTTTGCCCCGGACTTATTCAAATAGTAGCCATTGGGCGACAGGGTGGTGTAGGCGGGGAGGGTCGGGTCGTTCTGGGCCTTGCGGACGTCCGCGATCCAGTTTGGTACGCTGGAGAAGATGCGGGCGCGATAAGCGGTCGCATCAGCCACGCCGGAAGCGGCGATCAGGGCGGCGGAGGGATTCTGATAGGCGTCAAACCAGCCTTGCGGATAGATCCAGCCATAGTCGTTCTCGTTGTAACGTTCCTTGAGATACTCCATTTCCATGTTGATCTTCAGCTTGCCGCTTTTGAAGGGAACGAGGGAGAGGGTCGGCGTAATGTTGAAGCCCTTGCGGAATTCGCCCGTGCGGTCGCCGCCGAGGTCACTCCAGGCACCCACGACGCGGAAGGCGGCCTTTTCGCCCAAGGCGGCGTTGTGGTCCATCACCACCTTGTCACCGCCATTGTCGTCGATCTCGTAGCTCAACGTCGTGTTGTTCTGACCGAAGATCGGCTTCTTGGTGATGTAGTTGATGACACCGCCGGGATAACCCTGGCCGAAGAAGACGGCTGCGGGACCCTTGACGATTTCGACGCGCTCGACGTTGTCGAGGTTGTAGGAATCGTAGCGGAACACGCCGTTGCGGAGGAGGGAATTCACCGTGAACCCGCGGAGGGTAAAGTTACCCTGCGGGGTCGCGGAATTGCCGGGGCGGCGCATGGCGAACCGCGAGTCGGGCGAGCCGGAAGATGTGTAGCGGAGGACATCCGTGATGGTCCGGATGTTGGTATCGCGAATGAAATCCTCGCTCAGCACGGAGATGTTCATCGGGACGTTCTGAATCGCCATGCCGATGCGGGTGGCCGTCGCGGCGTTGGTCTTCAGGTAACCGAAGTCCTTGCCGGATTTCACCTCGAAGGGCGACAGCACGACGGTATTCGCATCGGACGGTTCCTGGGCGACCGAGGCGGTGCTGGTCGTCGCCGCCGGTTGGGCGGCGGCGGGTTGCGCGGCGGGTGTGGCCGCTTCGGGAGCGGTGCGTCCCTGGATTTCGGCGAGTTGACGCCGCAGGGCGGCGTTTTCTTCCTGGAGGCGGCGCAGCGAGTCGGAATCCGCCGTCTGTGCGAAGGCGGAGACCGACAGCACTGTCGCCAGACCTACGGCCAGCGAGAGCTTGGCGCGATTGATCGGGGTGTACTGGGCTGATTTCATTCTTTTGGTTGGTTTGTGGTTACTGGCTTGAGCAAGAGGCTTGGATTGCCGGTGGGTTGATCCTGACATTAAGGCGACGCTCATTTGAGCGCGCCGTTGCCCGCCGCAGGAGAGTGCAGGCGGGGAGAAATGATGATGCCCATCCGCCCGGTCATGTCCGGGTTGTCGATGCGCCAGGTGAGGTGATCGATCACCTTCCGCACCAGCATGGGGAGGTTGATGTCGATCGCGGCGGGCGAATGGTCGAGATTGTGGTAGATGAAGGGATTGTAGTTGCCCAGGATGGCCTCGAAATCGCTCCCGGCCTTCCTGCCGGCCTCGCGCATGGCCCGGAAAAACGCGCCGCAGAAATGGTCGGCGGGAAGATAAAGGCCGGTCGGCTTGGGCGTGCACTTCAGCAACCGCTGGACCAGTTCCTCGCTCTCGCCGTGGAGCGGCGCCACTTCGAGATAACTGACGCCGGGATTGGCTTTGCCGAGGACGGTGTGGACGGAGAGCTTCAGTTCGCGCGCCCGTTCCACGAATGCCCGGTTGCGCTGGACGATGGCGCTGTAGTCCGGGTCGCTGGAAATCACCGCGACCGCCTTGTGGCCCTTTTCCTTGAGATAGTCGGCGGCCATGCGGCCGTTTTCCTCGTTGTTCGGCTCCACGTAATCGCCGGGATAGGAGAGCGACCGGCGGGTCATGAACCAGACGCTGGGCAGGTCGCGGAGCTGCGCGAGACATTCGGGAGACGGCTCCATGCCCTGGATGATGACACCGTCGAGGTGTTCGTTGGCGAGATTCCGGGGCAGTTCGGTCGGGGAACCGGAAAAGAGCACCCGCAGATCGACGCGGTAGCGCGTCTCCGCCGACGGAATCTGCATCAGCTGCTCCTGAAACCAGTGCAAGCTCGGGTTGTTGGCGCGCGCGCCCACGAACCACACCCCGATGCGCCGCTGCTCCGCCGAGCGCAGCTTCGGGCCGCGCCGCCGATGGACCGGAGCAGGCACGTAATTATGTTGCAGCATCACCTCGCGGATTCGAGCCAGGCTGTCAGCGGCCACAAGCTGCGGCTGGTTGATGGCGCGCGATACGGTTGCCGGAGAGACGTGGGCCTTGAGAGCTATTTCGGTAAGCAGCATGGGGTGGTGAAACGCGTCTTCTGAAAGTTTCAGTGAAAATTAATGAAAACGGATGCTGTAATGGTCAAGCCCATTTCACCAATTTGTCACGATGAGGCCCAAACCTTTTTAACCACAGATAAAGCCGGATAAAGGCAGGATGGAATACCCCGAGCCTCCGCCTGCGCTGCCTTTTATCCGGTTCGTCTCCGCACCCCCGTCTCTGAACCCATGCTTATTTTGGCAAGGTTTCCCTCGGTTATGACTAAAGCCAGCCCTGCCGGAATAGCCGCAAAGGAACGCAGATGTCCGACGGCTGGCGAGAATGGCGAGGCGCCTATGGGCGCACGGAAAACATCCTCCTGCCCTTGAAATTTTCTTTGCGCTCTTTCGCGGCAAAACCGGTTTGGCAGTTCGGTTGCGGCGCAGCCGCTCCAGGATTCTTGCGCTTTTGTGGCCAACGAATTTTTCACCGGGTCGGATCCCGTCCGCGATGAGCGGACGCCTCCGGACAAAAGCCCGAGACGATCAGTCGAAGGGGACCCCGAAGGTTTAGCTTCTGCATTAAGCGAAACCATCAGTGGTTAACTCTTCTGCGGGATGAACCGGAGTATTGGTCCACTGATGAATTCACTATCATGAATTCTACGAAGTGTACGCCGACCGATCGTCGTCGTGGTTTGGCTCCCGGGAGCCTGCTGATCGCAGGCAGCGATGCCTGTATCAAGGTCCGATCCTTTTTGTGATTCTTGTGGCTAATGAATTTCTCCGTATCCGGTTATCCCGCGTTTCGGCGGGCGCGTGACCAGGCCTTGAGGATCTCCTTCCGGCTCCGGATCACGTCGGGCCAGACGGGAGGATTGGTGCTGACATGGTAGCCGTGGGTCATGCCCAGTTCGGGACAAACCCAGAGCTCCCCGCCCGGTTTCGGTCCGCGCAGCCAAAGCGTGAAGAGGTCCTCGACGAACTTGATGTAGTCGGCGAATTCGGGCGTGAGGCGGCTGCGGCCGTCGGTCACCGGCACCTGGCAGTGCTGGCTGTTGAAGGGGCGGAGGTGAAACATCTGCGAATGCTGGATCAGCTTCGGCCACGCCAGCAGGCGGGCGGAATAGTCCTTCGGCATCATGTGCTTCGAGACGGCGAAATGGGAATGATCCCACGTCACGGGCATGAGTTCGCCCGTGGCCCGGCGATAAAGGCGCGCGATCTCGGTGAATTTCTCCGGCGTTTCGGTGCAGGTGTCGCGATGCGTCTCGATATGGACACCGAGGCCGAGCTGGCGCGACAGCTTGATCAGGGGAACGGCCATCGCCGCGGCGCGGGCCGGGGGCGTGTCGTGACCGAGCAACTGGATGTTGATGAAGTGCACACCCAGCGCGCGCTGCTCCTCGAGGCGGACGCGGGTTGACTTGAGGTCGTCGCAATCGAATCCGCTCATCATTTTCAAACCGAGCCGGCCGGCGCCCGCCTTGATCTCCGGGGTGATGTAGGCGCAGACGCCGTCGAAGCCGGCGGCCTTGATCTCCGAGAGCTTTCGCTCCACGGACCATTCCTTGCGAGGCGTGGGCCAGCCAACCATCGACCAGGTGGTGGCGCATAGGATCATTCGGGGCGGGGTAGGAGTATTTTTCATGAATTTAATGAAAGAAGCTGAAAATAAGGATTGAAAAATACAGAAAGACGAGACCATTTTTGGATCCCTCCTGTGCGGGTGAATCGGTCTTCCGACCGTCTGTTCGGCCCAACACAGGTCCGTGTCATGTTACCTTTGCCCTCCCTTAATTCTTCCCCGGGGCCATCGCTCTCCCAGGGTTTCGCCGATCCGTTTGCGGACGGATTTTCTCCGGCGGGCCTGATTTCTCAGCGCTACCTGCCTCGCGGCCTTGGGGGTTCTTTTTCCTTTTCGCGCGGCATCGCCGAAAAGCCGCCGAAGGTCTCTTTACCCTCTTAACTTTCCCTCGTGTCCTCCCCGCCCTTCGTCAATTCCGCCTCGTGGATCTGGTCCGCCGAGGGCACCCATGCCGCGCCTTCGCCGGAAAACGCGACGCCTTCGCACTATCAGGTCCGTTATTTCCGGCGGACCTTCCAGGTGGCCGATCCGGCGGCGGCGACCCTTCGCGTGGATTTGTCGGCGGACAGCCGTTACCTCTTTTTTTGCAACGGCGTCTTCATCGGCCGCGGTCCGGCGAAGGGCGATGTGAACCATCATTTCTACGATTCCTTCGATCTGTCGGCTCATCTGCGCGCGGGAACGAATGTGCTCGCGGCCATTGTGCTCGACATGTCCCGGGTCGCGCACCGGCCGGCCCTGCTGGGCGCGCCGTGTTCCGTGATGACGTACGCCGGCGGTTTCGTGCTCGAGGGTGCGGTGAGGGGCGCGGCCGGGGAGGCATTGACCGATCTGCAGACGAACGCCGAATGGCGCGTCGCCGTGGATCGCGGCCATCGCTTTCAAAACGAGAACACCACCTTCGAGGGTTATCTCGGTTATTTCGAACACCGCCTCTCGGCGCTGATCCCGGAAAACTGGGCCGGAGTCGAATTCGACGACTCCGCCTGGCCGGCGGCCACCGTGCTTTTCAAGGCCGAGTTGATCGGCAACCGCCGCGATCCGGCGAGTCCGTACGGCTTGATGCCGCGCATGATTCCCATGCTGGAGGAAGGCGCGCCGGCATCCTATCCCGACGCCTATGCCGCCGGTGGCGGCGCGGTGCCGCCCGCCTGGCGAAAACTTCTCGCCGAAGGCGCGCCCCTGATGCTGGCGCCCGGCGAAAAGATCGACCTGGTGCTCGACATGGGAGTGCTCACGACGGCCTTTCCGCACCTCTCCGTCAGCGGCGGCGCCGGCAGTGTCGTGCGTCTGACCTACGCCGAGGCGCTGCGTCTGCCCTGGAACACCCCCGGCGCCAAGCTCATGGGCAAACCGCAGCCGCTCGCCAACCTGGCTTCGCATTTCGCGGATGAAAGCACCGGCTGGACCTTCGACCGGCGCGGCAAGGTCACGGGCTGGTGCGACATCTGGGAACCGTCCGGCCGCGCGGAAATCTTCGAGCCGCTGCACTGGCGCGCCTTCCGCTACGTCGGCCTGCGGATCACGGTGGGGCGCGAGCCGCTGACCCTCCGGGCGGTGCAACAACGCTTCACGGCCTATCCCTACCGCGTGATCGCGACATTCGAATCCTCCGACCGGGCCCTGGACAAAATCTGGCAGGTCGGCCTGCACACGATGCGGATGTGTTCGCACGAGACGTTTGAGGATTGTCCGCACTACGAGCAGATGCAGTACGCCGGTGACACGATGATCACGTCAAAGCTCGCGATGTTCACCACCGGCGATTACCGCCTGAGCCGGCAGGCGCTCTACCAATTCGACTGGTCGCGACTTTCCGACGGACTCACCCAGGCGCGGTTTCCGTCGCGTCTGCTCCAGGTGATTCCGGCGTGGAGCATCCACTGGATCACAAGCCTCAAGGATTACTTTCAATGCACCGGCGACCGTGCGACGCTCAAGGAGCTGTTGCCCGGGGTCCGGGCGGTGCTCGACTGGTATCGCCGGCACACGGATGCGAGCGGGTTGCCGGCGAAGCTTCCCTATTGGAATATCACCGACTGGTGCCCGTGGTGGCCGCGCGGGGTGGTGCCCGGGGCCGACGAGGGCGCGACCTGCATTCATTCCGCGCAATTCATCAACGCCCTCGACGAGACCGCGTGGATGCTGCGCCACTCGGGCGGCGGCGCCGAAGCCGGGGCGTTGACCGCCGAGGCGGCCGCGCTGCGCGCCAGGGCACACGCGCTTTTTTGGTCCGAGCCGGAGGGTTTGTACCTTGACCGTCCCGGCGGCCCGGAGGTCAGCCAGTATGCCAACGCCTGGGCGGTGGTCGCCGGCTTCGCGGGCGAACGCGAGCGCGGCATCCTCATGCGGCGGTTTCCGAACGACGAGAAACTCGCGCCGGGTTCGTTCTTCTGGTGGCACATGGGCTTCACCGCGCTCGCGAAGTGCGGGGCCTACGACTCCATGCCGGACCATCTCGGTCCCTGGCACGAATCGATCGGTTACGGCCTGTCCGCCTTCGTCGAGGAAAACAGTTACTGGCGCTCGCTTTGCCATGCGTGGTCCGCGCACCCCGTGCTCGAATTTCAGCAGCGCATCCTCGGGGTCACGCCGGCCGAGCCGGGATTTGCGCGGGCGGGCATCGTTCCCCACCGTTGCGGACTGAGCCATGCCTCGGGCAGCGTCTGCACGCCGCGCGGCCTGATCGAGGTCGCATGGAAGGTCGAAAACGGCCGCTTTGTCCTCACGGGAAGAACTCCCGCCTCAATCCCGGTTGACATCACCCTGCCCGACGGAACCGCGGGCGAATTTGCCGGCGGGCCCTTTGAACTTTCGGGAAAAGCATGATGAAGGATGAGCTTAAAATCAGGGATGACGGCGTCCGCGCCGTTGAGATTTACCGCGAGGAAGGCGGGCTGCTGCTGCGCTACGTCTATCGGCCGGAGACCGCGCTCGAGGAAGCCACGCGTCCGTTCGCGCATCCGGTCCGCACGCTGGCGGGCGAAGTCCTGACCAATTTCCGTCCCAACGATCATCCGTGGCACCATGGGCTGAATTTCACGATCGGCTGTCTGTCGGGGCACAATTTCTGGGGCGGGGTCACCTATCGCAAGGAGGACGGTTATCAATGGCGCGGCGATCACGGCACCCAGCGCCACACCGGCTGGCTGGAGCAGGGACCCAATTATCTCGCGCACACGCTGGAGTGGCGCGTCGGGGCCGCCGGCGAAGTGCTGCTGCGGGAGAACCGGGCGCTGACGCTGGCGGTATTGTCGCCAAAGGAATGGTCGCTGCGCTGGGCGTCCGCGCTGAAAAACGTCTCGGGCCGGATGCTTGAGCTCGGACAATATCGTTCCAACCAGGAACTCGCCGGTTCGCATTACGGCGGCCTGCAGTTTCGCGGCGCCCGCGATCTGCTCGACGACCACGGGGATGCCGCCATCGGGATTTTTGCCGAAGGTGGACTTTCCGGGGAAAAGGAGGTGCACGGCAGCGCGACCCACTGGATGGAATGGCGCGGACAAAAGGATGGTTCGCAGCGCCGCGTTCGCCTGCGATTTGCGAATAACGACGGACCGCGCCATTGGTTTGTCCGCCGCCACAATCCGCTCGCGGCGATTCCTTTTCAATACGACCGCGACCTGTCGTTCGTGCCGGGTGCGACCCTTGCGATCGACCATACCCTGACCTTCACCGACTCATGACCCTTGGCCGGCGTAAATTTCTGCAGGGCATCGGCGTGCTCGCCGGCTGCGGGCTCGTCTCCGGTTCGGTTCGGGGCGACACCTCGTTTCCCGCCCTGCCGGCGCCCGGCGCATCCGATTTCTGGACGGCGGTCCGCGCCCGTTTTCCCCTGCTCGACGATCCGGTCTATCTGAACACGGGCGGCCTCGGACCCGCGTCGCAGCCGGTGCTCGACAAGGTTTTCTCGACGATGCGCTCCCTGCAGGAACACTCCGAAACGGGGCATCCGCTGCTGGAGCCGGCGCGCGAAGCGATGGCGCGTTTCCTGGGAGTGAAAGACACCGAAGTCTGCTTTGTGCGCAACGCCACCGAGGGTAATTCGATCATCGCCGCCGGGCTGACGCTGAAACCCGGCGACGAGGTCATCTTTGAATCGCACGCCCATCCCGGCGGATCGTTCCCGTGGTTGAATCAGGAAACCACACGCGGGGTGAAGGTCCGCGTGTTCGAGCCCGATCCCGCCAGTCCGGAGGGAAACCTCGCCCGGATCCAGGCGCTCGTGTCGCCGCGCACGAAGGTTATCCAGGTCAGCCACATCACCTGCACGACGGGTCTGGTCATGCCGGTGCGGGCGATCGCCGACTATGCGCGGAGCCGCGGCATCTGGTTTCACATCGACGGAGCGCAGTCGGTCGGGATGATTCCGGTCGATCTGAAGAAGATCGGCTGCGATTCCTATGCGTTCAGCGGCCACAAGTGGCTGGGCGGACCGCATGAATCCGGCGTCCTCTATCTCCGCTTCGATCGACTCGAAGAGGTCGCGCTCACCGGCGCCGGCGCGTACTCGGGCGATCTCCCGCATTTGCCGGGAAAGATAAAATTGTTCAAAGCCGCCTCCCGCCACGAATACGGCACCCGCAACGCCGGACTCATCGCAGGCGTGGCGGAAGCGGTCGCGCTGCAGGAGCAGATCGGGCGCGAACGCATCGCCGCGCATGGCCGGACGCTGGCGGAACAGTTGCTCGACGGGGTGAAGGGGGTTTCGGACCTCGCGGTGCTGACGCCCGCGCATCCGCGGTTGCGGGCCTCGATCACGACCATCCGCCACGCGCGGGCGGACGCGTCAAAGCTGTTCGGTTATCTCATGAGCGAACACCGGCTCCGCTGCCGGCCGGTCACGGAGCAAGGGCTACAAGCCGTGCGCATTTCCACCCACGTTTTCAATTCCGCCCGGGAATGCGACCGGGTGATCGCCGCGGTGCGCGCGTCCGCGAAGGAACTTTAGGATGAGAGCCCGCGCTTCAATCCCGCACTTCCGCGATCAGCTCGATCTCCACCGGCGCGCCGGCGGGAAGCGAGGCGACGCCGACGGAAGCGCGCGCGTGTTTCCCCGCCTCGCCAAAAACCGCGACCATCAGGTCGGACGCGCCGTCGACGACCCGGGACTGTCCGGTGAAATCGTCCGTGCAGTTGACGAAGCCGCCGACGCGCACGATCCGCTTCACCCTGGCGAGGTCGCCGAGTTCGGCCTGCAGGGCGGCGAGCAGTTGCAGGCCGCACACCCGCGCGGCCCCGGCGGCCCGGGCTTCGGTGCAATCACGGCCCACCTTTCCGGCGATGAATTTTCCGTCCGTGCCGCGGGCGATCTGGCCCGCGAGAAACACCAGGTTGCCGCTGCGCACCGCCGGCACGTAGTTGGCGATGGCCGGCGAAGCCGCGGGCAGCGACAGGCCGAGCGCCGCCAGCCTTTGCGCGGGCGCGGGGTTTTCGGCGGCCCGGGCAAAACCGGGGAACATGCAGGCGAGAAGAAGAATTGCAGGGATGGATTTCATGTCGGCATCGATCCATGCGTTTCCCGCCGGCCGACCGCAATCGCAGAACACAAATTCCAGTCATGACCAAAATCAAAACCACCTTCCTCGGGTTTGCGCTGTGCGCCGGCGCGGCGGCGGCCGCGCCAGCCGCGCCGCGGCACGATCTCATCCTCTGCGCCCAGGTCACCAATAATTTTGTCGTCGGTTCCAAGCTGACCGCGCCCAGCGGGCTTTTCCGGCGCGAAGCCGACGGCGCCTACCGCCACTACGGGGTCAACTTCCCGTTTGTCTTCAATCTGGCCGTCGATCCGCGCAATCCGGACGTCCAGTACGTGGCATCGCTGAACGGCGCGCTCGTCACCCGCGACGGAGGCAGGACGTGGCGCATCGGCACGAGCTGGGACATGACCGAGCCGAAGGATATCTTCCTCGATCCGAATGCGCCCGACACCATCTACTTGGCGCTGCCCGACGGCATCGCGGTCTCCCGTGACGCCGGACACACCTGGCCGCGGGCGGAGAAGGGTCTGCCCGGGCGCGGCAAATACATGCAGGTCGCCAAGGTGGACCGCACCAGGGCCGGGCGCGTGCTCGCCGGTTGCGAATCGGGCATTTATCTGACGGAAAACGCGGCGAAATCCTGGCGGCTGATTTTTCCCACGAAAACGACGATCACGGATATCCGCCAGTCGCCGCACGACGCGAAGCTGTGGCTCGCCTCCACGCAGAGCAACGGCTTGCTCGTCTCCCGCGACGGCGGTGAAAGCTGGACGAAATTCGACGGCGTGCCCTCCGCCGAGGCGCTGTACAACGTCGCGTTCGACGCCACGAACCCGCAGCGCTATGCGGTGTCGAGCTGGACATACGGCGTCCGGACGACTGAGGACGGCGGAAGAACCTGGACCGAACGCAACGCCGGCCTGCCGGAGGACCACGTCGTTTTCCGCGTGGGCATCGATCCCGACACCGGCCGGCTGTATGCCGCCGTGTACAAGGACGCGGTTTTCCGCTCCGACGATTTCGGCCGCTCCTGGACGAAGGACGGCCTCGAAGGTTCGATCGTCTATAATTTTGTCTTCCTGCCGCACCCGGCGAAGTAAACGCAACCGACAGCCGCTCCGCTTATGAAAGCACGCATCCTTTCCCTCCTCTCCCTCGGCGCCATCCTCGCGGTTTCGCTCCGCGCGCAACCGGCCTTCAGCGGCCCGATGCCTTCGCCGGCCGTCGTCGCGGACGCCGGCCTCCGTCGCGCCGCCTATTTCGACCGGATCGACGAAGTGCTCAAATGGCGCGCCGGGCTTCCCGTCGGGGCCGGGGAACTGCTGAAGGACACGGCGATCATCGCCTCGAAACTCGCGCGCCACGAGGATGCGGACCTGTGTTCCCGCAGCATCATCGAACTCATGAAGGAACCCGGCAGCGGTCCGTTCTGGATGTTTCCTGCGGTGGACATCGCCTATCTGGGGCGGGGCCAGTTGAGCGCGGAAGCGGAGAAGGCGATCCGCGACGCGTGGCGTTCGGCGATGCAGATCCGCGGCGACACCGAGAATCACTGGGCCATGTACTACACCTCGCTCTACCTGATGGCGCAGCTGTATCCCGACGATCCGGCGGACAGCTGGTACACGGGCAAGAGCTCGCAGGAGAACATGGCCGAGGCCCGCGAGTACCTGATCTCATGGATGGATCTCGCGACCACCGTCGGCCAGGGGGAATTCAATCCCACCCACTACATCGGCGAATACGCGATCCCGATGCTGTTCCTCTCCACCTGGTCGAAAGACCCCGGCATGCGCCAGCGCGGGCAGATGATGCTCGACTGGCTTTTTGCCGATCTCGCGGAGAATACCCTCAACGGCGTGCTGCACGGCGCCAACGCCCGCACGGACGACACCTCGGTGATCGAGCGCTGGAACGCGCTCGCGTCCTTCTTCAGCTGGATTCTTTTCGACAACACGGTGCCGCCGCAAAGCTACGGGGGGTGGGGCGTCTATTTCGCCACCGTGGCGAAAAATTACGAGGTTCCGGAAGTGATCTACCGGGTCGCGGTCGATCGCGGCGCGGACTACGTCCAGCATGATCTGAAGCGCACGCGCCGCCGCTGGCGGAACAGCGACGTGCTTTCGGCCCCCGTCTACAAGACCAATTACACCCGCCGCGACTATGCCGTCGGGTCTTATCAGGGCGGCATGGCCGACCCGATCCAGACGCACGTCTGGGACGTCACCTGGGCGGTGCCCGATCCGCGCGGGGTGCACAACACGATGTTTTCCATGCATCCGATTTCCTCCTCCTTCGACATGCAGACTTACTTCACCGAACTCCCCGACCAGATGATCAAGGGCGTCACGAAGGAAGGGAAGGCCTCGTACGATTCGCCGGACAAACTTCTCGGCGGATCGCGCTTCGAGCAGGTGTTTCAGAATCTGGACACGATCATCGCCCTCTACGACATCCCGCCCGGCACGCGTTTCCCGCACATCAACGGCTTTTTCTCCAAGGATCTCGTCAATCTCACGGTCGATCCGTCGGGTTGGATTTTCGCGCAGGGCGGCCGGGCGTACCTCGCCTATCGTCCGCTCGCGGGCTACGAACTGCAGCCGCTGGCCCGGATCAAATCCTCGTGGACGGGCGAGCGCGCCGACACCGGCGACAAGCGCCTGTACAGCCCGCACCTCAAGAACGGCACCATCGTGCAGGCCGCGAGTGCGGATGAATTCAAGGACTTCGCGGCCTTTCAAGCCGCGATCCGGGCTCTCCCGCTGGAGTTCGGCCTGGAACCCGTGCCGACGGTGAAATTCACCTCGCTGCGCGGAAGGAAAATCGTGTGCACGTATGGAAAGGCGCCGGTGCTCGACGGCAAAAAGGTGGACTATTCCAAGTGGAAACTCTTCGAGGGTCCGTACCTCAACGCGGACAAGGGTTCGCGCAAACTGACGATCACGCACGGGCGGCTGGAGCGCGTGCTCGATTTCAACACCCTCGCGATTTCCGACCGGGTGAAACCGGAATGAGCGGCGGAGCCATTTGCCCGTGAGTTATCCCACTTCACTGCCGCTGCCGTCGGTTACCCTCGACCACGGGTTTCTTTCCGACCGCGCGCGCCTGGTGCGCGATACGGTCATCCCCGGCCAATGGGAGGCGCTCAACGACCGGATTCCCGGCGCCGAGCGCAGCGGCTGTGTGCACAATCTCCAGGTCGCCGCCGGGGAAAAGACCGGCGAATTTCACGGGCTTTTCTGGCAGGATTCCGACATCGCCAAGTGGATCGAGGCGGCGAGTTACCGCCTGGCGACGCATCCCGACGCGGCGCTCGACGCTGAACTCGACCGGTTGATTGCCACCATCGCCAGGGCGCAGCGAGCTGACGGCTATCTCAACACGTACTTCCAACTCGTCGAACCGCAGAACCGCTGGGCCAATCTCCGCGACACCCATGAGCTCTACGTCGCCGGTCATTTCATCGAAGCGGGAGTCGCGCATTTTTCGGCCACGGGCAAACGCACCCTGCTCGAGGTGGTTTGCAAACTCGCGGACCTGATCGGCCGGACCTTCGGCCTGGGTTCCGGGCAGCTGCCCGGCTACTGCGGCCACGAGGAAATCGAACTGGCGCTCGTGAAGCTCGCCCGCGCCACCGGGGTCGCGCGCTACCGCGAGCTGGCCGCCTACTTCATCGACCAGCGCGGCCAGTCGCCGAACTATTTCACGGAGGAGGCGCGCCGGCGCAAAGACGACGGAAAACTGCCGTGGCACATGTACCATGACGGCCTCGCCACCCTTCAGGCGGCGCGGCCCGTGCGCGAGCTGACCGGGCCCGTCGGCCACGCGGTGCGGATGATGTATCTCCTCTCGGCCATGCTCGATCTCGCGCTCGACGAGGGCGATTCCGCCCGCGCCGGCCACTGCCGGAGGCTTTGGACCGCCATCACCACCAGGCACCTGTATGTGACCGGCGGCGTGGGCAGCGAGCCGTACGGCGAGAAATTCTGCGAGCCCTTCGATCTGCCGCCCGACCGGGCCTACGCGGAGACCTGCGCCGCCATCGGGGTTGTCATGTGTGCGCGGCGGCTGCTCGATCTGGAACTTCGCGGCGAGTACGCGGACGTGATGGAGCGCGCGCTCTACAACAACGTTCCCGCCGGACTTTCGCTGGATGGCCGGACTTATTTTTATGTGAACCCGCTGGAGGTCGTGCCGGCGGTCGCGAAGCGGCGGTATGAATGTCATCTGGTGAGGACCCGGCGCGTGCCGTGGTTCGGCTGCGCGTGTTGTCCGCCCAATGTCGCCCGCCTTTTCGCGTCGCTCGGCGCCTATGCGTATTCGCAGACGGCGGACGGGCTGGCCGTGCATCTTTACGCCGGAGGAGAGACGCAATTTTCCATCGGCACGGCGTCGGTCCGGCTGCGCGTGACGACCGGCTATCCGTGGAAGGAGCGCGTCGAAATGGAAATCGCATCGACCGCCGCCGCGGAGTTTTCGCTGCGCCTGCGATTGCCGGGCTGGTGCCGCAAGCCCGCGGTGAGCCTGAACGGCGCCTGGTTCGAACCGGAAGCGGTCGACGGCTATGCCATCCTCCGCCGGACGTGGCGTCCGGGCGATCGGATCTTGCTGGAATTCCCGATGCCGGTGGAGCGCATCCACGCCGATATCCGGGTGGCCGCCGCCGCCGGCCAGGTGGCGTTGCAACGCGGTCCGGTGGTGTATTGCGTCGAGGAGGCGGACAACGGTCCGCAGCTGGCGGCGCTCAGTCTGCCGCGCGAGAGTCCGTTGGCCGCGCATTTTGTGCCCGATCTGCTCGGCGGCTGTACGATCATCGAGGGCATGGCGCGGCGGACCGAGCCGGCCGAAAAACTCTACGCTCCCGGGCATGGCCGGGAGGTCGCGGTGCGGCTCTGCGCGGTGCCCTACGCGCTCTGGGCCAATCGCGGCGAAGGGGAAATGCGGGTGTGGCTGAGGGAATCATGAGAACGATAATCCTGAGTCTTTTCCTGCTGGGCGCGCTGCCCGCGTTTGCCTCCGCCTCGACGGAATCGTTCGCCGATTCCGCCAAGGTTGCGCATGGCATGCTCACGCGGCTCTGCGACGACTTCGGCGGTCGGCTGACCGGTTCGGAGGACAACCGGCGGGCGATGGACCGGCTTGCCGGGGAGCTGCGGGCGCTGGGTTTGCAGCCGGAGACCGTGCCTTTCAAGATGCCGGGCTGGGAGAGGGGAGCGGACACGGCGGACCTGCTCGCGCCGGTGGCCCGCCGGTTGCGCGCCACCGCGATCGCATACACGCAACCGCACGCCGCCTTCGAGGCCGACGTGGCCGACATTGGCGCCGGCCAGCCGGCCGATTATCCGGCGGATGTGCGCGGCAAGGTCCTGCTGCTGAGCCCTTCGACCACCGTCCCGACCGGCGAGTCCGCCCGTCTGGCCGCCGACCGGGGCGCGAAGGGGATCCTGTTGATCAACCGGGAAGGCGGCGGGCAATTGCTGTCGCGCACGGGAAGTTTCCAGGGCGATCCGCTTCCGGTGCCCGTTTTCTCGATCACGCAGGAGGAGGGTTTTTGGATGCAGCGTTTGCTGGCCCGGGGAAAGCCGGTGCGGGTGCGCCTGGAAACGAAATCGCGCTGCCGCGAGATCGATACGGCGAACCTCGCGCTGGTGTTCAAGGGGCGTTCGCCTGAGAAAATAATCGTCGGGGCGCATTTCGACAGTTGGGACCTCGGCCAGGGTGCGCTCGACAACGGACTGGGCGTCGCCCAACTTTTCGCCCTGGCCGGCGCGTTGCGCGACCGGGATCTGGCGCGCACGGTGGAACTCATCTGGTTCAACGGCGAGGAGCAGGGGCTGTGGGGATCGCGTCATGCGGCCGCGCAGGCCGGCTCCGGGCCGATCGTGGCGATGATCAACCTGGACATGGTCGGCGTGCCGATCGCGGTGAACGCATTGGGCGACGCCTCGCTGGTGCCCGCGCTGACGCGCTGGAACGAGGGCCGCGGCGAACACAAGCTTGCGGGCGGCGTCGAAAACATCAACTGGATCGGCAGCGACCACACGCCCTTCCAGCTCGCCGGCGTGCGCGCCATCACCTTCAACGCCCCGATCCCGCGCGAATCGGTGCGCTTCTACCACGACTTCGGCGATACCATCGACAAGCTGCCGGAGAAGATCGTGGTGGATTCGACGGCGATCATCGGCGATCTGGTGGTCGCATTGGCCGGGGATCCCGCGCTTTCGGCCTGTCGGCGCGATGCCGCCGACACGGAGAAGCTCTTCACCGCCTTCGGTCTGGATGCGCGGATGAGGAACATCGGCCTGTGGCCCTTCGGAACGGAGGGGAGGAAATGATTTTCGCGTTCGATTCCGACTGCGGCGGCGCGCCGGGCCGCCTGACCTATAATTTCTCTTGGCCACAAAAAACACAAGAAACGCAATGAACGGAACGGGCTCGTTCCGGGGTCTCCCTGGGCGTATTCCGACGAGATCCCTGAATTCATCCGCCTGATCCGAAACGCATTTTCAATCCCCGGTTTTCAACCCCAACCCTCCGCCCCATGCATATTCTCGGCCTGAATTGGATCGATGCCCTCGTTGTCGTTTTCTATATCGTCGCGGTTCTCGCGATCGGGAAATTCCTCGCCCATGGCGTCAAGGGCGAGCGGGATTTCTTTCTCGGCGGCCGGTCGCTGGGCAAGTGGTTTCAATTCTTCCTGAGTTTCGGCAGCATGGCCGATCCCGGCCAGGCCACCACGACGTCGAGTTCCGTTTACCGGGAGGGCGCGGGCGGGGCCTGGCTGGCGCTCATCACGCTTTTCCTCACGCCCTATTACTGGTTCAGCAACGTCTGGTTCCGCCGCGTGCGCCTGACGACCACGGCGGATCTCTTTGCTGATCGTTTCGGCAAGCGTTTCCTCGGTTCGCTCTATGCGATCACGACGATTCTCGTCATCATCGTGAGCATCGCGGGTGGAAACGTCGTCGCGCTGAAAACATTGCAGCCCCTGATGGCCAAGGACGCGGCGATCTATACGCCCGCCGAACGGGAGAGGGTCGCCAACTACCACGAATTCATCGAACTGAGGAAGGAACGCACGGCCACCCTGGCCGACCTGCCGGAAGCCAAGGTCGCACGCTATGAATTTCTCAAAAACTATTATGACCGCGGTGAATTGCAGCCCTACGTGACCTACCTGCACCCGGTGATCTTCTACCTGGCCTCGTCCCTGCTGGTGGCGGTCTTCGTGATGCTCGGCGGACTCAAGGCGTCCGCGATGGTGGACGCCATCCAGGCGATCCTCGTCATCATTATTTCGATCATCCTGATCCCGTTCGGGCTCCATCGCATCGGCGGGACGGCGGGCTTGCACGAAAAGGTGCCCGAGGTGATGTTCAACCTCTTCGGCGGAGGCGCGATGAGCGAGTACACCTGGTATTCCATCGGCTCGCTGCTCCTGGTGCAGTTCGTGGGCATCGTGGGTTCGCAGGCGAACATGACGATCGCGGGCTCGGCGAAAAACGAGATGGCCGCGCGGCTGGGTGCCGTGACGGGGGGATTTTCCAAGCGCTTTGTCACGATTGCCTGGGCCTACTGCGGATTGATCGCCATCGCGCTGTTCGGTCCCGGCTTGTCCGATCCCGACCAGGCATGGGGCCTGCTCACCAGCTCGCTGCTTCCGGTCGGATTGATCGGCGTGATGATCATCGGCATCCTGGGCGGCAAGCTGGCGCTGCTCGGCGCCCAGTCGGTGGTCATGTCCGGGCTGGTGGTGAAAAACCTCTACGAACCGCTGTTTCCGGGCAAATCGGATCGCCATTACATGGTTGTCGCCCGGTTGACCGTGCCGGTGGCGCTCGCCCTCGGCATCATCGTCGGGCTTTACCTGAACAGCGTGATCGCGCTGCTGAAGTTCGCCATCGTGCTGCTCGTCGTCTGGGGCGTGCCCATCACGATGATCTTCCTCTGGCGGCGGCTGACGGAGACCGCCGTGCGCATCCAGGTGATCGCCACGCTGGTCCTGATCGCGGTGATTCCCTGGACCGTGCCCAACATTCCCCGGCTGGCGCAATCCCCGGCGCTCACGCTGATGACCCGCGAGCGCGTCGTGCGGGTCGAGGCAAAGGCCGTCGCCGCCGACGTCGCCGCCGGGCGCGCGGGCGCCGAGGGGGAGTTGATTACCAGGACCCGGCGGACCGAACCGGTCTCGGTCTATTTCGAAGAGGGTGTGGTCCGCACCGATCCGAAGGATCCCGGCTCCCCGAAAACCGGCCTCGGTCTGTTTCGCGCGGAGGTTTGGCTGCTGGCGCTCGTCGGCGTGGATGTCGCCGGCTTCAACTCCGCGCAACTGATGACCGCGCGCTTCGTGGTGGATGCGCTTCTGCCGATCCTGATCCTGCTCGTCGCCAGTTGGCTGACCAAGCCGACCGACGCCGTGCGGGTGGCGCGTTTCTACGTCCGGATGAAGACGCCGGTGGGCGGGACGTTGGACCAGGATGCGATCGACGTGGAGACCAGCTACGCGAATCCTTCGCGCTACGATCACCTCAAGCTTTTCCCGGGGACGAACTGGGAGCTCACGAAATGGAACAAGCAGGACGCCCTCGGCTTCATCGGTTGCTGCGCCCTGGTCGGCTTCATTCTCGTGTTCTTCAAAACCGTCCTCGTGATCGGGAGCTGAGCCCCGGCGCCTCGGATCGGATCCGCGGTTTTCCCGCCATGACACCAACCCTTCGACGCGCAGGCCCAGGCTGACCCGGATGTTGTTCCGCAGACACAAAAAACACACCTGTCCCGATCCCGCCCTGGATCTGCTGCTGGTTTCGCCCGCGATGATGGTCGATCCTTATCCGATCTACCGGCGGCTGCGGGAGGAACACCCGGTGTTCTGGAGCGAGGCCTGGAACGCGTGGGTGGTGAGCCGCTTTGACGACGTCGCCGGGTCGCTCAGGGACAAGGAGAACCTTTCCAATGAAAACCGGCAGGGTCTTCTCTTCGACGGGCTGACCGACGACCAGCGCCAAAGCCTCTGTCCGCTGCGCCACTATTTTGCGCAAAAGGATGTGATCGGTTCCGATCCGCCCGATCATACGCGCATGCGGGCGCTGGTGCAAAAGGCGTTCTCGCCCAAAAACATCAACGCGCTGGAGCCGCGGATTCGGCAGCTGGCGGAAGCCATGCTGGCCGCGGCGCTTCCCCGGGGCCGGTTTGATTTTATCCGGGAGGTCGCGCATCCGCTGCCCGTGGTGCTGATCGCGGAAATGCTGGGCGCGCCGGCGGAGGACCGGCAGCTGTTCAAGAAGTGGTCGTCCGATATTCTCGCCTTTCAGGGCACGGGGCGGGCGGCCTTTGGCCCCGCGATGCTTTCGCAGAAGAGTCTCGTCGAAATGTTCGCTTACATGAACCGGCTGATCGATGAACGCCGGGCCCGCCCGCAGGAGGACCTGATTACCGCCCTCGCATTGGCGGAGGAGGGCGGCCGGGGCTTCAGCCGCGACGAGTTGCTCGCCACCTGCAACACGATTCTCACGGCCGGGCACGAGACGACGACGAACCTTATCGGCAACCTGGTTCACCTGCTTCTTTCGCACCCGGAGCAATGGGCGGCCCTGCGTTCCAATCCGGCGTTGATGGCTCCCGCCATCGAGGAAGCGCTGCGCTATGAGGCGCCCAAGCAGCGCAACTTTCGCCGCGTCAAAAAATCCCATGGATTCGCGGGGGCGGAATTCGCGGAGAACGAAATGGTTTTCCAGGTCATCGGCGCCGCGAACCGCGACCCGGGCAACGTGGCCGATCCGGAGACCTTTGAGATTCGCCGGGCGAAGATCGATCACCTCTCGTTTGGGCAGGGCATCCATTTCTGCCTCGGCGCCTCGCTCGCGCGCATGGAGGCGCGCGTGGTTTTGGAGACCCTGCTGGCGCACCTGCCCGACGCGTGTCTGGTGCCCGGTTCGATGACATGGCAGGAGCGCGTGCAGTTCCGCGGACCCGGCCGCCTGCTCATCGAGCGTGGTGCGAGCTGAATGATGGCCGCACCCTTGCGGGAGGGGTTTTCGCCCGGGGAGGCCGGGGCGGACCGTGAGGTGCAAACGGTCAAGCCAAGCGCGCAAAACCTGGTTGGTGGTGTTGCCCACCCGTACGGCACCGGCCAACTCGCCAGTCTCAGCTTCGACAAAGGCTTCACCCGCGCGGACGACCGCGAGCTCCTGCGCCTTTACGTGCCGACGGTGGTGATGCCCAAACGCGGCCGCAAGAACGCCACCGAGACCGCGGACGAAAAATAAAAAACCTTTGTCGCCCTCCGTCACCAATACAGCAGGTCGAGAGCGACATCCACAGCCTCGGCCATCACGGCCTGAATCGATGCCTCGACGTTGGGTTTGACTCCAATTCGGCGTCCCGGCGCAAAGCCTCGGCGATTCCCTCATCCTCATCGGCTACCTCCGGCTATTCCCGTCAGTTCGTTTCCGGGCATCAATCGTGCGCTCACGACCTATCGTGTGGTGCAGGTGAGCGGCACCGACGTTTTTGGCGGCCAGCAAACCTGTGCGATCAAGGTATGCGAGGCGCTTGTTCAACCCGGGTCCCGTTTCGCGCCGCGACGAAACGGAACCCTCGGAGTTAGCCTTTTTAGAGCTCGTCGATTTCCGTGACGCGCAACTCGCGGACAGCGTGATCCGCCCAGAAACTAAAGGGAGGTCCTAATTTTGATTTCGCCCGTTCGGCGATATGATTTCTGGGTCGGTTGGGTTGATCAGGTGAGGGGAGCG
>Ga0164241_10001708_pt1 | contig 26054 bp, 19 predicted proteins | sample OricomyardsoilBY_FD_108780 | JGI IMG/M metagenome (GOLD analysis project Ga0164241, IMG submission 108780) | Backyard soil microbial communities from Emeryville, California, USA - Original compost - Back yard soil (BY) | ecosystem: Environmental > Terrestrial > Soil > Unclassified | place: USA... | reverse complement strand
TCTACGTGTTACTCACCCGTGCGCCACTGTACCGGGGCCGAAGCCCTTTCTCGTGCGACTTGCATGTGTTAGGCGCGCCGCTAACGTTCGTTCTGAGCCAGAATCAAACTCTCCAGTTTGAATTCTTCGGCGAGCCGCAGTCTCTTTCGAAACCGACAGCTGCCATAATGCTCGCTATCATTCTTTCGCCCAGTAGATGTCGCCTGGTTTAGGGACGAGCACCTCTGGTGCGGGGACCACGCGATTTCTCGCGGGGTATTAGGACTCAGTTTTCAAGGACCGAGGGGAGCGGTTGCTCCCGGCAGCGGGGTCGCGGTATCTAGTTCCGTTCGTTTCTGTTGTCCAGAAGTTTTTTCGGAACCTTTCGACTTTCTTTTCGTTCGGTATTCCGATTGAAAAGAGGTCGCCGACCTCGCTCTTCTTGAGACCCGGGAGTTTCCTTCCGAGACCAGTCCGAGCGGGACCGGGATGCCTTGCGGCCTGCTGTCGACTGCCGCCGTTGAAGGCCGCCGTCGAGGGAGGGGCTATATGGTCTATCTCCTCGGACCAGGCAAGTTCTTTCGATCACTTTTGATCGATTTTCCAATCTTATCCACAAGTTGTGGATAAGTCGGAGGCGGTTACTCCTTATAGTGCGAGGCTTCGACCAGTGGGCCGCCGCCGTCGATCGGCGGCGTGGGGGTCTTCGGGGGGCTCGATCGGCGGGGGGCTCGGCGCTCGCCGCCGGCCTCAAACGACCAGAGCGGCGGCGTTATCGACGAACCAGATGCCGAGGGGCTCTCGGACCAGGAACACCTCCGCGCCCGAGGCGAGGCGCGCGTGGTAGCCGAGCTCGCTCCGCGACAGGTCGCGCGCCTGGTACCGGCCCAAGATGCTGATCGGGCTCCAGGCTTCATTCAGCCAAATTGCGTCGGGACGCCGGCGCTGCCGCACGCCGTCCGGGGTGCGAACCTTCACGCGCGCCCAGGTCACCTGCCCACGGTGTTCGACGGTGGCGAGGCCGGCCTCCTGACCGAGCTCGCGCGTCGCTTGAGCGAGCGCGCGCCGGGAGACGTTGAAATCGTGGCGCGGTAGGCAGAGCGCGATGGCGTAGCCGTCCGGCAGAGCTTCGATCAGGAAGCTGCGCCGCGCCGCGCGCACGCTGACGCTCTGGACGTGCTGAAAGCCGGGCAGGCGAGCCTCGCGCACTACCCGGAGCACGATGCGCCATTCGGCGGCCGCCACCTTGATTTCGTAGGGCGACAGGAGGCCGGCGTAATCGACAGTCTCACCCTCGGCGTCGACCAACGCCGCCGCCAGCGCGCCGCTGTCGTCGCATAGCCGGCCCAGGATCGAGCTGAAGGGCGAGTCGCTTTGATCGCGGACGGCGCCCCGACGAAGGCGCTTCATGGGACGAGCTTGACGCGCGACGTCAAATCGTCGGCGGCGCGGTCCACCTGCGGGCCGGTGGCTGCCTTCAGCTGCTCGAGCAGGGCGTGGCGGGCGCTGGCGGCGCGCCGCTGCAGCACCTCGGGTCCGAGCAGGCTCCTCAGCTCTGCCTCCGGCACGACGACCCCGGGTACGCGCTCGTCGAGCCGAACGATGTGATAGCCGAAAGCGCTCTGGATGATGCCACTCTGCTGCCCGGGCTCGGTCAAGGCGCTCGCGGCACGCGCGAAGTCGGCGTCGAAGCCGCCACGCTGAGCAACGAACCCGCCCTCGCGCCGCTGCAGCACGCGCCCGTCGGCGGTGACGAACGGCAGAGCTTCCGCGCGCACCTCGAAACCTTCGGCGGGAAAGGCCTTCGCTACGCCGATCAGCTCTTCGCTGCTCGTGACGTGACCGAGCGCGGCGGCCAGCTTTTCCGCGACAGCGCGCGCGGCGGCAGCGCGCTCCGGCTTGTCGTTCAGCACCACGGCATGAGTCGTGCGGACGGCGTCGGGGCGGTTCAGCTCGGTCCAGCGCTCTTGCGCGATCTGAGCGAGCTCCGGCTCGGTCGGCGCGCCGGCTCGCTCGGCGTCGGCGCGCATCTGCTCGAGTAGGCTGCGCGCGATCGCGGCTCGTTCCAAGCTGCGCGAAGCCGCGAGCGGGAGCGCGGCGCGCGCGGCATGCGCCAGCCGCGCGTCGGAAACGGCGAGCCCGAGGGCGCTCTGCGGCGTGACACCCTGCGCGGCGACGACGCGAGACACGGTGCTGGCGCTGACGAGCTCGGTTCCGACGCGAGCCAGCGCACCGGCAGGTAGCGTCGAGCTGCTGCTCGGCGCCGGCGGCGCGCTCTGGCTACAGCCCAGCGCGAGCAGGGCCGCCACGAGCGCGCCGCGACGCTTCATGCGTCGCCCGCCTTCGGACGCAGCATGTCAGTTGCGGCCTTGAGGCACAGGGCGCCGACGACGAGCAAGTACAGGGCGATGATATCCCGGCGCTCGCCCAGAGCTTGGACGCCACGAGCGAACGACACGCCACCGCCGACGACGAGGAGACAGGCAATCAGGTCGAGGACGCGCGCCACCGAGCTGGAGCGTACTCTGCTTCGCCGAGCGCCAGCCAGCTGAACCATGCGCGCCCATGAACGACGCGCGTCCGCGCCGGCTCAGCGCAGGACGAGCCAGAGCAACCCGATACCAGCGACGGCGACGAGACCGCCGAGCGGCCACAGGGCTCGCGAAGCGCGCGCGCGCCACGGTGGCGATGGGTGCGGCTTGCCGACCCGGAGCGCGACGTCGGTGCTGGCCCCGATGACGAGCAGGCCACTGCCGAGCGCGACAGCGTGCGCGAGCAGCGAGGCTTCCGGCGGCTCGATCGCGAACGCCAGCGCCGTCGGCACGAGGGCGACCGCGATACCGAGCCCCAGCACTACCGTGCCGAATCGGGCTGGTTTTTGCCGAGGTTGAAGCGGTGTACCGGGAACCAAATTGTCGGCCGCGTCCGAATCGGGCTCTTTGGGCGCGGCGCCCCAGGCCAGCGCGTGCAGCAAGAAGCCCACCGCGCCGAGGGCTCCGCGCACCGCGTCGAGCTGATCGCTACGCAGCCGCGGGCCGAGCGACGACCAGGCAATGAAGCAACAGGCCACGAAGCCGTAGACGCCGAGCCGCCGAGCCCAACGCGGCTGGGTCGAGCCGAGCACCAACGACCCGATCAGCGCCAGCAGAGCCAGCGCGGCAAAGCTGCGAGCCGCCGCCGAGGCTCCGCGCTGCAGCGCCGGCGACAGCACGGTGGCAAGCCAGCCGTACAGCCCGGGGACGATGCGCGAGACCTCGGTGAAGCGCGGTCGGCGGCGCGGGCCGGCGGTGGCTTCGGTCATGGCCGCGTGGGAGCTCTCAGCCCGCGGCAAGCCGTTCGACGAAGCTCAAGAAGGTGAGCACGGCGTGGCCGGTGCCGCCCTTCGGATACATGCCGCGCGGGCGCTCGGACAAGACGGGGCCGGCGATGTCGCAGTGGACCCAGGGCACCTTACCGACGAATTCGCGTAAGAATAGCGCGGCGGTGATCGACCCGCCGTAGCGGTCGCCGGTGTGCTTGAGATCCGCGACGTCGCTCTTGAGCTGCTCGGCGAGGTCGTCCAAAAGCGGCATGCGCCAGAACTGCTCGCCGGCTTCTTTGGCCGACGCTTCGAGCGTGGCCGCAAGCTCGTCGGTCGTGGCGTAATAGGCCGAGCAGCTCTTGCCGAGCGCGACCAGGGCGGCGCCGGTGAGGGTGGCGGCGTCGACGATGACGTCGGGCTTCAGGTTGACGGCGTAAGCGAGCGCGTCGGCGAGCACCAGCCGGCCCTCGGCGTCGGTGTTGATGATCTCCACCGTCTTGCCGTCGAGCGATCCGAACACGTCGGCAGGGCGATAAGCGGCGGCGTCGGGCATGTTTTCGGCGGCGCCGACCAGCACGTGGAGCTCGACATCGGGCTTGGTGACGCCCACCGCTGCCATCAAACCGAGCACGGCGGCGGCGCCGGCCATGTCGCTCTTCATTTCGCCCATGCCGGCGGCCGGCTTGATGCAGAGGCCGCCCGAGTCGAACGTGAGGCCCTTGCCCACGAAGACGACCTTCTTTTTCCTTTTCTTGGGGACGTAGCTCAGGTGGATGAAGCGCGGCTCGTGGGCAGAGCCCTGGCCCACCGCGTAGTGCAGGTGCATGCCGGCGGCGGCGATGCCCTTCTTGTCGAGCACCTTGATTTTGAAGCCGTTGTCTTTGGCGATCTTCTGCGCGACCTGAGCCAGCGTCTCGGGATAAAGCTCGTTGGGCGGCTCGTTCACCGCGTCGCGAGCGATGCAGACGGCTCGACCCACTGCGACGCCGGTCTCGAGCTGCCGCTTTTGCTCCGCCGTTACCTTGCCGGGCACGAGCACACTGACCTTGGTAAGCTCGGCTTTCGGCTTGCGGTCGCCGGTGAAGTAACGCGTGAAGCGGTAGGCGCCGAGCACGACAGCTTCGCCCACCGCGCGCAGCGAGGTCTCGAGCTCGGGCAGCGCGATCGCCAGTGTTTTGGTGGTCGACGATTGAGCCGACCGCACCGCGGCCGCGAGCGCGCTCCGAACGCGCGCGCCGTCGGCGTCCGCCTTGGAGCCGAGCCCGACGATCAACAGCCGCCGCGGCTTGACGCGACCGAACGTCGGCACGTCTTGCTGCTGGTCTAGCTTGCCTTCGAACTCGCTGGCCTTGAGGTGGCTGAGCAGGCCGCCACCGAGCGCCTCTTCGAGCGCGAGGAGCGCGTCCGAATTTGCGACGGTGCCGGCGAGCACACCAACGATCAATGCGTCGGCGCCGGTGTCCGTCGCCACGCCCGAGCTCAGCTGAACAGTGAACGTCATATGGAGATGGCACGCTAAAACAGCGGTTTAGATTCGGCAACAAGGCGAACGCGCTTTTGCGAGGACGGGCGGGCTGGCCTATCCTTGCCCGCATGGCTCGCTGCTCGAATCGCGCGGCTCGACTCCTCGGTGCGCTGGGGCTTTGGCTGGGATCCACGGACGCCCTCGCACAACCGGCAGCCGACGCCGCGTTTCCGCCGGATCAACCCACCTCGCCTACCCCGGCACCGCCCTCCGCCGTTCCTGTCGCGCCGGCACCCGCGCCTGTCGCGCCCGAGGCCCTCGCGCCCCCGCCCGCTGCACCGCCGCCTGAGGCTGCCGCACCCGCGCCTCCGCCCTATCCCTACGCCTCGCCCTACGCGGCGCCGCCCGTCGAGCCGCCTCCCCCGCCCGCCCCGATCGAAAGGGATTCGCCGATTCCGCCATTTTCAGTGCGGATCGATCCCCTCAACTGGATCTTGCAGGGGCAGCTCGGCGTCGAGCTCGAGGTCGGCGTGGCCAAATGGATTTCGATCGAGACGGTGCCGATGCTCGTGGCCGATCACACGCCGCCGTGGCTCAACATTGGCGGCGGTGACAGCCGCGTGTATCAAAACAGCGGCGGATGGGGCCCGCTGGCCGGCGCGACCTTGGGCGTCAATTTTTGGCCGCAGAGGGTGTTCAAGGGGTACGTGATCCGCGCCGGGCTCACCAACTATTCGCTCGAGTACGAGACGAAGGACTCGACCGGCGAGCGCATCGATTTCGTGCCTCACGTCAAGCGCCAGCTGTACGCGATGTTCGGCTCGGTCGAGCGTTGGGGTCCGTTCACGATCGGCGGCGGGATCGGGCTCGGCTACGAGCTGAACAACGAATCGCGCTGCGTGCCTTCGAGCGCGGTCACGGTCGCCCAAGCCGTCGCCGGGGCCAAGTCGGGCAACTGCGACGAGATTCAGATCGTGGCGCCGGTCGGCAACAGCTTCGCGCCCGTCGCCGTCACTTCGTTCACGTATCCGTGGGACATTCTCGGGCGCATTTCGCTGGGCGTGGTCATCGACTAAGACGGGGACCATGGCTGACACGAGCAACGACGTGATCCTGGTGACGGGCGCGAGCGGCGCGCTCGGCACGGCGGTGGCGACGCGGTTTTCGACGAGCGGAGCGCGCGTCGTCGCGCTCGAGCGCGGCAAAACCGGCGCCGTAGAGCTCGAGAATGCCGGAGAAAACTGGCTACGCTTGCGCGCCAGCACCAGCGACCCGGCGGCGCTCGCGGGGGCTCTGGCGCGCGCCGAAGCCGAGCTGGGCGCAGTGTCGGCAGCAGTGCTGACGGCGGGGGCGTGGCGTGGCGGGCGCTCGTTTCACGAAGCCGATGCGGCCGCTGACTACCGAACGGTGATGGACGCCAACCTCGAGTCCGCCCAGGTGACGCTGCGCGCGATTCTGCCCGGCATGGTGGAACGCGGTCGCGGCAGCATCGTGCTGATCGGCTCACGCTCGGGCGTGCGTCCTTACGACGCCGCGGGCGACGCCGCGTACGCCGCTTCCAAGGCCGCCCTCGCGGCGCTGGCCCAGGCGATCGCGGCCGAGGTCCTGGCCGATGGCGTCCGCGTCAACCTCGTGCTGCCGAGCACGATCGACACCGAAGCCAACCGGCAAGCGATGCCGGGCGCAGATCATTCGCGTTGGGTGACCACCGATTCGCTGTGCGACGTGATTGAGTTCTTGCTGTCGGACAAGGCGCGCGACGTTTCGGGCGCTGCGGTCCCGGTCTACGGGCGCACCGGCGTCTGAGGCGTCACCAATATTTTTCGGTGGTGATGTGACCCGGCGCGCGCTGGCGGTGGCGCTTCAGTCCGCGCTCACCCAGAAGCGCGATCGCGTCGTCGATCATGCTCGGGTTGCCGCACAGCAAAACATGGGCAGAAACCGGCGAAATTGCCGTCTCGGCGCGCCCTTCGAGCTCGCCGGAGGCGAGCGTCTGCGTCAGCCTGCCGCTCAGCTGGCCCGCCTCTGACTGGCGGCTCAGCACGGGGAGGTAGCGAAAGGCGCCCGCGCGCTCCGCCACCAGCGACTCGAGCTCCGCGCGGTGGGCGAGCTCGGTCGGGCCGCGCGTGCCGTGCACCAGGATGACGCGCTCGGCGCGGTCGAAAGCCTGGCCGGAGCGCAGCATCGACAAGAATGGACCCAGGCCGGTGCCGGTAGCAAGTAGCCACAGCTCACGATGTGGTGGCACGTAGTCGAAGGTGAAGAAGCCTTGGGCCTTCGGATCGAGCGACACCGCCGCACCTTCACCGAGCTCGAACAATGCCGGCGTCAGCGCCCCCTCACCGACCCGCGCCAGCAGCACCTCGAGCGGCTGCCCGGGCGCGGAGGCGATGGAGTAAGAGCGCGACACGAAGCCGCTCGGCAGGTAGAGGCCGAGGTTCATGAACTGTCCGGGCCGAAATTCGGCGCGCTCGGCGAGCCGCAAAGTCATGAGCCCAGGCGCCCAATCGAGGCGACTGACGACGGTGGTTTCGATGAGGGGCAAGGGGGCCTTATTGAAGCCGAGTCTGGTCCAGCTCGGCAGGCAAAATCTCGGACGGTCAAAAATAGGTACGGCGTCGGCGGCGCGAAGCGCCAGAGCCGCAGAGGCTGCCGAAAAGTGGCGGCGTCATGCGAGAGACCGTGTACGCTTACTCGGGATGTCGTTTCCGATCACGTGTACGGCTTGCCACAAGACGTTCACCATTTCGGACGAGATCTACGAGAAAAAGGTCGCGGGCCGCGTCGTCACGATCAAGTGCAAATCGTGCAGTCAGGGCATTCGCATCGACGGCACGCGCAAGGGCTCGGTCCCGGCCCCGGCTGTCGCGGCGCCCGCCGAAGCGGCGCCGGTGGCCCCCGCCGAGCCGCTGTGGGCAGTCGACTATCCGGACGGCCAAGATCGCGAATTTACGACGTCTGAAGTCGTGACCGAGCTCGGGCGCGGCGTGATCAGCGGCATGACTCTGGTCTGGCGCGACGGCATGGCGGAGTGGCTCGAGCTCGGGCAAGTGCCGGAGTTTTCGGAAGCGTTCGCTCAGGTGGAAGCCAAGCGGAAGGAAGCGGAAGCCGCTGCCGCCGCCAAGGCTGCCGCCGAAGCCGCTGCCGCTGCCGCCAAGGCCGCCGCCGAAGTCGCCGCCGCCAAGGCCGCCGCCGAAGCCGCTGCCGCCAAGGCCGCCGCCGCGGCTGCCAAAGCCGCTCTCGCCAAACAGAGCGCGACGGTGACGCCGATTCATACCCCGCGCCCGCCGATGCCGACCGAAACCGGGCTGGCCGGTTTGCCCGGAGCGGCCAAGCGCCTGCCGCCGCAGCCGGCCGCGACCGAGATCAAACCACGAGCCAAGCTACCTTCGAGCTCCGATGTCGCCATGCCGCCGCGCGCCAAGTTGCCGTCGGCGTCGGACCTGACGAAGCCGCGAGCCACCGCGCCGTCTGCCTCCGACCTCGGCAGCAAGCCGCGAGCCACCGCGCCGTCTGCTTCCGAGCTGCGGCCGCGCGCGACGCAGCCGTCGTCTCCCGCGCTCGCCCCGCTGACGTCGACGCCGGCGCCGATCCCGGCCGCTATGCCGGCCATCGCGCCCACGGCGCCGCCGATGGCGCCGCCGATCGCGTCGCCACCAGCTTTCGCGGCCGCGCCCTTGCCGTTCGATCCGGCGTTGCCGTTCACGCCACCGCCCGCGCCGAAGCTGCCGTTCACGGAAGCCGACGTGACGCCGCCTTTGCCGCCGAGCGTCGCCAGGGTCGTCTCGAAGCCCCTCCAGAGCGCGCCCGCCTTTCCGGCGACGCCCAGCACCGCGCCGGCGTTCGCCGCCGTGCCAGCCATCATCTCCGATCACGCGACGGTGGAGTGGCCGGAAGCCAAGAGCAAGAAGCCGATGATCATCGGCGCGCTGATCGTCGTCGCGGTCTTGGTAGGCGTCGGCATCTTCGTGCTCGGCGGCAAAGATCCGATCCCCGGCCCGACGCCGATCACCGCCGCCCCCGCCAACCCCGCGACCCCGACCAACTCCCCGGCCACGCCGGCGCACACAGCGAGCCTCCCCGGCGCCGAAACCGCTAGCGGCAGCGATCCGGTGGCTGCCCGCGATCCGGGAGCGACGCCCGGCGCCGGCTTCGCCGAGCTGTTCGCGGCCGGCGCGCGCAAGGCCGAAGCCAAGGGAGCCAGCGTGACGCCGAGCGCCCGCTTCGATCCCGCCGTCACCAAGGCGCCGCTCGCGCAAGCCGCCAACGAGGCTCAAGCCTGCAAGCAGAGCGGCGGGCCCACCGGCAAGGTCGCGGTCGTGGTCACGTTCGATCCGAGCGGTAAAGTATCGAGCGCCACCATCACCGACGCGCCCTTCGCGGGCACAGCCACGGCATCTTGCATCGCGGCCACGTTCAAGCGCGCTTCGATCGCCGCCTTCAGCGGGTTGCCCGGCACCGTGAGCAAGACATTTTCCATCCTTTGAGCATGCGCGGAGAAGCCGAAAAGCCGCTCGTTTCCCTGATCGTCAGCTTTGGCGAAGCGCCGCCGCAAGCGATGGTCACGCCGCTCTGCCAATCGCTGCTCGAGCTGTGCCGTCAGCAACTCGACGCCGACGCCGCGACGCGCTTGCGGCTCACCGCCCACGAGCTGCTGGAGAACATCGCCAAGTACAGCGCCCCCGCCGCGTGCGAGCTCCGCTTCGAGCTGTATCGCACGCCGAGCGGCGCGCTCCACGCCAGCGTCCAAACCCGCAACGTGCCGATCGCCGACAACCTGGGCGACGTCGAAGCGCGCCTGGCCGCGCTCACCGCCGCGCGCGATCCGCTCGCGCACTACGACTCGATCATCGCCGACAGCGCCGGAAGGCCCGCCGGCTCCGGCCTCGGCCTGGCGCGCATCCACGCCGAGACCGAGTATCGACTGCAACATCGCTTCGAAGGCGCCGACCTGGTGATCGCGGCCGCGGGCGAGGTCTGGTTGAAGCAAGTGGCCCTGCCATGAGCCTGACGTTGGCGCTCGAAGCCGTCGAAACCGCAGGCTTTGCCTGCCAGCCGTCGTTCGCCGACGGCAAGCTCACGGTGAGCTTCCATGGCACGGGCGATGTGGCGGCGGTCGAGCTGCTGGCCAGCTACCTGAAGCGGCTGCACGTCGAAGCTCAGCGCCTCGGTGCGACCGAGGTGAGGTGCGACTTTCGCAAGCTCAGCTTCATGAACTCGAGCTGCTTCAAGGCGTTCGTGGTCTGGATCGACACCGTCAAGAGCTCCCCCGAGGGCTACCGGATCCGATTTTTGACCGATCCGGACATGCATTGGCAAAAGCGCAGTCTCGAGGCCCTGCGCCGGCTGGCGACGAACGTCGTCAGCATCGAAGGCAACTGACGCAGTCGAGCAGCGGGGCGGCGCGCTCAGCGAAACCACAGATCGAGTCGGGCGCGAAGGCTGCGCAGCGGCGGGGCGGCGCTGCGCAGCGCCGGCTCGTCGTCGAACGACAGGTCGGCCCGGACGCGGCTCAGCGAGCGGAGCACCCGATCGGCGGCTGATTCGGCGGTAGGCAGCGCCGGCCATTCGGGGGCGTAAGCGGTGCCGCGCAGCGGATCGGCGATGCCTTCCGGCGACAGCGAATAGTGGCGGCCGTCGGGAGTGAGGGGCGCGGTGCCGAGGTAGGCGAGCGATAGCTGGGCGCTGCGCTCGGGTTTGTGCGCGCTCTCCGGCACGCCTCGCAGCACCGCCTCGGCGGCGGCGCGAGCTTGCGGCGCCTGCTCCGCCGCCGCCATACCGAGCGCCCACGTCAGCAACGTTCGCAGCGAGCCCTTCTTCGACGGCGCCAGCTCGAACACGACCTGTCCCTCGCTTTTGGCCGCGTTCTCCGACGGCGTCGGCAATTTGCCGTCGAGCGCCTGATCGATGAGCGAGCGCATCACGGAGCGGTTGAACGTCGCGACGAGGTTGTCGCCAGCGAGCGCGTAGTAGAGGGCGATCTCGTGATCGCGATCGCGCCCGACGATCCTCACGACGTCGACGCCGCGGTGCGACGCAAATGGCTCCCAGGCGAGGGCGCCGGCGGCGGCGCCGGTCAGCTGCTGCTTCAACGCCGCCAGCGCAACGGCGGCGGCGACGCGGCTGCGCAGGCCGATCACGACGTAGGCGGGCAACCCGACCAGCATGTCGATGTCGCTGCCGGGCGCGGGCTCACGACCCAGATCTTCGGCGCGCGCAGGGCGCTCGATCGACAAATCGCGAGATTTGCGGGAAATACGCGAGGCCGACAGCAGCTCGGAGCGATCGGCGACCCCTACCATCGCGTAGTCACCGAGCCAGTCGAGGGTGAGGCTCGGACCCAGCGACAGCAAGCCGAGCGAGCTCGAGAGCTCGCGGCGCAGCCCGGCGTGCTCACCGATGCCCAAGCTGACGCGCGCGCCCGACGCGAGCTCGCTCGGCGCGACTCGACCGTCACCGCCGAGGTCGAAGCGCGCCGCCGCGTCGGCGGGCAGCAGCGGCAAGACGCGCAGCTCGGCGTGCAAGCCCTTGGCGTCTCCGCGGCGCACGTTGGTGAGCCGGAGCGCGATCGGATCGACGTACTGTGACCAGCGGAAGCGGTAAGCCTGCGCAAACTCGGCGTAGCTGCTCTGCTCGGCCGGCGACACGCGGGTGACGGGCGGCGCGTCGATCAGCGGCTCCAGCGCGGCGGGCGTGCCCCAGGCCGAGCGCGGCGCCGAGCCGGGCGCCCACTCGATGCGCGCGCCGTCGAGGTGCTTCAGCTCTGTCGGGCGCAACAAACCCGCGCTCAGCAGCTCTCGCACGTCGCTCGGGCTGCGGCCGTGGATCCAGCCGTAAAGGAGGGCCGAGCGCGGCGGCGCGGTCAGCTCTGCCAGCGCGACCTGCCGGCGCGCTTCCGCGATCTTCTGGCCCGGTCCCACGACATTTTCGACGAAACGATCGCCGATGAAGCCGAGCACGTCGGCGGGAACGTCGGCGTCGCGCGCGAGCATGTAGCGAAAGTCGGGCTCGTCGGACAGCTTCGGAGCCTTCCCCAAGATCGCGGAGATCACGCGCTTGATGGCGGCGGGGCTGTTCGAAACCAACTCCAGCTCGCCGACGAGCGCGCGGTGTTGGCGAACACGGCCGTCGGGGGAGCGCGCTACCTCGACCGTCACCCCTTCGTGGCTGAAGCTGCTGCTTTGAGTGCCGCCGTGGGCCGCGCCGTAGCTCGCGAGCGACTTGAGCCGGGCGGCGTGGAACAGCAGGGGGCTCTCGAGTCGGAAGATCAGCGTCACGTCGCTGCCCTCGTGCACGTAAGGGTCGCTGCCCGTGACCGCGAAATCTCGGACGACCTCGGGTCCGAGCACGCGCGACAGCTCGCCCGTCTCCATCCCCAGCTCGGTCAGGTAACGTGGCAGCGAGCCGCGCTCGGCGGACGCGCCGTCGAAGAGGTCGGCCGCCGGCGCGCCGAAGCCCGCGACGAACGCGAGCATGTCGCTCAGCGCGCTGAAGCTGTTGGCGCGGACGAAGTAAAAGTCGGCCGGTACGGCCCGCGCCAGCGGCTCTTCAGGCGCTTGGCCGCCGCGTCGCCTGGACAGCTCCGCCCAAGGCTGGCGCGTGACGGCGGGGCCCTCGAGGCTGGCGATCGGCACTGTTCGCGGCTGTTTAGCCGCTGACATGACGGCTCCGCGGTGGGTCGCCAGCGCCGCCTGCAGCGCGCCCCGCCCGCTGAACGTGTCCATCAGCGCGACGAGCTCGTGGGCGGAGGCGGAGCGACCTCCGGAAGATGCACGCGGGCCGGGCAGCTTGTACAGCGCCTGCAAGCGCTCGGCCGCCGAGACGCCGAACGAGCCGCCCTCGGCGGACAGGTACTCGACCGTCGCCGCCGCCCACAGACTCGTGAGCTGCGGTGAGACGGCACCGGTCGGCGCCGCCGCTCGAAACCGGAAATGGTGGCCCGGCTGCGCGCCAACGGCGGGCGTGTAGGCATCGCCCATCAGCTCCGCGTTCAGCTCGGACTTCGGGCGCCGCAGCCAGAGCACCATCTCTCCCGACTTGCCCCGGCTCACGAGCTGAAACGGCGCGCGGCTGCCGTTGATGCGCGCCTCGGTGCCGAGCCAGAACAGATCACCGGGAACCTCCGCCGCGTATTCCGGGAGCACGACCTCGAGCAGCTGCTCGTCACCGTCGATGACGTGGCGGCGCACCACGAGCGGCAACACCTGCGCGTGCTCGACAGGCAGAATCTTGCCCGTGCGCAGCTCGGGGGCGGGCGGCTCCGGTTCTTCGGTGAGCCCCGCCGGCCGCGGCGCGCGCGGCTCGGGCGCGACGGCGGCGACGGCGCTCGGCTTGGTCGTCGGCGGCGCTTGCGGCGGCGCGCACGCCGACACCAGCAGCGCGCACGCGACCGAGGTACGCAAGGCGAGGCGGGAGCCGGACATCAAACGCGCCAGGCTACCACGGCCTCCTCCGATCAAGGAACGAGGGCCAGCTTTCCGACCGTTGCCCCGCCCTGCAGGGCCGCGTGCGCCTGCGCGGCGTCGGCGAGGGGAAAAACACTGACCGGGAGCGGCCGGAGCGCGCCGCGCTCGACCTCGGAGAGCATGCGCGTCATCGCCTCCGCGAGCAGGCCTTGCTCGTCGAACAGGTAGGAAAGGTTGAAGGCGATGATGCCCTTGTTGGCGTCGACCAACTCCAGGGGATGAAAGCGCGGCGTGCGCAGGTAGTCCCAGGCGAGTTTCAACCAGTTGACCCGGCCGCTGCCTCGCGACAACATGCTGCTGAAGCCGTAGACGATCAGGCGCCCCGTCGGCCGCAGGTGGGCGTAGCTGGCCTTGAGCGTTTCGGCGCCGTTCGACTCGAGCACGTAGTGGAGGCCACCCGGCGCGAGCCGCTCGATTTCCGGCCACAGCGCCTGGGTGCTCTTGTCGACGACGTGGCTCGCGCCGTACGCCATCGCCACGTCGCGCTTGTGGCTCGCGCCGACGAGACCGATCGGCGAGAGGCCGTCGGCGCGCGCGATCTGCAGCGCCGCCAGCCCGACGCCGCCCGCCGCCGAGTGGATCAGCACGCGCTCGCCGGGGCGGGTGCGCAGTACCTGGCGAAGCGCGTAGTAGGCGGTCAAATGCACGGTCGGAAACGTCGCCGCTTCGGGGTGCGACCAGGCGCTCGGCACTCGAAACAGCTGCGCGCGCGGCACGCAGACCTCGCTCGCGTAGCCGCCGAAGCGAGTGACCCCGAAAACCCGCTCACCGACGCGCAGATCGGTCACGCCTGCTCCGAGCTCGACGACGTCTCCCGACACCTCGAAGCCGGGCGTTATCGGCCAGCCGACGTATTTCTTCGCGGAGGCGTACAAACCGAGCCGGATCACGACGTCGGCGAAATTCACGCCCACCGCGCGCGTTCGTACCCGCACCTCGCCGGCGCCGAGCCGCGGCTCGGGCGCCTCGACCAGGCGCAGGCGCTCGAAGCCGCCCGGCTTCGCGATCGAGATCAGCTTCACGGCGTCAAAGCCCGCTTTGCTCGATCCAGCGCTGCGGAATCGTACCGAACGAGAGCAGCCAGTCGTTGTAGCGCTTGAGCGACCAGCCCCCTTCGTCGACCTTGCGGCGCTTGAGGCGGATGACTTCCATCTTGCCGATCAGGTAGCTCATCGGCACCGTGGGAGCGGCGGTGTACCAGTTCACGTCGCCCTCGGCGCGACCGCGGGTGAAGCCGAGGTGCTTCATCAGGTGCTTCACCGCGCCCTCGTAGTCGAGCTCGCCGGCGTGCAGCCCGCAGTCGACGAGGATGCGATGAGCGCGCCACAGCGCGTCGTGGAGCAAGTTCAAGCGCGCGGTCGGGTCGCTGTTGACGCCGTGGTCGACCGCCATCTGCTCGCACCACAGCGTCCAGCCCTCGTAAAACACGGAGTGCGCGAACCAGCGCCGCAAGCGGCTCGGGTGGCGATTGGCGATACAAAACTGCAAGTGATGGCCCGGATAAGCCTCGTGGGCGCAGGTGGCGGGCACGCCGAAGTGCTGACTCACCTCGGCCGCGCGCTCCTTGGCGGTGGCGCGCGTCAGGCTCAGATCGTTGACCCAAAACACGCCGAGCTGCTTCGGGTCGTAGCAGCCGGGGGACGAGTAAGCGGCGGTCGGAAACTGATGGCGAAAGAAGTCCGGCACCGGTTTGACCTGCAGCTCGTCACCGACGGGGAAGGTCACGATGTCGGCGCGCCGGAAGTCGTCGGCGACACGCGCCGTCTCGTGCACGTACTCGCTCAGCAAATCGCCGCGCGCAGGCGCCCAGTCGGCGGCGGCTCGTTCCAAGATGTCGCGCGGGCGCTTGCGCGGCGACAGGCGCGCCGCTTCGAGCTCCATCTCCGCTTCGATGCGGGCGACGAGGGTGCGGCCGTAGGCCAGGGCTTCGTTCGCGGTGATGTCCCACCCGAGCCGCTCGCGCATCAACGCCTCGAAGCGCTCGCGGCCGAGCGAGAAGTCGCGGGGCTTGCCGGCCGCGACCCGCTCGACGCGCCGGCCGTAGTGCTTGAACGCGGAGCCCGCGTTCTCGAGCAGGGCTTCCAAGCGCTTGGGCTTGATTTTGTGGGTCGCGGCCAGGGGCTCGCGGATCGCCTCGAACAACGCGGGCGCGCCCGTGACGGAGCTCTGCGCCGTCTCGCGCCAGAGCGGCACCGGCCGCTCCAGGAGCTCCGCCGCACCCTCGAGGTAATCGGGGATCTTCGCCAGCCGCGACGCGATCGCCTCCGCCACCGGCGTCAAGTCGTCGGCGTTGCGCACGACCAGCTGATGCACGCTGCCGAGCGCGCTCGAGACCCAGCTCTCCGGATTGCGCCGGAACGTCTGGCGCTCGTGGGACCACGTCTCGGTGCGCAGCTCCGCCAGCAGCGCCCGCCGATCGAGCCAATCGTCGCCGAACAGATCGTGCTCCGAGATCGCCTCGACCTCGGCGAGGGTCGTCGCGACCAGCTTCTGCTGCGCGCGCATCAGCTTCTCGGATGGCTGCTCGAGCTCGCCGTCGAATTCGTGCCGGCCCATGGCGCTGCCGACGCTGGGAAAGCGCGCCATCGTCTCTTCCGTGTAGCGCTCTCCCAGGGCACGCAGCGCGCGAGCTTCGGGGCTCGGAACCTCGGATCGCGCCGGCGGCAGCGACGGCTGCTTGGTCTTCGACTTGCTCATACGGGGGCTAGCGCAGCATCCACGACTTTTTGTGTGCTGCGCAAGCTCGCGGTGTCGAGCGGGCTGTGGCTCCCCGCCAGCAGCTGCGCGCGGACGGCTTTGTGCGGGAAACCGGGGCCGAATAGCGCCTCCACCACCTCCGCCGCCTTGGTCGAGCCGTTCGGCCCCAGCTCGACCACCGCCTCGAGCGGCAGCAAATCGCCGAGCAACCCCGCGCGTGACAGGTCAGCGCGCTCGGCGTCGCCGCCGACGCGCAGGCTGCGGACGAAATGCCTCACGTTCACCTTTTTGCCGAGCCCGTCGATGCTGCGGCGCACGATCAGCTCCGATTTCGCCAAAAATTCCGCGATCGCGCCCTCGACGAACGGCAGCCCGCCCGCCTCGGCGACGACGCTCTCCGGCAGCGCGAGCAAGTAGCGGGCGGCCGTGATCACCGCTGCCACGCCCTTGTCGGGCTGCTCCAGCCGGCAGGCGGCTAGAAACTGCAAACCGCTCGAGCTACTCGCCGCGAGTCGCTCCGCCAGCTCGGCGGCGGGCGGCGCGTCGAGCAGCTTCACGTCGATGTACTCGTCGAGGCTGGCGACCCCGAGCGACAGGGCCGGCCCGAACGACATGTCGGGCTTGGGGTGGAAGCCCTCGGTGTACGCGGTCTTGATGCCGGCGCGGCGAATGACGCGCGGCACCTCCCGGATCAGATCGAGGTGGCCGAGCAGCGCGACGGCGCCGGTCTTGGCGAAGCGCAGGCGGTAACGCACCGGGGTGCCGACCCGCACCGGCCGGTACAGCTCCGGACGCACGCGCTTGCGCTCGGCGGGCGGCTTGGCCAGCTCCTCGGGCGGCAGCTCCGCACCGAACACCAGCGGCTCGCGCGCCTTGCCCGCCTTCTTGGTCTCCTCGCGCACGATCGGTAGCTGCACGCGCAGGTTGGGCTCGAGCGCGCCCAGGCGACCGAGGAAGTCTTTGCGGTCGGTCCTCATCTTGGTGAGGTCGCACGCGATGCCGCAGTCGTAGCAGACGAGCCGGCGCTTTTCGGCTTCGGCGTCGGCGAGGTTGGTGGCGTGAACGAACTGTCCGACGACCTTACCGCACGGCGGGCTCGGACGGCTGGCGAGCGCCTTGCGGTACTCGCGCGCCAAGAAGCCTTCTTCGAGGCCGATGTCGAAGTGATCCCACGGCAGCTTGGCGGTGACGGGGATGGTCCCCAAAAACTGCGCCGGGTCGACGTGATGGTACGCGAGCGCCTCGCGCCAGACGTCGAGCTTCACGTGCTCTTCCCATGAGTCCATCCGCGCGCCTTCGTGGAACGCCCGCTCGATCACGTCGGCGAGCCTTCGATCGCCGCGCGCCAGGATGCCCTCCAGGATGCTCGTCTCGGAGTCGTGGGTTCGCAGCTCGAGACCGCGCACCTTGCGCGCCTCGTGGCGCAGCATTTGCTGCTTGCGCTGGGTTTCGGGCATCGAATCTTGGGCGCACCATTGAAACGGCGTGTGGGGCTTGGGCACGTGAGTCGAGACGCTCACCGTCACCTTCGGCCGGCCGCCGACGCGCTTGCCGACTTGCAGCGCGTTCTTGCCGACGGAGACGATGCCGAGCACGTCTTCGTCTTCTTCCGTCGGCAAACCGATGATGAAGTACAGCTTCATGCGGTCGAAGCCGCGCGAGAACGTCCGCTCCGCCGTCTCGAGCAGCTGCTCTTCGGTCACGTTCTTGTTGATCACGTCGCGCATGCGCTGGGTGCCGGCCTCGGGCGCGAACGTGAGGCCCGACGCGCGGACCTTGCGCATGTCGTCGAGCAGATCTTCGGCCAGGCCATAGGCGCGCAGCGAGGCGACGCTCAGGCTCACCCGCTCCGGCGCCGTCTTCTCGACCAGCCGCTTGATCAGCGGCGAGATGCAGCTCACGTCAGCCGTCGACAGCGCGGTCAGACTGACCTCGTCTTGCCCCGATTTCTCCAGCGCGTTCAGCACCGTCTCGATCACCTCTTCGGGATCGCGCTCGCGCACGGGGCGGTAGATCATGCCCGCCTGGCAGAAGCGGCAGCCCTCGGTGCAGCCGCGCGCCACCTCGATGCTCATGCGGTCGAAGATCGCTTCGGGGCCGCCGACGGGGCCGTCGTCGGGGAACGGAAATTTGGAGATATCTTCGAGCAAACGCCGCTCGATCGGGAACGGGATACCCGGCTGCTTCGGTCCCGTCACGATCATGAACCCGTCGCTGGGGTCGATGGCCGTCTGGTACAGCGACGGCACGTAGACGCCGCGCAGCTGGGCGAGTCGAACCAGCCGCTCGTGCCGAGATAGGCCGAGGCGCTTGCCTTCGGCCCAGCACAGCGCGATTTCGCTCGCTCCCTCCTCCCCGTCGCCGATCAACACGGCGTCGAAGAACTCGGCGGCGGGCTCGCAGTGGGTCGCGACCGGGCCGCCCGCCACGATCAACGGATCCGCCTCGCTGCGCTGCGCTGCGCGCAGGGGAATGCCCGACAGCTCGAGCATCGTCAGCACGTTGGTGTACGTGAGCTCGTACTGCAGCGAAAACCCGACCATGTCGAAGTCGCACAGCGGCCGCGAGCTCTCCAGCGACACCAGCAGCTTGCCGTGCGCGTGCAGCTCGCGCTGCATGTCGCTCCACGGCAAGTAAGCCCGCTCCGCGAGCGTTCGCGGGTCGTCGTTCAAGATCTTGTAGAGGATGCGGTAGCCGAGGTGGCTCATCCCGATGTCGTAGATTTCGGGGAACGCCAGGCAGACGCGCGCCTCGACGGCGTCCCACGCCTTTCGCCGTACGCCGTGCTCGGCGCCGGTGTAGCGGTTCGGCTTCTCTACCTTGTCGAGGAACTTGGCGTATGGATGGTCGAGGAGCTGCATGGCGCGAAGGCGCGAACCATAGCGCAACCCACCCAGTCCGGTAATTTGCGGAAATCGAAGCCGGTTTATCGAGTATTCGCGGTTGCGGCGCGAGGACGCCGCTCGTTGACGGCCCGTTCTGGCCCTGGTACCTAACCGCACGCTTGTCGGGACGGCGACCGAGCCACGTCAGCATGTCGTCGGAATCGATAGAGAACTCCAGCGCGCTCGAGACGGCGTGGTCGGGCGGGCGTCGCGGGCTGCCCCTCTACGAGGTTGCTGTCTTCGTGGCGGCGCTGGCCGCGTTCGCGCTCTTGTTGCCGTTCGGTTCGTTCGACACGATCATCGGCGACAACATCTGCCAGGTCGGATACTGGCGCATCCTATTCGACCGCGCTTTCGTCGGCAGCTTGGGCGCGTCTTCGATGAAGCCGGGCCTGATCGTGCTGCTCGGCTCCGTCCACGATCTCTCGATGGCGCTGCTCGGCTCGACGTCGCTGATCAAGGCGGTGTTCGCGCTATCGGGAGCGGCGCTGGCGACGATCGTGGCGCGCATCGCGCGAGAAACGGGCGGTAAGATCGCGGCCGTCGGCGCCGTCGTGTACCTGCTCAGCGCCACGCCCGTGCCGGGAATGTTCACCTTCGGCACCTCGATGCTCGTGTTCATCCCGCTGCTGCTGGCGGGAGTTTGGTCGTTCAGCCGCCAGCGTGAGACGGCGGGAGCCATCTTCCTGGGTCTGGCCGCTCTGATCCGCATCGAAGCCTTCGCGGTGCTGCTCTGGCTCGCGATCGCCGAGCAGCTACTGCGGCGGAAGTGGCGCCCGTTCTGGATTAGCGCGGCGGCGGCGGCGGTCGCGGTCGCGCTCACCGTGCTAGTGTACTATCGCGTGCAAGGTAGCTTCGCGCGCTTCAACGCGGGGGGACCACCGGCGGGCTACATCTTCTCGCGCGATCCCAGCGTCGTGGCAAGGTTTCTCCACGCGCTCGAGTACACCGCCTCGGCGAGCTGGGCGATGTTGCTCGGAGCGTGCCGCTTTCCTTATTTGGGCATCCCCGCGCTGCTCGGCTGGGCGCTCAGCCCGGCACGGCGGTTCTACCTCTCTCTCCTCGGTATTCCGCTTTTTTTGATCGTCTACATCTCGGCCGGCCAGGGCTCGAGCGAGGTTCGCTACTTCGAGTTCCTGACGCCCTGCGTGGCTGCGTTCGGCGCGGCCGGCATCGCGCACGGCTTCCGCATCGGCAAGCGGGCCAATTCCAACGCCGCTCGTTGGCTATGGCCGTTGAGCGGCCTGGCCGGCGCGGCCTGCTTCGTGCTCGAGCTGCCGACCCCGTTGCGCTCGGTCTCGGTCCTCTTCATCGCAGCGGGAATTTCGGCGGTGACGAGCCGCCTGCCGTTCGTCCTTCCTTCGCCGCTGGTGCGCGCGAGCTGGGCGCTCGTGTTCGCGGGCGCGCTGCTCGGAACGCTGAACCGAGGCGGGTGGGGGAAGCGACCCACCCCCGCCACGTTCACGAGGCAGGCGCAGAGCTTGGTCCAAGACCCCCCCATACCCCGGGGTCAGCGCGTCTTGCTCGACGACGACGTGCTCTACGGCGTGCTGATCCGAGATCGGGCGCTGTTTCGGGAGGCTCGCACCTTGCAGTTTCTGAACGTGCAGAACGACGCTGGCCGCGCGCAGGTGCTGGGCGCAACCGACTATATCCTCGTGTCGAGGGGTCCCCACGGTTACTACTATCTGAAGTACGACCCGCTTCGAACCGGCAAGTCGGATCCGCTCCGCGCCGCCATCCTCGCCGCCCGGCGCAGCAAGGCGTCGACCGTGTACGGCTACCGCCTCGTGCCGGTCAAAGCGTCGCGGCGGCTGCTGGTTTTGAAGGTCGAAAAGGCTTAGAGGGCAAAAACCGCGTCAGGGTCGCTCGACTTGAAGGCCAACAAGCGATGCGCTACGGCGGCCCCCCATGCATAGAGTCGCGGTTTCGGGGGCGGTTGGTGTGCCGGCAGAGGGCAGCCCCGCGAAGCTGCTGATCGCCATTCCAGCGCTGAACGAAGAAGCGAGCATCAAGAGCATCATCGAGCGCACGCTGGCCGCTCGCGAGCACATCCAGAACGAGACCGGCATCGGCGGGGTCGACATCTGTGTCGTCAGCGACGGCTCGACCGACAACACCATCAAGTATGCGTCGGAGTACACCGATCGCATCAAGCTCATCGTGTTCGAGAAGAACCGCGGCTACGGCGCCGCGATCAAAGAAGCCTGGGCCCAGTCGGACGCGAGCCTCGTCGGTTTCTTGGACGCCGACGGCACCTGCGATCCGTTGTTCTTCGCCGATCTGGTCAAGCTGCTCGACACCGAGAAGGCCGACCTCGCTCTCGGCTGCCGCCTGAACCCCGACAGCAAGATGCCGCGCATTCGGCGCGTCGGTAACGTGATGTTCGCGCTGCTGCTGTCGGTGTTCTCGTCGAAGCACGTCAAGGACACCGCCAGCGGCATGCGCGTGGTCCGGCGCTCCAGCCTGTTCAAGCTGTTTCCGCTGCCCGATGGCCTCCATTTCACGCCGTCGATGAGCGCGCGCGCCCTGCTCCGCGACGACGTCGTGTGCGTCGAGAAGAACATGCCGTATCACGAGCGCGAGGGGCGCTCGAAGCTGCACGTCATCCGCGACGGCTTCCGCTTCCTCGGCACCATCCTCCAGGCGGCGTTTTTGTACCGTCCGTCGCGCGCGCTCGGCTTGTTGGCGGTCGTGTTCGCGGCGCTCGCCGCCGCGATCATGCTGCAGCCGACTTACCACTACCTCACCCAGCACAACGTCGAGGAGTGGATGATTTACCGCTTCATCGTCGCGCAGCTTTTCATCACGGCGGCAGTGCTGCTCGGCAGCGTCAGCTACCTGGCTCGCCGCATCGTCTCGCTAGTGCTGTCTATTCCGTCGAGCACCATGCCGCGCATGTCGGACTGGGTCGCGCGCTTCTTCACCGCCCGCGCCGCCTGGGCCGTCCCCGTGGTTTTGGAGGTCGTCGCGCTCGCGCTCGTGTGGCCTGGCATCGTGGAGCGGGTCGAGACCGGCTCGATGAGCCTGCATTGGTCGAGGTGGATGGCAATGTCCTCGCTGTCGGTCTCGGCGCTGCTGATCGTGGTGACGCGCGTTGTCGACTTCTCCCTCGATCTGCTGCAGGACCAGCTGCGCTTCAGCCAGACGCACCGGCTCGGCTGAGCGGTCATGCGCCGCCTCGCGCCGCTGCTGCTCGGGCTCGTCATCGCAGCGTGCTCGTCCAGCGCGACCGACGTCGACGGCGCCAATCCGTCGCCGCCCGACACGAGAGTCTTCGACGAGTGCGTCGATTTCGCGACCCGACTTTGCCGAGACTCGCAGAGCTGCTGTCAGCGCGCGCACGGCGGTTTCAGCCTCGAGGGCTGCGTCGCGAGCTTCGAGCGAGATGTGTGCCAACCGGGAGCGGACGCGGTGATGGCGGGTCGGGCTACGTTCGACGAAAGCGCTGTCGACGAGTGCCTGGCCGCCCACGCCGAAGCTCACGCCGTCTGCGTTCCGACCTGGAAGCAAACCATCGCGCTCCGCAAACGCATCTACGCGGCGTGTCGGGTGATCGACGGCAGCAGCGAGCCGGGCCGGGGCTGCTCCATCGCCGCCACGTGTCGGCGCCCGGCCGGCAACGCGACCGTCGAGTGCATCAAGAACGTCTGTCAGAAGATCGAGATCCTGGAGCAGGGAGCAGAGTGCCCATTCCCATCCGGCTCCGTCTCCGTGTGTGACGACGGGCTGACTTGCGATGCGCCCGGCCTCGGCGCTACCGGTCACTGTATCGCGGCGCCGGCCACCGGCGACACGTGTGATTCGAGCGCCCTCGAGAGCACCGAGTGCGGCTTGGGCAGCTACTGCGACGCCGAGACGGCGGCCTGCAAGTTGGCGGAAAACCTCGGCGGCAGCGGCTGCGCTCAGAGCACGGAGTGCGTCTCGTTCGAGTGCGATCGCATCGACGACACCTGCGCCGCCGCGCCCGCGGTGTTGTCGCGCGAAACCTGCTTGGGTCGCCCTCCCGCGCCGTAACGATCCTTTACGAGCCGCTCCGCGCCGGAATGAAGCAGCACCTTCGGCTCGAAAATTAGCACGTGCGTTCTGCGCGCGCGGCGCCCACCGCTGACGTCGCGGTCCGCGCTCGCTTGCGCGCGCGACGTCGTGTTAGGAACGAGCGCGTGATCGAGCCCAAGCTCTCCGCCGTTCGCCTGCTCGTTGGTTGCCGGAGCCGCTGGCGTGCCGCCGCCGTGGGCGCGTGCCTGGCGACGGCGCCGCTGCTGGCGGCCTGCTCGAAGCGGTCGGTGACGGAGCCCACCGTCGCCTCCTCCAGCCAGGCGACGTCTCGAAGCTGGATGGATCGCAGCCTTTCGCCCGATCAGCGCGCAAGCCTGCTCGTGCAGTCGATGACCCAAGCCGAGAAGCTCACCCTCGTCACCGGCTACCTCGGCGCACAAACGTCGTGGAACGAGTACCAGATGCCCGAAGCGCGGCCGCAATCGGCGGGTGTCGTGCAGGGGGTGGCGCGCGTCGGCTTTCCTCCTCAATGGCAGTCGGACGCCGGCAGCGGCGTCGCCACGCAGGGTGAGGCGCCGGCCGCGCTCGAGCGCACGCTGCTGCCATCCGGCATCCTCACCGCCTCGACCTGGAACCCGGAGCTGGCGGAGCGCGCCGGCGCGATGATCGGCAGCGAAGCTCGCGCCACCGGCTACAACGTGATGCTCGCGGGCGGCGTGAACCTGCTGCGCGAGCCGACCAACGGACGCAACTTCGAATATGGCGGCGAAGACCCGCTGCTCGCGGGAACGATGGTCGGGGCGCTCGTACGCGGCATCCAATCGAACCGGATCGTGAGCACGATCAAGCACTACGCGTTCAACGATCAGGAGACGGGGCGCAACGTCGTCGACGTCAAGATCGACGAAGCGGCGGCGCGGATGTCCGATCTCCTGGCGTTCCAGCTCGCCCTCGAGCAGGGAGATCCGGGCGCGGTGATGTGTAGCTACAACCGCGTCAACGGCGCGTACGCCTGCCAAAATCCGTGGCTGCTCACCCAGGTCCTGAAAGGCGACTGGGGTTTTCGCGGCTATGTGATGGCGGACTGGGGCGCTCAGCAAAATACGGTGCTCGACGCCAACGCGGGGCTCGATCAGGAGACGGGCCTGCGCAAAAAGGGCGAATACCAGTGGCTGGACAAGCTGGCGGCCGCGATCGGCGACGGGCGAGTGCCGGCGGCGCGGCTCGACGACATGGTGCATCGGATTTCGCGCACCTTCATCGCCAAGGGCGCGATCGACGACCCGGTGCAGCCCGGCAAGATCGACCTGACGGCGCACGAAGCCGTCACCCAAGCCGACGCCGAAGAGGGCATCGTGTTGCTCAAGAACACGCAGGTGCTGCCGCTCGCGCCGAGCACCAAGCGGGTGGCGGTGATCGGCGGCCACGCCGACGTTGGAGTGCTGACCGGCGGCGGGTCGGCGCAGGTCTACCCGCCGGGCGGTAACGCCGTTCGCGGCCTTGGCCCCTCCCACTGGCCGGGGCCCCAGGTCTACGCGCGTTCATCGCCCCTGCTGGCGCTGCGCAGCGAGCTGCCCGGCGCCAATATCAGCTGGTCGGACGGCAGCGATCGAGCCGCCGCCGCCAGCGCCGCCGCCGCCGCCGAGGTCGCGATCGTGTTCGTCACGCAGTGGACGTCGGAGTCCCTGGACTTTCCGCTCACGCTGCCGGACGACCAAGACAAGCTGGTAGACGCCGTCGCGCGCGCCAACCCGCGCACGGTCGTGGTGCTCGAGACGGGCGGCCCCGTGCTGTTGCCGTTCGTCGATCGCGTCGCCGCCGTCGTGCAAGCGTGGTACCCCGGCAGCCGCGGCGGCCCCGCGATCGCGCGCGTGCTCAGCGGCGCCGTCAACCCTTCGGGCCACCTGCCCGCCACGTTCGTGCGTTCCGTCGATCAGCTGCCTCGCACGAGCATCGCCGGCGAAGGACTGCCGGATCTTCAACCGTTCGCCGTGACTTACAGCGAAGGAGCGGCCGTCGGCTACCGGGGCTTCGCGCAACGCGGGCAAGATCCGTTGTTTCCCTTCGGGCACGGTCTCAGCTACACGAGCTTCGAGCAACGGCAGCTGAGCGCGCGGCTGACCAACGGCGAGCTCGAGGTCAGCTTCGGCGTCGTCAACACCGGCAAGCGCGCCGGCAAGCACGTCGCCCAGGTGTACGTCGCGCCGGTGGCCGGCGGCTGGGAAGCGCCGAAGCGACTCGGCGCTTTCGCCAAGGTGGAGCTCGAGCCGGGCGCCAGCGCCGAGCGCACCGTGCGTGTCGACCCGCGCCTGCTCGCCATGTACGAGACGGCGCGCCCGGGCTGGCACATCGCGCCCGGGAAATACCGGGTGACGCTCGCGACATCGGCGCGAGACAAAGGCCAGAGCGTGGTCGTAGACCTGCCTGAGCGCCAGCTCGCCGCCGGCGCCGGTCGATAGCGGCGGGACGGCGGCGTCGGGAGGGTCGGTCGACGGCCACCACGTTGTCGTCTAGATCGGTGTGATGGCGACTCGGATCCGCTACGGCCTGCGCCGGTATTCGCTGGCGGCGAGCCTGTTCGGCCTGATGGGCGCGGCAATGCTGCTGTGGTCGAGCCGGATCACCCAGCGCACGTTCGTCTTTCCGTTCGGCGTCGTCGAGCCGCAAGGCGCTCAGCTGCTGATCGGCGGCGTCGGTGTGGCGGCGCTGACCTACCTGGCCGCCATCAGCTACACGCGCTTCGTGCGCCGCCCCGAGATCGTCCTCGCCAAGCGTAAGATCGAGCTGCCGCTCGGCGAGCTGGGGCGCCGTTTGCTCGTGATCCGCGAGGGCGAGCTGGTCGGCTTCGCGGAGGGCAAGACCGCCGGCGGCTGGCGCCACATGCGCATCGTGTATCGAGACGGCGCCGTGACGCTCTCTTCCGCCCAGCTACCCGACGACGACGCGTTCGAGCGCGTGCGCGCGCACCTCGGCACGCTCGTGACGGCGTCGCCCGTCGCGTCGGCCCAGGCGCGGAAGGCGGACTAGCGCGTGTCCCTAAATTGGGAGCGCTCGGGCGTGCCCGTTACGTGCCCGTGCCCGACGGTCCGTGAGGAGTCGTTGGGTCCTTTTGTTTGGTAGGCCGAGGTTTGTGGCGCGGGCCCCTCCGGGCTCGCGCATGGCCCGCGCGCGCCGCGCCCAGCTGGGCGCGCAGGGAGAGCTGTAGGGCGCTCACAAGAGCGGGCTTACCATTGAGCAACCGTCTGCCAACGCATCGTCTGCAC
>Ga0164241_10001707_pt1 | contig 26054 bp, 26 predicted proteins | sample OricomyardsoilBY_FD_108780 | JGI IMG/M metagenome (GOLD analysis project Ga0164241, IMG submission 108780) | Backyard soil microbial communities from Emeryville, California, USA - Original compost - Back yard soil (BY) | ecosystem: Environmental > Terrestrial > Soil > Unclassified | place: USA... | reverse complement strand
CGGAACGCTGAAGGATGTACCCGGGGCATCGGGGCTGTCGAGCGCGTTTGCTCCGAGAGTTTATATCCCGGCGCGCTATCTGCCGGAAACGCGATTGCTGGTGTTTGGCAGTACAGCGGAGTACTCTGCCCTGCTCAAGCTCGACGCGAACACCGATCCACAGATGTTCGTCAAACCGTTTCGCGCGACGCTGACGAAACAGGATGTGCAGGTTCGCACGGTGACTCAGGCGGAAGAACGTGCCGCGCGCGCGACCGAGAGTCTCGCCAACTTCATCGGGATCGTTGGGATGGTTGCGCTGCTGCTCGGTGGCATCGGCGTCGCAAGCGGCGTCCGCTCATTCGTTGCGCGCAAGATAGATACGGTGGCAATCTTCCGATGCCTCGGCGCGTCCGGGAACCAGGTTCTGGCCATGTACGTCGCACAGGCCGCAGTGATGGGATTGCTGGGTGCGGTTCTCGGTGCGGCAGCTGGCGTCGTGATCCAGTTTCTGCTTCCGATGGCGTTCGTTGGCATGCTCCCAGTCGACGTTCACGTGACGATGGAGCCGGTCGCGATCGTTTCCGGCATTGTCATCGGTGGCTGGATTGCGCTGGTCTTCGCGCTGCGGCCCCTTCTGGCGCTACGAAACGTTTCGCCATTGCAGACGCTTCGACGTGATTCCGATTCGGTAATACTGAGAATGAGCTGGAGGGATACGCCAAGGATGATCGTGGACGTGGCTCTGGCATTGAGCGTTGTGGGCGTAGCCGTCGCGCGCGCGCAAACTGTGCGACAGGGGCTCTGGCTGGCGGCGGCTACCGGCGCCGTGCTGCTGGTGCTCGCGCTGGTTGCAAGCGCGCTCGCTTGGGGAGCGAAGAAATCCGTTCGCGCAGGCTGGCCGTATGTGGTCCGTCAGGGCCTGGCAAATGTGTACCGCCCGGCCAACCAGACTCGTGCCGTGATGCTTTCGCTCGGCTTCGGCGCATTTCTGGTGACAACTCTGTATCTGGTGCAGAATAGCGTCGTGAGCGACCTCTCGCTGAATGCAGCTTCGTCCGGCGCCAACCTGCTCATGTTCGACGTTCAGGACAATCAGGCGGCGCCTATCGACTCGATCATACGCGCCCGCGGGTTCACGGTTACTCAGCAATCTCCAGTCGTACCGATGAAAATCGCGTCGATCAACGGCCGCAGTACGGATTCAATTGCAAGAGACACGCTGAAGAATCGCAGAGCCGGATGGGCCGTGCGACGTGAATATCGTTCCACGTATCGCGACTCCGTAACAGCCGGAGAAACCATAACCTCCGGAAAATGGTTTACGCAGCCTGCCGCGGATGCAAAGCCGTTCGCGCCAGGTGACACCGGTGAGGTCTCGCTCGACGCGGGAGTCGCGGGTGAGCTGAAGGTCAAACTCGGCGACGAGATAACGTGGAACGTTCAGGGCGTGGACATCCCCACCCGCGTCACGAGTCTGCGAGACGTGAGATGGACAAGGTTCGAGCCGAACTTCTTTGCGGTGTTCCCAAGCCGCGTGTTGCGCGATGCGCCGCATCAATTCACCGTGCTCGCAAACGTGCCTGGCACTATAGGAGTTGCGGCCATACAGCGCGATGTGGTGAAACGATTCCCCAACGTATCGAGCATCGATCTCACGCTGATTACCGAGACAATCGGAAAGATCGTGGATCGGGCATCGACCGCAGTCAGATTCATGGCACTGTTCAGCGTAATAATGGGCATTCCAGTTCTGTTCAGTGCTGTTTCGTCGACGCGACGTGAACGGATACGCGAGAGTGTTCTGCTCAAGACTCTTGGTGCCACGCGCGCGCAGATCATGCGGATCCTGGTGATCGAATACGCCCTGCTCGGCGTTCTGGGGAGCCTGACGGGACTCGTGCTAGCGCTGGGTGGAGGATGGGCGCTCGTTCACTTCGTGTTCGAAGTGAAATACTCTCCGGCGTATGGCCCTGCGGTAGCGATCACCGTGGTGATGATGGCAATTGCGATCGCGATTGGCGTCATCGCCGGTCGCGGTGTCTTCAAGGAGACCGCGATGACGGCGTTGCGAGAGAGCTGAACTCTCTGGCGCGGCGCCGTACGGGTTAGTTGACTCGAACTATGTACACGCGCCCGTTGGGGTCCGCGGTTGGATTGCCGCTGGAGTCCGTGATTCGAATCGTGCGTGCACCGCCGGTTCCAAGAGATGTAAGGAAATAGGCCGCCGACGAGGGCGGCACCTTTGCCGAAAGCGTCGTCGTTCCATTCCCGACCTGGCCAACCGGAAGGTAGCCGGCATTTGTCTCGTTACCTAGCAGAACGCCGTTTATTATGGAACGGAAGTAGTAACTCTTGTAATTGTACACCGAGCTGCTGCTCATGTAGGGCTGGTGATCGGTGTACAGCGTAACGACGAATCGTGCGAGGATCGTATCCAGCGGTACGCCCGTCGCCTTTACGATATTGACCACTCCCGTATCCGGGCCAGCTACGAGCGCGCGTGTGAGAGTGCGCGGATCCCCGCCGGTATTGAACCAGTCCGCCATGTAGCGGACCAGCGCCCATTCGGCGCCGCGTGACGCAAGGTTCGCAGCGGCCTTGGGGTGCGCGACTATAGCGCCCGTGGTATCCGGTTGCTCGACATAATATTTGGAACGCGCGAGATTCTGAAGAAAGTACGCTCGTGTTATCGTCGTATCGATGTTGAGCAGGTTGCTCGTTGTAACAGCAACATTGTCGGCAAAGCCAGCCTTGACACGACCGACCGCGTCCTCAGCAAAATGAGCGAGCCCTTCGTCAAGCCACGTCGCTTCGAAGGTATGTTGCCCCAGGAATCGGTTGCCAGAATTGATCATGTGCTGAAATTCATGCGCGACGGTCCCACGCGTGATCTGCCGCACTGATTCGGTGGTAAATGTGTTACCGTTTTCAGCCTGCGTGTCTGGCGCGAGCAAATAGAATATTTCGCCCTGATTGCTCGCAAGACAACCGGCGGCAGTCGCAGGATAGAGATCGCCCGCGAAAAAGAATCCACCGACGTATCCGGTAACGCTGGCCTGACCACTGGGAGTCAGCTTGTTGACCGCCGGCGTGTAGTAGATGTAGATGTGTCCGTTGTTGTCCAGATCGGTCGGAGTGCCGAAATATCCCACGTCGGTCGGATAGATGAGTTGATCGAACTCATCACCGATAGCTTTGAAATCGGCGCTGGTAAAACCGCCGGACGGCGACGTCACGTCACTGACTATGATCGCATGCTGAGAAACGTACTCGACGGTTCCGGTAGTCTTGGTGAAGCTGCTCGCGGCACACGCAGACGTACCGCTGAAGCCTGCTGACGTGAGCACGTTGAACGTTACCGTGGATCCGACTACTGGCGGGGCCACCGCCCGCGCCGGAGTCGGCGTGTTGGCGTCGGCTGCAATCGATCCATCAGTTGCGATGCCGCGACCTCCGCGTCGTGGAAGCTCTGTACGCTCGATTTCCCGCAAACGTGCTTCGAATGCCTCACCACGCGACAGTAACGGCGGGGCATTCAGCGCACTCTGACTCGGTGCGAATATGTTGGCCGAAACCGATTGCGTCGTCGGCAGCATCCAGTCGCCACGCACCTGGTAGTTGCCTATTACGCCGCTATTGGCAACGTTCACGTTTCCCAGGATAACAGCGTACTGCGCAGATGCCAGTGACGCAGGAATCGACAGGCCGCCAGATGCCGCGGAGAAAGTCATCGTGCGCACGTCGCCAATGTTCATGCTGCCAAGGTCCGCAGCTACACCGTCGGGCGTCCCGGGATTGGGGCCCACGCTGGAATCGCTACACGCTGAGAGAACCAGCGTGAGCGCGATCAGCCAGAGGCTGCTGTTACGGACGCGCTGCAATGCGCGCGGCGCAGGAGACAAACATAGCGACGGTAAATGCAAGAAATGCTCGTTGTGCCAGGGGCCGGCGTGTGAAAAACTCAATAATTTCGTCCATCAGTGTCTTCGCAACGAAGCTGGAGTAAGGTAGCAGGACTAATAAGACGCGTCAGAATACTTCACGAAACGAAACACTGTGACAAACGCGACTGCGGATACACGGATTCTCCCCGGTCGGTTCCCCGCGCGCTAGCGGAAACCGTTCGCCGCGAGGATTGCCCGCCCTTCCGGGGAGATAAGATACGTGATAAAGCCGCGGCCAGCCGACGGATTGGGTGATCCTTTGAGCATCGCCGCTCCAAAAACTATGGGAGCGCCGTGCATCACCAGAGGTCTGCCAGCTCCACCACCCTGCGCCGAGGTCGCAACCGTTCCAATCTGTACACTCGCCTTCGCATAGACTGCTCCGAGCGAGGGATCGCCGAGGTCGACTTCAGGTGGAAGCGCTACATATCGCAATCCCAGGCTCTTCGCGACGGACTCGTATGCCCACGCGTAGTCGAGGTTGCCGGTCTGCAACAGCGCTGTCAGATCCGCAGACTTCGGTCGCATGTTGGCCGGCGGCGCGGCGTTTTTCAGGCGAGCCTCGAGGCCCGGCTTGTGATAGAACCGCTCGGCGAGCTGCATAGCCATGAGCGCGCGATAACCAGCCGGATCCAGAGCCGGATCACTACGACCTACCTGAACCCCAGGTCGGGTGGTCACATCAATCCAGTTTTTCGAGTTGACTTCCCGGGCAAATTTCGAGCGCTCTGTGAAGGCTAGCACCAGTCTCGTCCCGCCCAGAACGGCGATCGGACCGGCCAGCCGTCCGCCGAGCATGGCGCCAAACAGAGCCGTATCGGCCACCGCGATCACATCCGGATTTCGGCCGAGATCGGTGACCTTCCTGACGGATTCGACCGAGCCGGCGTTCTCCTGATTGGCGGTGAGATTGTTGCGCGTCGTGAAGGAATCGAGAGCCTGTCGGAGTGGCAACGCGAGCGCCCCGGCGTTGAATACCACGATGCGCGAGACTTCGGACTGTGCGCCGCGACGGCAGCCGGACGCCGAGATAATGGCGGCAACACTCAGCGTTGCCGCGACAAGCCGCGTCGATAGTAGCCGTTTGAGGCCCGAGCGGGTAACATACTCTGCAAGCATCAAGTAACCTGGAGATTTCAATGGCTACGACTGTGGGACATCCTGGAACCGAATCCAGGCCCGGACTGACCACCACCCGGGCGCCGTTCATCGAGGACGCACGCGAGCACGGCAATCTGTACATAGAACAGCCGTACGAATTATATAACGCGGAGAACCACGAAGCGTGGCGTCAGTTATTCTCCCGCATGACCGAACGGTGGCAGCGCTACGCCAATCCGCGTTTTCTTCAGGGCGTCGAAACGCTGTGCCTCGACCCCACCGCCGTGCCACGTCTGGAAGATGTAAACAAGTTCATGGCTCCCCGCACCGGCTTCAAGGCGAAGGCAGTGAGCGGTTACGTACCAGCGTTTCTGTTCTTCGATTCACTACGCAAGCGCGAATTTCCGACGACGATCACGATCCGCGACTCGGACCAGCTGGATTATCTGCCGGAACCGGACATCTTCCACGACATCGCAGGCCACGTTCCCATGCACACGGATCCAGCCTTCGCCGATGCGCTGGCTCGATTCGGCGAAGTTGCCCAGACCGCTGTTCAGATTGTAAAGAAGATCAAGGATCCGGCCGAGCAGGTGCGCAGAACCACGAGCATCATGAAAGCCATGGCTCGTTTCTTCTGGTTCACGATCGAGTTCGGATTGATGCGCGCGCCCGACGGCAAGGGTGTGAAGGCGTACGGAAGCGGGTTGCTGTCGTCCTACGGTGAACTGCAGCACAGCGTCGAGTCGCCGATGGTTCAACGCTATCCGATCCAGCTTGAGTGGGTCATCAATCAGTATTTCGAGATCGACCATTATCAACCACTTCTGTTCATCGTCGATTCGTTCGAGCATCTCTTCGAGCAGGTTGGCGTACTGGAGCAATGGATGAAGGCGGGACGACTCGACAACGTGTCGCCGGGCGAGCCGGCGCTCTCGGACATCGACGTTCGCAGCTTCATCGACGCGTCCGTCTAACGTGGGTTTCGATCGCATGCTGCGATCGACGTCGGTGTCACGCAGCGCGGCGACTGCGACAGCCGCTCTGCTATGCCTGATTGCGTGCGCGCGGACCGTCGCTCCCGCATTGACTGCTCCAGCGGCTGCGCCGTTGCCGAGCGCGAGCCTCGCTCCGCCACGGGAACCGACAACTCTCGTCGCACCGACACCAGTTCGAACGATCGTCGGGCTCGACCCTGCTCTGCCCGCGAGACTCGATTCGATCATCGAGCACGCGATCGCGGATCATACAGCGCCGGCCATGGCCATCGCTGTCGGCCGCTATGATAGCCTCGTCTATCTGCATTCTTACGGAAGATTGACCTACGCCGACACATCACCGGCAGTCGACGATCATACGCGCTTTGACATGGCGTCGCTTACAAAGGTGATTGCGACGACAACAGTTGCGTTGATGCTGGAGGAACAAGGACGTCTCGATATCGACCGTACAGTCGCCTCTTACCTGCCGGGTTTCAATGCACCGGACAAGAAGTCGATCACCGTGCGGATGCTGCTGACTCACCGAGGTGGCCTCGAAGCATTTTCGCCACTCTGGAAAACCCTACGCGGACGCGATCAGTACCTGGCCGCCATCAATTCGCGACCACTCATCTACACTCCCGATACTAAATCCGTGTACAGCGATTGGGACTTCGTGCTGATGGGTCTCATCGTCGAGCAGATAACAGGCGAGACGCTCGATCGTTACACCGCACGCACCATATTCGCCCCGCTCGGAATGAGCGAAACTGGCTTCCGTCCAGATTCGGTCGACAGGCGTCACATTGCCCCGACGGAACTCGAACTGGACCCGCCACGCGGACAGGTCTGGGGCTCGGTGCACGACGAAAACGCATGGGCGCTCGGCGGTGTCGCCGGACACGCTGGTCTTTTTTCGACCGCGCACGACATGGCGATATTTGCGCGGATGTTGATCGATGGCGGAAGCGTTGGCGCTGTGCGCCTGCTGTCACCCGCCACTATAGCGCGCTGGACATCGGCGCAGGGACCGCGGTCGAGTCGCGCGCTCGGATGGGATACACCAGCCGTGCACTCCAGCGCCGGACGCTTCTTTTCCCCGCGAAGCTACGGACACACTGGATATACCGGCACTTCGATCTGGAGCGATCCGGAACGCGGCGTCTGGGTCGTGCTGCTCACCAACCGCGTTTATCCCACACGAAACAACAACAAGCATCTGAGTTTGCGTCGCGAGATTTCCGACGCAGTTGAACAATCGGTTCTGGATGCGCCGTTGATCGATTGGGAATCCATGCAGCCACCGTCACAGCCCGATCGACAATAGGTCGACACCGGCGTATATCGTGCGCCCCGCAGCCGGATCGAAATAGCGCCCGCCAAAACCGTTGATAGAGACCGAGGTATTGTATACCTCGCCAAAGAGGTTATCGACTCCAGCAAATACGGATACGTGACGGAGACCGATCGTCCCACGAGCGTTTGTTACTATCGAGGCCGCTGACGACGCCGTATTTGCATCGTTCACCGGAATGTTCGAGCGGTAACGTTCTTCAATCGACACGAACCGTTTGGCCGGATTGCCCAGCTGCAGCGCCAGTGACGCTATGTTCGGCGCGACACCCGGGACACGATTCGTCGCGTACGACGTGACCTGGTTTCCGCTCGCAATGGCATACGTAACGTACCGGGCATCGGTGAACGAGTATGAGCTGTTCACCCGCATATTCGACGCGAGTTCGGCGGTGAAATCCGCATCGATGCCACGATGGCGAGCGGTACCCGCGTTGCGATAGAACTGACGGTCCGGCGACGTTGCAACCTGAAATGGAATCAATTCGTTGTCGATTCGCATATCATACAATGCAAGGCTGTACGAGATGATTCTGGTTCGCACGCGCACGCCGATTTCGTGCGAGTGTGTCCGCTCCGGCTGGAGATCCGGATTGAATCCACCCGCACCATCGGGTCTGTTCGCAAGCTCAGTAGTTGTGGGCGTCTGAAATGCCGTGGCGACGTTTCCGTAGATCGAGACCGACGGACGCAGCAAATAGCTGAGACCGAACGTGGGACTCGTCGCGGACATCCTGCGAATCCCCGAATCGTCCGGGTTGGTCTGGGTTATCAGATGATCTTTCGCAGCAAAGCGAAATTGATCATACCGCGCTCCACCGAGGAACGTCACCCGATCCGCCACCGCACTGATCTGCATGAACGGCGATGCGCTGGTAACACGCTCGCGCTGATCGAGGGACAGAACCCCAGCCTCGCCATCAACGTTGGCCCAGTTTCGGCGATCGTCTCGCTGCAACGCCGTCTCGCCCCCGACGAGCGCGGTAACGTGATGAGAGTCGTCACCGGACGTAAACGCGTACGTCGCGCGCGCGCCGCCCGCAGCGCGATGGATCCCGATGATGCTCGCAGGAATGGGATTGTTGATCGATCTGGACAGGCCGTAACCTGCAACATCGAGTTCACCGGGACCGATCACCGCGTGCGCGCTCAATCCAAGTTGATTCTGGCGACCGCGCTCACCGGTTTGATGGAGCACATTGTTCGCGTATGCCTGCCGCCGGTCCAGCTGGATCAGCGAGTCCGACAGACTTCCTGGATTCTCGGCGTTGTACTGAACACCGTTGGCGACCAGCTTCACTGACGCACGCTCCCAATCCCATGTTGCAATCGCGTTGGCGTGCGCGTTTCTGGCGCTGCTGTACGCGCGATAGCCACCGTAATCGAGACGACCGGCGTTCAGCACATACGTGCCATTTCCAATGATGCCACCTGCGCCGACCTGAGCGCGCAGCAGCCCATCGCTTCCCGTCATGAATCGCGCCGTGGGTGCGAACGTGGCCGATGGCGGCGGGAGCGTGCGCAACGAGATGACTCCGGCAGATGAGTTGCCGTACAACGCCGAGGCCGGCCCGCGTATGACTTCGGCGACGCCGAGCGATCCCATGTCTATGTTGCTGAGCGCCGACTGTCCGTCCGCGAGCGTCGCCGGAATGCCATCGACAATCACGCGCACACCGCGAGTACCGAACGCAGATCGTGCTCCAACACCTCTGATCGATATACGCTCGCCAATAGCGAAATTCAATCTGTCGTCGACCTGAACACCTGAGACCTGGCCGAGGGCTTCATCGATCGAAAATCCGGGCTGTGCGGTCGCGATGTCGCGCGCGCCAACCGCTGCAACGTTCAAGGGCGCGGAGGTCGCATCGAACGGTGTTCGGAGAACTGTGACCTTGACGGTCGATAGAGTATCGGGACTGGCGCCTTGCGCGCCTGCCGCGGATGAGGAGCCCGATGCGCATAACATCGCGCCGAGCAGGCAGGACAGGCACATGCGCACACGATACTCCGGGTTTGATCCCAACGCTGTTCAGTTACGTGTCATTCCCGCGAAAGCGGGAATCCATTTGCAGCCCGCGTTCGCTCGGGTCGAGCCTCACAGAAGAGAGGTTCGTGGTGCGGTACAATGCATTGCAATGCCCGTGGCAATGTTAACCCGGATTCCCGCTTTAGCGGGAATGACGATATCCGACCAGGACTATAAAACGTTACGCGGATCGCTAATGATCCGCAGGTTCGGTGAACTCGCCCGAATCGTTCATGTAGATGGAGATGAGCCACGGGGCCATCTGCGCGCGCAGAGCGACCGCCGTCTCTGGAACGGACGATTGATTGACATGCTCGACCGCCAGCGTGACACCGCCCTTCAATACCACCAGAATCTCTTCCATCGACATCGAATCATTCCGCATCGATTTACTCGACTCCAGTACCACTGCCTTCACGTCATCCAGCGAGGCTCGGCGATGAAAGTAGCGTATGGCAATCTCGCGGATCTGTACGATTTCGGGGCGATGGGGCATCGGCAACAATGGCTGGTGCGGGCTCTGTCACGGGCACCGACACGCGCCGAAGACATACGGTTCCGCTGCACTATAAAGAGCGCAATCTAGTAAACAAGCGTCTCAGCCGCACGTGGCCGGTCAAATTTATCCGTTCTTCGCCGAAGGGAGCGAAACATGGCTGTCGCTGTTGGCGGTGAGCAGCTTGGTGGTGAACCGTTGACCTTCGGCGATCCGCTCCGTCTCGAGCGCGATGGCCTGGATGGCTACCTCGATACGCTCGAGCCGCGCGGCAAGGACTGGATCAGGTCGACCTGCGGCAAGGTCCGCCCTGGCGGATGGTCTGTGCAGCCAGATGTACAGGAGCGCCACGGGGACCGTGAACGATCCGGAAACCGCAATTATTGCTATCACCGTACGAGCTGCGTCCATTGTCGATTTCCAGAGGGTTCAGCCGATCTGCCTGCCTAAACTTACGACACCTGTCGAATGCCGGTGGTTGCGGCAGCCTTCACCCTGCCTTCACCCTGCCTTCACCCTGCCTTCAGGCAGCAAGTGGGGTACGGTCGGTGGCAGCGTTGGGCTCGAAGATCGCATTCAGCAGCCAGGATCCCATTTTGCCCCGCAGCTCACCCGCCTGCTCCGCCGCTACAACACCTCCCGAAGCCTGCTCGGCCACGCGGATTGCGCCGTCCAGAATCGTCAGAATCAATTCGGGACTGAGACCCGAGGCAAGCATCGCACGAGTTGCGATCGTGGTGGGCTCACAGATGTCCGCGAGCAGCATGTCGCGCAACATGTAGAGTTCGAAGACCTCGATAAGCGGCCCGATCTGGGTATCGTTTGAGAGGATCATGCAATCACCATTCGCAATTCGCTTGCCGGGACGTATGTTCCCGCGAGGTAGCGATCTGCTGGAATGTTGCGCGTCGCGACGTATGTTTTCTACAGTGCAGCAGAAGACGAAAGACTCACACCTGGAATACAAATGAGTTCGACAGTCAAACATTTTCGCTGGGACGACATGCCGAAGGAGACCGTTACCGACGTGATCTCGCGACGCATCATTACTGGCGATGACATGATGATCGCACACGTCTACCTCGACAAGGGCGCGATCGTACCACAACACTCACATCACAACGAACAGATCACGTACATCATCGAAGGTGCCTTGCACTTCTGGATCGGCGAGGACGGTGCGGAAGAAGTGATCGTGGGCGCCGGCGAAGTGCTGCACATTCCGTCCCATGTTCCGCATCGTGCGCTGGCTCTCGAAGACACACTGGATGTCGACGTCTTCAGCCCGCCGCGCGCAGACTGGTTGAACGGCACGGACGCATACTTCCACAAGAAATAGCCATGGACCTTGGACTTCGCGGGAAGGTGGCGCTCGTTGCGGCTTCAAGTCGCGGCCTCGGACGCGCGGTGGCAGAGGAACTCGCGGCTGAAGGCGCCTCGCTCGTGCTCTGCGCAAGAAGCCGCAACGTGCTGGAGGAAACCGCGGCGGCGATTCGCAAGACTACCGGCGCGAATGTGATTGCCGTCGCGACAGACGTGTCGGATCCGACAGCCATAGAGCGCTTGTGGACTGCTGCACACAATGAATTCGGCCGCGTAGACATACTGGTGACCAATGCAGGCGGTCCACCCGCGGGACCTTTTGAGAGCCATCCATCATCAGCATGGTCCGATGCTCTGCGTCTGAATTTCGAGAGTGTCGTCAACCTCACGCGCGCCGTACTTCCGGGGATGAAAGAGCGGCGATGGGGGCGCATCATAAACATCACTTCGATCGCAGTGAAACAACCCGTCGACAATCTGATTCTTTCGAATAGTGTGCGTGCTGCTGTAACTGGCTTTGCGCGTACGCTTGCCAACGAGGTTGCGACGTATGGTGTGACCGTGAACTGTGTCATGCCTGGCTACACGCTGACGGATCGCATCGCGGAGCTCGCGGCATCGAACGCGAAGCAGCGCGAAACTTCGGTCGAAGCCGTTACCGGCGCATGGGAATCACAGATACCGATGGCGCGGCTCGGCACACCAAGGGAGTTCGCAGCAATGGTTGCCTTCCTCGCATCTGAGCGGGCCAGTTACACGACCGGCGCATCGATCCCCGTCGACGGAGGTTGGATTCGCGCTCTAGTGTGAGGCGATCAATGCGGCTGCCTCATCGACCAGACCGGCGAGCAACGCGTGCACATGATGCCGGCGCGTCCGGTGGTTCATCAGCGTGACGCGCAGCACCGGCCGACCGTCGAGCACCGTGAGCGTGATCCAGCCTTTCCCGGATCTGTTGTAGCGGACGCGCAGCTCCTGGTTGAGTCTGTCCACGGACGCGGCGTCCATTCCGGTGCTCCCGAGATGACGGAAGCAGAAGATGTTTGATTCCGGCTCGTGGATCGCTTCGAAATACTCGCTGTCCACGACGGCGTCGTGCATGGCACTGGTCATGTCGCAGAGGTGATCGTACACGCGTCCGATCCCGTCGGCACCGTACCGCTGTAGCGCGACCCAGAGTTTGAGTACATCGGCTCGGCGCGAACACTGAAAACTTTCAACTCCCAGATCCCACGCGCACGCCCCCGGCCGCTCGTGAAACAGATATGGAGCTCGCTGAGCGAATGCACGTTGCAGATCGCGCTCATCACGAACGAGCAACGCGCCAGCCGCAATGGGTAGCAACATTCCCTTGTGTGGATCCCATGCGAGCGATCGTACTTGTTCGAGACCGCGCATGCAAACCGCACGCGTTTCCGACAGGAGCGCCGACGCACCATGCGCGCCGTCGACATGAAGCCATATCCCGCGAGCACTGCACATCGCTCCGATTGTCTCGATATCGTCGAACGATCCCGTAGCAGTAGAGCCCGCCGTTGCCACAACAGCCATGATGGGCGTCGCATCTCGCCCTGCCGTCTCGATGACTGCAGCGAGCGCATCCGTGTCCATGCGATAGGCGCGCGACGGGATCGTGCGCAGGCTCGCCGTTCCGAGACCGAGCTGGCCGAGCGCCCTGGAAACAGCGTAGTGTGCATGCTCGCCGCAAATCACTATAGGCGAGGATTCGCCGATACCGTTTGTCCACGCGTCCGGTATGAGCGTGTTCCGCGCGGCGAGAAGCGCGGTAAAGGTCGCTTCGGTACCGCCCGACGTGAGCGTCCCACCGCTTTCCGGACCCCAACCGGCGAGTTCAGTCATCCACCGAATCACACGATGCTCTATCACGGTTGCCGTTGGCGACATCTCCCAGACCGCGACCGATTGATTCATGGCGCTGATCAACGAATCGGTCCAGACGGAGGCCGGTAGCGGTGGTGCGACCTGATGGCCCATGTACATGGGATGGTACAGGTGATTCGCATCGGATACGACATCGGAACGAAGCCGCTCAGCGACAGCTGCCATCGACATCCCGCCGCGAGGAAGCGCTTCGTCGAACCGTCGCGATATTTCCTCGGGTGTCAGCCCTGTCGATACGCGGCTATCCTCGTTGCGCGTCGCGGCAAAGTATTCGGATACGAGAGCGGTGATTTCCGCGCCGGATGCCGCGGAAGTGTCACTCTCCAGGACGTCGAGAATCGGATCGTTCATGCAACCAATCTAGCCAGACATGAACCAGCGCCCCAGCTAGTTTTGATAACCCCGAACTTCTAAAAATGAATTCTGCGATTGACCTGCTGCTGACGCGACGCTCAGTGCCGCCGCGGCTCATGATACCTCCGGCCCCGAGCGCGGCTCATGTCGAAACAATTCTCACCGCGGCCACGCGTGTTCCGGATCACGGACGTGCGACACCGTGGCGCTTCATCGTGATCGGCCCAGAGGGTGGAGCGAGGCTTGGCGAGCTGATCGCCGAGACGTATCTGTCGGACCATCCGGATGCGATCCCCGCGACGCTCGATGCAGAAAGGGCGCGCCTGGTGCGCGCGCCGCTCGTCATTGCTGTAGTCGCACACACACATCAGCACCCGAAGGCTCCGGAATGGGAGCAGATACTTTCGACCGGGGCCGCGGCAATGAACCTCGTACTCGCCGCAAACGCGCTGGGCTATGCCGCGAACTGGCACACCGAATGGTACGCGTACGACAGGCGCGTCACATCGGAATTGGGGCTCGATGCCTCTGAGCGGATCGCCGGTTTCGTGCACATAGGGACCGCTGTCGATCAGCCGCTGGACCGTCCGAGACCGCCGCTCGGCGATGTCGTCGTGCAGTACGGGTCCGCGGGTGTTGTAGCGTATGGAGTTGGCCGCAAGGAGTAGTGTCAGCCGCTCTGTTGTCGGCGCAACTCCAGAAACTCCAGGAATTCCTCGACAATCCGTTCTGTCAGACCCCACAACGGATATCCGTGCATCTGAAATGCGCGGACCTGCAACCGCCGACCGTCCCCGACCACGACCGGTACAGTGGACCAAGCGTCGGCTCGCTCCAAGTCAGCGACTGCCACCCACCAGGCCTCGACGATCTCGGAGGACAGCGTAACGTGGCTGTTTCCGTCGTATCTGAAGACGAATGGCGCGACGGAAACGAGCGGGGCGCCCAGCGACTGGGGCGCCACCATTCCGAGCTCGCACAGACATTCGCTTCCAGCGAGATCGATCCCGGTTTCTTCAAGAGTCTCGCGACGGGCGGTCGCTTCAAGCGAGACGTCTGAGGGCTCGGCGCCGCCGCCAGGAAGCGCGATGTGGCCGCTCCATGGATCACCCGGAAATGTCGCCCTCCGCAGAACCAGCAACTCGTCGCCATGGTCTCCTGGACGAACCACCACCGCCACGGCTGCCTTGCGCCCACTCCCGTGATTGAAGGCCTGATCGGATGTGGGAATCGGACCCTGAGTCATCTCGAACTCTACCCTGTGATGCATCGGTTTTGAAAGTGTAGCTGCCTCACCGACCATTGGTCGGTAGCGTACCGATGACACGATTACCTCTCATTCGGCGGAACCGATCTCGCCGGGCCAGGGGTATGCAGTTCGAACCAACGTTGCTGGCTCGACCGCACGATGGGGAACGTACAACGAATTTTTGCGCCGTTCGTACATCATCGGGTCGGGAGTAACAAGTCGTGTTCGGCGGTCGGACACGACCAACCAACAATTCAAGAGGTAGCATACATGCGACGAGTGAATATTGCAGCCTTCTCTTTCATGCTTCTCGCAGCAGCCAGCGCTCCTGCGATGGCACAGGGCGGCGGAATGGGTGGCGGCGGCCGAATGGATCCGGCGCAGATGGCCACGCGTACATCGGACCGCCTCATGACTGGCATTACGCTAACCGCCGCTCAGAGTGATTCCGTGAAGGCAATCGATACCCGTTTCGCGGCATCGATGAAGGATGCGATGGGCGGAAGCGACATGCGCACGAAGATGACCGAAGCACGCACCAAGCAGGAGGCTGACTTGCGCGCCGTTCTTACGTCCGATCAGCAGGCCACGTTCGACAAGAACGTCGAGGCCATGAAGGCGCGCGGTAATCGAGCCCCTCGGCCGTAACGCGGTAACGCGACAGAAATAGAAAGAGAGGGACGGCAATTCCGCTGTCCCTCTCTTTTTATCTCCTGCCGCGACGAATCGCTATCTGGATCCGCGCTTGAAGATCATCACCGGCAGCGTACGCATCATGATCTTCAGGTCCTCCGCGAGCGATTGTCGAGCAAGATATTCCAGATCGAGTTGGATCTTGACCTTCACGTCTTCGATCGACGTGTCGTACGCGTGATTGATCTGTGCCCAGCCCGTTATCCCGGGTCGCGCCTGCTGACGTAGCTGATATCCATCGATGTTCTGCCGCAGCTCCGCGAAAATGCTCGGCCGCTCGGGGCGCGGACCCACGATGTTCATGTCGCCCAGGACGACGTTGATGAGCTGCGGAAGTTCGTCGAGTCGAGTGGTGCGAAGAAAGCGTCCCACAGGCGTTACGCGTGGATCGTGCTTGCTCGCCCATACGGCTCCCGTGCCCTTCTCGGCGTCCTGCCTCATCGAACGGAATTTCAGGATCCGGAAGCGTCGGCCACCGACGTTGGATCTTCTCCGATCCTCCGCGGGCGAATTGGTGCGTCGGCGACGATCCACGCCAACGCGATCCTGGACATAGAACACGGGACCGCGCGAAGTCAGCCTGACGACCACGCAAATCAGTATCATCACCGGCGACAGTATCACCAGCGCAAGCCCGGCAGCCAGCACATTCAGAAGCCGGTTGAGGGTCTCCGATCTTTCTGCCGCAATGACGCGCGGATGCGCATGCGGTGCTGTGTTGTGTGGCGACTGAGGTACGGCTGCTGATGCGCCGTCGTTACCGCCCACTGGCTGGGCGTCCAGGCAATCGGACGATTGTAAAGTTGGCCGCGCCTGTACTGCAAATCTGTCTGTATTCACTAAGCGTGCATTGCGTGCATCTGGAACAAGGCCGTTCTATAACTTGGCAAGCGTATATAACCCCACAAGCAGCAACTCGATCCCGATGAAAGCCGACCACACGCTTCTCTGCGTAATCGCGTAGGCAAGCAAGGCCCCGGCTACGGGAAGCCACAGCGCAACATACAGCTTGACGCTAGCTTCCGGGCGCGATCTCCGCTCCATGAATTCCAGCTTGATGTCTGGAGCGGTGTCGCTGACGGCGTAAAGGTCCTCGTCCAGGTCGGGCGATTGAATTGACTGGTTCACGGATGCTCCAGAAACGGGGTCACGCGATACGTCGAATCAGGCGTCATCATCACGATTATGCGAGACAACGACTTGTAAACCTCGCATATTTTGGCGAGTGGCGCAAACAGAGCTACCCGCGCGGGTCACCTCCATCTGCGCCAGGCACCGCACTACCCAGCGGTTTTCATTACGAATCCAGTCGGGCCAGGGTCGCAGCCCAACCGATTGAAAAACCCGACGCAGTCGGGCTGAGCGTCGATCAGGAGCTTGGCATCTGGCGCTGCCATCAATGCGCGATCCATGAGCGCGCGTCCGATTCCACGCCGCTGATACGCCGGATCGACGATTATGTCAGTGAGCGCACTGAATGTGTAGCCGTCGCTCAGAACGCGCGCAACGCCGACAAGCTGGCCGCCATCCCACGCGCCAATGTTCGTTGTCCGAGAAAGAGCTTCCCGCGCCCTTGGAATTTCGTAGTGCTGTGGCCTCACTCGTTGCGCGAGCGGGATATACGACGCGGCATAAACGCCATCAGTCGTGTAGTACACGTCGCTGACATCCTTCTCGCGACCAGTTGTCAACACGTCGGCTGCCGGAGAGGTACCGGTCGGGAAGCGTGCGGCAACCCGCGTTGCATCGCGCGCGACGGGCTCAAGTCCGATGGGTGCCGCCCACGCCAACATGGGCGCTCCGTCGATTCCCGCCGGGCCGCGATGGACTTTGTGGTACCGCTCCCACACGCCACCGAGAAGATTGCCGGCCTCGAGGCCGAGAAGGCCGGTGATAATGGCGCAACCCAAAACCGCAGCAAGAAAATAGGCCAGCCCGCGAATCATGTCGCCCTGATCGATCTGGCTCTCCATGAATCGCCAGACAAAAGCTCCGGACCAGACAAACCCGATGAAGAATGTCAGAAGTGCAGTCGTATCCTTGATCGCAATTCGCCGACTACGATAGAAATCAGACATTGACTCTCCCCTCCGTCGTTGATTTGCAAGGGTTCCATGATCCAACGCGGGCCGTACACTCTACTCCATTTACAAAGATACCCCGGAACGGCGAACTCGGCGACCTGCGCGTAACGCAAAGAAAAGAGGACGGCCACACAACTGAGCGGCCGTCCTCCCTCTACTGACTTCGCCGGAATCGACTACATCCAGCTGGCTACTCCACCATGCCGACTGCAGGCGCCCTGACGATGGGTCGCATGCGAGTACAGACCGTCCTTGCACTTCGCAATCGCGCCTGTCGGATTGTTATCCTCCTTGGCGCCCGATCCGGCGGTGGTGTTGCTAGCCGTGCTGCGGGCAGAAGCGCGTGCCGGCGCAGCCGGCGTCGGCGCGGTCGCAACCGGAGCCGCTGTCGCCGCTGTCGCCGCTGTCGCCGCACCAGCCGCCTTTACCCCGCCATGACCTGAGCAAGCACCGCGGCCGCCCTTGGACATCGTGCCATCGGTGCAGCTGACTGTCGCAGCAGTCGATGTCTTCGCAGCCTTCGCGGCCTTTGCGGGCTTCGGTGCCGGCGTTGCTGCCGCCGGCGTTACGGCTGCGGCGGCAGCGGGCTTCGTCGCCTTGGACGATTTTGCGGCGACACCACCATGGCCGGAACACGCACCGCGGCCGGAGGTGGCACTGGTAGTACCGTCCTTACAAACCGTTGCAGCTGCCTGTGCACCTGCAACACCGGTACTCAGTGCCGACGCCGCCGCTACGACCGCAGCTATCATGAACGAGCGAGAGAGCAAACGCATTGCATTTCTCCATTGAGGAATTGGGCAACCCTTGCTGGAAATTGATGGGGACGACGCGTCCGCGCTACTGTCCTTGATGGAATCTTAGTGCGAGGGTATACTCACTCCGTCGCCAACGGCCCGGGTCGGCGAATCGTAAACCTTGATGCGGGATCGCTCGCCGTGCTACATCGACTCGCACGCAATCGCCCGGCGATCTGCCTCTAAACGCTACACGTCCACCAGATCAAATGCAAAAAAAAACTGCCACTATCGTCGCATTCGCTTCGACCCTGCTCTCGCTCGGAGCCTGCGCGAAGTCGGATTCACACACAAATCCGAATCGCGTGGTGAGTGTATCGAAACAGATCAACGAGTTCATCTATGACATTGGCGCCGAGGACAATCTCGTTGGCCGAGATCTGACTTCCATCTACCCGCCGGCGATCAAGAAGCTCACGTCCGTCGGTTACCACCGCGCCCTTAGTGCCGAGGGAATAATCTCCCTCAAACCGACACTGTTTCTCACGGACGGAAACGTCGGGCCGGATGCAGTGCTCGAACAGCTCAAGAAAGTCGGGATTCCCATTCTCGTCATCAAACCAGGCGCATCGCTCGATAGCGCGCAGCTCCTGATGAAGCAACTCGGCCAGCACTTCGGTCGAGAGAAAGCGGCGGACAGTGTGATTGCATCATGGCGTACAGGCATGGATTCTATCTGGACGGATACCGCACGCTGGACGAACCAGCCGCATCCGCGCGTGTTGATCATGCACATGGGCCAGATCGTGAACAACTATCTCGCGGTGGGTGGGAATGGCCCCGCCGGTCAGATGCTACACTGGGCCGGTGCTGTCAACGCAATAGATTCGACCGCCGGGATGACGCGTCTCAATCCGGAGCTCATCGCAAAACTAGCGCCCGACATAATCATCGCGACGGACGTTGGATTCGATCGAATGGGCAGCGCAGCAAAATTCGCGACACTGCCGGGAGTGGATCTCACGCCAGCCGGCAAGAATCAGCGCATCTACAGAATCGACGAAACCGAGTTGCTCTACTTCGGACCGCGCACGCCTGCGACATATCGCAAGGTCGAAGCAATGATACATCCGGAAGCGACAAAACCATAGGCGCTACTGTCTCATTCGCTCAGTTGAACAGCGCCACGATTCAAGTATTGACCCAGAAACCTCCGCGAGAACATTCGCGGAGGTTTGTCCTATCCGGCAGCGGGAAGGTTGTAATCGAATTCATAAGCATGGCTGTCGCTGTCGATGATGATCTTCAGCGCGCCCGTGAGTCCCGCAAGTTCGCCGGTTCCCGAATCGGGAACGACGGTGACCGACAGACTCGGAACGCCGCGCGTCATGGTGGCGCTGTGCTGCAGCACAAAGCTGCCTGAGCGACCTGCGACGGTTCCAGTGACCCGTTCCATAGCAACGTAGCCCGCCGAATCCTTGACAGGAGTGGCAGCGCTCAGCATCTCGCCCCTGCTGGTTCCTTCAAGGTCTCCATGAAATCGCTTGTCGATTGACATGCGCGCCAGTGTCGGATCGTCGCTGGTGTGTGTGCCGAGCATCTTGAGCTGAACCTCGAATGTTCCGACCGCGTGACCACTGCTCACGTGCTGCTCCTTTTGAAGTGTCGATCGACGTTCCGGACAGCTAACATACCACGTAATTCTGCTCCGGCTACGGTCGCACTACATCGACGAGTAGCTCAGGGTACGCCAGCTCCCCCGCCGGACCGCCCGCCAGCGGCTCGACCCTCCCTACCTGTCCTGCCACCTTCGGCTTTCGGATTTGGCGGGCTGTCCGCTATTTCCTGCAGCAGCTCGGCTTTCTTCTGCTGGAGTGGATCGAGCATCGCGAGCGTTTCCTTGCGCGCATTGACATCGACGTCGTGCAGATCGCCGAGCACGTTGGCCAGAGCTCTTCGCTGACCCAGCAGAACTTTTCGTGATGAGTCAGTCGCTGTTGCACTGGCGTCATCGGACATCGGACCCATTTCAGTCTTTACGGAATCAACTTCGCGCGTGAGCGCCACGCGCCGGCTGGCGGCGGTCATGCGTATGTCATTCAACTTCACCAGTTGCGAATCGCTCAGCTGAATTTCGGCTCGTTTTGCATAAACCATGTCGGCGAATGCGAGGGCCTGTCGAGGTGCTCCGGTTGCCGAGCTATCCGCAGGGTTGCGCGCGGATCGTCCCTCGCGTCTGCCGCCCCCAAAGCCACCACGTCCGCCCTGCGCGGCCGCAATGTCGGGTGACAGGATCGTCGCAAATGCACAGCCGATCGTGAGTAATATCTGTAGGAATCTTCTCATGTTCTGGTGGACCGGTGCTGTGCGGTCCGTGTTAAGGGAATGCTGCGAACAGGATCTTACACTGCCAAAAAAATGACCACGCCGGTGGTTCGGCGTGGTCAGACGAGGGATAATGGGCCTGGGAGGAGTTGAACCTCCGACCTCTCGCTTATCAGGCGAGCGCTCTAACCACCTGAGCTACAGGCCCTCGATCGACTGAAGCAGCGTCGTACTTGCCGCGTATCAGAAAATGATCGGGAGCCCTTGAAGATAAGAGGGACAGCAGCCATCTACAAGCGAACGAGACGGGTCGGAATGCTGAAGGTCGGGTTAGAGACGAATCCCGTCCCGTCGGAGAATCCGCACCACGAGATCCCATGCGGCATCGATGTCGGCCGATAGCTGCTCCTCGGTCCGGTCGTTGAGCGCCTGCGCGGAGACGTTGTTGTACGCGGCGGAAAGCAGAAGTTCTTCCGCGCCAGTAATCTGAGCGGCAGAACAGCCGGCAGCACCCAGGCGCGCCAGGTAACCACCCACGACTGCGCGAGCGTGATCAGGCAAGCCACCAGCCGAAGAATCGACGCCAGAGGCATCCGCGCCTTCTCGAATTCGATCGACGGGGCCATGACCGGTTTGGGCTCGTCGATCGCCGCCAATCAGCCAGTCGGCCGTCACGCCGAGCACCTTCGCGAGGGAGGCGATGACAGCAGGGTCCTTGGGGAGCATTCCGCCGTTTTCCCAGCGGCTGACGGTGTTGCGTTCCACTCCGACGGCCCTGGCCAGGTCGGCCTGCGTGAATTTGCGACCGTCCTGGCGCACCTTCCGCCTGGAGGATTGCAGCCGGTCGCCGAAAGTGTCCCGCACTCCAATCCTGCTACGTATCATAAATCTCTTGACTTGCTACGTGCGGGTATCATATTCTACACCGCATGAGTGCGTGATACTTTTAACCGTTAGAAATACAACGTCGAGGTAGCCAAGAATGGCGATGACGCCACTCGAACGCAAGGCGGCGTTCAGGGCGGCTGTGACCCTCCGGCAGATCACGATGGCCGAGGCAGCCGCAGAAATGGGGGTCTCCTACAACCACCTGACCCTCGTCATCAACGGCGAGCGGGTGGGAAGTGCTCGGCTCGAAGAGGAGATCTCTCGCATGGTGAACCGGTCAGTGGCCGAAGTATTCGGCCGAACTCCGCGACGCCTTGCCCGCAAACGGTGACCGCAGCCCCACGACGAGATCTCACTGACATGACAAAAGAAGGGCGGCCCATCTAGGGCCGCCCTTCTTCTACTTAACCGATCCGGCCGTGGCTGGCCGGATCAACGATCGTTTTGTGCATTCCGTGCACTTCAAGCACCGCAATCAGAGATCGCTGTCCTCGCCGTCATCGGACGCGTCTATATCCGCGTCCTCATCCAGGTCGTCGTCGAAATCGTCGTCATCGTCATCCAGGTCATCGTCATCGTCATCGTCCAGATCATCATCATCGTCGATGTCGTCGTCATCTTCTTCATCGTCATCGTCGAAATCATCATCGTCGTCATCTTCGTCGTCCAGATCGTCGTCGTCGAAATCGTCCGGGACTCCTTCGGGTTCGTCCTCCGGATCTTCGTCGTACGACTTCGCCAAAGTGTATCCCAGGACGTCAACCGGGAACGAGGCTGCGTGCAGGTCGGCCGTCACAGGCACGCCGAGAGCGTCCAACAGCATGTCTTCCATCTCCATCTGAATTGCAGGGGGGTTCACGGGAAGTAAATCTAGCAACTGCACGAAATGTTCAACATTCTGTTTCGCGTGAGTTGCCGTCCGCAACAGACGTACTAGTCGTCAGCCCGCAACACGCTCACGCTTTGCCTCTCGCGACATCTTTTTGCGATCATTCGCGCTGAGACGTCGTTTCCTCAGCCGGATGGCCGCCGGCGTCACTTCGATCAGTTCATCCTCTTCTATATACTCCAGCGCGCTTTCAAGGGTCATCACCCGAGGCGGCTCCAGTTGGATGTTCTCATCGGTCGATTTGGATCGCATGTTGGACATCTTTTTTTCGCGAGTCGGGTTGACGTCCATGTCGCCCGGGCGCGAGTTCTCGCCGATGATCATCCCCTCGTAGACCGGATCCGTTGGCGACACGAAAAGCGTCGACCGTTCGGCCAAGTTGGCCAGAGCAAATGCAACGATCACGCCGGAGTCCATGGAAACCAGCGTTCCGCGCGACCTGCCCGCGAGCGGACCGGCCCAGACGCCGTATTCGAGGAACCGGTGATGCATGATTCCAGTGCCCCGCGTATCCGTCAGAAACTCCGACCGGTAGCCGAACAAGCCGCGCGCCGGAATCCGGTAGGTGAGTCGAGTCATCCCCTGCCCTGGATTCTTCATCTCTATCATCTCGCCACGGCGCGGACCGAGCTTTTCGATCACTGCACCGAGATGCTCCTCGGGCACGTCTATCGACAGCTCCTCGTAGGGTTCCATACGCTCGCCGTCAGGCCCCTCGCGCGTAATGACACGAGGCCGTGACACCTGGAACTCGTAACCCTCGCGACGCATCGTTTCCATCAGGATCGTGAGATGCAACTCGCCGCGGCCGGCCACAGTCCAGGTGTCGGTCGCAACGGTGTCGTCGACGCGAAGTGCGACGTTCTTCTCGAGTTCCTTGTACAACCGTTCGCGCAACTGACGCGACGTTACGTACTTACCTTCCTTGCCCGCGAACGGCGAATTGTTGACGAGGAAGTCGACGGAGATGGTTGGCTCCTCCACCGATATGCCTTCCAATCGCTCGGGCGTGTTCACATCGGTAATCGTGAGTCCGATCTCGACTCCTTCAAGTCCCGCGAGTGCGACGATGTTGCCTGCGGTCGCGCTCTGCACTTCGATGCGATCGAGGCCGTCGTACGTGAACAGGCGAGTGACGCGTGAAGTCACGGCAGGCGCGCTCAGATCCATTGCCAGCAGCGCAACGTTGTCGCCGACGTTCACCGTGCCGCGCTCTATACGCCCGATCGCCAGTCGACCGAGATACGGCGAGTGATCGATCGTCGATACCAGCATCTGGAACGGACCGTTTTCATCTGTCGGCGGCTGCGGCACGTTGTCGACGATGGTCTGGAAAAGCGGCGCAAGATCCACCGGAGTCACGTCCATGTCCATCGTCGCCACGCCTTCGCGTGCGGAGGCGTACACGACCGGTGCGTCGAGCTGCGCGGAGTCTGCCTCGAGCTCGATGAACAGATCCAGTATCTCGTCGTGTACGCGAAGTGGATCTGCACCCGGGCGATCGATCTTGTTGATGACGACGATGGGGGTGCGCTTGAGCGCGAGTGCCTTTCCGAGCACAAAGCGCGTCTGCGGCATGGGACCGTCAAACGCGTCGACAACGAGAAGTACGCCGTCGACCATGCGAAGAATGCGCTCGACTTCACCGCCGAAATCGGCGTGGCCTGGCGTGTCTACGATGTTGATCTTGGTTCCGTGCCAGCTCACGGCCGTGTTCTTGGCGAGGATCGTGATTCCGCGCTCTCGCTCGAGCGGGTTGGAGTCCATGACGCGCTCCGCGACAACCTGGTTATCGCGAAAGGCGCCGGCCTGGCGGAGCATCTTATCTACAAGCGTCGTCTTGCCGTGATCGACGTGCGCAATGATGGCAATATTTCGAATTTGCTGCGTATCTGACATAGCCTTGGAATTTAACGGGTCGGGGGCGGCAAACGGGGGTGGGGCGGTTGGGGCGACGCATGCGTCGCCCCCACGCGTCGCCCCAACCGCAACCGCCCCAACCGCAACCGCCCCAACCGCAACCGCCCCAACCGCCCCGGCAGCCCGGCAGCCCGGCAGTCCACAAACAGCCCCTGCCTGCTATCTTTCATCCGTGTTGCTACGCATAGCGGCCGTTATTGGGCTGGTCCTGATCAACGCTTTTTTCGTGGCCGCGGAGTTCGCCCTCGTCCGATCCAGAAAGACGCGCCTTGAAGCCATGGCGCGTACCGGGGATGGGCTGGCCCGCGTCGCGCTCAAAGCCACCAAAAACCTGTCCGCGGCGCTGTCCGCGAGCCAGTTGGGTGTCACACTCACCAGTCTCCTGCTCGGGTGGATCTCCGAATCGCTCCTGGTAGAGTCGTTCGCCGAGTCGTTCGCGACACTCCCGCTTGGCATCGCAGTGGCAACCCGAGTGACCATTGCGACGGTGGTCGCGCTCGCACTCGTTACATATCTCACCGTCGTTTTCGGTGAGCTGACGCCCAAGACCTTTGCGCTGAACCAGCCCGAGCGCTGGGCGCGCTATCTCACCCCTCCACTGCTCGCCTTCGCCTGGATCGCACGACCATTCACCTGGCTGCTCAATCGCTCCGCAACAGGCGTCATGCACCTGCTCGGCCAGCGTCCGGTCCCAACCGCGGAATCGGTTCACTCACCCGAAGAGCTGCGCATGCTCGTGGAGCAGAGCGAGGAGGGCGGCGCCATCGAAGGAGCCGACGCGGCGCTGCTCGACGCGGTATTCGAATTCTCGGAGAAGAACGCTCGCGAAGTAATGACCCCGCGTACCGAAATCGTTGCGATCGACGCGACCGCCACACTGGACGACATCATTGAATTGGTGAGCGAAAGTGGTCTCTCTCGCTATCCGGTGTATGAGGAATCGATCGACGACATTGTCGGGATCGTTCTGTCCAAGGACCTGATCCCCATTCTTGCGAACCGCCCCGCGGAATTCACGCTGCGGCCCCTTATGCGACCGGCGTACTTCATCCCAGGTTCGCGGGAAGTCGAGGACGTGCTGGCTGACTTCAAGCGTCGCAAGGAGCACATGGCCATCGTACTGGATGAGTACGGCGGCACCGCGGGCATCGTCACTATGGAAGACCTGCTGGAGGAAATAGTCGGCGAGATCCTCGACGAATACGATATCGGCGAGGAAGTCGACGTCCGCACCAGCACGACGGGCGAGACGGTTATTTCGGGTGCGACCAACATCTCGGAATTCAACGAACAGTTCGGTACCACGATCCCGGAAGATGATTACACGACAGTTGGAGGCTTCGTGTTCGGTGCGCTGGGCCGACTTCCAGTGGTGGGTGACAGGTTGCAATCGGGTAATGCCACTTTCGTCGTTCAGGAAATGGACGGTCGAAAGATCGAAGCGCTCGGCGTCGAATTCGGCCCGGTCACACCTGCCGACGACGCAGCACTATCTCCGCACACAGCCGAGTCGCGGCTATAAAGCTGGACGGATTGGCGAGACCGCGGCCGGCGATATCGAGCGCCGTGCCGTGATCCGGAGAAGTGCGTGGGAACGGAAGCCCAAGCGTGACGTTCACCGCACTGCCGAACGACGCAACCTTGATCGCAGTCATTCCCACGTCATGGTACGGCGCGATCACTGCATCGAATTCTCCAGCGATCGCACGCACGAAGACGGTATCGGCGGGAAACGGGCCTGACAATCCCGACTCGCGCGCCGCCGGTGCGAGCAACAAATCGTCCTCATCACCGAAACGACCGTG
>Ga0164241_10001706_pt1 | contig 26058 bp, 23 predicted proteins | sample OricomyardsoilBY_FD_108780 | JGI IMG/M metagenome (GOLD analysis project Ga0164241, IMG submission 108780) | Backyard soil microbial communities from Emeryville, California, USA - Original compost - Back yard soil (BY) | ecosystem: Environmental > Terrestrial > Soil > Unclassified | place: USA... | reverse complement strand
GTGAAAGTGATTTCAAAAAGGAGCTGGTGCGGCTGCACGAGGGCGTCGAGGCGGGGTTGCTTCTAGGTGGCGATCGCCAGCTGGCCGAGGAAGTGTGGGAAGCGCGCGCTGCGATGTGTCTGAAGGCTGTGGCGAGAAGCGAAAAGGCGGTGGCCGAAGAACCCAAGGGGGCTCCGTGGAAAGTGGCTGTTGCCGCGGTGATAAAGACGACCACGACGGCCAGCAATCCGTGGATCGCAAAGCGGCTGAACATGGGCAGCCCGTTCCGGCTCAGCCGTCTGGTGAGCGATTGCCGGGCGAATCCCTCGCGCTACGAACCTTTCCAGAAGCTGAGTACACAGTGCAAAGCATGACCTGCTTTAACCGGCACTACGTCACGATCGGGCTGCTTCTCTGGGCTTCGTTGATTTTCGCCGCAGACCTTTGCGCTGCTCAACGACAGGGGGCGACCGATGGCTCTGCCGTGAAGGTGATAGGGGAGGAGGCCCGCAAATCCACCGTTGCCCACACGCTGCTGGCAATGGAGCAAGGGACCATGGAGCCATCTCCTGAGCAGGAAAAACTGAACTCGCTCATCGATTTCGCGACAGCGCGCTTTCGAGAGAAGCCCTTGGAGGGGCATGATCGCGAAGGCGCCATCCGATTTTTCAGGACAGTCGATGCGGCCTTGATCGAACACGGGGTCATATTTCCGCCCGAAGGTTCCGCAGAACTGTTGACCGAGGCGCTCAAGCCCCAAACTCCTTCCGACGGAGAATTCCTCCACGCCTTTCAATCGCTAGCCAATGCGCGCCGTCAGTCATACGCGACGAAGCTGAGGCAGGAAAACGAACCGCTCTATTACTTCGACTGCGACCTCGCAGCGATCCTGTACGTGGCCATCGCCGAGCGACTCAATCTGCCGGTGTACTTGGTCGAATTACCCGGCCATAACTTCGTCCGCTGGCAGCAAAGCGATTTTTCTCTGAATTGGGACCCCAACGACGGCGTCAGCATCAGCGATCAGCAATATGCTCAAGCCAGCGGCTTGGATCCCGAAGATCGCGCGCTCTTCGGATACTTGGAAAACCGCTCTCACGAGCGCATTCTCAGCTATTGGAACGTCCGCTGCGGCCAGCAAAAAATCAGGCTGGGCGACCACCAGGCAGCCGTGGTTCACTATAGGGAAGCCGTTCGCCTATCGTCAGACGATGTGGCTGCGGCGAACGAACTGGCTTGGTGCCTGGCGACCGCTCCCGACAAGACCGTTCGTAACGGCCCCGAAGCCCAGCGAATCGCTGAACACCTCGTAGACCGATCACGACGGATCAACTGGCTGAAAACCCTCGCCGCCGCCCACGCCGAAGCAGGGGATTTCCCGCGAGCCGTCATCATCGAACAAGAGGCGCGTGATAAACTATTGCCCCGAATCCATCCGGATAGCGCCGAGGCCGGTATCGCTCATTTCAATGCCTGCATCCAAGCCTATTCTCAAAACACCACCTACGCAGATGCGGTGAAGGGAGGAAGCATCAAGCCTCCACGGCCATAGGGAGCCCGATAGGGCGAGAGTCCCGAAGCCGCACCCCAGGCCAATTCTCTGCCTTTCAAAACGCTATGGGAGAGAGGACAGTTGCCGATGACTGTTTGCGATCAAATGGACAGGAAAATAGCTCAAGCAGTGTCATCCTAACTCTCGGTGGTATGCCCACATAAATCTTATTTGACCGCAAGAAATCGTGACTTGTTTTAATTTGGCATCAGTCGAATTTTTATGCCATCAAATGTGCCATGAAAAAGCCAGTCAAAGCGACTTCTATGGAGGCTGCCCTTTTGAATTTAGTTTCCGAGGAGCCTCAGAGGAAAAATCATCAGACATGGGCGCTGCTTTTGGAACACAAACGAATGATCGTACGCGCCCTAAGAAAAGGCCATACAGTGGCTGTCATTTCCAAGGCAATTTCGGTTCCTATTCGGACGATCAATCGATTCCTTCATGAACAAAATATTTCGGCGAGATCGTTGAGAAAACAGTACCAAAGAAGGAAGCCAAATTCGACCAAAAATACGCACGCAAAACCAACTCCCGTTATTGTACCTTAACGGGAGTTGCGTTCAAAAGCTGGAAGCGCTGAAAATCGCGGGGTGGGCGAAACCGAAGCGCAAAAACCCAAGCTGAAAACGGACGCGCCGGTAGATGCGTCGATGCTGGTTCGTGCGTTTACGGGAAGCCTCAAGCCGACAACGCGGACGGCGTATTTGTATTCGCTGAATCAATTCAGAGCGTGGTGTAACATTGAGACGCTGGTAGAACTGGCTGAGAAGCTTTGCGCAATTACGGGAGCCGAGGCGAATTTGATGATCCTGCGATACACCGCATCCCTTTCCGGCAGGACATGCTGATCAGCCAATACGACAAGGAGGAAGCACTCGCGTCGGTGATTAGCAGCCGTGTGCCTATCGACGAAGATCGGATTGTGCCCAAGCATTTTCGAACCAAATCGGTGGTGCAGTTTGCGGGAAAAGAAGAGCCATTACCGGATTTCATCCGTCTTCTCGGTGCACCAAGCCAATCCTTCACTGAAAAGATGGATGAGCAAACAGACATTCATTCATGGAACGGAGCCGTGCTTTTGAACTCATCGTCCGAAGCGAAAGACATGAAGTCGGAACGCATGAGCGAGGCCCTCTCCTGGATACGCCCAGAATGCTACTTCAACGTTATTGGCGAGATTCAACGGCCCGAATTTCTCGCAGCCAGGCCGGGACGTCCGTCCAAGTCATCTCATCCTGAAACGGAGACGAGTCAGCCGGCGCAAGCGTCCGCAAATTGATCAGCTCCGCGAACTCGAACCATGGCATCGCGTAGGGATTGAACCGCAAATTCCCGTACACGAGAAACGCGTTAAGTGTCCTCAGTGAAAGATCGGTGAGACGAACACCGTTCACCAAAACAAGAGTCACAGGCTCGGAATTTCTCGCCGCGGCTCGCAGCGAATAAAACGCCGCAGGAACATTTTTTGAGGGAAGCCACCCATGCGCGGTGCGCATGGCCAATAACGGACGCAGGTTGAAGCTATACATAGGAGCCGCTGCGTTACCAAAAAGCGGATACGCGTTACACCAATTCGATAGGGCGTCCCTCCGGGCGCGGGCAACCGCTCGCTACGCTCGCAGCCATCCCCCGCCGGGGCGTCCTCCAAGCTTATCACAACCCGCAAGGGTCTCCACTACGCCAAGCCTGCGTTCCGATCTGCTGCGCAGACTAAAGCCCTTGCAGGCCGTGATTCGCGGGGACGTCCCCCGACGAGGGAAAAGGGTTCGCCTCTCCACACGACGTGTTGAGTCCCCAATTCGCCCTCGTTGCGGGCTCCACTATGGCTCACTTCGAATTCACCGACGACAGAATGCACATCGAGGCTCGAAGCTCGTTCATCGAACACCGGGAAGGACCACAAGCCCTCACAGAACTTTTTGACCTGCTCCTAAAAGAAATCGATACATCGACCCCCTTCATGCACTTGATCAGGCTCGAAGGCCTTCGCTGGCGAGTGAAAGAAATGCTCGATGCACTCGACGATCGTCGAGAGCTGGCACTTCAAAAACGACCCGGATAACACCAGAAGCCCCGGTTTTACCGGGGCTTTTTTGTGCCGATGCGGGGAGAATATGAAAGCAGACCCCGCCTTAGGCGCAGAATACGCCGCAACCTTTCTTTTCTGGTTTTTCGCGCTGCAAATAGTCTGGGTTGCCGCACTCCTGTTGGCTGGAGACCGTACGTAGTCTTTTGGACGGAAAACGGAGAGGAGGACGAGGTATCGAAACTCTTAGACTGATCGGAGTTCGGGGGGACATCTGCGGACGCGATCACCTGGCCATCTTGGACAATATCATAATGCTGATAAAAATTGTCCGGGTTATGAAAATTGACGATAAACTTGAACTTACCCTCGTCATAAATCTTCGCAGACTGAATCGGACCACTAGAACCTCAGGCTTGAGCATAGACGCCTTGATACTTGCGGCCAGTGCCGGACTCAGTAAGCCACTCAAACGGCAATAAATCAGTGTAACCAGACCCGGCATTGACGAGATTCGGACCAAAAGAACCGCCCCAACCGGCTACGCGATTCCCAGCGACAAAGCCATCTACACTTTTAGCATCCTCAGTAACCTGCGTCGACCAACTGTATCTAATACGACGCGCGGGGGAGCCATTTTTCACACTATCCTCAATACCGGTAATACTGACACGGACGCCGTAAGTGCGCCCCTTGCCGTCACGCGTTGACGCTGTGACTTGCTGGCCCTGTGCGCTCAGCGCAAAAAAAGCCGCCACGACTGCACAGCACAGACGAAGCCAGCGGAGAAAATAAGCATTTCCATATGTCATGACGGGTTGAATACGGGAAAGAGAGTAGGGCGCGCCGGGTTTTAAGCGACGCGCCCAACGGCTTACTTGGCCTTGCGGAAAAACCGCACGCCAACGGAGACCAGGGCAACCGCGATCATGATCGTGGCAACGGTGCCCCAGATCGTGTTAATCGTGGTGAGGTTCGTGCTGAGGACGGCGCCGTAATCGGTCTCAGTCTGCGCGTGAGCAACAGAGGCGAAACCAACAATGGCGGACGCAAGGAGGAACAGTTTCTTTTTCATATCCAAGGCCGGGGATTAGTATTTGTTTTTTGATTACACCGCTAGGCGTCACCCGGTGGACACGTCGCGGAGTTTCGAGCGATTGCTCAGAAAGGCTTATGCGGTCAGCTCGTAAGATGCCGCGCGGCGATCACCGGTCTTGAATACCGGAACCACGTCGAGGATTTGAATCTCGGCAGGCTTCCCGATCGTGTACTTTGCCACCTTCGCGTTTAGCTCCTCAGCCGTCTTGGCCTTGAGCGTGATCGACGCGACGTCGGCAGCGTTACCGATAACGGCCATTTTAGCCGAATGACTGACGCCCTCGCGTCCCTCCATCTTCCACTGCTTCGGCTCGAGTTTGGTCACAGCGACCACTTGCATTGCTTTGTACATTAACATTTGAATACGCCCTGTTTTAATCCTCACACGAACGAGCGGGCACGTCGTCGTTGAGTAGGCCTAAACCTAGGCCGGAAAGCATCGAATTAACCGCCTCTTCGCCTTGCTGCGCAGCGCAGCAAAGCGCGAACTCGGCGCCGTTGCGGAGAATCCCGCGCCACTGGAGAGGGTTAAGAGCGCCAAGAAAAACGTCCGTCTCGAGGACTTCCTCTTGAGCTACTTCGTCGTCGGATTTCTCAGCGGTTAGACCGAGTTCAGCGCGAAGACCACGCGACCACCGCACCGAGGAAACCTTCCGAGACGTGATGGCCTGAACGCCACCTAACCATGCGTTGGCTGCTTCGGTGTCCCCTCGCGCGGCCGAAGCGAGGAGCGTTGCAAGGTTACGGCCTTTCGTCGCCGAGGAAGCGACTTCGCTCCCGATGCTTCGAGCTGCAGCTTCAACCGACGTTGCGAGCTTGGCGCAGTAGCGCGCGCCAGCCTCATCCCCGACCAGCCCGGCGTCGAAAGCATGAAGCTCAGCACCACGCCATTTTCTTCCCACCGAATCGAGAGCCGCCAACCACTGAGACCGCGTCGTGTGTTCGCAGAATTTTCCGGGTTCGTCGTAGCGGAGTTGGTGGTGGTGATAGTGCCAGCCGTTTTTCCCAAACGTGACTTCACGGCCTACGTGGTGACCGAGTGAATACGCGCGACGCTGAACACCACGTTTGCCGGTTGAAAAAGACCTCCACGCGGAAGCGAAGCAGTCGATTTCCTGACCGAGCGAAGAGGCAAGGGTGTGAGGTATCGTAAACGTGACTAAACGCGCTTCCTGCCCACGCGCCGCTGCCCTCTTAAACGCTTCCGCGACCTCAGCAGATCGGAAGGCTGCAACACGTGGCGCGCAGACAGGACACGCAAGAGACTGGCCGCAGACACAAACGCCGCTAACGCGCCCGTAAGGCCGATCAGGCCGGGAGTAGAGACCGACACCATCACATCGGGGGGCAATTTTGGAGCCACACCAACGGATTCGCGGCGCCTTCGATTGACCGGTTTTCTTGTTCGTAATGACGAGACCAGCTTTTTTGATGAGTTCGCGTCCATAACTTCTTAAATACCAATTTTTAACGGTAGCGGGCGGTGGCAAAAACTCGTGCACAGGTGACACAAAATCCGCATTATTGCCTAGGGCGGGCGAAACCGGGTCGGCGGCTACGCCGCCGAACCCGGTTTGCCCCGCCTTCGGAATCATGTCATGAAGATCGAAGGTAACGAACGCCTGGAGCGCTGAACCATTCGAAGACATTACGCGCGTCCTCCAAAAACGGTGCTGCCCGCAGTTTCGTTATCGGCTGCGGGCAGCTCTCGACCTGAGGAATGATGAGAAACCGCAGGCGAGAAGATGGAGAGTTGAGAATCGCGCGAGACCGTCGCGAACAATTCCGCGTCGGGTTCCGGGAGCAGCTCGATCGAACGAACTGCGAGGGCATCGGCTGCGACGGACGCCGCATATTCCGCAGCTAAAGTCCATGCGCCCCAACGAACGAGATCAGCGATATGCGCAGATTCTTTTGAGAGCTTGGCAATGAGCGCCCGTTTCGCACGCTCCGGAGATATTTCGGTTTTCATCATTTTTTCCAATTAAAACCCGCAATTTGATGTTATTGAGCGGCTTGCGGGTTTTCTTCGCACAATAAATATTATGTCTAATTTGGATTTTGCGGATAGCCCTTTCCTCGGTGTTCCGGCGGCTGGAACGGGTCCTCTTTTCAACTGGATGTCCCAACGCGCAGCAGGCGTCCTGCTTCACCCCACGTGTTTCCCGAGCACTCAAGGGATCGGGGTTTTGAATAGCGCGGTGGATGACTGGCTGGAGTTTCTCGCGGCGGCGGGCATTCGCTACTGGCAGGTCTGCCCTCTCGGACCGACCGGCTATGGCGATTCGCCTTATCAGTGTTTTTCCGCCTTCGCAGGTAATCCGTATTTGATCGATCTCAAGGCTTTGGTCCGCGCCGAGCTTTTATCGGATGCGGAGCTGGAGCCGCTCGCGGCATTGCCCCACGATCGCGTCGATTTCGGCTGGCTGTACGTGACCAAATGGCCGGCGCTTTTTCGGGCATTTTCGAACTACAAGAATCGGCCGGGTCATCCGCTTCCGTATGGGAGCTTCGACGAGTTTCGTGCGGAGCATCGCGATTGGCTGGATGCGTTTTCTTTGTTTCAGGCGCTCAAGGATCATCACCATCCGAAGCCGTGGTGGGAATGGCCCGCAGACGTCCGCTTTTTTGCCAACGCCAAGTCGGCCAGCCTGCCCGATTCGGTCCGTGAGCGCGCGGAGGCGCATTCGTTTTTTCAATACCTCTTTTTTGGACAATGGGCGGAGGTCCGCCAGAAAGCCGGCCGCCTGGGAATCGAGATTGTGGGCGACGCACCTATTTTCGTCGCACGCGACAGCGCGGATGTCTGGGCGAATCCCTCTCTTTTCCAGATCGATCAGAAAACCGGCGATCCGGTTTTCGTCGCCGGTGTGCCGCCCGATTATTTCTCCGCCGACGGGCAGCTCTGGGGAAATCCGCTGTATGCGTGGGAAACGCACGGTACGGATGGCTACGCATGGTGGCTGCGTCGCCTGAAAACGAACTTCCTCGTCTGCGATGTGCTGCGCATCGATCACTTCCGCGCGTTCGACACCTATTGGTCGATCCCTGCGATCGCAAAAACGGCGAAAACCGGTTCGTGGCAGCCTGGCCCGGGACTCGCGTTTTTCGAAGCGCTTAAAACCGCCATGCCTCACGCGCGCCTCATCGCGGAGGATCTGGGCGAGCTGATGCCGTCGGTGATCCAGCTGCGCGACGCGACCGGCCTTCCCGGCATGGCGATCCTCCAGTTCGCATTTGGGGGTGAAGCGGACAACGCCTACCTGCCGCACAATCAGCGGGCGAACAGCGTCGTGTATCCGGGCACCCACGACAACGACACCACCCTTGGCTGGTATGGGTCCGCTGACGAAAAAACGCGGGATCATGTGCGCCGGTATTTCAGCGTGAGCGGAGAGGCGATCGGTTGGGATTTCATCCGGGCGAGCTACGCATCGGTCGCCAGTCTCGCGGTCTTTTCCCTGCCCGATCTGCTAAGTCTGGGAGCCTCGGCACGATTCAACACGCCAGGAGTTGCTTCGGGGAACTGGCAGTGGCGCTACGATTCTTCGCAGTTATCTGCGTTGCGTCACAGCGCTGGGTATTTACGCGAACTAGGCGCTCTGTACGGCCGGATCGACGTGAAAAAATAATCGACTCGTCCGTCCCTGTGCGCGGCCGGATCACGGTTCCTATCGATAGAGCGCGGTGATCGGAGCGGCCGTGAGGACATTGTACTGGCGCACGGCGAGCCGCCACCACTCCGCCAGCGCCTGGCTGGGCATGCACCACAGCTCGCGGTGTAGCCAGATCATGGACTCGGCATCGAGCATGAGCGCCATTTTTTCCTTCGTGCTGAAACCTTGCGGACCTTCGCGCAAAAGCCGGGAACGAAGCTGCGAGAAATAGTCACGCGATTCTTCGCTCGGATGACGCTGACGCAAAAGCGACACGTGGACCGCGTTCACGTAGGGATCAAGGACGGCCTGAAGCAGTCCGTAATCCGCACGCAGTGCTTCGAGTGGACGCATGTGTTTGTAGCACTCGTCGAGATTCTGGCGCAGACGGCGCAACTCATAGGGCGGCTGCGTTTCCTCCGGTGTCAGGAAGATTTTCCACTGCCGGGCACGCTGGCCGAAACGCACTTTGCTGAGCGCGATCGAGACGGGGATCGAGAACACCAGACCGATCAGGACCGGACTGAGCCACCAGAAAAATGGCGGCGAAATGATGTAAGACGACACGCCCCAAACCACGCCGAAAATGATGTGCGGCGTATGGGTCAGGATCGCGCCGCGCCAGTCCGTGTCGTCATCGTCGCTGCCGCGTTTTTGCGTGACCCACGAAACGCCCTGCCCGAGCAGCGTGTAGACGACGAATTTGCTATTGAAGAGCATGTTGATGGGCGCGAGCAGCGCGGAAAAAACGTTTTCCAAAATCGCGCTGGTGATGACCGCGGCCGCCCCGCCGAAACGCTCGACGCGTTTTTTATCCTGCACCGTGAGGATGACGCCGATGATTTTCGGGAGAAACAAAAGCAGCATCGTGAACACGAACAGCGTGAAGGCCTCGGGCACCGCGATCATGTATCCAAAAAGCGACGTCTGAATCTCCGACGCTCCCGCATGCGGCGGGTTCTGAACCAGGCTGAAGACGTGGATCGTGCTTAAGATCAAAAACAACAACCAGAGCGGCGAAGAGACGTACGCCATGACGCCCATGAGCAGGTGAAACCGATTGATGGCGCGGAAGCCTTTCGCGGCGAGCAGCCAGCTGTGCTGCATGTTACCCTGACACCAGCGGCGATCGCGTTTCGCGCTCTCGATCAGCGTGGGCGGACCTTCTTCATACGTGCCGTCGATGTCGCTCGCGAGCCAGACGGCCCAGCCCGCTTTTCGCATGAGCGCAGCCTCGACGAAATCGTGGCTAAGGATGCGTCCGCCGAAAGGTTCGCTGCCCGGCAAATCCGGCAACGCGCAGTGGTCGATGAACGGTTGCACGCGGATCACCGCGTTGTGGCCCCAGTAGTTTCCGTCGTACTGCTGCCAGTAGTTTAGGCCCGCGAGAAAGATGGGGCTGTAGAGCCGGTTGGCGAACTGCTGGAGGCGCGAATAAAGTGTCTCGCCGTTTACGAGTCGTGGCGCGGTCTGGATGATGCCGACGTTTGGGTTTTTCTCCATCGTCGCGACGAGCTTCACGAGCGCGTCGCCTGTCATGATGCTGTCCGCGTCGAGCACCACCATGTAGCGATAGCTCTTTCCCCAGCGTCTCAGGAAATCGGCTACATTGCCGGCCTTCTTGTTTATCTGCTGCCTGCGTTTTCGATAAAAAATTTTGCCGAAACCGCCGACCTGTTTGCAGAGCTCGACCCACGCGACCTCCTCTTGAATCCACTGATTCGGCTGGTTCGAGTCGCTGAGCATGAAGAAATCGAAGTGCTCGAGTTTCTTGGTTTCCTCCAATGACCGGAAAATCACGCGCATGCCCTCGAAGACGCGGCTGACGTCCTCGTTGAACACCGGCATGATCACGGCGGTGCTGGCGGGCGGCACGTCTTCGTCCGGCCGGATTGTGCTCGTGATCTGCCGGCTGTCGCCTCCGCGATTGACGACGTAAAATCCCAGCAGCGCCGTGACGAAGCCAATCGCGATGTGCGCGAACAGCAGAACGAAAAGAACGAGCAAAACCCACTCCAGCGGACTGATGCCGCCATCCTGCCAAAACAGGTCCGCCATGAACCACGTGGCCAGGCTGGTGAGCATGAAAACCGACGAGAAAAAAGTGCGGCGCCGGCGGGCCAGCCGTGAGCGGTCGATGAAATCGTTCGAGACGATGCGCATGTTAAAGCGGGAGGAAGAGCAGACGCATCAACGCGTCGCGCGAAAAATGGCCAGTAGCGTGACGAGGAAAAAGACCCATAGCGCCAGCGTGCGCATGACGGGCCATTTTTCGAAACGCTCAAGCGTCTCGCCCGCAGCCGAGCTAATCGTGCCCAGATCGATGGGCCGCGGCACCATGTTGGAAAGCTGCATGTCGGGACCGGCTTGCATCGAGCTATCGCGCATCGCGCGGGAGAAATCCTCGGGCACGGTCTGTGTATCGAGAAATGCATACGGCCATTTTTGGGGCCCGTCGGAAATCAACATCGCGACACGGCCGGCGGTCGCCACGCGTTCTTGTGGATGGTTTTTGCTGTCGAGCACCTCGCCAAACCATTCGTCCATTAGCGCCTCGATTTCCTCGGCGGCGAGCGTCGTCGGTTCCAGCGCCGGGTTCGCTTCGTGACGCCGGGCGGCGCGCTCGAGGATTTTTTGAATGAGGCGACTTTGGTGAAGCCGGTTGTGGATGCGATGAGCGCGGAGATAATCCTCGACGCGCACGTACGCGGCATTCCACGCCTCCATCGTTCCCGTGCGGGGACGGAAACGGGTCAGCGTTGCTTCTACGGATTCCACAGATGGCTCCATGTTTCGGTCAGGATGTGTGGCTCTCTTTTTAAGAAGCAACGGAGTTCCACCGGCTTGCCCGATCCGTCGGGTTTGATCGCGAACGAGGCGCGCCACGTGCCGTTGTACGGATTTTTCTGGATGGCTTGGTACTCCAGCGAAGCGCCCTCCCCGACCGTGATGACGGCTTCGATTTTCGAATCCGAGGTGTTGTGCAGATACTGCCCGTCGAAATCGACCCAGAAGCGGCGCAGCTCAGGCTCGTGCGTTTTGGAAAAACCTTCCCGCGTCGCGACGACATATCCCGATGGCGGACGCTGTTGATCCGTGGTGCCCTCCATGAACCAGTGGAGCTTGTATTCAAAAACCAAGGGCAGTCCGGCCGGCGGCAGAACTTCGGGCGTCCAGAATGCGACGATGTTGTCGTTCGTCTCGTCGGGCGTCGGTAATTCGACGAGACGAATCGAGCCGCGGCCCCAGTGGCCGATCGGTTCCACCCACGCGCTGGCGCGAAGATTATATTCGGCCTCAAGGTCTTGATAGCTTTCGAACGCGCGGTCGCGCTGCACCAGGCCAAAACCTTTGGGATTCTCGTCGGCGAACGCCGCGATGCGGATGCCTTTCGGGTTGGTGAGCGGGCGCCAGAGCCATTCGCCGCTGCCGCGCTGAATCATGAGCCCGTCGGAGTCGTGCACTTCGGGACGCAGATCGCCTTCGCGCGACGCCGAGTTTTCACCGAACCAAAACATGCTCGTGAGCGGCGCGAGGCCGAGCGTCTTAACGCTGTTCTTCTCCCGAAAATAAAGGGCGGTTTTGACCTGCATGATCGTTTCCGCGCCGGGCGTGATGGTGAAACGATAGGCTCCGGCCGCGCTCGGGCTGTCGAGGAGCGCATACACGACAACCTGTTCTGCGTTCTTCCCGGGCCGCTCGACCCAGAACTCTTCAAAAATAGGAAACTCTTCGCCGCCGGGTTCGCCGGTGTTGATCGCCAGACCTCGCGCGGAGAGTCCGTAGCGCATTTTTTTGCCGAGCGCGCGGAAGTAGCTCGCGCCCTGAAACACCGCCAGCTCGTCGATCGGCTCCGCCGTATTGAAGGCCGTCAAAATCTTGACGCCCGTAAAGCCGACGTCGCCCGGCACATCATCGAGATCCACGGATTTCCCGTAGCGAAAAAGATCCGTCGAAAACGGGATCGGGGTCGCTTTCCCATCCGCGAGTTCCGCTATCTGGACGGTCTTGCTGTAGATAAATCCCGGATGAAAAAAGCGGAGCTGGAACGGCAGTTTGTCCTTTGACCACCACGCGTGCGACGGGTCGAAGCGGATGTCACGGTATTGATCGTACGTGAGATTTTTCAACGCCGCCGGCACCGGCTTTTCGTGGGAAGCGTAGGGTTTTGCGGCGAGCGACTTCGCGCGAAATTGCAACACCTCGAAATCGAACGGCAGTTCGTCGGCATGCGAGGAGGTCGCTCCAAAAGGAAGAAGGCATGCGAGCAGCGCGGCGGAATAAATTCGGTTCATTTGTCTGAAAAATACGCCCGTTGTTTTTCCGAGATTGGCAGCGCCTGGCGCTCCATGACTTTCAGCAAGTCCTCCCAGATCGCGCGCTTCGAGCGGTTGCTGGGATTTCTCAGGATGTAAGACGGATGGTAGGTCACCATGACCGGCTTTTCGGCGAACGGTTTCCAACGCCCGCGTATTTCGCCGAGGGTTTTGAAACTGCCGTACCCAAAAAGTCCCTGCGCCGCGGTCGAACCGAGCGCGACGATCACGTCGGGATTCACGATCTCCAACTGAGCACGCAAAAACGGCAGACAATACTGCATCTCTTCCTCCGTCGGCGGTCGGTTGCCCATCTGCGCCTGTGCCGATCCGAGCGGCAAATCCGGCCGCCAGTTCATGATGTTGCCGATATAGACATCGCTCCGTTTCAGGCCCATCGCCTGAATCATTTTGGTGAGGAGCTGCCCGGCCGGCCCGACGAACGGTTCACCTTGGATTTCCTCCTCGGCGCCTGGCGCTTCACCGCAAAAGAAAATCTTCGCATCCAGATCGCCCACGCCGAGCACGACCTTTTTGCCGGGACGCAGGTGTTGAAGACAGACTGGATCGGCGATCACTTGGGCGAACAGCGCGTCCCACCGCGTTTGTTTGTCTCCAGAAGGCAATGACACGACGGGCGGCGGCGGGAGCTTCGGCGCGGGCGTCACGGTTTCCATTTTTGCGGTCGCCGTCTGAGCGGCGCGCGGAGCCGTGACGGATTCGGGACGTGAAAACGTGGATACACCGGGCGCGCGTGAAGGCGCGTCGTTTTTGCCCGCCGCGTCACTCGTGGAGGTACCGGCGGAAAACTCGTTGCGCGCGCCGGAGGCGTTCACGCGTTGGCCTGCGCGGGAGCCGACAACTTTGCGGAGGTGCGCCAGCGTTTCCTCGGAAATAGAAACGGTTTTCACGCCGCTCGCACGGAGGCGCTTCAATTCGTCGGTAAGTGCGGTGAGCGCGGCGCGCATGGGAAATCAGGCGTTTCGAGACTGCGGATACGCCAGCAGTTTTTCGACGTACTTACCTAGCAAGTCGAATTCCAAGTTCACCAGCGCGCCGTTGGTTTTCGCATGGAGATTCGTCACTGCGACGGTGTGAGGGATCAACCACACCGCGAGTTGATCACCCTCGATTTCGGCGACGGTCAGGGAGATTCCGTCGATCGCGATACTGCCTTTGAGAACAACGTAGCGGCCCGTTCCCGCTGGCATTTGAATACGCAGATAGTGATCCGCGCCGCGTTGTTCGAAGATCTCGATTTTGCCGCGTCCATCCACATGGCCTGTCACGAAATGCCCGCCGATTTTTCCATCAAAGCGCAAACTGCGTTCCAGGTTGACGGGCGCTCCGACACTCAACGACGCGAGGCTCGTCAATCGTCGCGTCTCTTCAAGCACGTCAAACTCCAGCTGCGTCGCGTCAAACGCCACCACTGTCAGGCAGCAGCCATCGATGGAAATACTGTCGCCCAGCGCGACGTTTTGCAGCGCGACCGAAGCGGCGATTTTCAAACGCCACGCGTTTTTCTCCTGAGTGAACGAGCACACCCGGCCGGTTTCTTCGACGATGCCTGTGAACATGAAGGGCGATGGGAAGGCATCGTCGCGGCTCCGCCAAGCCGCAAAACGGAGGCTCGAAAACTTGTCCGGCACCGCGCTTGCCCGGACGTTGACGGTGCCGGGGATTTCTTCACGGTAGCGGGTTTTCCCGATGGCAACGAACAGCACCGATTACAACTTCGCCCAAATTGAGCCGCACTGGCAAAAAATCTGGGAGGAGCAAAAAACTTTCCGCACGCCAGGCGCCTCGTCCAAGCCGAAGTACTACGCGCTCGACATGTTCCCCTACCCGTCCGGAACCGGTCTGCACATCGGGCATCCGGAGGGCTACACGGCGACGGACATCATCACCCGCGCGAAACGCGCGCAGGGCTTTAATGTTCTCCATCCCATCGGCTGGGACGCGTTCGGCCTGCCCGCCGAACAACACGCGGTGAAAACCGGCACTCATCCCGCGGCGAACACGCAGAACAACATCACCAATTTTCGCCGCCAGCTGAAGGCGCTCGGCTTCGCGTACGATTGGGAACGCGAAGTCGATACGACCGATCCGCAATACTTCCGCTGGACGCAGTGGATTTTTCTCCAGCTTTTCAAACGCGGCCTCGCTTACGTGGACGAGCGTCCCGTGTGGTGGTGCCCCGAGCTGCGCACCGTTCTCGCCAACGAAGAAGTCGTGGACAGCAAATCCGAAGTCGGCGGTTTCCCCGTCGAGCGCCGCAATCTGCGCCAGTGGGTTTTGCGCATCACCGCGTACGCCGAACGCCTTCTCGCAGACTTGAAAGACGTGGACTGGCCTGAATCCACAAAACGGATGCAGGAGGCCTGGATCGGCCGCAGCGAGGGCGCCGAGCTGCTCTTCAAATTGGAGAAGGAAAATCTCGGCGATTTGAAGGTCTTCACCACGCGGCCCGACACCGTTTTCGGCGTCACCTACATGGTGATCGCGCCCGAGCATCCGCTCGTCGACGCGCTCACCACGTCCGCCCAGCGCGAGGCGGTCGAGACGTATAAAAAACGAGCTGCAGCCAAGAGCGACCTTGAGCGCACCGATCTCGCCAAGGACAAATCCGGCGTCTTCAGCGGCTCCTTCGCGATCAATCCCGCCAATGGCGCGCGTGTCCCCGTGTGGATCGCGGACTACGTCGTCATGGGCTACGGCACCGGCGCGATCATGGCGGTGCCCGCGCATGACGAACGCGACTACGAATTCGCGACGAAGTTTCAAATCCCCGTCCTGCAGGTCATCGAGCCGGCACCTCACGACGGCAACGGCGACGGGCATCCAAAACTTCCCTACACGGGCGACGGCGTGCTCGTTCACTCTGACGGCTATTCCGGTCTTCCGTGGGAAGAGGCGAAAAAGAAAATCACCGCTGACTTCACCGCCAAAGGCCGCGGCAAGGCGACGATCAACTACAAGCTCCGCGACTGGCTGTTCTCGCGGCAACGTTACTGGGGCGAACCGTTTCCCATCGTCTGGATCAGTGAGGAAGATTTTGACCGTGCGGCCCCAAAACAGCCATTCCCGGAGGCCACCGACGCCAAATATCAGTGGGTGTTAGATCCGATTGTGTATCGCGATGCAGCGGGGAAGGCACAGTATGCGTTCCCAATTCCTGAGTCCGCCCTTCCGCTGACCTTGCCCGAGGTGCAAAGCTATCTGCCGAGCGGCAATGGCGAGAGTCCGCTCGCCAACGTCACCGAGTGGCTGGAAATCTGGTTCAACACCGATACTGGTGCGGCTGTTCCCGCGTCGCAGCCGAAACCCGATGGCGACGTCTGGGTGCGCGGTCGCCGCGAAACGAATACAATGCCTCAGTGGGCCGGCTCGTGCTGGTATTATCTGCGTTATCTCGATCCTAAAAACCCCACCGCCCCCGCTTCGCCCGAACTGCTGAGATACTGGGGCGTTCCCGACATTTACGTCGGCGGTGCGGAGCATGCGGTGCTGCATCTTTTGTATGCGCGGTTCTGGCACAAAGTGCTCTTCGACGAAGGCGTCGTGCCGCAGTCCGAGCCCTTCAAGAAGCTCTTCCATCAAGGCATCATCCTCGGCGAAGACGGCGAAAAAATGTCCAAGAGCCGTGGCAACACCGTCAGCCCCGACGACATCATCAAGACGCACGGCGCCGACACGCTGCGCCTCTACTTGATGTTCCTCGGACCGCTCGAAGCGATGAAGCCGTGGAATCCGCGCGGCATCGAGGGCGTGCATCGTTTCCTCCAAAAAATCTGGCGCGAATGTGTCGCCGAGGACGGCTCGATCAGCACGAAAATCTCTGCGTCCACCGAAGACTCCGCCGAACTCGGCAAGCTTCTCCATGAGACGATTAAAAAAGTGACCGACGACATCGCCGAGCTGCGCTTCAACACCGCGATTTCGCAGATGATGATTTTCGTGAACGCGCTCCAAAAAGCGCCGGCCGTGAACCGCGCGTCGATCCTCGCGTTTCTCCAGTTGCTCGCTCCCTTCGCGCCGCATTTCGCCGAGGAATTGTGGGCGCGCCTCGGCGAGACCGGCTCGATTCTCGATGCCGCCTGGCCGAAGTACGATCCCGCGAAACTTGTTTCCGACGAGGTCAAAATCGTCGTCCAAGTGAATGGAAAAAAACGCGCGGAATTGATCCTGCCTGTCGGCACCGATCAAGCCGCCGCGCTGACCGCCGCTCAGGCAAATGCCGACGCGAGCGCCCACCTGGCCGGCAAGACAATGAAGCGCGTGATCTTTGTCCCGGGAAAGATCCTGAATCTTGTGGTCGAATAAGTCTCGCGCCGGCGCAGGCGGCCCTTGTCGCCCGCGCCGGCGCGACCTCGTCCATCCACGAAACTATTCATTGATCGTTAGCCGAATGCATATTTTGCATTATTTTTGCATTTGATAAGATTAAGGGGATTCCCCTAGCGTTTTCTTCATGAATTTCGGCTTTCGCCCCGGTGCTCGTTTCGTGCTTTGCGGTGTGCTCGGTTTGGTCGTGGTGAGCACCTCGCTTTCCGCGGCGGTAAAAAACAAAAACCCCGCGAGCAAAATCTACGTCGCCGATCTCGCGGGCGAGTCGAGCATCGACACGGGCGAGCGCATCGAAGCCTTGACCAAAAGCGCCGTGTTCGCCGCCGAAGGCGCCGCGTTCGAGACGAAGGCGAACGCCAGCGCTTCGCTCGTTTTTTCCAACGGCACTGCCGTGTATGCAGGACCGGATACACGCTTCGAGGTGAAGAAGTTTTTGCAGGAACCCTTTCGGCCCGATCGCAGCGATCTCGATGCGGAGCCGTCGATCTCCCAGACAATCGTCAAGATCACCCGCGGCTCCGTCGGCATTTGCACGAGCAAGCTCGTTGCGGGCAGCTCGATGACCTTTCAGACACCGCACGCGACGGTGAATATCCGCGGTCGCAAGGTGATGATCGAAGTCAGCGATACCGAGACGCGCGTGTCGTTGATCGAAGGCGACATCACGGTGCTCGCCGATTCCGCCGGTGAAAGCCAGATGCTGCGCCCGGGCCAGCAGGCGATCGTTCGAAAAAATGCCGCCGACGAATCCGCCTCGCTCGCGGTTCAGCCGATCATGGACGAACAGCAGGCAAAACTGGATGAAACGGTTTCCCTCGCGTGCATTTCCCGCCGCACCGTGTTCTTCGAATCCACGCCGGACGATCCCGACATACGCCCGGTGCAAGTCGTGCCCGCGAATCCAGATCCTGGATTCACCGTGAGTCCCGCCCGCATTGGCGGCTGAGCCCGCGAGTCCGGGCATTCTACCAACGACGAATTTTGCTTCATGAGATTGTCCGATTCGCTCCGCGCTTTCGCGCTTCTCGCTCTCGCATCAGGGCCGGTTATCACGGCGCGCGCGTTGGTGAAATTCAACGATGGCCACGACGACTTTTTCATCACGGGCACCGCGGGCATTGGTTACGATTCAAACATCTTCGCCTATAACGGAGGCGGCAGTGACACGTCGTATAACGCGTCACTGGATCTCGAATACCGTCGGAAGGCGGGCATGCTCGGCGTCGATGCCGATCTTGGTTGGGCCTTTTACAAATTTCAGAAGTTCTCCTCCGAAGCTTTCGCCCATCCCCATGCGCGCGCCGAAATCACCAAGAACGCCGGCCGCACTACCGGATCGGTGAATGCCGGCGTGAAGCGGGAAAGTCGCGCGGATTCCGCCATCAATATTCGCACGACGTCGTGGCAATACGACGCCGCTCTCAACGTGAAATACCCGGTGATCGAGCGCTACTCGTTGACCGGTCAGCTCGGCTGGAACCGGCGCGATTTTCAGGACAACGCCGCGTTGGTGGACCTCGATACGTGGACGCTCAGCAGCGACGTTTTCTATGTGTACAACAGCCAGCGTGACTTGTTCGGGGGTTATCGTTTGCGGGTCACCGATACGACGGCGGACACACAGGAGATCGACCATGCGCTCACGATCGGCACTTCCGGGAAAATCGTTTCGACCATCAACGGCAGCGCGCGCGTCGGCTACCAGTTGCGCGAGTCCAACCGCCGCGACGGTTCTCGCGAAACCTACGACGGGTTGACCTCCGTTGTATCCGCGACTTGGAGCGGGCTTTCGCGCCTCAACGTCACCGGATTTGTTTCCAGCGATTTCAACACGATCGCCACGGATGTCAGTGTATCCACGACGTCGATCGGCCTCGATGCGCAATACGCGTTCACCGCCCGCTGGTCACTCGTCACGGGCGCCAGTGCTGGCCGGGTGCGCTTCCTCGGCGTGACCGGAAGTGGGCGCCGCGACACCTACTTCGCGTGCAACGCCGGCGCTGCGTACACGCTCAGCGATCGTTTCAAGGCGACGCTCAGCTGCGGCTATTTCGAAAACTGGTCCACGCTCGCGTTTTCCGACTACGATCGAAACACGATTTCATTGAATCTCTCATCCCGATGGTGAACAGTGCGCGCGTGCCGTTTCTCCGCCGTCACTCCGCCCGCTCTCTTTTTTGCGCCGCGCTTGTACTTCTCGTTTCGGCTTTGACGGACCTCCGCGCAGCACCCGACGAAAACGCCCGGCAGCCAGCCGCGACTCGCGCGATCCCCAGCTACGCGATCGTCCCGACCGACCGTCTGCGGATCGACGTGTATCAAGAAGAGGATCTCTCCGTGATCGCGTCCGTTGATGCGAAGGGCGCGATCAATCTTCGGCTGGTCGGCGAAGTGGTCGTTGCCGGCAAAACCGTTCCCGAAGCCCAAAACGCCATCGAGGACGCCTACAAAAAAGGCCGCTTCCTGGTCACCCCGCAGGTCACGATCAACATCGAGGAATACGCTGCGCGCGAGGTCTCCATCGACGGGATGGTCCGCAATCCCGGACGTTTCCCGCTGCCGATCGAAGCGGGCCTTACCGTCGCCGATCTCGTGCTGAAAGCAGGCGGTCTCACCGACACCGCGCGCGGTTCGGCTGTGACCGTGACCCGCCGCGACGCCGACGGGAAGCAGACGGTTTTCACCTTGGATGTGGAAAGTCTTATCAAGGGAAAATCCACGGGGAAAACCGCCGACAACGCGTTCCTCCTGCAGCCGGGCGACATCGTCTTCGTGCCCCAACGTATCATTTAATCCACGACGCGCCTTCATGCCCGAATCGTCCCTGAGCCCCGCCGTGCAGCAATCCCCGGATCAACTGGTCGAACGCCGCACGCTGCGCGATTACCTGATCATTCTGCGCGAACGTTTGTGGATCGCCCTGCCCCTCGCGCTCATCGTCGCGATCGGCTACGGCTATCTCAAAGCCCGCGCCGTGCCCATGTATCAAAGCCGCGCGACGATGCAGATAGAGAAGCCGGAGAAAATCGTCACCTCGCAGGAAATTGTGGATACGTCGGTGACGAGCGATATCGAGCTCAACACCTACCTCCAGGTCCTCGGCAGCGCCAAACTTCGCGGCAAGGTCATCCACTCCCTCACGCCGGCCGAGGTGAAAATGCTCCAGCAGCCGTTTCTCTCGACTCTCGAACCGGGCCAGGCGCCACCCACGGTCAATGAGGTCGTCGGCACCGTCAGTGTGCAGGCGATTAAAAACAGCTTTCTCCTTGGCGTCACCGTCGCCCACCGTTCTCCCGAGGGAGCGGCTCTCCTAGCGAATCGCTACGTGGATCAGTTCATGCAGGACCTCCTCATGAACGTGGGAGGAAAAAATGAATACGCCGTTCAATCCCTCCAAATTCGTGCCGAACAGCTCCGCAAGCAGGCCGAGGCCGCCGACGAAAAATTGCAAAGTTACATGAAGGAGCACCAGCTGGTCTCCCTCGACAGCAGCGTGAACATCGTCAGTGACCGCCTCAAAAGCGTGAACGCCGCCCTCTCCTCTTCACGCCTTGAGCGGCTGCAACTCGAGGCGCTCAACAACCAGATCGCCGCCTTTCAAAAGGAGGGGAGAAATCTGCTCGAAGTCGCCGACATCGCCAATCACGGCACCGTCCCCGTCATCAGCGCGCAGCTCTCCGAACTCACCCGCCAGCGAACCGTGCTTGCGCAACGCTACTTCGAGCGACACCCGAAGATGATCGAGCTGGAGAAATCGATCAGCGCAGCGCGCGAGCAGCTCGCCCGCGCCACCGACCTCGCGATTGCCGATCTTCATGCGAGCCTCGAAAAGGCCCGCTCCAATGAGAAATCACTCGCCGAAGAATACGCCGCGCAAGAACGCGAACAACTCCGCCTCCGCGACCTCGCCGTCGATTTCAAGAGCCTGGAAAATCAGGCCACTGTGGCGAAAACCAACTACACGCAGATCCTCGACCGGCTCAGCCAGGCGACGACAAGCAGCAACCTCGAACGCATCTCCGTCCGCCCGCTCGATGCCGCCGTTCCTGCGAGCGCGCCTTACACTCCCGACATCCGATCCATCGCGCGCACCGCCATCGGCCTTTTCCTCCTCGTGTTTATCGGCGTCGCCGTCGGCCTCAGCTTCATCGATGACCGCATCAAGAGTTCATGGGACGTCGAACACTTCATCGGCGTCAACCTGCTCGGCATCGTGCCCGATCTCTCCGGTCTGAAGGATGAGGAAAAATATTCGCTGGTCCTGAAAAACCGTGAAGCACCCGGCGTCGAATCATTTCTCAGCGTCTACAGCTCGATCAAAATCCACTCCAAACTCGATTTTCCGAAATCGATTCTCGTCACCTCCACGATCCCGGGCGAAGGCAAAACGCTCGTGTCGTGCAATCTCGCCGGCAGTTTCGCCCGCCACGGAAAACGCACATTGATCATCGACTGCGATCTCCGCCGCCCGATGGTTCACCGTCATTTCAATCAGCAAAACGACGCTGGCCTCATCACGTGGTTTGAGCACGGCGCGTCGCTCGATGACGACCTCACCGAAAATCCGCACCTCGGCATCACCAAGCTTGGCGAAAACCTTTCCCTCCTCTGTTCCGGCGGCCGCTCAAAAACCCCGACCGAGATTCTGGAGAATCCCGCTTTCGGTCACTTGCTCGCCCGCTTGAAGCGCCACTTCGATCTCATCGTGGTCGATTCGCCTCCGATGGGCGCCGTGACCGACTCGCTGCTTATCGCCGAACGCACCGACGAAGTTCTCTACGTCTGCCGTTTCAACAAGGCCTACCGGAAACACATCAAGCTCTACATCCGCGCACTGCATAACGGCAAAAACGACATCCTCGGCATCGTCCTCAACGGCCTTTCTACCCGGCGCATCGAGTACTATTCGAACTACCGATACTACCGGAGTTATAAAAAATACTACGGCACGCAGGCGTAGTTTTCCCGCCCGATACGGTCCGTCGAACAGGCGTTTGCGATCAAGCGCATCGAGTTCCTAACCGCGCACGCCCGCTCCATTTCCTCCCGCGCACTTCACGCTTCCTGCCTCAGTCCCCCCTGCATTTCTTTCTCCGGTGATCTCCGCCTTCCTTCCGAAATCCTTCGATCCTCGCAAGCCCGTCGCCCTCATCGCCGGTCAAGGCCTGTATCCCGTGTTGATCGCCAACGCGGTCCGCCGCGCGGGGATTCCGCTGCGCTTGATCGCTTTCGAAGAGGAAACCCGCCCGGATCTCTACGACTCGGTTCCCGAGCCCGAACGCAAAAAACTCCTCGTCGGCCAGCTCGGGAAAATGCTTAAGACGCTCGAAAACTTCGGCGCGGGCGCCGCCATCATGGCCGGTCAGATCACTCCGCGCCGGTTGTTCAAGGGACTCCATCCCGACATCAAGGCCGCGCGCATTCTTTTCTCCCTGAAACGCCGCAACGCCGAGACGATCTTCGGCGCCATCGCCTCCGAGATCGAGCAGCTCGGTATCCAGATGCTCGATGCGCGGAGTTTTCTCGACGACCAGCTCGCCTCCGCCGGCGTCATGACCGGCGGGAAATTTCCCATCGATCGCGAATACCTCGACCACGGCGTCCACATCGCCCGCGAGTCCGCGCGCCTCGACATCGGCCAGGGTTGCGTCGTGCGTAAAGGCACCGTTCTGGCTGTTGAAGCTTTCGAGGGAACCGACGCCATGCTGCGCCGCGCCGGCGAGTTCAAAACCGACCACGCGCTCTTCGTGAAAACCGTGAAGACTCACCAGGACTATCGCTTCGACGTCCCCGTCTTCGGCCAGCGCACACTCGAAACCATGCGCGAAGCCGGCCTGCACGCCGCCGCACTGGAAGTCGGCCGCGTCATCATGATCGATAAACCCGCCGTCCTTGCCCAGGCGAAGGAATGGGGCATTTCGCTTTTCGGCTTCGAATAAGCCCGCGCCCGCCTCGGCCCGCGCCACCGACCTGATGCCCGCGGGCCGAACCCGTGATCAACCACCGCTCGCGGTTCTCGGTGCGAGATCCACGCGGGCGAGCAACGGTCCCCATTGATCGCCGGACGGATCTTCCAACTCGGGAAAAAACGTTTCCTTGCGCGTGCTCAGATGCCCTTCGCCCGCCGCACTATTCCAAAATGCCACGGTTCGCGTCACGGTGGTGCCTGCGTTGTCCGCGGTCGCATCCGGCTGAAAATCGAGCGTCTGCAACGCCACACCGAATCCCGCAAAACGCGCTTCGATACGCGCGCCGATTTTATTTTCGATCTCAGCGGCCACTCCGGCGCCAAGTTCTCTGCGCAAACTCGACAAAAAGAGTTCCCGCAGCGCGTCTCCGGCCGCGCCATACACGGGGATTTCCAACCGCTTCATGCCCGTGCTCGTGACCGAAACTGAGGCGATTTCCGCTTCGTATGCATGGCGGATCGCTTGGTGAAAAAGAGTCACCTCGGCAAAAGTCCGCCACTGCGTCTCGCTTAATTCGAGGCCGGACGTTTGAGCGAGCGTCCTGAGCTCGATTTCCTCGTTCAGGCGCGCCGCATCCTGCGCTGCCATCCGCACTGGCGTGGCCGCTGCCCGTGCTGTTTTCCCGGGATCGTCGGCTCCGTCTAACGTCGGCGTCAGCGCTTCTTTCGCAGGCAGGTGTTCGAGCAAATGCGACGTCGCACGCGGCGCGACCCACGTGTGCGCGCTCGGATTGAAACGACACGCCAGCCAGCAGCCCGCGATCCCGAAGAGGATGAGAAAGGAAACGACGTGGGGAATCGATCGGCGGGAACTCATTAAAAACATGTTAAACACCCACGATTCTTGTTCCGCGCGCAACGGCCTTTCCCGACGGAACACGCTGAACGCGCTGTGCGGGAATCCCCGATACATTTTCTCCACTCCTTGCGGCGTCAGCACGGCCGGCGGCGAAGCGCATTTTTGCCCGCAAGATTTTCCGCAAATAGACCTGCCGGATATCGTGGGTTCCTGCTATACGTCGCGGCCAAATGAAGAAAACGTTTCCTCTCCACGTGGCAGGCCAAGACGACGCGCGCGTGCTTGATGCCGTCAAAAATGACCTCCGCAAATATCTGAAACGTGAGCGCAAAAAGACGTTTCCCGAGGGCTTCGATACGTGGAATTTCGACTGCAAAATCGGCCTCGATCGGGAAACCGCCGCAGCCGCGCCCGTGGACGAGCTGATCTCCGATCTTGATCGACTCGCCGGCGAAAACGCCGGGAGCGTCTACGTCGAGATCCTCGCCGTCCCCGGTCTGCGTCCGGCGCGTCCTGTTCCCGCGACAACGCCTCCGTCCGTCTGATCGCGTTTCGCTCGGGTGCAGCCATGCCGGAACTCTCCCGCGAAGTCCGTCCCTGCCAGAAGCCCCGCCATGTCGTCACGTTGGAGGGAGCGGTTTTGGCCGTCCCGGTTGGCTGGGAATTGCTTCCACCGGGCGATGCCGCGCTAAGCCGCCGCGTGAAACTCGAGGGTCCGTCGTGGACGGTTATCGAGCGCAAGGGCCGGAAAAAATTCTCGCGCGGGATTTGGGCGCCCGCCGACCGCATAGCCGTGCTTCAAGCCGGGCGCGCGTTCGAAAAAGAAACGCCCGCGTATCGAAAAAAATTGGACGCCAGGCGGCTCCGTCGTGCACGCGAAGAATCCTGTTACGCGAATGAATTCCGATCGGCCGTGCTGGCGTGGCTGAATTTTCATTCACGCCATCTGCCGGCGGCCGAACAGCTCGCCTCGCTCATTGCGGCTCACGCCACCCCAGTCGGCAGCGGGACAGTCGCTCGGACAGAGCGCATCCCCATCGATCAGCGCGCCGAAGCCGCCACGATCGCGTGGCTGCGTCATCACACCACCGGGTACGACTCCATGCGTATCGCGCGCATCGCGGGTGAACGTCGCGACGTACGACGCCAGCTCGCGCAACTCTCCCGGTTGCTGCTCGAACGCTATCGCTCGGGCAGCCCCATCGACGCGACGCGCTGCCCGCTCGCGAAGGCTTTGTCGGGCGCGACTAAAGTTTCGGAAGTCGTGACCGAGCCGCCGCGCGGGCGCGATTTTCAGACGACATTGTTCGACTGACCGACGCGGACATTCCCGCGCGTGCGACGCGTTCGTTGGTCAGATTCTACGGCGCACCGCCGCTCCCTCCCGCTCTACCCCTCGAACACGAAGCGAGCGGTTCATTCAACGGTTTGATGTTGGAGACCAACGTCGTGCGCGACGCGTGAGATTTTCCGAAACGTTCTCAGCACGCGATCCTCTGCAAAATGCCTCGCGGGGAATTTTTAACACAGTGCGATATGCACCGGAGGCGGGGCGCGGCGCATCACGCGTATTTACTACGATCTTCCGTCCAATGACTTACGCGTTCGGAAGCCGGGCTGGCACGCTCGCTGCAAAAGAGAACCGTCTGAAAATTAACCGGCGGCCGAGCCTCTTGGCGAAGCCACCTCTCTAACTAGTCCGTTTAAAATTCCCACCATGTCTAAGCCCATCGCTCTCGCCATCCTCGCCGTCGGAATCGTTCTCCTCGTTTGGGGAATCAACGCTTCGAACTCGGCCGGTTCTGAAGTCACGGAAGCCCTCACCGGTTCGCCCACCGACAAAAGCATCTGGCTGATCGCCCTCGGCGCCCTCGGTGCCATTGCCGGCGCCTTCAGCCTTTTCCGCCGCCGCGCCTGAGCGGTCGCACCTCCTCTCGTTCCGCAATCATCAACCTCATCAAGAAATTATTATGAGCTCTACCAATACCGCTTCCGCACAATCCGTCGACGATCTCAAAGCCCTCATTCACGACGCTGAAGTCGCTCTGTCCGGAGCCGGCGATGTCGCCGAAGACAAGATCAGTGAACTCCGCGAGCGTATGCGCGGCGCCTTGGAAAAAGGCAGTCAGGCGTACAAGCGCGCTCGCGAATGCGCCAAGGAGAAAATCGGCGAGGCCGACGTTTACGTGCGCGAGCATCCTTACCAGTCGATCGGCACCGCCGTCGCTGTCGGCGCCATCGTCGGCCTTTTGATCGGCCGCCGCTCGTCCTGATTAGCGTATTCCTTCGGTCGATACGCACAACCGTGCCG
>Ga0164241_10001704_pt1 | contig 26065 bp, 27 predicted proteins | sample OricomyardsoilBY_FD_108780 | JGI IMG/M metagenome (GOLD analysis project Ga0164241, IMG submission 108780) | Backyard soil microbial communities from Emeryville, California, USA - Original compost - Back yard soil (BY) | ecosystem: Environmental > Terrestrial > Soil > Unclassified | place: USA... | reverse complement strand
CTTGCGCCCGCCGTGCAGCGCGAGCTGGCGCTTCTGCCCCTCCGACACCGCGCCCTGGAGCACCGACTGCACGCTGTCGATGATCTCCTGGTCGGCGCCGTCGAGCAGCCGCGTCGCGGCCGCCCAGGCGTCGTCGGCGCGCTCCCGGCTCACGACGTGCAGCCGGATCCCGTAGCGCAGCGTCCGCTCCTCCTGGTCGGCCAGCACCCGCACGCGCTCGATCTGCTCGGCCACCTGCTCCGGCGGCTCGCCCCACGTGAGGAACACGTCGGCCTGGCGCGAGGCGACCCGCAGCGCCGCCGGGGAGGCACCGCCCAGGTAGATCTCCGGCCACTGCGGCGGGTTGATCACGAAGGCCTCGTCGACCTTGACGAACTCCCCGTCGAACGTGAACGGCTGCCCGCTCCACGCGCCCCGCACCGCGGTCAGCCACTCGTCGGCCCGCGCGTAGCGGTCGTCCTTGCCCAGGTAGTCGCCGAACCGGCGCTGCTCGGCGTCGTCGCCGCCGATCACCGTGTTCAGCAGCAGGCGCCCGTGCGACATCCGCTGGAACGTCGCCGCGGCCTGCGCGGCCAGCGTCGGCGACTGCAGCCCGGGCCGGAACGCGACGAGGAACTTCAGCTTCTGGGCGACCTGCGTGAGCGCGGCGGTGGCGATCCACGCGTCCTCGCACCAGGTGCCCGTCGGCGTCAGCGCGGCCTCGAACCCGAGGTCCTCCGCCGTGCGCGCCACCAGCCCGAGGTACTCGACCGAGGCGGGCCGGTCGCCGGGCACGTCGTCGTCGGCCCGGGACCCCTTGGCGAGCACGCGCGCGCTGCCCAGCAGCGTGCGCGAGTCACCGGAGGTGGGCAGGAACCAGTGGACCTTGATCGGCATGCGTCCCCCTACTTGGCGAGCTGGTTGCTCGTGATGGACTTGATCGAGATCTTCTTGACGATCCCCGTCTCGGCCAGCACGTTGGCCAGCTTCTGCTCCTGGGCGATCAGCTTGGACGTGACCGGCGTGACGCTGCGGTTGGCGCTCTTGATCGACTTCAGCGCGAGGTCGACCGGCAGGCCGCTCTCGGCGTTGAAGGCCTGCGCCCACTTGAGCTTGTTCTTCGTGCCCCAGGCGATGGCGCGCTGCAGCCGCACCAGGTAGTCGCGGATCGCGGTGCGCTTCTTCACGTCGGCCAGCGCGCTGTTGGAGGCCGCGAAGAAGTTGAGGCCCGCGGCGGCGTAGCCCGAGCCGGCGGGAAGCACGCGACCGGCCTCGCCGGCGATGCTCGCGAACGGCTCCCACGTGGCCCAGCCGTCGACCGCGCCGGAGTTGAACGCGGCGAGCGAGTCGCCCGGGGTGAGGTCCACGAGCGTGACGTCCTTCGTCGTCAGGCCCGCCTTCTTCAGCGCCTGGAGGATGAAGCCGTGCCCGGAGCTGCCGCGGGTGTAGGCGATCTTCTTGCCCTTCAGGTCGGCGATCTTCGTCGCCGGGCTGCCCTTCTTGACGAGGACGAAATCGCCGGAGTTGGCGCCGCTCTGCGGGATGCCCGCGACGAGCCGGAAGTTCGGCCGGGTGGCCGCGGCGAAGATCGGCGGGGTGTTGCCGACGCCGCCGATGTCGATCCGGTTGGCCTGCAGGGCCTCGAGGATCGGCGGACCGGACGTGAACGTCGACCAGGTCAGCTTGTAGGCCTTGCCCTTCAGCGCGCCGGAGGCGACGAGCAGCGAGCGCAGCCCGTCGGTCTGGCCGCCGACGCGCAGGTTGACGCCCTTCAGGCTGATCGCGGCAGCCGAGGCGGACGGTGCGGTGGCGGCCTGGACGGGCGCGGCGGTGACCGCGACGGCGAGGCCCAGCGCGCCCACGATGGCCGTGCGTCGGGAGATGGAGCGGATGGGGTGGTGCATGGTGTCGAGTACCTCGTTGATGGGTGCGGCGGTGGACGGACGGAAGACGGGACGGCGCCGGGTCAGACGCCGAGGAGGCCCAGCAGCTCGGTGCGACATCGCACGAGCTCGGGGTCGTCGCGGCGGCGGGAGCGCTCCGGGTCGAGGCGGCGGTCGTGGATCACCACGCCGTCCTCGATGACCAGCACCCGGTCGGTGATCAGCAGCGACTCCTCCACGTCGTGGGTGACGAGCAGCATCGCCGGGCGGTAGCGGGCCCACAGCTCGGTCACGAGCGCGTGCGCGGACACCCGCGTGAGCGCGTCGAGCGCGCTGAACGGCTCGTCCAGCAGCAGCAGGTCGGGCTCGCGCAGCAGGGCGCGGGCCAGCGACACGCGCTGGCGCTGGCCGCCGGAGAGCTGACGCGGCCAGGCGTCCTCGCGGCCGGCCAGGCCGACCTCGGCGAGCATGGCCACGGCCCGGGCCTGGGCGGCCTTGCGCCCGTTCGCGTCGTGCAGGCCCATCGCGACGTTCTGGACGACGGTGCGCCACGGGAAGAGGCGCGGATCCTGGAAGACCACCGCGGGCCGGCTGCCGGTGCGCAGCTCGCCCACGATGCCGGTGTCGAGGCCGGCCAGCGCGCGGAGCAGCGTCGTCTTGCCCGAGCCGGAGCGGCCGATGATCGCGACGCGCTCGCCGGCCCGGATGTCCAGGGTGACGTCGTCGAGGGCGACGATGTCCGTCCCGAAGCGGCGGGTGACGTTGCGCAGGGAGACGACCGGAGGGATCTCCGGCGCCTGCGGCTCCGCGGAGGTGGCGGTGGTCACCGGCGCGGCCCTTCGTCCCAGCGCAGCGCCCACCGCTCCAGGAGGCGCACCAGGAAGTCGGTGAAGATCCCCAGCAGCGCGTAGGTGAGCAGCCCGACCACGACCACGTCGATCTGCAGGAAGTTGCGGGCGTTGTTGATGATGAACCCGATGCCGGAGTCCGCGTTGATCGTCTCGGAGACGATCAGCACGAGCCACGCGACGGCGAGTGACAGGCGCAGGCCGACGAGGGCGCCGGGCAGCGCCGCGGGGACGATGAGGTCACGGACGCGCTCGCGCCGGGTGAGGCGCAGCGTCGCGGTCACCTCGACGAGGTCCCGGGGGATGCCGCGCAGGGCGGCGCTGAGGCTGAGGTACAGCGGGACCATCACGCCGAGCGCGATGAGGATGACCTTGGGCGACTCGCCGATCCCGAACCAGATGATGAACAGCGGCACGACCCCGTAGAGCGGGATCGCCTTGAGCATCTGCATGGGCGGGTCGAGCAGCACGTCGCCCCACCGGCTCATCCCGACGATCGTGCCGAAGACCACGGCGAGCCCGATCCCGAGGGCGATGCCGAGGCCGACGCGGCGCAGGGACACGAGCAGGGCGTCGAAGAACTGGCCGCTCTCGATCAGGTCCCACCAGGCGCGGGCGATGTCCTGCGGCGAGCCGAGCGTCGTGCTGGGCAGCCAGCCGCTGGCGCTGGCGATCCACCACAGCGCGAGGATCGCGAACGGGGTGATCCAGCGGGCGAAGGGCGGTGGGGAGGCGGTCTCGGCGGTCATCGTGACGGGGAAGCGGGACGCGGGTGCACCCCTTGCGAATGCCAAACCCTAGCATCCCCATCAGTTTTATGGAGTTTGAAACAGTGGGTATTCAGCCGCCTACCGCGGGCGGGGCGTCGTCTCCACCATCACCGTCGTCGCCTTGACCACGGCTGCCGCGGGCATGCCCGGCTCCAGGCCCAGGTCGTCCGCCGCCTCGCGGCTCATCAGCGACACCACCCGGAACGGCCCGCACACCAGCTCGACCTGGGCCATCACACCGTCCCGCTTGACCGCCACCACCACGCCGTCGAGCCGGTTGCGTGCGCTGGTCTGGCCGCCGGCGCTGCGCTCGTGCATGAGCCGGGCGAGCTCGGCCGCCTCCAGGTGCCGCTGGCCCCCGCGGCGCACGAACGTCACGCGCCCCGCCTTCTCCCACCGGCGCAGGGTGTCGGGGCTGACGCCGAGCGCCGAGGCGGCGGCGCCAATCCGCACGAGGTCGTCCATCGCCCCAGCCTCGCAGGCCGCCAGGACGCGGTCCGACCGAGCGCTCCCGCCCTCGGCCCACGCCAAGGAGAACCCTGGCGAAATGGACCAGATGCCCAGGCAGACCCTCGCACCGGGTGCGATAGTTCCGGGCATGCTCCGTCGCGCCCTGCTCCCGCTGCTCCTGACCGCCGCGACCGTCGGGCTGCCCGCCGGGCCCGCCCTCGCGGCGACCATCCGCGTGCAGAGCACCACCGACACCATCGACGCCGGCCTCGTCGACGGCCTGCTCAAGCCCACCTACGCGGCGGCGCAACCCGGCGACACGCTCCAGTACGTCGGCGTCGGCACCGGCAAGGCCCTGGACAACGCCAAGAACGGCCTGGCCGACGTCGTGATCACCCACGCCCCGTCGCTGGAGCGGCAGTTCGTCGACCAGGGCTACTCGCTGGAGCCATACGGCCGGGCGATCTTCTTCTCCGACTACGTGCTCGTCGGCCCCACCGGCGACCCCGCGCACGTGACCGACGTCGCCCCGCACGACGCCATCGCGGCCCTCGAGCACATCGCGGCCGCGGGCTCCGGCGGCAGCGCCAGCTTCGTCTCCCGCGGGGACGACTCCGGCACCAACGTGCAGGAGCAGCGCATGTGGCGCTTGACCGGCACGCCCCTGCTCAAGCAGCCCGCGGCGACCGGCGGCGACGACCCCGAGCGCGCCGAGCCCGGCGCCGGCGGCCAGGTCCCCGCCTGGTACCACCGCACGGACAAGGGCCAGGCCGCCAATCTCCAGGAGACCGCCGTCTGCAACGCGAGCACCTACCGCGGGGGCGGCTGCTACACGCTGGTCGACCGGGGCACGTTCAACCGCGTGGCGGACAAGGGGCTGCTCACCAACCTGAGGATCGTCAGCCAGGCCAACGGCCCGCGCACCCGGGGCGGCGCGGACCTGCTCGTCAACCCGTTCCACGCGTACGTCGTCAACCCGAGGAAGGTGCACGCCGAGCCACCGGTCGACACCGCGGCGGGCCTGCGGCTGCTGGACTTCCTCACCTCGCCGCGATTCCAGGCCACGGTGGGCGGCTTCCCCTCCCGCACCGACCCCGCGTTCCGTCCCGACGCCCTCCCGGCCGTGCACGTCCTCACCCCCCTCCCGGCCCGGGCGCACCCGGACGAGCGGCTGCGGCTCTCGGTCATCGTCGCCAACCGGCTGCCGGGGGCGGGGCCGGTGGCCGGCATCCCCGTCCGACTGCAGTGTTCCGTGGACGGGGGCCGGTCGTGGACCGGGGCCGGGGCAGCCCGGCGCACCGCCCCCGACGGGTGGGTGCGGTTCACGACCACCGCTCCGAGCGGCGCGCGGGCGCGCTACCGGGTGACGACCCCGCGCTACCGGGACCTCAGCCCCACCGCCGCGGCGGTGGGCGAGATCTCCCTCGAGCACTGACAACCCAACGAACCTCCGTACATCCCGCTCGCTGAGCGAGCACGGCGTACGGAGCTTGGGCATCGCCGGCCGGCGACCACCCGCATCGCGCGCGAGAACGACCCCACAAACAAGACGAACCAGCCCGATGGGCTGGTTCGCTGTGGGTCGGACCTTCGTCAATCGGGGCGCCGAGATTCGAACTCGGGACCTCTCCGACCCGAACGGAGCGCGCTACCAGGCTGCGCCACGCCCCGATGCGCCTCGCAGTATCTCAGAGCGGATCGCGAAACGGCGTCAGACCCTCGCGGGCGCTCAGGCCGAGCCGGCGACCGCGTTGTAGTACCGCACGGCCAGCCCGGTCATGAGGGTCTGGTACGCCTGCTCGACGTCGGTGCGCTCCTTGCGGGCCCACGCGTCCAGGCCGTGCCGCTCGATCGCCTCGCTCTGGGCGATGACGTCGTCGACGAGCTCCGGATGGGCGTCGCAGAAGTAGGCACCGATGGAGTACAGGCTGGTGTCGGTGAGGGACGCGAGGAAGTCGTTGTCGGCCACGGTGCGATGCTACCTCCCCATGACCGCGGTTCCCATCCAAGACCTCGTCGCGTTCTGCGACCGCCTGCTCGACGCGGACGCGTTCAACGACTACGGACCCAACGGCCTGCAGGTCCCGGGCCCCGCCACGGTCGCCACCGTCGTCACCGGCGTATCGGCCCACCAGGCCCTGTTCCGCGCCGCCGCGGCGCACGAGGCCGACCTCGTGCTCGTCCACCACGGCCTGTTCTGGCGGGGAGACGACCTCGCGCTCGGCCCCGTCGCCGCCGGGCGCCTCAAGCTCCTCTTCGCCCACGACATGGCGCTGGTCGCCTATCACCTCCCGCTCGACGGCCACGCGGACATCGGCAACAACGCGCTGCTCGCCTCCGCGCTGGACGCGGACGCGATCACTCCCGCCTTCCCCCACGGCGGGCGGCCGATCGGCGCCGTCGCCTCGTTCGGCGGCGACGGGCTCGCGGTCGGCGACTTCACGGCCCGTCTGGCCGCCGCCGTCGGCGATCGCCCGCCGCTGCACCTGCCCGGGGGACCGGCGCGGATCCGCCGCGTGGGGATCGTCACCGGGTCGGCCGCCGACGACGTCGTGACCGCCGCTGCGCTGGGCTGCGACGCCTTCGTCACCGGCGAGCCCGCCGAGCGCGCGACCGCGCTGGCCCAGGAGCTGGGCGTGCACGTGTTCGCCGCCGGCCACCACGCGACCGAGACGTTCGGCGTCCGCGCGCTGGGCGATCTGCTGGCCGAGCGCTTCGGCGTCGCACACGTGTGGGTCGACGTGCCCAACCCGGTCTGAGCGGCCGGCCGGCCGCTGCACCGACCCCCCGCACAGCGGATCGACCGCCCCGCCGATCCGAGCGGCCACACGCCGCCTCGGCCAAGTTTTAGGTTCTCCGTCCCCGAGAGACGATAGAACTGGGGCTTCGCTGATTCCCATCCAGGAGGTTGTGATCCGATGGCGATTCACCTGACGCCCACCGAGCTCGCGGACGAGTCCGGGATCGATCGGCTGGAAGTGATCGAGAAGTGCGTCGAGTTGGGGGTGCCGATCTTCCAAGGTCGCATCGACAAGACCCTGTTCATCGCGACCGTCAAGCAGGAGTCACCGGCGACGCTCGAGCGCTTCACCGCCGCCGCCTGACCCCACCCTGACGCCCCGGCCGGGCGTCCTCGCCCGACCGCAGGCGCGTCCCAACGTGCTTTGCCCCCGTGGCGACACACACGGGTCGTCGCGGCGGCGATAGCATCGGTCCCTCATTTGACGCACTGTCTGGACACGATGAGGGAGAACGACATGGAAGCCGGCACGGAGGTCCCCCGCACAGGGTCCAGGACGATCGCCGATCTCGTCGGTCTGGCGGCCGCGCGCTACGGCGACAACCCCGCCATCCGGCACAAGGTCGACGGCGCGTGGGTCGACGTCAGCTTCGCCGAGCTGGGCGAGATCGCCTCGGAGATCACCCGCGGCCTCATCGACCTGGGGATCGAGAAGGGCGACCGCGTCGCGCTGCTCGGCAACACCCGCGCGGAGTGGACGTACTCCGACTTCGGCATCACCTCCACCGGCGCGGTGGTCGTCCCCATCTACCCGACGAACGCCGCCGAGGAGTGCCACTGGGTCGTCAGCGACTCGGGCGCCAAGGCCGTCGTGTGCGAGAACGCCGAGCAGGTCGCGAAGATCCGCGCGGTCCAGGACCGCCTGCCGGACCTGCAGCACGTGATCGTGATGATCCCCGGCGGCGACACCGGCGACGCCATCACGCTCGACGCGCTGCGCGAGCGCGGCCGCGCGCTGGATCCCGCGGTGGCGAGCGAGCGCGCCGCGTCCGTCTCCCCCGACGACCCCTACACCTTCATGTACACCTCGGGGACGACGGGCAACCCCAAGGGCTGCGTGCTGCTGCACCGCAACTACCACTCGGTGCTGGACATGGTCCTGCAGCGCGGCCTGTTCGACGAGGACAGCAGCGACGTCACCTACCTCTTCCTGCCGCTGGCCCACGCGTTCGCGCTGATCATCCTGCTCGCGTCCACCGAGGCCGGCACGACGATCGCCTACTTCGGCGGGGACACGAAGCAGATCATCGGCGAGCTCGGCGAGGTCAAGCCGACGTACCTCCCGTCGGTGCCGCGCATCTTCGAGAAGATCTACACGCTGGTCACCTCGCACGCGCCCGCCGACCTGGTGGCCAAGGCCGTCGCGGTGGGCACGAAGGTCCGCGCGCTGCAGGCCGCGGGCGAGCCCGTCCCGGCGGAGCTGCAGGCCGGCTTCGACGAGGCCGACGAGAAGCTGTTCAAGAACGTGCAGGCCGCGTTCGGCGGCCAGCTCCGCGAGGCCGTCACCGGCGCCGCGCCCATCGCCCGCGAGATCCTCGAGTTCTTCTGGGCGTGCGGCATCCCGGTGATGGAGGGCTACGGGATGACGGAGACGTCGACGGTGGCGACCAGCTCCCGGCCCGACGACCACCGCTTCGGCACGGTCGGCCGAGCCCTGCCGGGCGTGGAGATCCGGATCGCCGACGATGGCGAGATCCTCATCAAGGGCCCGAACATCTTCCACGGCTACTGGCACAACGCCGACGCCTCGTTCGGCGCGGTGGAGGACGGCTGGCTGCACACCGGCGACGTCGGCTCCCTCGACGAGGACGGCTACCTGTCGATCACCGGCCGCAAGAAGGACATCATCATCACGGCGGGCGGCAAGAACCTGACGCCGGCCAACCTCGAGAACGACATGAAGCAGTGCCGCTGGGTGTCGCAGGCCGTGATGCACGGCGACCGCCGCTCGTTCCCGGTCATGCTCATCACGCTCGACGAGGAGGAGATCGTCCCGTGGGCCGAGACCCAGGGCCTGACCACCGACGTCTCCGCACTGGCCGAGCGCGACGACGTGCGCGCGCTGGTGCAGGCCCACCTGGACGCCAGCAACGCCAAGTACGCGCAGGTCGAGCAGGTCAAGAAGTTCTTCATCCTCGACCACGACCTCTCGCAGGAGACCGGCGAGCTCACGCCGACCCTGAAGGTCAAGCGCAACGTGGTCAACGAGAAGTACGCCGGCCGCTTCGACGACCTCTACGCCTAGCCCGAGCAGACCGGCTCGGGGCGCACGGAGCGCTCAGCCGCCGACGCCCAGCGCCCGCCGCACCGCGGCGGGCGCGGGCACCTTCTCCCACGTCTGCGGGCCGACGAAGACGTAGCGGATGTCCCCCTCGGCCAGGACCTCGTCGCCGCGTCGCACGACGTAGCGCGCGTCCATCGAGGTGACGCCGATGCGGTCGGTCCAGGCGTCGATCAGCAGCTCGTCGTCGAAGCGCGCCGGGGAGCGGAAGCGGGTAGTGAGCTCGCCGATGACGATGTCGACCCCGTGGTCGCCGCGCAGCTGGCCGAACGAGCCGACGGCGGCGCGCCACAGCTCGGTGTTGGCCACGTCGAACCAGGCGACGTAGTTGGCGTTGAAGGCGATGCCCTGGGCGTCGCACTCGGCGTAGCGGACGCGCAGCGGGGTGGTGATACGGAGCGGCTCGGTCACCGCAGGAGGGTACGACGCGACAGCGCGAGCCGGCGGTCACCTTCTGCCGCCGTGGGCGGCAGAAGGTGACCCTCGACGGGAACGGCGCTAGCGGATCTGCATCCCGGAGATCGCGCGGGAGATGACGAGCTGCTGGATCTCGGCGGTGCCCTCGAAGATGTCGTAGATCTTCGCGTCGCGGTGCCAGCGCTCGACCGGGAACTCGCGGGTGTAGCCGTTGCCGCCCAGGATCTGGATGGCGCGCTCGGTGGCCCACACGGCGACCTCGCCCGACTTGAGCTTGCTCATCGAGCCCTCGGCGTTCTCGAACGGGACCTGGTTGCGACCCATCCACGAAGCGCGCCACACGAGCAGGCGGGCCGCGTCGATCTCCATCTTCATCCGGGCGAGGGTGAAGGCGATCGACTGGTTCTCGATGATCTTCTTGCCGAACTGCTCGCGCTCCTTGGCGTAGTCGAGCGAGTACTCGTACGCGGCGCGGGCGATGCCGAGCGCCTGGGCGCCGACCGTCGGGCGCGAGGCCTCGAACGTGGCCATCGAGGCGTTGGACTTGTTGCGCTTGCCCTCGCGGGCGCGGGCCAGACGGGCGTCGAGCTTCTCCTTGCCGCCCAGCACGTACTCGGCGGGGATCCGGCAGTCGTCGAGGAAGACGTCGGCGGTGTGGGAGGCGCGCAGGCCGTGCTTGGAGACCTTGGAGCCCTGCGAGATGCCCTTGGCCTCGCTCATCGGGACGATGAACGCGGCGTGGCCGCGGGAGCCCAGCTCGCGGTCGACCGAGGCGATGATCACGTGCACGTCGGCGATGCCGCCGTTGGTGGCCCACGCCTTCTGCCCGTTGAGGACCCACTCGTTGGTCGCCTCGTCGAACTTGGCCGTGGTGCGCAGCGCGGACACGTCGGAGCCGGAGCCCGGCTCGCTGGAGCAGAACGCCGCGACCTTGAGGTCGTCCGGCGTGCCGTAGCAGCGCGGGATCCACTCGCCGATCTGCTCGCCCGTGCCCTGCCCGAAGATCGAGGCGACGGCCAGGCCGGTGCCCATGATCGCCATGCCGATGCCGGCGTCGCCCCAGAACAGCTCCTCGTTGACGATCGGGAGGCTCAGGCCGGTGGGGTCGGCGAAGAACTGGGCGAGGCCCTCGAAGCCGTAGAGGCCGATCTTGGCGGCCTCCTGGATGACCGGCCACGGGGTCGCCTCGCGCTCGTCCCACTCGTGGGCGGCGGGGCGCATGACGTCCTTGGCGAAGCCGTGGACCCAGGCCTTGATGTCCTTCTGGTCCTGGGTGAGAGCGAGGGAGAAGACGGGTTCCGCAGCGGCCTCGTCGGCGGCGGGCGCGGGGGTTTCGGTGGCACTCATGGGCCCAATATTAGACTACTGTTCAATAGAGCGGGAGGGCCGTGGGACACAGCCCGTCTCCCGAGGCGATGCGCCGTGCTCGCCCGGCCCGTACTCTTCCTCCTTCATGCGCACCGATCCCTCGGACAACGGCGGCCTCTTCGTCGGCCGCCGGCCTGGCACCGCCCCGGTCACCTACCGCGACACGCCGACCGAGTCGAGCGACGGCCGCCGCCGCTTCGACCGCGTGCTCGCCGCCGTGCTGCTGGTGGCGATGACGCTCGTCGGCCTCACGTTCTGGGGCCCGATCCCCGCCGCGTGGCTGTGGGTCGGCTCGCAGGTCTACTGGCGCGCCGACGACAACCTCGTCGCCGGCCTGGCCACCGCGTTCATCGGGATGATCGGCACGCTGATGCTCGGCCTCATGCTCATGCGCCGGATGGACGAGGCGTGGATCCTCGTGCGCCGCGCCGCCGGTCACGACCAGCGCACCGGCGTCATCGGCCGCATCTTCGCGGCCACCGCGATCATCGGCGCCTCGATCTTCACCTTCTGGTTCCTGATCATCCAGGGCCCCGGACCGACGTTCGCCCCGAACTAGCCGTTCGATGGGGATCCTCGACCACTACAAGCAGTTCGAGGCGATGCCGCCCGAGGAGGTCAACGCCCGCCTGCGGGAGGAGGCCGACGAGCGCAAGCGCCGCGCGCTGGCCATCGTCGACCCCCTCGACCTGTCTCGGACGACCTGGCCCCACCTGCCCGACTCGCGGATCGTCAACGCGATCACGTTCGCGGCCCGCAGTGGCCTGCAGGGCATGCCCGAGCGCCACGCCACCCCGCTGCGCACCGAGCTGGCCCTGCGCCACCGCGTGCCGCCCGGCCGCGTGGTCGTCGGCGACGGGGCCGCCGCGCTGCTCAGCGCCGCCGCCCAGGCCCTGCTGGAGCCCGACGACGAGCTGATCACCCCCTGGCCGTCCTACGGCCTGTACCCCGTGATGGCCCGCCGGGTCCGCGCCCGAGCCGTGCCCGTCGCCGGCCACGGCGTCGAGCCGATCCTCGCGGCGGTCAACCCGCGCACGCGCATCGTCGCCCTGTGCAACCCCAACGACCCGACCGGCGAGCTGCTGCGGGCGGACGACCTGCGCGCGCTGCTCAGCGCGCTGCCCGAGCGCGTCGTCGTCCTGCTCGACGAGGCGCTGCGCGAGTTCGTGGACGCCGAGCCCGCCGACGCCACCCTGGCGCTGCTGGAGGAGCATCCGCGCCTGCTCATCTTCCGCTCGTTCAGCAAGGCGTGGGGCCTGGCCGGCCTGCGCTGCGGCTACGCGTTGGGCGGCCCCGGCGCCGAGGAGCTGCTGTCCCAGCTGGAGCCCGACCTGGGCGTCAACGAGCTGGCGGTGGCCGGTGCGCTGGAGGCCCTGCGCTCCTCCGCGCCCATGATCGCCCGCCGCGTGAAGGGCCTGGCCGCCGAGCGCACGTCGATGACCGACGAGCTGCTGGCCCGCGGCGCCGAGGTGACGCGGTCGCAGGCCAACTTCCTGTGGACCGCGATCCCCGGCGTGGACGGCAGCGAGCTGGCCGCCCGGCTGGAGCGCCACGGCGTGCAGGTCGCCCCGGGCGCCCTGCTCGGCGACGCGGCCCGCATCCGCGTCTCCCTGCTCAACCCGGCCAGCGGGGACCGCTTCCTGCGGGCACTGGACCGGTCGCTGGGCCGCGTGAGCCCGGACGAGGCGCCGGTCGCGGACGACGCGGGGAAGGCCGAGCCCGCGGGCGAGGCCGACGCTCCCGCGCCGGCCTGACCCGCGGCCCGCCGCTCAGCGCGGGGCGAACCGCAGGTCCTGCTCGGCGACGGTGGGCTGCATCCCGTCGGCCGGGCGGTACATCGCCTGGAACGATGCCTCGGCGGTCCCGTGGCTCAGGGCGTGGCGCAGCTGCCGCAGCACTTTGCCCCGGGGCTTCAGCGTGACCGTGCGTCGACCGGGCTTGTCGAACCGGGCCACGCCGCGCAGGTACAGGTTCTCGGTCGTGTCGGCCGAGCGCCGGATGGCCACCACGAGCTCGGCCGCCCCGGGTCGGAGCGCCCGCACGACCACCTTGAGGCCCCGCGTGGGGCGCTGCCGCGGCGCGATCCGGTACGTGGCGCCCACCGGGTCCAGCCGCATGACGAGCACCGGAGAGGTCTGGTTGACGTTGCCATCGTCGCCGGCGACGACCAGCCGGAGGCCCCCGAGCTTCGCGGGGTCACCGATCTTCTCGGGGAGCATCTCGACGTGGCGGGTCTCCCCTTCGGCCATCGGAGCAAGCCGGCAGCGGGTGAGCCCGCCGGACGAGGCCAGGCCCATCGTCCACGGCGCGACGTCCTGATGCTCCAGGCAGGCGGGCCACCACGCGCTCGCGGGGACGCCGGGCGTGTAGATCTGCAGCCACAGCCGCTCCAGGGCGGGCCCGTGGTTGTGGAGCGTCAGGGCCAGGGAGACCTTCCCGGCCTTGTCGGTGTACCAGTCTCCCTCGAGGGTGACCTTCGGTGCCGGGGACGCCCCCGCGCCCCCGTCGTCGGCTACGGCCGGTGTGGCGGCCGCCATCGCGGCGAGCGCGAAGGCTCCGCCGACCATCATCGTGACCCAGCGCTTTCTCTCCATGGCGCGAGCATACACAGCAAATGTTCGATCATGCTGCACTTGTGTTCAACAGCGACAGCGGCCCGATCCGGCTCCCACACCACCGCCGATGCGCTGGGTGGCCTGGCGCCGCGCCGCTGGCCGGAACGGCGCTGACACGCAACCTGCGGGCGCGGAGCGTGTTCCCTGCCACGATGCCTTCGATGGACGTCCCCCGCCCTCGGCGGCGCCCGGCGCTGGTCGCCGCGCTCGCCGCCCTGACCCTGCTCGTCCTCCCGGCCTGCGGCCTCGCGGCCAATGGCGGCGCCACGGCGGGCGGCGGAACGACCTCGCCGTCCACCCCGACCACGACGACGACCACCCCCGCCCCGAAGAAGGCGCCGGTCATCACCTCCAAGGCAGACCCCTTCGCCGGCCACGGCATGTGGATCTGGAACATCCCCAACACCGAGCGCGGCGACGCGGCCGCGATCGGCGCCCGGGCCCGCAAGGCCGGCCTGTCCTTCGTCGTCCTCAAGGCCGCCCACGGCGCCACCCGCTTCGGGGCCTACAGCGCCGCGTTCGTCACCGCGCTGCACGCCCAGGGCCTGCAGGTCTGCGCCTACCAGCGCGTCCAGACCGCCGGGCCCACCGCCCAGGCCAAGGTCCTGGCCGCCCAGGTCAAGCTCGGCGCCGACTGCGCCGTCATCGACGCCGAGTCCGAGCTGGAGGGGCGCTACAACGCGGCCAAGATCTACATGAAGCAGCTCCGCGCCGGCCTCGGCTCGGGCTTCCCCATCGCGTTCACGAGCTTCCCGTGGATCGGCTACCACCCGACCATGCCCTACTCGGTCTTCCTCGGCCCGGGCGGCGCGCAGGTGAACATGCCGCAGATCTACTGGAAGGACATCGGGGTCTCGGTCGGCACCGCGTTCGCCAACACCTACCCCGCCAACAGCGTCTACGGCCGGCCCATCCGCCCCATCGGCCAGCTCTACCAGAACCCCCCGACCGCGGACATCCAGCGCTTCCGGGAGCTCGCCGGGGCGTACGGGTCCACGGGCTACAGCTGGTGGGTGTGGGAGCAGGCCAGCGCCAGCGCCTGGACCGCGCTCAACAAGACGATCACGCCGCCGGCCAAGGCCAAGGCGATCGTGCCGCCCACGCTGAAGGTCGGTTCCAGCGGCGACCTGGTGCTGTGGGCGCGCAAGCGCCTGAAGACGATGGGCACGCCGGTGAGCCAGAGCAGCGCCAAGTTCGACGCCGGCCTGCGCGCCGCCGTCCTGGCCTACCAGGCCGCGCACGCGCTGCCGCAGACGGGCATGGTCGACCCGGCCACGTGGCCGAGCCTCGTGCCGGCCTACTCCTACGGCCGCCGCTGAGCGGGCCGGCTAATGCCCGACGAGGTCGGCGGGCACGTCGGGGTCGACCGGCGCGTTGGACTGCCGCAGCAGCGTGCCCGTCGTCTGCTCGAGGATGCGCCGCCAGCCGGCGGACTTCTCGGGCGTGGCGGAGAAGTGCTTGACGACCTTGCGCACGCGCGTCTCGGAGATCTGGATCCCGTGGCGCTCGGCGACCTCGCGGTAGTGGTCGTAGTCGGCGGCGAGCTTCATCGTCACCGACTGGAACCCGTGCCGGGCGATCTCCAGCCGCTTGGTGAAGTTCATGATCGACGTCTGGAACATCAGCTCGTCGTCGGGCTCGGGCTCGATGAGCAGGATGTCGACGCCGGGGTAGCGGTCCTCCCACTGCTTGGCCATCTCGTGGAGCCGCTGGTAGGCGATGAGCTTGAACGACTGGTATCCGATCTGGGCCATGCCCATGTCGCTGACGCGGCGCGTGCGCGAGCCCCACGGCGTCTCCACCGTCTGGCTGAAGTCGTTCACGTAGGGCACGAGCGGGTTGACCACGACGACGAACTTGGCGCCGGCCTCGACCGCGATGTCCAGGTTGGTGGTGGACACGATCCCGCCGTCGATGAACTCGCGGCCGTGGATGTCCACCGGGTCGTAGACCATCGGCAGCGCGCTGGAGGCGCGCACGGCGGTGGAGATCGCGACGTCGTCCCAGCCCTCGGCGCCGAACACGACGCGCTCGCAGGTGTCCAGGTCGGTCGCGGCGAGGTACAGCTCGCGCTCGAGCATGCGGAAGTCGTCGGTGCGGTCCGGGTCCGAGAGCACGGTGCGCACGTACTTCTCCATGCCGCTGCCCGAGTAGAAGCCCTTGGGCAGCGCCTCGGAGAGGCCGAGCATGACGTCCATGGCGGAGATCGAGCCGATCTGGCCGGCGAACTCCTTCAGCAGCATGGCGGCCTTGAACGGCAGCGTCACGCCCTTCTTGGCGAACTCGCCGAGGTTGGGCCGCAGGAGGGTGCCCAGCTCCAGGTCCGGGAACGGCGAGGGGACCTGCTGGTTGACGACCCGCATCATCTCCTCGGGCGTGATCCCGTTGGCGGCCAGCGCGGCGACGAACGATCCGGCGCTGGTGCCGACGTACACGTCGAACTCGTTGACGGTGCGGTTCACCGACAGGAGATCCAGGGCGCGCAGCGCGCCGATCTCGTAGACGCCGCCCGTGAGGCCGCCCCCGCCGAGCACGAGCGCCGTCTTGGAGCGCTTGGAGCGCCGCCGCGTCGTGCGCTGCTTCGGCGCGGTGTCGCGCCCCTTCCCCGTCCCTGGGTCCAACGTGACGACCTGTCCCATCCGGACAGCATACGAGCACGGGCGGCGAGATGACGCACCGTCAAGTCCCGTTTCCGACCGTCCTCACACCGGTTCTGACGCCTTCCGGCCAAACCCCGGCGCCATGCAGGCAAAACGGCGCGGACCGGCGCCCGCCCGCCGACGCCCCCGCTACCCTGAGGTCCTCGATGCCCCGCCGCTCCGCCGTCCTCCTCGCGCTCGTCTGCGGCCTCCTGGCCCTGGCCTTCGCCACCGCCGCCTCCCCCGCCTCCGCGCTGGACGGCAAGACGCTGGCCGCCGCGCTGGAGAAGCGCACCGCCACGTTCGGCAGCCGGTCAGGTGCGCTGGTGCGCGACCTCACGACCGGCAGGACGCTGTACGAGCGCCGCCGCGGGCTGGGCCTGGCTCCCGCCTCCAACGAGAAGCTCTACACGACCGCGGCCGCCATCCTCAAGTACGGGCCGAACGCCAAGCTCACCACCACGCTGCGCGTGGCCCCCGGCGCCGTCCCGGACGAGGACGGGGTGATCGACGGCGACGTCATCCTCGTCGGCGCCGGCGATCCCGGGTTCAACGACGACGCGATCCGCAACCTCGTCGGGGACCTGAAGAAGCTGGGCGTCAAGCGGATCACCGGCGAGATCAAGGGCGACGGCCGGCGGTTCGACAGCAAGCCGGGCAGCTACGACACGAACTACCGGCCGGACAGCGAGCTGGGCGGCTGGCTCGGCGGCCTCACCTGGGGCCACGGGCGCGTCGACGGCTTCGGCCCGGCCCAGTACGCCGCGTCGCGCCTGCGCTACCTCCTGGAGCTGAACAAGATCGACGTCAAGGGCGGCGCCCACAGCGGCTACGCCCAGGGGACCACGAAGCGGATCGCCGCCGTCGGCTCCCAGCCCATCCGCAGCATCATCGCCACCACCAACGTGCCGTCGGACAACTTCTACGCCGAGACGCTGGCCAAGGACCTGGGCGCGTCGTTCGGCGACGGGGGCACGACGCCCGAGGGCACGCACGTCATCCGCGACACCCTGGCCGACTTCGGCATCCACCCGCGGATCTTCGACGGGTCCGGCCTCTCCCGCAGCAACAACACCTCGCCGTCCCAGATCGTCACGCTGCTGACGAAGATGGCCGCGCACGAGGACGGGGCGATCTGGCGGGCCTCGCTGCCCCAGCCGGGCGTCTCCGGCACGCTGGCCAAGCGGATGCGCGGCACCGCGGCGGTCAACCGCTGCCGCGCGAAGACCGGCACGCTGCACGACGTCTCCGCCCTCTCCGGCTACTGCAACGTCCCCGGCGGCCACGTGCTCGCCTTCTCGTTCCTCTCCAACCGGATCGACCCGTACTACGTGAAGTCGGTCGAGGACCAGATGGTCCCGATGATCGCGAGCTACTCGCCGCCCGACGACTGATCGGGCTCCGGGTCCGGCTCGGGTGGGGGGCCGTGCTCCAGGAGGTCGAGCAGGGCCGGCTCGTCGAGGACCGGCACGCCGAGGCGCTCGGCCTTGGCCAGCTTCGAGCCCGCGCTCTCCCCCGCCACCACGTAGTCGGTCTTCTTGGAGACCGACGAGGTGACCCGGCCGCCGGCGGCCTGGATGCGCTCGGTCGCCTGCTCTCTCGTGAGGTCGGGGAGCGTTCCCGTGAGGACGAACGTGCGGCCGCTCAGCACGCCCTCCCCGGGCGGCGGCCCCTCCTCCTCGAACGAGACGCCCTTGGCCCGCAGCGCCTCGATCAGGCCCCACAGGCGGTCGTCGGCGAGCTGGTCGTGGATCAGCCCGGCGACGATCGGGCCGATGCCGGGCGTCTGGGCGATCTGCTCGGGCGTGGCGGCCCGCAGCGCGTCGATCGTGCGGAACTGCTGGGCGAGGCTGCGGCCGGTGACGTCGCCGACGCCCTCGATGCCCACCGCGAACAGCACGCGGCCGAACGGCCGGTCCTTCGACGCCTCGATCGCCGCGACCATGTTGCGGGCCGACGTCTCGCCCACGCGGTCCAGCGCCTCCAGCTGCTCCACGGTGAGGTCGTAGAGCCCCGCGGCGTTGACGATCAGCCCGACCTCCAGGAAGTGGTTGACCTGCTTCTCCCCCACCCCGTCGATGTCCATGCCCCCGCGGGAGACGAAGTGGCGCAGCAGCTGCCACTGCCGCCCCCGGCAGTCCAGGTTGGGGCACTTGGTGAACACGCCGGCGCCCTTGACCGTCGGCGTGTCGCAGACGGGGCAGCGCTCCGGCGGGGTCGGCGGCGCGGCACGGTCGGGGTTGTCGACCGCGTGCGGGGCCGGGGAGATGACCTGCGGGATGACGTCGCCGGCGCGCAGGACGATGACCTCATCCCCCGGGCGCACGTCCTTGCGGGCCAGGTCCTCCTCGTTGTGGAGCGTGGCCTGCTTGACCGTCACCCCGCCGACGTGGACGGGCTCCAGCTCCGCGTAGGGATGCAGGTCCCCGAACTTGCCGACGCTCCAGATCACGTCGAGCAGCGTGGTCTTGGCCGTCGTCGGGGGGAACTTCCAGGCGATCGCCCACCGCGGATCGCGGCCGACCACGCCGAGGCGACGCTGCAGCTCGGCGTCGTCGACCTTCACGACCACGCCGTCGATCTCGAAGTCGAGCGCGCCGCGGCGGCGCTCCCAGTCCAGGCACTGGGCGACGACCGACTCCTCGTCGTCGAGCACCCGGATGTCGCCGTTGACGGGGAAGCCGTGGTCGCGCAGCCAGTCGAGCGCCGCCGAGTGGGCGCCGAGCTCCAGCCCGTCGGTCACGCCGACGGCGTAGGCCCAGAACGAGAGCGTGCCCAGGCGCAGCTGCCGCAGCTCGTGGTCGAGCTTCTGGCGCTCGGTCGGCTCACGATCCGTGGGCAGCGGCTTGTCGAGCTGGCGGATGGTCCCCGCGGCGGCGTTGCGCGGGTTCATGAACGTCGACTCACCGAGCTCGGCGCGCCGCTCGTTCAGCGCCGTGAACGCGGCGATCGGCATGTAGACCTCCCCCCGCACCTCGACCAACGCCGGCGCGCCCTCGATCGTCTCGGGGATCACGTCGATCGCCCGCAGGTTCCGGGTGACGTCCTCGCCGATCTCCCCGTTGCCGCGCGTCACGCCGCGCACGAGCACGCCGTCCTCGTAGATCAGCGACATCGCCAGCCCGTCGATCTTCGGCTCGGCCACGTAGCGGAACGTCGGGTCCTCGATGCCCTCCCGCGCCAGGTGGGCGTGCATGCGGTCGATCCACGCGCGCAGCTCCTCGGCGCTGCGCGCGTTGGCCAGCGACAGCATCCGCTCCAGGTGCCGGACCTTCTCGAGCTTCTCGGTCCCGGGCGCGGCGGCCTCGTCCTCGCGCACCTCGCCGCCGACGCGCTGGGTCGGCGAGTCGGGGGTGACGAGCGACGGGTGGGCCGCCTCGATCGCCCGCAGCTCGTCCAGCAGCGCGTCGTAGGCGTCGTCCCCGATCGTCGGGTCGTCGAGCTCGTAGTAGCGCCGGCCGTGCTCGCGCAGCTCCGCCGTCAGCTCCGCGGCCCGGGCCGCGACGTCCGCGGGGACGTCACTCATGGGAGAGGACATCCCGGGCCGCCGGCTCCAGCAGCCGCTCGAGGTCGTGGGCGCGCAGCGCGTCGAGACCCGCGGCGGCCGTCAGGTCGTAGTGCAGCGGGGTGACGGCGATGCGACCCGCCGCCACCGCATTGAGGTCGGTGCCCGGCAGGTCGTGGTAGCCCGGCTCGGTGCCGTAGAGCGTGTAGCGCCGCCGGGCGGGCCGGTCGGGATCGGTCTCCGCGAGCCGCAGGGTGTCGCGGTAGATCCGCTTGCCGAGCTCGCACACCTCGATCCCGCCGACGGGACCGGCCGGGACGTTGACGTTGATCAGCGTGCCCTCGGGCAGCGGGACGTCGTCGACCTCCTCCACGATCCGCGCGGCGAAGCGGGCGGCGACGTCGAAGTCGTAGTCGTCGCCGAGAGGGAAGCCCATGTTCCCGGCGATCGTCTGCTGGGAGACGGCCAGGGCCGGCAGCCCGAGGATGACGCCCTCGAGCGCGGCCGCGACCGTGCCCGAGTAGGTGATGTCGTCGCCGAGGTTGGCGCCGTGGTTGATCCCGCTGACCACCATCTCGGCCTCGAAGCCCGGGACCACCCCGAGCTGGCACAGCCGCACGCAGTCGACGGGCGTCCCGTCGGTGGCGTAGCCCACCGTGCCGTCGTCGAAGGCGACCTCCTCGACCCACAGCGGGCGGCGCGTGGTGATGGAGCGCGCTGTGGCCGACCGGTTGCCGTCCGGGGCGATGGTCACCAGCTCGATGTCCGGCACGCCCAGCAGGGCCCGGCGCAGGGCCTGCAGCCCCTCGGCCATGAGCCCGTCGTCGTTGGTGAGGAGGACCTTCACGCCGTCCAGGATAGTGCGGTCGGCGCCGGACCCGGCGGCCCGCCCTCCCGAGCCGCCCCGCGGCCCGCTGAGTGTCGCTCAGTGGTTGCCCCGCAACCACTGAGCGACACTCAGCCCGCCTCCTCGCCGGGGTAGCGCACGCCGGTGAGCCACAGCCCGTGGGGCGCCGCCGTCGCGCCCGCCGCCGACCGCGGTGCGCCCTCCAGCAGGGCGGCGAACGCCTCCGGGGTGCTGCGGCCCCGGGCGACCTCGAGCATCGTCCCCACCAGCACGCGGTTCATGTGGCGCAGGAAGCTGCGGCCCTCGATGGCGAAGACGAGCAGGTCCGGCGCCTCGTCGACCCACGCGGCCGACATCATCGTCCGGCGGAAGCGCTCGTGCGCGGTGTCCGTCGGGGTGAACGCCCGGAAGTCGTGGGTGCCGGGGATCGCGGCGGCGCAGGCGTCCAGCGCGGCGCGGTCCAGCGGCGTCGGATGGTGCAGCGCCCGCCCCCGCTCGTGCGCCGCGCGCGCGGGCCGGGTGAGGATCCGGAAGCGGTAGGACCGGCTCAGGGCGTCGTGCCGGGCGTCGAAGCCCTGCGGGTAGGTCCGCACCGCCCGGACGGACACGTCGGCCGGCAGCACGGCGTTGAGGCCCTTCAGCGGGACGGCCGGCCCCCGGTAGGAGCAGACCTGCCCACTGGCGTGCACGCCGCTGTCGGTGCGGCCGGCGACGACGAGCCCCACGGGCGGCCGGGCGGGCATCAGCCGGTTCAGCGCGGACTGCAGGACCTCCTCGACGGTCCGGCAGCCCGGCTGGCGCGCCCAGCCCGCGAACGCGGTGCCGTCGTACTCGACGTCCAGCCGGGTCGTCAGCGGCGAGGAGCCCGGCCCGTCCACGCGCTACTTGGCCTTCTTGGCCACGTACACGCTCAGCTCGGCGGAGGGCGCGACCTGCTTCTTGTACGCCTTGCGGTTGTCGACCTGGACGATCCACACGCCGGGCTTCGGCTTCTTGACCGGCAGCGCCGCGACCTTCTTCCTGAGGTTGCCGCACGCGCCGGTGAGCTTGCCGAGCGCGACCGTCTTGCTCAGGGAGTACTTGACGTCGGTCGGGTGGTGGACGTAGTGCGCGTACAGCGTGCCGCCCTCCACGAAGCCGAAGGCGTCGAGCGTGACCTTGCCGGTCGGCTTGGGGTACGCCGGCTTCTGCGTGGCCCCGGTGGGGGTGACGGAGAACGTGGCCGAGCCGCCCTGCGTGGTGGAGACGGTGTGCGTCTCGGCGCGGGCGGAGCCGAGGCTCGGGGCGGGGAACGTGCCGGTGAAGGCGCCGCTCTCCTCGGTGTCGACCTCCGAGAGGTAGGAGCCGTCGAGCTGGATCTCGACGTAGCCGGGCGCGTAGCCGGAGAGCGAGACCCCGACGGGGCTCTCGGTCCGCACGCAGGGCTGGGCGACGGCGATGGTGCCGGCCGAGGCGGCCGGAACGACGACCGCCGCCAGCGCGAGGGTCGCGGTGGCGGCGGTGAAGAGGCGAAGGGTGGCGATCATGCCACGAGGCTAGTTCAGATCGGCGGGGCCCACATCGGGGTCCCCACCCTGAACTTCGCGCTAGACGAGCTCGATGAAGACCATCTCGGTCGAGTCGCTGCGCCGCGGTCCGAGCTTCAGGATGCGGGTGTAGCCGCCCGGACGGTCCGCATAGCGCGGAGCGACCTCCTCGAACAGCTTGTGCACGGCGAACTTGTCCTGGCCCAGGGTGGACAGGGCCTGACGCCGGGCGTGCAGGTCACCGCGGCGAGCGAGCGTGATGAGCTGCTCGATCTCCGGCTTGACGGCCTTGGCCTTGGCCTCGGTCGTCGTGATCCGCTCGTGCTCGATGATCTCCTTGCAGAGGTTCATGAGCAGCGCCTTGCGATGGGCGCTCGTACGGCTGAGCTTGTGGCGGTTCTTTTGGTGGCGCATTGGAGTTCCTAGATTCTAAGTGAGCGGCGAGTACGAGCCCCCTGGGCGAGTACTCGCATTTGAAAGCGAGCCGCTAGGCGAGCTTTCGACTCAGTCGTCGCGCAGGTGCAGACCGCGCGTGGCGAGGGTCTCGATGACCTCGTCGATGGACTTCTTGCCGAAGTTGGGGATCGCGTTGAGCTCGCCCTCGGACTTCGAGATCAGGTCGCCGACCGTCTGGATGCCGGCACGCTTGAGGCAGTTGTACGACCGGACGCCGAGCTCGAGCTCCTCGATGAGGATGTCGTACTCGCCACCGGCGGGCGACGAGCTGATGGCCGCCCCGCCGCCGGCCTGGCCGTTCACGCCGCCGGGCTCGATCGCGGCGCCGGCGCCGGCGCGCAGCTCCTCGATGCGGTCCGCGTCGGTGAAGATGGCCAGCTGGCTGATGAGGATCTCGGCGGCCTCGCGCAGCGACGCGGTCGGGTCGATCGACCCGTCCGTCTCGATGTCGAGCTTGAGGCTGTCGAAGTCGGTGCGCTGACCGACGCGCGCCTGGTCGACGTCGTAGGCGACGCGACGGACCGGCGAGAAGATGGAGTCGATCGGGATGACGCCGATCGGCTGGTCGGCCGACTTGTTCTCCTCCGCGGGGCGGTACCCGCGGCCGCGGCCGATCGTGAGGTACAGCTCGAGCTTCGTCTTCTTCTCGAGCGTGGCGATGTGCGCGTCCGGGTTGAGGATCTCGACGCCCGCGGGCAGGTCGATGTCCTTGGCCGTGACCTCGCCGGGCCCCGTGACGACGAGCGGGGCCTCGACCTCGGTCGCGTCGGAGTGCATGCGGCACACCAGCGTCTTGAGGTTCAGGACGATGTCGGTGACGTCCTCGGTGACGCCCTTGATCGTGGAGAACTCGTGCGCGACTCCCTCGATCCGCACGCTGGTGACGGCGGCGCCGGCCAGCGAGGAGAGCAGCACCCGGCGCAGCGAGTTGCCGAACGTGTAGCCGAAGCCACGGTCGAGAGGCTCGATGACGAAGGAACCGCGGTTGTCGTCCACGGTCTCACTGGTGATGCGGGGGATCTGGAAGTCGAGCATCGGGGTCCTGACTGTCGTCGGTGTTCGGGCGGCGCGGCGGCGCGCCAGGGGCGGTGGCGCCGCGCCGGGGATCGGTCGGCGGCGGCGCTATCGCGGGCGGGTTACTTCGAGTACAGCTCGACGATGAGCTGCTCCTGCACGGGGGCGGTGATCTCCCGCCGCTCCGGCTTGCGGAGCACCTTCGCCGTCAGCGAATCGTGATCGGCCTGCAGCCACGCGGGCACCTGAGCGGTGAGCTCGGTGGCGTCCCGGATGATCGTCTCGGCGGCCGTGCCCGACTTCACGGCGATGACGTCGCCGTCGCGCACCTGATAGCTGGGGATGTCGACGCGCTTGCCGTTGACCGACCAGTGACCGTGCCGCACGAGCTGACGCGCCTGACGACGCGAACCGGCGAAGCCGAGACGCACGAGCACGTTGTCGAGGCGGAGCTCCAGGAGCGTCAGCAGGTTCTCACCCGTGATGCCCTCCTGGCGGGAGGCCTTGTCGTAGTAGATGCTGAACTGCTTCTCCAGGACGCCGTAGTAGCGACGCGCCTTCTGCTTCTCCCGCAGCTGCAGGCGGTACTCGCTCTGCTTCTGGCGGCCACGACCGTGGTCGCCGGGCGGGTAGTTGCGGCGTTCGACGCCGCACTTGTCGGTGAGGCAGCGCTCGCCCTTGAGGAAGAGCTTCTGCCCTTCGCGGCGGCACTGCTTGCACTGGGGACTGGTATCACGGGCCATGCGGGTTTACCTCAGACGCGGCGCCGCTTACGCGGGCGGCAGCCGTTGTGGGCCTGTGGCGTGACGTCCTTGACACCGGTCACTTCGAGGCCAGCGGCCTGAAGCGAGCGGATCGCGGTTTCACGTCCGGAGCCGGGGCCCTTGACGAAGACCTCGACCTTCTGCAGGCCCTGCTCGATGCCCTTGCGGGCAGCGGCGTCAGCGGTGACCTGAGCGGCGAAGGGGGTGGATTTGCGGGAGCCCTTGAAACCGGCACCGCCGGCGGACTCCCATGCGATGACGTTGCCCTCACGGTCCGTGAGGGAGACGATCGTGTTGTTGAAGCTTGTCTTGATGTGGGCCTGGCCGATGGGAATGTTCTTCTTCGGCTTACGGCGGCCGCGTGCGGGGCGCTTGGGAGCAGGCATCGATCTACTTCTTCGTGGCCTTCTTCTTGCCGGCAACCTGCATGCGCTTCGGGCCCTTGCGCGTGCGAGCATTCGTCTTGGTCTTCTGACCGCGGACCGGCAGGCCGCGGCGATGGCGGAGACCGCGGTACGAGCCGATCTCCATCAGGCGCTTGATGTTCTGCGAGCGCTCACGGCGGAGATCACCCTCGACGGTCAGGTCCTCGACCTGATCGCGGATCTTGGCGATCTCGTCCTCCGTCAAGTCCCGGACGTACGTGTCCGGGTTGATCTTGGACGTAGCCAGGATCTCGTTCGACGTCGAACGACCGATCCCGTACACGTACGTAAGACCGATCTCGACCCGCTTGTTGAGCGGAATATTGGTTCCGGCGATGCGTGCCATCTAGCCCTGCCGTTGCTTGTGACGCGGGTTCGAACAGATCACGAGAACCGCGCCATGGCGGCGGATGATCTTGCACTTCTCGCACATCGGCTTCACCGACGGTCGTACCTTCATGATCCTCTTTCAGTTCTTCGCTCGTGATCCAGCGCCATGGCTCTGGCGACCGCTAGGTCGCCGCTACCACGTCGCGGAGGGGCCCACACGCAAGCTGCACGTGATCCGGGCGCGACCGGGGAAGATAGCAAAGCGCGTCCGGCAAGGCTGGTACGTCAAGAATCCCCTGCATCTGGCAGATGCCAGGGAGTCAGGATGCGGGGGCCGTCGGCCGTCACCGCGATGGTGAACTCGAAGTGCGCGGCCAGCGACCCGTCCTGGCTGTAGATCGCCCAGCCGTCGTCCCCCATGCGGACCTGGTGGCGCCCGGCGGTGGTCATCGGCTCGATCGCCAGGACCATCCCCTCGACGAGCTTGGGGCCGCGCCCCGGGTCGCCGTAGTTGGGGACCTGCGGGTCCTCGTGCATGTCCCGGCCCACGCCGTGGCCCACCAGCGAGCGGACGACCGAGAAGCCGGCCGCCTCCACGCGCTGCTGCACCGCGTGCCCGATGTCGCCGAGGCGGTTGCCGGGGCGGCACTGCTCCGCCGCGTCGAGCAGCGAGGCCTGCGTGACCTCCAGCAGGCTCGCCGCCACCGGGGTGACCTGCCCCACCGGGAACGTGCGGGCGCCGTCGGCGACCCAGCCGTCCAGGGTGACGCCGATGTCCACCGACAGGATGTCGCCGCGCTTGAGCTTGTAGGGCCCGGGGATCCCGTGGACGACCATGTCGTTGGGGGACGCGCAGATCGAGCCCGCGAAGCCGCGGAAGCCCTTGAAGGTCGGCACGCCGCCCTGGGAGCGGATGAAGGTCTCGACGGCCTCGTCGATCTCCCGCGTCGTCACGCCCTCGCGGATCTTGCTCTCCGCCAGGCGCATCGCCTTGGTGTGGACCGCGCCGGCCGCGGCCATCTTGTCGATCTCGGCCGGGGTCTTCTTGACGATCATCGGGTCAGGGCGTCCCGCACGGCGCTCAAAGCTCGTCCTCGAGACGGAGCGTGGCGATCGTCGCGCGGATGTGGTCGTGGACCTCGGTCGGG